>WNEY01003060.1_pt1 | contig 18261 bp, 19 predicted proteins | sample 5400531 | NCBI WGS metagenome assembly WNEY01 (sample SAMN13153338, study PRJNA577476) | soil metagenome | isolation source: 200 cm saprolite under Douglas fir tree site 1 | place: USA:California | collected 2015-04-18
GACTCACCATTCTGGCTTCCATGCTTGCACTTGCCCGTTCAGGTCCGCCCGGGCCAGTGTCGCGCACCAAACCCGGCTGCCGGAGTTCACCGGGTGCGCACTAAATGAGCCAACTCGGGTGGACATGCGGCGACCCGAGCCGACTTCAACTTATCAGCGTGACGCCCGCTCATTACGGGCCAAACTCTCATCGTTCCGGCATGCCGGCAACAGTTCTGATATTCCTTTGTTGTGTGTAACCTGAGTTGGCTCACGATTCTGGATCTCGGGGTTGACGCGAGGCTTTGACCTGCATGTTCACAGTCCGCGAGGACGGAATTTGCGCACTAATCCGAGCCGCCGACCGGGCGGTCTTTGCCGAAGCGAGCCTGGCCAGCTCGGCGCGCAGGTACGGCGCCCGGCTTCGCCAGGACGGGTTCACCTAACGGACTAAACAGGCACAGGCGACTATTCGGTAGTGGGTCCGAAAGATGAATGCGCATATTCATCCCCGGAAATCCAGATGAAAGCGCACATTCATCCGTTCCGGAAGATGATCATGGCGGACCGGGCCCTGGGGCGAGCGTGGCCAAATGGCATACGCGTGAATGATGTGACCTGAGATGACTCACCACTCTGGCTTCCAGGCTTGCACCTGCCCGTTCACGGTCCGCCCGGGCCAGCTTGGCGCACCAAACCCGGCTGCCGGAGTTCACCGGGTGCGCACTAAATGAGCCAACTCGGGTTAATCAATGGTTTTGTTTTTATTTAGAAAATATTCCGTTGCTGCCTTCGGCCCAATGCGGGAGGTGCAGCACGGCGGGGATGAGCAGGCGCGTGCCGAGGACCAGCGCGGCGACGCACACGAGCGCGAACACTGCGACCCAGGCGCCGCCAGGCACTCCGGTTAGCCGGCCAAGCTGGTCGGCGTCCGACGTGCTCACCTGGCGGCGGCGGCGGCTGCGGCGGCGGTCGCTCTGCAGCTCGAGGACCGCGCGAACCCCGCCAAGGAGCAGGAACCACGCGGCGGTGTAGCCGAACGCCGCCTGGATCGCGGTGGTGGCGAACCAGCTCACCGCGAGGACCGCGCCGGCAGTAATGAGCACGGCCAGGACGCCGTAAGCGTTGCGGATCGCCAGGAACGTCGCGGCGAGCAGCGCGAGCATCAGCCACAGCATCGCGGTCACGTGGTGCGCGGCCAGCAGCCAGGCCGCCCCGGCGCCTAGCAGCGCCCGAGGTGTCCGAATGCAGGCGGATCCCTGCCAGCCGCCGGCCGCTTAGCACAGAGGCCAGCGCGTGGCCGCCCTCGTGGGCGATCGTGATCGAATTCCGCGCCACGCGCCAGGTGCTGGCGGTCGCCACGATCAGCACCGCGACGGCGCCGCTCGCTGCTATCACCCAGACGGGCGGAACGGGCTGCGTCCCGCCTACGCGATCCCACAGTTCGTGCATCCACCCGAATACCGGCATACCGGCAAGGGTAAGCGGCTACGGCGCACCGGGTGACCGGCCGGTTTAGTTGTGCAGGCACCGCCCTACGCCAAAGCAACCGATGAACTGCGTCTTCACCGAGCCCAGCCGCTGCTGACCGTCTGTAACGATCTCGGAAGTCGTGATCAGTTGACGGGTGACGGCGTGCAGGCGAATACGTGGAGCCTGCACCGTGAGTTCTGCGGACGACGTGGTGCGATGCAAGATATGGGAGGACGAGGAGCGGGAGGACGACGAGGTGGCAGCCGCTTATCAAGATCAAAACTCGTGTCGTTGCCTGCCGCCGAGATCCGGGTGGCCAAGATTGCCACCGGTGGCGGTGCTGGCTGATCTTGCGAAGTCCGCGGATTGTCCTTCAACAGGCGCGGCGGGGCCGGCCGGGCGCGGTGTGCCAGGCCGCGGCGGCTGCGATAGCGGCGACTATCAGGGCAGCGATCCGGTCGGCCCACCACCAGCCGAGCGCCTCATATAGCCCAAGGCCGGCGAGTGCCAGCAGGCTGGTGGCCGCGCCGATGCCGCTGAGCGCGCCATCACCTTGCAAGGCCGGGCTGTTCATCTGCCTGCCGGCCCGTGTGGCCGGGCCGACGCTGCTCGGCGCGGAAACGCCAGATCAGCGCGGCCGACCCGGTGACGTCCGCCAGGACATCCAGGCCGACCGCGAAGACGCCGAGGCTATGACCGGACAGCCCGCTGGCCACCGAGACCACGCCGGACACGACGCCGAAGACAACCGAGACCGTGACCAGCCGCAGCGCCCTGGCGACCATGCCGGCCCGACCGGGTACCTGATCTTGGTCCATGCGACCCCCGCCGTCTGCCCCCGGCCCTGGCTCGCTGATCGCGGGCAGCTCGGCCACGGTCATGGCCAGGCAACTGCGCGCACCAACGCGGACCGGCGGGCCAGAAATCGAAGAAATAACCTGAACAGCACCCGGGCAATCGTTCAAGTCCCGAAAATTGATCCCGATCTTGGCGTCGGGTCTCAGCTCTTCGGCTATCCGCAGCGCCGCCACGATGTTGCCGCCGGTGGATGTCCCTGCGAAGAGGTGGCTGGTGATGCTTAGCCGCCCCCGTGGGACCTGGGTTAGGCAATTGCATACCAGTAGCTGAGCCATATCTTGACGATCACGGTTAGCCGAAGAATGATGCGCTAGAGGGGGCGGTTAAGGGGCGCCTCAAAGGAGAAATGCACATGAACTGGACCAAACGACTGGGGTTAGCAGGGACTGGGACGGCCGTAATATTAGCGGTCGCTATTTCCGGAATCGGCAGTGCCTCGGCCGCGCAGGCAGGCAAGCTGACCGGGCTCGCCAGCCCAACGTATGTGGTGAAGCAGCTCGGTCACCTGGCTAACGGCAAGCCGCTGCTCACCAGCTCGACGCCGACTGGGCTGCCGCCGAGCGCGATTCAGGCCGTCTACAACCTGTCCGGTCTTTCTTCGAGTTCGGGTGCGGGAGCGGGCCAGATCATCGCCATCGTGGATGCCTTCCACGACCCGAACGCGCTATCCGACCTGAACACCTTCAACTCGCAGTACGGTTACGCGCAGCTATCCACCTGTACCTCCCTCAGCCAGTCAGGTCCCTGTTTCGAGCAGGTCTTCGCCCAGGGCAAGCAGCCTCGGGTGAACGCCGGCTGGGTGCTCGAGGAGTCACTCGACATCGAGTGGGCGCATGCGGAGGCTCCCGCCGCGAAGATCGTGCTGGTCGAGGCGGCAACCAACAGCAGCACCAACCTGTTCGGGGCCGTCGTCGCAGCCAACAATCTCGGCGCCAGCGTAGTCTCGATGAGCTGGGGTGGTGGCGAAGCGAGCGGCGACACGTCACTGGACGCCGACTTCACCCATGCGGGCACCTTCTACACCGCCTCGTCGGGTGACAGCGGGCACGGCGTGATCTACCCGTCCAGCTCCCCGAATGTCATCGCGGTCGGCGGCACCACGCTGAACGGCTGCAGCGGCACATCATGCAATTTCACCAGCGAGACCGCCTGGTCGGGCTCCGGTGGCGGAATATCGGCGATAGAGGCACTGCCTGGTTACCAGAGTAGCTACACCGGACCTGTGTCCGGCGCGTCCTCCATCTCGGCACTGACCGGCGGCAAGCGCGGCGTACCCGACGTGTCCTTCGAGGCGAACCCGAACACTGGTGTCTCGGTGTTTGACAGTACCGCCGACAGTGGCCAGTCCGGCTGGTTCACCATCGGCGGCACCAGCGTCGGCGCGCCGAACTGGGCCGGAATCCTGGCCGCCGCCGCAGCGGCAGGCAGCACGGCCCTGCAGGGCCTGTCACGCATCTACTCGGGCGGCTTCTCCACCAACCTGCGGGACATCACCAGCGGCACGAACGGAACCTGCGGCACTGACTGCACCGCAGGTACCGGCTATGACCTAGTGACCGGCCTCGGCAGCCCGATCAACTACCCGTGATCGGGACGGTTCGTCCGATGTGAGCTAGAAGCCGCGGAGGTTTTCGACCCCGTTACGGCCCGCACCTGACCGACGATGACCGAGGATGGCACCACGCACAACCCGCCCGGTTGTGCGTGGTGCCAGCCCTTGCGACTCCGACTGCCCGAGCGGGCAGACGTTCCCAAGTTTCGACTTGGCCGGTCCGTACCTTGCCGCCGACAACATGCACGGGACCCTCGTGATGGCGTTCGAGGCCGCGCAGCCATCAGGCCAGGGCCAGATCGAGTACGCGTTCTCCGCCGACGGCGGCGCGACCTGGTCTGCCCCGGCGCTGCTGGCGCCCAGTCCGCGGGCACCAGTTCTACGTGTGGCTGACGGTCTCGGCGGGCCGATAAGCCGCTCTCTGGTACGCAGTTCGCCGGGCGGCTTGTGCTCAGGGGGCTGAGGAAGACAAGCTGTGGTGAGCCGGCCCATCGAATGGGGTCGGCTCACCACAAAGGGCGCTTGCCGCCGTCGGCCTGACGCGCCAGCATGAAGTCGAGATCAATACCGTCGGGGAAAGGCGGAGCAGATGGCACGGCTACGAGCTACGGCAGCAGCAGGGATTGTCGCAGGCCTGGCGCTGACGCTGGGCGTGGCACCGTCGGCATCGGCGGGCAGCAGTAATGGCGCCTCGACCTACAGTCAGCCGACCTGGTGGCAGAAGTTTCAGACGGTCTCGGCACCCGGCTTCACGCCGCTCTCCGATCCCGGGAGCACGCACAGCGGTTCGGTCGGCGCCAACGTCGACGTGAGCAATGAGCAAGGTCCGCAGAGCGAGACCTCGATCGCCATCAACCCGGCGGATCCATCGCAGATCGTAGCGGGATCGAACGAGATCGTCCGGCTGCCCATGCGGGGGTATTTCTCCTCCGATGGTGGGTCCAACTGGGGCGGCGTGGACCTGCCGCTACCGTCGGCGCTGGTAGCGAACGGGACTGACTTCGGTTCCGATCCGTCGGTGGCCTGGGACACTCACGGCAATGTGTTCTATGCGTACATCGTGGTGTTCTTCTCGCGCGGGTTCGGGTCCCCGAACGGAGTGGCGATCAACGGCACCGAACTGGCGGTGGCGCGTTCTTCCGATGGAGGGCGGACCTGGCGGTCGACGTTCTTCGCGCTGCAGACCGGCGAGGCGCAATTTAACGACAAGCCCTATATCGCCGTGGACGATAATCCGTCGAGTTCGCACCGGGATACGATCTACGTCGCCTGGGACCGTTCCACGGGGAGTTCGTCGAGCTCCAACGGCGTGCTGGTGAGCCATTCCACCGACGGGGGGACGACCTTCTCGGCTCCGGTGTTTGCCAGCAGCACCGCGTCTGGCCCCAAGGCGGATATCGGCGCTGACCCGTTCGTCGGGCCCGATGGCGCTGTGCACGTGGCCTGGCACGATGTCCAGAACAACGCGATCGTCGAAGCGACCTCTACCGATGGGGGCAACAGCTTCGGGCCCACGCACACCGTCGCCCCGACCCAGGTGGCCTTCGATATCGCCATCCCAGCTCAGGCCAGCAGGGGCGCCTTGGTGTACCCCGCGTGCGGTGCCGACACCAGCACCGGGCCTAACCGCGGAACGCTGTACTGCGCGTGGATGGACGAAACCGCCTCCAACGGCACCGATATATCCGTGTCCAGGTCTACCGACGGCGGCACTACGTGGAGCCGGCCGCTGCGCGTGAATGACGATCCGGGCGGGGTGGCCAATGATCAGTTCAACCAGTGGCTCGCCGTTGACCCGTCGGACGGCTCGGTGAACGTGTCGTGGAACGACACTCGCAACGACCCAGCGCACCTCAGCACCGACATCTTCTACGCCCGCTCGACGGACGGCGCGCTCAGCTTCGGCAAGAACGTCCAGGTCACGACCGCTCCGACCAATGAGACCTGCTGCGGGGCAGACCTTGGCAACCAATACGGTGACTATGAGGGCATCGCCGCCTTCGGCGGCTCCGTCCATCCGGTCTGGACCGACCGGCGGGCCGCGGTGGTTGCACTCGACGAGGAGGTGTTCACCGCCACCATTACGTTCACCGCCACCATTACCGTCAAGTAGCGTCGTCGATCACATCGGAGCGGAGTTTTCCGCCGGCACGAACACGATGGCTGGCTGAAAGTTCGCCGTGCGGGCCGTGCGGGCCGTGCGGGCTGGACGCGGGATCTTCATCACCACGAGCCGGTTCACGCCTGACGCGACCCAGTTCGCCGTACGCGTCGATCCGGGCGAGCCCGTACACCACATCACCGGTTTTACGTGTCCGAGGGGGAGAGCCCACCAGTAAGCCAATGGCTGCTGGCCGACGAGTTCGAACTGGCAGGAGAGGCGAAGTGACTGGGCGGACCGGTGGATCCGGCCGACAACGGTACGCGCATTTGCCTCCTACCGTGGCCAGTGCGCAGCACCGTCAGGGCCGATCAGTTGCGGTCTGCTCGCGCGGTGGTACCCGGGTCTCCTCGCGGCTCGGTTGGCTCGCCGAGCTTGGCCCGCATCCAGGGGTATGGGTCACGCAGTGGTACTCGCCGCGAGCGGCGCCGTTCCTGGATCTGGCGGATGGGCTCGCCAGCGATGTAGTAGCGGCCACGGCCATTGCCCTGCGGGGTGAGGATGCCTTCTGAGGCCAGTGCAGCGAGGTCCCGCGTCGCGGTCTGATCTGTGATGTCCGAGCGCTTTAGGTACAGAGCGCGGCGGATGCGGTAGCCGAGTACGGCGTCGAACATGACGTCCATCGTTCGCTCAGGCAGACCGTGCTCGAGGATGAGCTCGTCGAGCTCAGCCCAGGTCACTCCGGCTTCATCAACCCGGCGGGTCACCGTCTGAGCTTGCATGTGGTGCGCGCGGAGGTTGAACGCCAGCCACAGATGAGCGTCATCGCGCGGCTGCCAGGTACCGTGCCCGGTGTGGGCCAGGACGCTGTAATAGTCCTCGGTATTGGCTCCGAGCCATTCCTCGACGCTTGAGAATTCTGGCTCGCCGATATCTGAGCGCGTAAGCACTGATGTCGCCAGCGCACGGGCCATTCGGCCGTTGCCGTCACGGAACGGATGGATCATGACCAGGTTGAGGTGCGCCATCGCCGAACGTATGACGGGATCGAGGCTGATCCCGCCGTGAAGGCTCTCAACGAGGGCGTCCATCAGGACGGGGACTGTTGTGGCGTCCGGACCTTCGTAGACGACCTGGTCGCGGCGCTCGTCGCGGACGTAGATCGGTCCCTTGCGATATCGGCCCGGCGACTTAGTGTGATCGTGACTAAGCATCATGTAGTGCATCGCCCGGATCTCGGTGGCGTCAAATGCCGCATAGTCGTCATCGCGCATCGCCAGGACATAGCCGAGCGCCTGACGGTAGCCCTGGATTTCCAGGAAGGTTTCCTCATCCGCGCTAAGTGGCTCTTCGCCATCTACGGCGGCAGCGGCGTCATCCTCGGCAACCTGGTATCCCTCTATGCTGTTGGAGCCCTGGATAGCGCGGGCGAGCGCTGAGCGCCGCCGCAACATGCTCCTAGCGACGTTCAGCACCGCGTCGCCAGGGAACTTACGGGCACCGACGCGCCGCTGATATGCGTGCGGGGGCGTGTCCTGGCCGCGATGCTGGCCGGCGGGTGCCGGGTGCGGGCCTGCCTTATCCGGTCTGGCTCACGACGAACAGCTGGGAGACACCGTGGCGGTCGGTGTAGTACCCGGCGGCCGCGCAGCCGCCGGCCGGCGGGCACGACACCGTGTCGGTCGCGGCGTATCCGCCCTTGTTCAGCGCCCTCAGGCCGGGCACCTCGTCCTCGTCCACCCACACCTGGATGATTCCGCCGGTGTCATCGGAGTCGAACCCGCCGAGCACGCAGTTGACCGGCGAGCCGCACGACACCACGCTGACCCCGGAGATCCGCCCCCCGACCACGCCCGCCTCGTACGTCGTGCCCCAGACGCCGTTGCTCTCGTCGGCCTCGAACCCGACGCCGTACGGATCCCCGTAGGTCCCGACGGCGGCGCAGTTGCCCGCCGACGCGCACGACACCGAGTTGGTCGCGGCGTTGCCGCCCCCGGTGTCCCCGTTCAGCGCGGCCAGGCCGGGCGGCTCGATCGCATTGCCCCAGACGCTGTTCTTCTCGGTGGCCACCCATCCTTCGGAATTGTCGCGGTTGTTGGAGTAGTACCCGACGGCCGCGCAACTGCCCGCCGCGCCGCAGGATATCGAGTTGATCTGGTCGTCCCCGCCCTTGTTCAGTGCCGCCAGGCCGGGTATCGCGATCGCCTTGCCCCAGACGCCGTTGTTCTCGACGGCCACGGTCTCGCCGCCCGCTATGGCCGCGCAGTTACCCGCCGAGCCGCACGAACACGTCCGACACCGCGGCGCCCCGGCCCCATACCGGGCGCTCACGGCGGGCACCTTGACCGCCTTGCCCCAGCGGCCGTGCCGCTCGGTGGCCACGAACCCCTGGCTATGGCCGTGGAAGCGGTAGTACCCGACGGCCGCGCAGTTGCCTGCCGCGCCGCACGACACCGACACCGACAACTCGTCGCTGGTCCCGAGCTGGGCCGGCAGGCCGGGCACCGCGATCGCCTTGCCCCACGAGCCGCCCGCCCGGACCGCCCCGGAGGCAGCTGGCACAGCCCCGGCGCCCACCGCGCCCTGAGCCGTCAGCCCCCGGCACCCAGCACCCCAGAAACACCAGCCAGAACCACCAGAACCCGGCGTCCCCTCATCATGCCCCTCACACCCTCCCCATATGGCAGGCGCCAAGCGCCTACACGAGCTACACGCACCACAGACGCGGCTGGGTTACAGACCCAGCCAACCCTTTTTGCGGGTTGCGAGGACGGGCACGTCCAGCCACCGACCAGCGATCCCGACATCGCGTCAAAGATCGCCGGATGCGACCGCAAGCTCGCCCAGTACCGCGCCGCCGTCGACGCCGGAGCCGAGCCCGCCTCGAGCACAGCGTCAAGCCCGGCGGCGGAGCTTAGGCCGAGCTGGCCAGGCTGTCTCCATGCCACTGGCCGACCAGGTCCTGGTACAGCGGGCAGGACGCGAGCAGTGCCTCGTGCTCGCCGAACCGCGGATGGGTGCCGTCCAGCACGAGCACCCGGTCGGCGCGCAGTGCCGAACTCATCCGGTGGGCGATGACGATGAGCGTGCCCGGCCGGTCGGCGAACGCCCGCTCGGCCCGCTCCGCCGCGACCGCGTGCAGGTGGCAGGTGGCTTCATCCAGGATGGCGAGTTTGGCCGCCGACAGGTGGGCCCGGGTCAGCGCGATGAGCTGGCGCTCGCCCGCCGACAGCGCCGCCGGGCTGACGTCGGCACCGTATCCGCCGAGCCGGGCTACCAGCGGCTCGAGGCCGACGGCTTCGGCCGACGCGGCGATGTCCGCGGGCCGCGCGGCCGGGGCCAGGTAGGTCAGGTTTTCGCCGAGCGTGCCCGCGAACACGTAGGCCTGCTGCGGGATCAGGACTCGGTATCTCGGCAGCTCGGCGGCGGGTATCTCGGACAGCGGCCGGCCGGCCAGCCGGATTTGGCCGACCGCCGACACCCGCTGGGCTGCGTCGCCGTGGCCCAGTCGGTCGAGCACGCAGGCTACCCCGAACATGCCGTCGAACAGGCCAAGCTGGCTGCCCGATTCCGGCTCCGCGGCGCGCGTGGCCAGCCACTCGATGTGTTCGGCCGGGACGGGCACAGCCGCCTCGGACAGGCGTACAGTACGCCGGCCGCGCCGTTGGCGATGCACAACCCGCCGCTGGGTGCGCTGAACTGCTCGATGTCGCCAGGGAACAGCCGGTCGGCGCGCGATCCGGTTGCACTGGCCAGGATGGCACTGGTCAGCGACCGCCTGGTCGACTCCCAGTCGGCCAGGCCGATGGCGAACTCGGTGACCGATCGGGGGGCACGAATGCCCGATCGCCGCCCGGCCGGGCGGGACCGTGGCCCCGCGATGTCACGGAGTGCCCCGTCCAGGAACGGGGCCGGGACGCCGAACGTCTCCGCGATGTGCGCCGCCTTGCTCAGGTCCAGCGCAAACAGCGTGGTCAGCGGTAAGAACATGGCCAGCTTGAGGCAGGCCAGGCTGTACCGGTCGATATCGAAGCCGACCCGGTCACGGGGAGCGAGGAAGCCGGGGTTGCCGAGGACAGGCCGCTTGCCCTCGTCGGCCCGGGCGGCCGCTTCGAAGTCGATGAGCACGACACTGTCGTCAGGGCGCACCATAATGTTGAACATGTGCAGGTCGTTCACGACTACGCCGCGGTCGTGGACGGCCTCGACCGCCCGCTGGACCCCGTCACAGACGTCCAGCGCCCAGGCCGTGTAGGCGGCGATCTCGGCCGGGTCAGGCACCGCCTTCAGCAGCGGATGCCGGTGGGCGAAGAAACTGTTCAGCGCCGCGCCGTCGATGTAGTCCTGGACCAGGAAGTGGTGGTCCCCGGCCTCGAAGTAGCCGCGCACTTCCGGTGCTGCGCCGAAGCCCGACAGCAGCATCAGCATGTCGCGCTCGCGCTGCAACCGGGTCACGGCATCGCTGCCGTCGGCGGCCAGGCCCGCGTAAGGCCGCGCCTCCTTGAGCACGACGCGCTCGCCTTTCCTGGCGTCGGTGCGGCCAGGGCGGGCCGGGAAGCTGATCTTGCCCGGGATATGCCCGGAGGCGTACCCAGCGCAACGGGGTAGGCGCCCGCTCAGAGCCAGCCGGACACGCGGGCGATCCGGATGGCGTCCACCCGGTTGCGCGCGCCGGTTTTCGTGATGGTGCGGGACAGGTAGTTGCGGATGGTTCCGACCGACAGGCAAAGCCGCTCTGCGATCTCGGCCGTGCTGGCCCCCTCCTCGGCCAGCCGGAGCGCGTCGACCTCTCGTGACGTCAACGGGCTATGCGCGGCGTTGAGCGCGGCGAACGCCAAGTCAGGGTCGATGACCTTCCGGCCCTTAGCCGCACGTCTTATGGCCTCCATAATGTGCTCAGCCGTCGCCTCCGGGACCACGAACCCGGTCGCATGGGCGGCGACCGCGCGTCGCACGATCGAGGGATCGCGCCGCTCGCCGATGATCAGTGAGTGACACGATGGCAGCGCCTCGTGCAGCGTCTCGGCGACCGCGAATCCGTCGGTACCCGGGAGTGCGGTCCCGAGCACGGCCACGTCCGGCAACAACTCCTGCGCAACCGGCACGACCTCGTCGCCGTGGGATACTTCAGCCACGATCTCAATATCGTCAGCGCGGGACAGCAGGGATACCACCCCAGCGCGCATCAAGGTGAGCCGCATTGCGACAAGGGTCCTGATCACGTCGTGCCCCCACTGTTTCCTCGCCTCTCGTGCCTGCTGGCGGGCCTGGCCGACCAGTTCAGACGGCCCAGGACAGCGCGCTGCGAGACGACTTTCCGGTAACGCAGGACGATCAATGGATTTAACGCCGTCACCGGCGAACGGCGTTTGCGTGCCCATCGGCTGACCCTACTGTGCCATACGACAGGAAGCCTTTGCTTCCCGGCATGCTGATTTCCCGAACCAAACGGAAGTAAACACAAAAGTTCTGCGCTTACCCCTACCTGATGAAATTTCGAATCATGACAAAAGGCAAGTAATTCGTCAGCTTCCAGATGCACCTTCACTGACAGCGGTCGAGCGCTGCTGCCGATCATCACAGGCCGCCGGGCACGGAGTCCGCTAGTTACACCGAAGCGAAATAATTGTAGAATTGGGACTATCGGGCCCTGCGCGGCCATCGACGCTGTTCGGGCTTCCTGGGTTGGCTCACGATTCTGGATCTCGGGGCTGACGCGAGGCTTTGACCTCCATGTTCACAGTCCGCGGGGGCGGAATTTGCGCACTAATCCGAGGCGCCGACCGGGCGGTCTTTGCCGAGACGAGCCCGGCCAGCTCGGCGCGCAGGCCGGCGCCCGGCTCCGCCAGGACGGGTTCACCTAACGGACTAAACAGGCACAAGGCGACTATTCGGGAGTGGGTCCGAAAGATGAATGCGCATATTCATCCCCGGAAATCCAGATGAATGCGCGTATTCATCCGTTCCGGAAGATGATCATGGCGGGTCGGATCTGGGGCGAGCGTGGCCAGATCGTATTCGCGTGAATGATGTGACCTGAGTGACTCACCATTCTGGCTTCCATGCTTGCACTTGCCCGTTCACGGTCCGCCAGGGCCAGCTTTGCGCACCAAACCCGGCTGCCGGAGTTCACCGGGTGCGCACTAAATGAGCCAACTCGGGTTACACCGAAGCGAAATAATTGTAGAATTGGGACTATCGGGCGCGGATCGCCACGCCTGGCAGCTCTCCTGGGCAATGACGGAATATTTCTATCGGCGGGGCTACCTGCATGAACGGATCGCGATCATGTCCGGTGCGCTCGCAGCAGCGACCCGTATTGACGACACGCTCGGGCAGGCCATATCCCTGCGCTGCCTGGGAAGCGCCTTTACCGAGACAGGTAATTACGATCAGGCTCGCGAGTTCTGCGAGCAGTCACTAGGGCTTGTCGCCAAGCTCGGCGGGCTCGACGTCGAGTATGGCGTTCGGGACACCCTCGGTTACATCGCGCTTCATACTGGCGACTTCGCCGAGGCCGCCGCCCATTTCGAATTCGCGCTCGACCAGTCCCGGCATCACGGCCACCGCTCCCACGAGGCAGATATCCTGGCACACCTCGGCGACGCGCGCTACGCCGCCGGCGAACTGCCGCAGGCCCGGCAGGCCTGGCAGCAGGCGCTGGCCATCTACGACGACATTGATCATCCTGACACCGACAAGATCCGCGCCAAGCTCGCCAGCATGAAGGAGTAGGCGGGCTGGGCGTGCGGATTTGCGCTGCTTCATGGTTGCGCTGACCCTGTGGGGTGCCGATTTGTTCATCCGTGCTGGTCAGGCAGCCACATGCTTTGGGCTGACTCCGCCGTCTCGGCTGGCCGGACTTCCTGCAGCCGGTCAACCCTGGCCAGGGCGGGGAAGAGACGGCTCCAGGCAAGGGCGATGCCGACAGTGATCAAGCCGCCGCCAACTACTGCAGGCACGGTACCGACTACTGACGCCGCCAAGCCGGATTCGAAGGCGCCGAGCTGATTGGATGCGCTGACGAACACCATTTCCACTGCCGACACGCGGCCGTGGAGCCGGTCTGGTGTCGCCAGGGCGGATGTCGTTGACCTGATGTTCATGCTGAACATGTCGGCGAAACCCCCGACCGCGAGCATGAGCAGCGACAGCCAGAAGACCCTGGACAGGCCGAACACGACGATGCTCGCACCGTAGATCCCGACCACCACCAGCAGGAGGCGCCCGGCCTTTCGCAACAGCGGCCGCCGGGATATTAGTACTGCCGCGAGAAGCGCGCCCACCGCCGGCGCGGCCCGCAGGACACCCAGACCCTCCGGGCCTGCATGCAGGATCGACCGGGCGAAGACCGGCAGCAGTGCCACGGCTCCGCCGAAAAGGACGGCGAGCAGGTCGAGCAGAATCGCGCCCAGCAGGATCTGAGTCCGGCGCACGAACGCAAGGCCCTCAAGGACACTGCCGAAGCCGGGGGCCGACTGCAGCTCCGACCGGCGCGAGCGCCAGATACGGCACGACCGAGGTCACCGCGGAGGCACTCAGCACCGCCAGGCCGACGCCGACCGCTGCCCCCGCCACCAGTGCCAGCGCGAACACCAGCCGCCGCGGCAGCCGGTCCGCTAGATGCCCGGCCGGAATGGCCAGCACGAACATGGGCACGAACTCGGCCAGCCCGATCCAGCCGAGGTCCAGCGGGCTGTTGTGCTGGGCGTAGACCTCCCAGCCGATGGCCACCTCGAGCATCTGCAGGCTCATATTCATGCCCAGGGACCCGAGCCACCAGAGCCGGAAATCGCGGTTCTCGAGGCTCCGGGCTGCGCTACATCGGCCTCAAGGACGTCGGCGCCACCCCGGACGTGCTGGCGGAACTGGTCCGCAAGGCTCATAACGACGGGCTCGAGGTGATGCTGGAGGTGGTGTCGACGAGTGCCACCGATGAGCTGCGGAGCCTGCGCGCCGCGGCCGACATCGGCGTCGACTGGGTGCTCGGCGGTACTCACGCGCAGGACGGGGTCGCGATCCTGCGCGGCAGCGGCATCAAGTACTGCCCGTTCCCCGGCCAGGTGATCGGACACCCGAGCGAGCTGGACGGCGATCTGGAGGAGATCGCCGAGCACGCCCGGTCGCTGACCGCCATCGACGGCGTGTACGGCCTGGACCTGCTCGCCTACCGGCATCGGCGGGTCGATCCGGTCGCACTGACCCGGGCGGTGGCCCGCGCCGCCGACGGCCCGCTGATCGTCGCCGGGTCGATCACCTCGCGCCAGCAGATCGCGGACGTCGCCGTCGCCGGCGCCTGGGGGTTCACGATCGGCAGCGCCATCTTCTCCGGCCAGCTCCCCGGCGGCCCTGGACTTGCTGGCCAGCTTGGCGAGGTACTCGCCTGGAGCTCGGCACCGGCGGCCGGGAACCTGGGTGTGAGCGGCGCCCGATGAGTCCCAGGCAGTCCCGCACGGACTGCGTCCGCAGCTCGCTCATGTCGCAGCTGCGGTCCAGCCGCTACCTGGCCGGCGACAAGCTGCCCAACGAGGACGAGCTGGCTAAGGAGTTCGAGGTCAGCCGGGTAACGGTTCGCGAGGCGGTGCGGGGCCTGATCGAGGCGGGGTATCTCGACCGCAAGCACGGGCTCGGCACGTTCGTGACCGGCTTGCCCGTGCACAGGCACTCGCTGGATGTGACGGTCAGTTACACGAACATGATCCGTGAGGCCGGCATGGTTCCAGGCGAGAAGGTCGTCAGCCGCGCCGACCGCCCGGCCTCCGCGGAGGATGCCGCGCGGCTTGGCGTTCCGCCCGGCGAGACGCTCGTGCGCATCGAGCGGGTGCGCACCGCCGACGGCAAGCCGGCCATTTACTCCTCGGATCGCATCCCGAAGGCAGCGCTGCATGGCCTGCCCGATGCCCCGCTGGACGCGTCTTTGTACCAGATCCTGGCGCAGGCCGGGCTGACCATTTCCCATGCGATCGCGACGCTGCGCCCGGTGATCGCGGATGCCCGGCTGTCCCAGTTGCTCGAGGTGCGCCGTGGCTCGCCGCTGCAGTACGTCGACCAGGTGGACTTCGCGGCCAGCGGGGCGGCCGCGATGCTCTCCTCGGAGTGGCATGTCCCCGGCATCTTCGAACTGTCGGTGCATCGCCGGGCGCTAGCGGGAGAGTCTGGCGAGTGACTAGGAGACGACGTGCGCACTGCTGCGCTTTCACCCGCCGGTACTGGGAGCGGCCGTACGTCGGCGCCGGCGTCATGATCTACGATGCGCTCGCGGCCACCTCGCGCGAGCCGCAGCGCCTGCCGCGCCATAAGCACCTGACCCGGCGCGCTGCGCTGCGCCAGACGCCAAGCCTGAGTCCTCACGTCCTGGCGGGCGCGGTGCAGTACTGGGACGCATCGGTCGACGATGCCCGGTTCACCGCGACGCTCGTGCGCACGGCGGTCTCCTACGGCGCGCTCGCGGCGAACCGCTGCCAGGTGACCGAGTTCCTGCGCTCCGGCGATGCGGTCGTCGGTGCCCGCCTGCTCGACACCGAGACCGGCCGTACCGTCGACGTGCGCGCCCGGCAGGTGATCAACGCCGCCGGAGTATGGACCGGTGATCTGCCGGACAGGGCCTTCCAGGCAAACGGCTTGCGGGTGCGCGCTTCCAAGGGAGTGCACCTGGTCGTGCCGCGTGAGCGGCTGCGGTCAGCGACCGGGATCATCACGCGCACGGAGCGAAGCGTGCTGTTCGTCATCCCATGGCGGCAGCACTGGATCATCGGAACGACGGACACGGACTGGGATCTCGGCAAGGACAATCCGAGCGCGAGCGCGCGGGACATCGACTACCTGCTGGATCATGTCAACGCGATACTCCGCAAGCCACTGCGTCGCGAGGACGTGGTAGGCGTCTACGCCGGGCTCCGCCCGCTGGTGGCCGGCACCGCCGACACGACGGCGAAACTGTCCCGCGAGCACACGATCAGCCGGGCCGCCCCTGGCCTGGTAGTGGTGGCGGGCGGCAAGTTCACGACGTACCGCGTCATGGCCGCGCAGGCCGTCGACGAAGCGGCCAGCGGACTCGACCAGCGGGTGCCGCCATCGTGCACCGATCGCGTTCCGCTCGCAGGCGCATCCGGCTACCTGGCGCTGTGGAACCGCCGGAATGAGCTGGCGGCCGAGCACCACCTGCATCTCGCGCGCCTTGAGCACCTGCTTAACCGGCACGGCGACATGGTCGACCAGTTGCTCGAACTGGTGGAGGCGGATCCCGGGCTCGGTGAGCCACTGCCCGGCACGCATGACTACCTGCGGGCTGAGGCCGTCCACGCGGTTACTCACGAAGGCGCCCGCCACCTTGATGACGTGCTCACCCGCCGGACCCGGCTCTCCATCGAGGCATCGGACCGCGGAACTGCCGCGGCGCCGGTCGTGGCTGAGCTCATCGCCCCGCATCTGCGCTGGAGCGAGGCGGACACCGCCCGCGAACTGCGTCACTACCAGGCGAGCGTCGCCGCAGAACTGCAGTCCGAAGGCGAACCTGACGACCAGGCTGCGGAAGCCGCCCAGGCCAGGGCGCTCGAAATCGCGTTCAGCGCCTGACGCCTCAGCGCGGCATCGGCTTTCTTCGCCCGTCGGGCTCCGCCGCAGCTGCCGGGACCTTCGCCAGCCGGTGTTAGCCGCGGTGGCGCTGCCAGCCATCGCAGCAGCGATTGCCCGGAGCGTGTTCGTTTAAGCGATGTCCCGCGCGCGGGAGATGGCGTCCCGGATATCCAAGATTGCCTGGTCCAGCTCTTCCGTGGCGTGGCGGATCTTGCCGCTCGCGGGGTGATCGCCCAGCAGTCCCAGTGCGTCCTGGAGGTCGAGGCCTGCGGCGGTCAGCCGGCGGATCACGATGTCGTTCAGGTCCACGGCGATCCGCGCGCGGTCCTCGGCCTAGCCCGAGTTGGTCTCGGCCGGGCCGGTGGCGTCGGCGTCTTCTGGTGCTGGCGGGGACCGCGGGTCGGCCGGACCCCGGGGACAGCCGGTGCCGACGTGGTCGCTGCGGAAAGAACGCCTGGTATCCCAACCGAGCCGGCAGCCGCGGCACCGCACTCGGCGCCCCGTAAGGCCGGGCGGGCCCTGCGAGCTGGGCCCGCCCGGTTGGCATCGCGGATGCCGGTGCTACTGGACGCAGCCTCCTGCGGAGTTGCTCCACAGCGGCTGCGTGGGGAAGGAGCCACCCCCCATGCTGGTGTTCTGGAGGTTGATCCACGCGCACTTGTCGCCGATCTCCGAGCCGGAGGAGTCGTACCAGGCGTTCAGTAGCGGATCGGTGATGGTCTCGGCGAGCTCGTGACCCTCGACGATGCTCACGCCGTCCAGGAGGCCGGCCGATCCGCCGTTCACGGAGTTCTCACCGCAGCTGGCGCCGGCGTCTGTCATGTACGGGAGGTAGGTGTAGGTGATGTTGGGATCGGAGCTGACCGCGCCGTGGTAGGCACACCACCTGGTGCCAAAGCCCCGCTCGGAGTGCCCGGTCGGGGTGGCGACGACGATCTCGACGTTGTCGGAGGTCCCGGTGGCGAAGTGACCCGCGGCCTTCGTGGCTTCGGCCTGGATCTGGGAGTCGGTGGGATGAGTTGGGACCGATGCGCTGTCGGACCAGGTGCTGTGCAGCAGGGTCCCGGTGTAGCCGGCGCTGCTGTACTGGTGCACGGTGGACAGCCAGGACGATCCGCCGACGTCGGTCAGGAAGCTGTTGACGCGCGCCTGCTCCCCGCTCGGGTCGGAGGTCCAGCCCCAGTAGACGACCCAGACCGCAGGCGCGGTTTCCACCGGCCCGCCGTGGTTGATCAGGTTGCCCCCGGCCGCCGGAGCGACGGCACGGCTGTGCGGCCTGGGCACGATGTGGGTGATGGGGTGAACCGAAGCGTGCGCCGACGGCGACGCTCCGGCGGCGGAGACGCCGGAGAAAATGAGCGCGGCGCCGGCAGCTACGGCCAGGAAGCCGCCCGCCGCCCAGCGCCCGCGTGTGAGACCTAATCGCGTTAAGAGAGACTGCATAACCGTCATTCACCTTTCTCGTGGCTCGCCTGCAACGGCAGTGCCCTTTGACCAACGTAACTAGCACCACGAGGCTTGAAAAGAGGCAGATAATGGCGTGCGGAGGGGCAGCACGCCGCGCGACATCACAGCGCGCTGCTGACTCGCTAGCGCCCACCAGAATCAGACGTTCTGCGTGCCGCGTTCACCCGAATGGCTAGAGCCCAGAGCGCGCCGAGTCGGCGGTCGGCGCGGCGGATATGGGTACTGGTTCGCTGCTGGCCCGCGCGGCCAGGCCCGG
>WNEY01001149.1_pt1 | contig 18253 bp, 16 predicted proteins | sample 5400531 | NCBI WGS metagenome assembly WNEY01 (sample SAMN13153338, study PRJNA577476) | soil metagenome | isolation source: 200 cm saprolite under Douglas fir tree site 1 | place: USA:California | collected 2015-04-18
CCGGCAGAGCAACGCTCAGGACTGGTGGGCACAATACGGAGACATCCTCGCCGACTGGTTCGCGGCCTATCTGGGGCTGGAGGCAGCCGCCTCGCTCATCCGCACCTTTGAGCTCCAGTTCGTGCACGGCCTGTTCCAGACCGAGGCTTATGCCCGCGCCGTCACCGTGCTCGGCCATAAGGCCGCACCCGAGGAGGAGATCGAACGCCGGGTGAGCCTGCGGATGAAGCGCCAGGACCTGCTCGCAGGCCCGGATCCGCCTCGGGTGTGGTCCGTCATGGACGAGGCGGCGCTGCGGCGCCCGGTGGGCGGACGGGAGGTGATGCGCGCCCAGCTGAACCACCTCCTCAAGGCGGCCCGGCTGCCCCGTGTCACCCTGCAGGTCGTGCCGTTCCGCCGCGGTGGTCACGCTGCAGCCGGCGGCTCGTTCACCGTGCTGCGCTTCGGAGAACCGCACCTGCCGGACGTCGTGTATATCGAGCAGCTCACCAGCGCTCTCTACCTCGAAAGACGCGAAGACGTCGATCACTACATGGAGGTCGTGAACCAGCTCAGCGCCGAGGCCCTGACCCCCGCCGGCACCGAGCGCTTCATAAAGGAGATCATCCGGGAGACCTAGCGCCGACGCGGGCCAGTCCGTCTGGCAGCGCGGGACCGTAGAAGCCATGCGTGGCATGGCCACGCAGAAAGCGCACTTGCCGTCGAGCTAGCTACGGGTCGAGCTAGCTCCGGTTTGCGCAGATCCGCAGGCCCGCTGGCTGGCCGTCGATGTTGTTACGGCTTCCTCCCAACGCCGCCGAACGCGTCCACCTCGGAAGGACCGGACGGCGCAGCTCCTGGCCGCCATCGCGGGCATGAGACCACGCCGGGCGGCACGAGCTCCAGTCCGTCGAAGAAGCTGGCGATCTCCTCCGGGGTCCGCAGGACGTACGGAAGCGCGCCGCTTTCGTTGTAGGTCTCCGCGGCCTCTTCGTACGCTTCGCCCGCGACCACGCTCGTGCCGTCGTTGAGGGACAAGTAACTGCCGGACGGCAGGGCGCCCATGAGCCGCTGCGCGATCAAGCGCGCCTGGCCGGTGTCGGTGACGTGCCCTAGCACGCCACTCAGGATAAGCGCAATGGGTTTGGTGAAGTCCAGCGTCGTGGCCGCCTCGGCAAGGATCTTGTCCGGTTCGCGCAGGTCGGCGTCGATGTAGGCGGTGGCCCCTTCGGGAGTGCTGGTCAGCAGGGCACGGGCGTGCGCCAGCACAAGCGGGTCGTTGTCGACGTAGACGATGCGGGACTCAGGCGCCGCCCGCTGCGCGACCTCATGGGTGTTGTCCGCTGTCGGCAGGCCGGTACCGACGTCGAGGAACTGCCGGATCCCCGCCTCCTCGGCCAGGTAGCGAATGGTGCGAGTCAAAAAGTGCCGGGAAGCCTGGGCGACGTCCCTAATGCCCGGGAACGCCCTGGCATACTCGTCACCCGCCGCGCGGTCGACGGCATAGTTGTCTTTGCCGCCCAGCCAGTAGTTCCAGATTCTGGCCGAGTGCGGCACCCTTGTGTCGATCGCCGTCCCGGCGATGTCATCGGGTTCTGCCGGCCCCGGCTCGCCGGGGATTGCCGAGCGGTCGTCAGTCACAGGAGATCCTTAAGGAGGTGTGATTCGTCATGATCCGAACACATACCATCCTATCTTCCTGACTTGTCCATGCGGATGATAGCCCTGCAGAACAGCCCGAGCGGCTGCTGCTATTGGCGCTCTTCCCTGGCCAGTCGCGCCTGCTCGTCCTCGACCAGCTGGAAGAGCGTGGCCTGCACCTTCTCCACCGTGGGGATCTCGTTCAGCACCAGCTGGCCGTGCTCCCCGGCAGATTCCACGACCAGCCGGCCGCAGCCGAGCAGCCGGTCGATCAGGCCGTGCGAGAACGAGACGTCGCTGATCCTGATCAGCGGGAAGTCACGGCCTGACCTGGACAGGATGCCGCGACGCAGCCGCAGCCGGCGGTTGGTCAGCTCGTAGCTCGTGGTCCGCCAGCGCAGCAGCGGGACGATGAACCAGATCATGATCACCACGGCCGCGACCACGCCGATCGCCAGCCTGGCTATCCCCGCGTCACGGCCGGCCGGGAGCAGTATCAGCAGCACGAGGGCTGCCGCGACCACCAGGATCAGGATCAGGATCGGCCGCAGCAGGGTCTTCCAGTGCGGATGCAGCTGCAGGATAAGATGCTCGCCCTCGGTCAGGGAGCCTTCGCTGGCCATAGGCCACATGGTGGCATGTATCACGTCAATGCGCGTGCCTGACGGGTCACCGGAGATGAACAACGTCGCCGGCGCTGACGGCGACCAGTCCCGATGCGGCGAGAATGACCAGCCTGCCCGATTCGTCAATGTCCTGCGCGGTCCCGGTGAGACCCTGCCCGCCTGGCAGCGCGACCCGGACGGGCTGGCCAAGGGTGGCGCTCAGGCGGCGGTAGGCAGGCCGCAGGCCGCAGGCATCGGGGTCAGGCCCGGTTCCGGCGGCGTCCCGCCTGGCCGGTCCAGCGACGGCCACGGCAGGCCAGGCTCCGGCTGCAGCCCGGCTGGCAAACTCGGATCCAGCGGCGGGCTGCGGACCGGCCGTTCCGAGCCAGGCCAGGTACCAGCGCTCAAGCTCGGCCAGCACGCTGACGAACAACTGCTCCCTTTCCGTGCAGCCGCCGCCCGCCATCGCGAGTGACGTCGTCCCGGCAGCCGGCAGCTCCGCTCGGCGGCCTGACACATTGATCCCGGCGCCTACCACGATCGCGTCGCCGGACTGCTCGGCAAGAATGCCCGCCACTTTCGCGCCACCCACCAGCACGTCGTTAGGCCATTTCAGGCGGGCGTCCACTCCCGCCTCGGCCCGCAGCGCGGCTGCGACCGCGACTCCGACGAGCAGCGGGACCCAGCCCTTGCTGCCCGGCGGCACCCCGCCAGGGCGCAGCAGCACGGAGAACGTCAGGGCGGCCCGCGGCGGGCTGAGCCAGCGCCGTCCCATCCGGCCGCGGCCTGCCGTCTGGGACTCGGCCGCGAGCACCAGTCCCTGCGGAGCCCCGTCCCTGGCGGCGGCGAGCAGATCCGTATTGGTTGAGCCGGTTTGCGCCACCACCCGCACGTCGCGCCAGATGGCTCCGGGCCTGACCAGCGCGCCGCGCAGCGCCGTGGCGCTGAGCGGCGCGCGGTCCGCGGCGGCGGCAGGCGGACTGCCAGCGGCAACCGGTCCAGAAGTCATCTCACCCGCTATTGTCGAGTGCCGGAGGCAGCCCGCCTCGCGCCGGATGCCAGCAAGCAGGATTCGCCGGTGCATTCGGCTGCCGACGTCAGCGCGAGCACAATACCGCAGGGAGTCCAGCGGGCTCCGCCGAGAGGAGTCGGGATCGTCGTGCCTGACCTCAAGCTCAACTCCGAGCGTGAGCAGCCGGCCGCGGGCCGCGCCGGGCCGGCTCGCGGCCGGGCGGGCCGCTCGCTTCATGATGTGGGCGGCAGCCGCGGGCGCGTTCTCATCCCGGCCCGTGCCGCAGCCTCGGCAGTGAGCCCGAGGGCACTGTGGCGCGACCACCGGCTGTTCACGATCCTCGCACTGCTGTCGCTGCTGCCCCGGATCCTGGCGACCATTTCCTTCCGGCCGGCCCTGCTCACCGCGGACTCGTTCCTCTACATGAAGGACGCGGTCAACTCCACCCTCGGCGTGATAAGGCCGTCCGGCTACTCGTTCTTCCTGCGCGTGCTCGAGCCGTTCCACAGCCTGCTGCTGGTCACGACGATCCAGCACCTGATGGGCATCGCCATCGCGGTCATCGTCTACGGCCTGCTGCGCTACCACGGCCTGCCCGGCTGGGGCGCCGCGCTGGCCGCGGCCCCGACGCTGTTCGACACCCGGCAGATCGCGCTGGAGTCTTACATCCTGCCGGACACGGTGTACTGCCTGGTGATCATGCTGGCCGTCGCCGTCCTGCTCACCAGGCGCACTCCGCGGCCCTGGCAGTGCGTCGCAGCCGGCCTGCTGCTCGCGTATGCGTCCGTGCTGCGCGGGAACGGCCTGCCGCTGGTGTTCGTGGCGCTGGCGTTCATGCTCGCGCGGCGGGTCGGCTGGCGGGCGCTCGCGGCTGGCGCCGCGGCCGCCGCGATACCGCTGATCGGCTATGCCGCCGCCTATGATCATTCCCACGGCCAGTTCAATATCGCCAGCAGCGACGGCATCTTCCTCTGGTCGCGCACGACCAGCTTCGCCAGCTGCGCGATCATCAAGCCGCCGCCGCGGCTGCTGCCGCTCTGCCCGAGCCGGGAGGCGTCGGTCCAGGTGCCGCCAGGCCCGGCCTGGTCCGTGTCGGCCCTGCTGGCCGCGCCGACGCCAGCGGACTATCTGTGGGCATCCGATGCCTGGTGGCGCCATGACGCGCATCCGGGTATCAACAGCTACAACGACAAGCTCGGCAGGCAGTTCGCGTTCGATGCGATCAGGGCTCAGCCCCTTGACTACCTTCGGGTCAGCGCCAGGGACGTGGCGCTGGTATTCGCCTCGACGGACCGGCCGCTCAGTCATGCGACGATGAGCTTCACCACCGCGCCGCATATCCGGGTGCTGCCGTCCTACTACGCCGGTGACCTTCGCGCCTACGCGCACACCACGCAGAACACTCATCCGGTCCAGCCGTACGCCTACTTCCTGTTCCTCTACCAGTTGCCGGTCTACTTCCCCGGCATCATCTTTTTCCTGGTCGTGCTGGCCGGGCTGGCCGGCGTCGTGCGGAACTGGCGCCGGTGGGGCGGGCCGCAGGCGCTGCCGTGGCTGATCGCCGCGATCAGCATCGTGCTCCCCGCGTTCCTGACCCAGTCCCTGTACCGCTACACGATCGTCGCGATCCCGCTGGCCTGCGTGGCAGCCGGGCTGGCCTTCGTCCGCCGCGCGCCGGAACCGGCGCTGGCGTCAGCACCTGCCTCAGCGGCGGAGCACCGCGCGCCGACCACCACCCCAGCCTCGCCAGCCCCGCCGCCCAGTCCCCCGGCGGACCTCCCAGCCACGGTGCTCCAGGCCACCCCGCCAGCCAACCCTTCGGCCGCCCAGCCAGCGCCCCCGCCAGCTCCGCCGGCCGCCTCGCCAGCCCCCACGCTCCCGGCCAGCGAAGCGGACGGCGAGTCCTAGCTGGTCGCGCAGCTGCGCGGAGCGTACGGGCGACATGTCGGCGAGCCTGCCTGGACCGGATTCGTCCGCCGGCTGCAGGCGGTCAGCCCGCATTTCGCCCGGCTGTGGGCCGAGCAGGACGTGGCCAGCCCGATCACCTACCTGAAGATCTTCCGGCATCCGGCGCATCCGCGGCTGGCCATGACGACCACCAGCCTCGGTGTGCTCGCCACGCCCGGCACCCGGATCATCGTCCATACGCCCGCCGACGAGACCACCCGCATCGCCATCGATCAGCTGCTCGCCGGACAAGACGCCGACCTCCGCTACCCATGCTGGTCACAGCACAAGGCGCAGGTGGAGCCGGAACGGCGCTGATGCAGCAGGCCCGGACAGAACGGCCCCCACCGGAGCACCGCCGCTGGTGCAGCAGGCCCCGGACAGGACGGCCCTTGTGGGAGCACCGCCGCTGCCCTGGCCTAACCTGTCCGGCATGGCCACCGATGCCCCCGCGCCCGTCGACGACGCCGCGCAGCCAGACCCGCATACCACCGCCGGGAAGATCGCTGACCTGGACCGGCGCCGCCACGAGGCCGTGCACGCCGGGTCGCAGCGAGCGGTCGAGCGCCAGCACGCGAAGGGCAAGATGACCGCGCGTGAGCGGATCGACCAGTTGCTCGACCCTGAGTCGTTCACCGAGCTCGACGAACTCGCCAGGCACCGCGCCACCGATTTCGGGATGGCCGCCAACCGGCCCTACGGTGACGGCGTCGTGACCGGCCACGGCACCATTGACGGGCGGCCGGTATGCGTGTTCAGCCAGGACTTCACCGTCTTCGGCGGCTCGCTCGGCGAGGTGTACGGCGAGAAGATCGTCAAGGTAATGGAGCTCGCGCTCAAGACGGGCTGCCCGGTGATCGGGATCAACGACGGCGGCGGCGCCCGGATCCAGGAAGGCGTGGTCGCCCTCGGCCTGTTCGCCGAGATCTTCTACCGCAATGTGATCGCATCCGGCGTCATACCGCAGATTTCGCTGATCATGGGCCCCTGCGCGGGCGGCGCCGTCTATTCTCCGGCGATCACCGACTTTACGTTGATGGTCGACGGCATCTCGCACATGTTCATCACCGGCCCTGACGTGATCAAGACCGTCACCGGCGAGGAGGTCTCGTTCGAGGAACTCGGCGGTGCGCACGCGCACAACACGAAGTCCGGGGTGGCGCACTACCAGGCCGCCGACGAGGCGGACTGCATGGACTTCGCCCGGGAGCTGCTCTCCTACCTGCCGTCCAACAACCTGGCGGAGCCGCCGGCCTATCCGGCACCCGGCGGCGACGCCGTTTTCGAGATCACCCCGGCAGACGAGGAACTTGACACGGTCATTCCCGACTCCCCGAACAAGCCATACGACATGCATGCCGTGATCAGCCACGTCCTCGACGAGGCCGAGTTCCTTGAGATCCACGCAGGCTTCGCGCAGAACATCGTGGTCGGCTTCGGCCGGGTGGACGGCTCGCCGGTCGGCGTGGTGGCCAACCAGCCGATACACTTCGCCGGCTGCCTGGACATCGGCGCATCGGAGAAGGCCGCGCGCTTCGTCCGGACCTGCGACGCTTTCAGCATCCCGGTGCTGACGTTCGTGGACGTGCCTGGCTTCCTGCCCGGCACGGACCAGGAATGGGGCGGCATCATCCGGCATGGCGCCAAGCTGATCTACGCCTACGCGGAGGCGACCGTGTCCAAGATCACGGTGATCACCCGCAAGGCCTATGGCGGCGCCTACGACGTGATGGGCTCCAAGCACCTCGGCGGGGACATCAACCTGGCCTGGCCGACGGCGCAGATCGCGGTCATGGGAGCACAGGGCGCGGTCAACATTTTGTACCGTCGCGAGCTAGCGGACGCACCCGACCAAAATGGGCTTCGCGCACGGCGCGTCACGGAGTACGAGGACACGCTCGCGAACCCGTACATCGCGGCGGAACGCGGTTACGTGGACGCTGTCATCCGCCCGGCGGAGACTCGCGGCCAGGTCATCCGCGCGCTGCGCGCGCTGCGCAGCAAGCGCCAGACGCTGCCGCCGAAGAAACACGGGAACATACCCCTGTAGATCGCTCCGCATTTCATGATCACGGATGATCCGAGGGGGTTCCAGCGCGCGAATCTTCCGTAGTAATAGGACGAGCGCGGGAGGCGCCTGTTCTGCCGGAACCGGTGAGCCGGGGACGTCCTCCTGGTGCGAGTGATCATGAAAGGACGGCTGTGGCCAGCTGGACTCGGGACGGAGCGCGCGGCGGGCAGCTGTCAGCACCCGCTGGCCGGCCGGCGGCCGGGGCGGCAGCCTCTCGCCGCGCCGACCCCCGGCCCCTAATCAGGCGAAATCTAAGAGCCTGGCTAGCGCCGGCATGGCAGGATCAGCCCCATGCATAGGGTCGCCAGTGCCCTACGATTCCTAGCGAGGCACTGGATTTTCAGCGCGGCTTTCGTGCTCGGCCTCGCCCTGCGGGTCATCACCATGCTGGGCTTTCCTCCGGCCATCTGGCTCGGCGGCGACTCGACGTCCTACCTGCGAACGAGCCTTTCGCTGGTGCCGGGCATCTCGCGGCAGTCCGGGTACGGGCTTGTGCTCTTCCTGTTCCGGCCGTTGCACAGCTTCCTGCTGGTGACTGCCGTCCAGCACCTGGCCGGGCTCACCATCGCGGTACTTATTTACGCCGTGGCGCGGCGCTACGGCCTGCCCGCGTGGGGGGCGACGCTGGCGGCGCTGCCCGTCCTGCTTGACGCATACCAGATTCAGCTTGAGCAAGAAATTCTCGCCACCACGACATTCGGCTTCCTGGTGATGGCAGCGCTTGCGCTCATTCTCTGGTGGCGCGATGACCGGCCGCGGCGGGCGACCGCCGCGGCCGCGGCATTGCTCGCGATGTCCTCGCTTACCTGGCCAGCCGGGCTGCCCTTGCTCATCTTGTTCGCTGGCTACCTCGTCGTCAGCAAGGCAGGCTGGCGGGCCGTCGCGACTGGGCTGGTGGCCGGCGCGATACCGCTCGTGATGTATCTCGCCTGGTTCGACGCGAACTATCACACGGTGGCATTCAACGAAAGCGACGGGGTCTTCCTGTGGTCGCGCACGATGGCCTTCGCCGACTGCTCCGTCATCCGGCCCCCGGCCGACGAGGCGGTGCTGTGCCCGCGGCTGCCGGTGGCGCAGCGCCCGGACGGCCCTACCTACATCTGGGCGGCGAGGTCGCCGCTGAAGGCGCTGCCCGGGCCGAAGTTCTCCCCCGGCAGCAACGCCCTGGCCATGGACTTCGCCAGGCGGGCCATTGCCGCCCAGCCCGCAGACTACGCCAGGACCGTGCTTGACGGCTGCTGGCTCACGTTCAGCTGGGGCAGGCCGGACAGCCGCAGCGCGCTGCACAGCGAGAAGTACCAGTTCGCCTTCGCGACAAGAACCTGGGCCAGCGCGGTGACGAACCGCGAACTGGCGGCGGACCAGGGCTACTTCACCCATGGCGGCGCGACGCCCACCAGGGCGGTACAGCCCTTTGCCCGGTGGATGGCCGGCTACCAGCGCTTCGGCTTCCTCCGCGGGACGCTGCTCGGCGCCGTGCTGCTGATCGGGCTGGCCGGGATCGGGCGGCGGCTGGCGGGCGGCGGATTCCGCCGCCTGCTCGGCTGGAGCGGCCCAGCGCTGTATCCATGGACCGCGGCGATGGTCATGCTGCTCGTCCCCAACGTGACAGCCAGCTTCTCCATCCGCTACGTGGTGCCTGCTCAGCCGGTTGCCTGCCTGGCGGCGGGCCTTGCCTTCGCGCGCGCACGCCGCGGCACCACGCAGCGGCCGGCCACCGATGCAGCCACTGGCCCCGCCGCTGGTCCCGCCACCGATCCAGGCATAGATCCGCCCGCCGACTCCGCGCCAGACCCCGAGCCCGCACCCGCGCCAGGCCCCACGCCGCACCCCGAGCCCGCACCCGCACCAGGCTCTGCGCCCGCGCCCGCGCCAGGCCCCGCGCCCGCCGCCCCGGCGCCAGCCCGCACGGCGGGCGCCACCACGCCAGCCCGCACGGCGGATGCCATCCGGCCCGCCCGCACAGCGGGCAGTTGAGGCCGCAGCCGGGCGGTTCCGGCGGTTCCGGGATCGGTCGGCACGTGTTCGGAGTGGGCTGGCACTAGAGTCAGATAACCATGACCGAAACTGGCTCGCCGCTGCCGCTGCTCTCCCGCTACGCGATCATGATTGATGTCGGTTATATCTACGCGTCGGCGGGCGAACTTCTCTTCAGTGCCGGATCGCGGCGCGAGTACCGGGTCGACGCCGACAAGCTGATCCAGGCGCTGACCAGGCACGCCGACGATCAGGTCAGGGGCGAGCTGCTGCGGGTGTACTGGTACGACGCGGCCAGGGACCGGGTACCGACCATCGACCAGCGGGTGATCGCCCAGATGCCCTGGGTCAAGCTGCGGCTCGGCAACCTGAACGCGCGCGGGCAGCAGAAGGGCGTCGACGCTCAGATCCGCGCGGACATGGAGGCACTGGCCAGGCACCGCGCGATCACCGACGCGGTGCTTGTGGCCGGCGACGAGGACATGGTCCCCGCCGTCGAGGCAGCCCAGGCGTTCGGCGTGCGGGTGCACCTGTGGGGCGTGGAACCGCCGTACGGCACGAACCAGGCCGAGCGGCTGGTCTGGGAGTCCGACACGGTGCAGGTGCTGGAACGTTCATTCGTCGAGCCGTACTTCAGCAGGACGCCGGTGGCCGAGCCGGCCCCTGGTCCGGTCGTCGCGCCGGCCCGGCATGGCCTGTCCGCCGCGGCCAAGCCGAACCCCGCGCTGGTATTCGGCGACCGGCACGCGTCGCGGGCGGCCGCCAGGCCCGGCCCGGTCCCGCCGCCGGTCCCGGCCAGGCTCGGTCCCGAGCGGGAGCGGGTCGAGGAAGCGGGCGAGCACGTGGCGCAGAAGTGGATCCTGACCCGCGGCGAGGACAACATCCGCGACCTGCTGCCAGGCCCGATCCTGCCCCCCGTGATCGACAAGGAACTGCTGGTCGACGCCGAGAAGGAACTCGGCCTGTCGCTGCGGGCCTACCAGGAGGCCAGGGAGTGGCTGCGGGACGCGTTCTGGGCGCGGGTGCACCGCCAGTTCGGCATCGGCGTCGGAAAGTCGAGGAACTGAAGTGCGGCAGGCTCCGATCGGAAGACCCGGGTATAACGGGACTCCGGGCGGCGGTCCCGCCGTCCCGCCGGAACCGATCGGAAAACCCGGGTATAACGGGACTCCGGGCGGCGGTCCCGCCGTCCCGCCGGAACCGATCAGAAAACCTGGGTATAACGGGACTCCGGGCGGCGGTCCCGCCGTCCGGCCGGAACCGGCCGGGCCGCCGGTGCTCAGCATCGCCGCCGGCCGCCCGTCGGCCGAAGAGATCGCGGCGGCAGTGGTGGTCGTGCTCGCCGCACGGGCCGGGGCGGCCAGCCGGGCGGGGGTGGCTGGGCAGACTCGTAATCAATGGTCGTCGAGATCCCGGCTGCTGCGCGAGCCTCTTCCGCGCGGCCCCGGCGGCTGGCGCGCCAGCGCGCTGCCCCGCTAGCCGCTCCCCCGGACAGGGATCTTGCATCCGGTACCCGGCCTGGCCGAGCAGCCATCCGGGCCGGCCTGCCGGGCCGGCCTGCCGGGCCGGCGAGCAGACCGAGGCCGCCCGCCCGGCGCGCTCTCACTAGACTCCTGCGCAGCCGAGAGGAGTCGTTTTCGTGCACAAGGTCCTCATCGCCAACCGCGGCGAGATCGCGGTCCGGGTAGTGCGAGCGTGCCGCGATGCGGGGCTGGCCAGCGTCGCCGTCTACGGCGAGTCCGACATCGACGCGCTGCACGTGACGATGGCCGACGAGGCGTTCGCGCTGGGCGGCCAGACCGCGGCGGAGAGCTATCTCGACATCGCCAGGATCCTCAAGGCCGCCGCCGACTCCGGCGCGGACGCCGTGCACCCCGGCTATGGGTTCCTGGCCGAGAACGCGGGCTTCGCCCGCGAAGTCATCGCCGCCGGCCTCACCTGGATCGGCCCGCCGCCCGCCGCCATCGGTGCGCTCGGTGACAAGACAGCGGCCCGGCATATCGCCCGCAAGGTCGGCGCGCCGCTGTCGCCTGGCACCGACGGCACGGTGGCCGGCCCGCGGGAGGCGGCCGCCTTCGCCGCCGAGCATGGCCTGCCGATCGCCATCAAGGCGGCCTACGGCGGCGGCGGCCGTGGTCTCAAGGTCGCGCGCACCATGGCGGAGATCGCCGAGAAGTTCGAGTCGGCGGTACGTGAGGCCGTTGCCGCATTCGGCCAGGGCGATTGCTTCGTTGAGCGTTACCTGGACCGGCCGCGGCACGTGGAGACCCAGTGCCTGGCCGACAGCCACGGGACCGTCGTGGTCGTCGGCACCAGGGACTGCTCGCTGCAGCGCCGGCACCAGAAGGTCATCGAAGAGGCGCCTGCGCCGTTCCTGTCCGGGGCGCAGGAAACCCTGCTGCGCGAGTCATCCAGGGCGATCCTGCGCGAGGCCGGCTACGTCGGGGCAGGCACCTGCGAGTTCCTGATCGGCCAGGACGGCGCCGTGTCATTCCTCGAAGTGAACACCCGGCTGCAGGTAGAGCACCCGGTGACCGAGGAAGTGACCGGCATCGACCTGGTCAGGGAGATGTTCCGGATCGCCGATGGCGAAGAGCTTGGCTACCACGACCCGGAGCCGCGCGGGCATTCCATCGAGTTCCGGATCAACGCCGAGGATCCGGGCCGGAACTTCCTGCCCTCCCCGGGGACGATCTCGGCGTGGCGGCCGCCGGCCGGCCCCGGCGTCCGGCTGGATGCCGGCTACGGCCAGGGGATGACGGTGCCGCAGGCGTTCGACTCGCTGCTCGCCAAGCTGATCGTCACCGGGGCCAGCCGCGGCCAGGCGCTGCAGCGGGCCGGCCGCGCGCTGGCCGAGTTCGAGATCGGCGGCATGCCGACGCTGCTGCCGTTCCACCGCGCCGTGGTCAGCGATCCCGCGTTCACCGCGGCGCCGTTCACGGTGCATACCCGGTGGATCGAGACAGAGTTCGCCGGGGTCCCGCCGACCCAGGACGCGGCGTCGCCGGATGGCGATGGCGGCCGGCCCGCTGCCGCCGCGCGCGAGCGGATCACGGTCGAGGTGGGCGGCAAGCGGCTCGAAGTGACCGTCCCGGCCAGCCTGACGGCCGGCCGGGCTGACGGGGCAGGCGGGGCCGCTGCGGCGGGCGAGGCCGGCGGGCGGCCGCTGCGCACCGGCCGCGAGCGCAGGAAGCGGGGCGGCGCTGGCGGCGCGGCGGCCGGGGGCGCGGGCGGCGATGCGCTGGTCAGCCCGATGCAGGGCACCATCGTCAAGATCGTGGCTGCCGACGGCCAGCACGTGTCGGCAGGCGATCCTGTGGTCGTGCTTGAGGCAATGAAGATGGAGCAGCCGCTGACCGCGCACAAGGATGGCGTCGTCGGCGACCTGGCCGTGCAGGTGGGCCAGACGGTCCCGGCAGGCATGGTCATCTGCCAGATCCGGAGCTGAGCACATGCCACGGCTGCCCGGCGATCCCGGGCTGGCGCGCTGGCTGCGGTTCGCGGCCGGGTTCCGGCTGCCGGCCGAGAACCTCGACTGGGTCAGGCACGAGCTGACCGACGCCGGATGGCGGGGCCGGACGGTGCGGCGCCACCTCGCGGTCATCATCCCGGCCTGCGTTATCGTCGCGGTCGTGCTCGGCACCCTGCTGCCCGCCCCTGGCTGGCTCAGCCTGACCATGGTGGCGCTCATCCTGTCCGGCAGCATCTTCACGGTGGCCGCCTACGCGGACGACATCCGCGCGTCCCGGCTGCGCCAGCACGGCCTGGACGTCCCGGATGACCCCGACCTGGGTCGCCCAGCCCACTGACCATCCAGGCCCGGACCGCGGCAGCGCGCGGCGGGCAGGCACCCCGGAGTTAGGTCATACGCCCATACGGCCCATCGCACCCCGCCTGACCAGCAAGAACGGTCAGCACGTGCAAGATCGCCGGAAACCCGGGCTAGCTGTCATCGGCGGGGCGCATCAGCTTCCTGGCGGCCTCGGTCAGGCTGCCGGACAGCGACGGGTACACGGCGAACGTGTGCGCCATCTGATCGACGGTCAGCAACTGCTCGACGGCAAGCGACACGGCCAGGATGAGCTCGCTGGCCCGCGGCGCGACCACCACGCCGCCGAGCACGATCCCGCTGCCGCGGCGCGCGAACAGCTTGATGAAGCCGTCCCTGAAGCCCTGCATCTTCGCCCGCGCGTTGGTGGCCAGCGGCAGCTTGACGACAAGCGCGTCAGCCTTCCCCGCCTCGACGGCCTGCTGCGTGATCCCGACCGTCGCGATCTCCGGCTCGGTGAAGATCGTGGCGGCGACGTGGCTGAGCCGGATCGGCTGGACTGCCTCGCCGAGCGCGTGCCACATCGCGATCCGGCCCTGCATCGCGGCAACCGAGGCGAGCATCATGACGCCGGTGCAGTCGCCCGCGGCGTAGACGCCAGGCGCCGAGGTCCGCGATACCCGGTCGACCGGGACGAAGCCCATGCCGTCCAGCGCGATGCCGGCCTGCTCCAGGCCGAGGTCGCTGGTTCCCGGCACCATCCCGACGGTGAGCAGGCAGTGCGAGCCGGGCACGGTCCGGCCGTCTGCGAGCAGCACGGCCACGCCGCCCGCGGTCCGCCTGACCTCGGTGGCCCTGGACCGGCCGAGCACGGTCATGCCGCGCCGCCGGAACACCTCCTCGACCACCACCGCGGCGTCCGCGTCCTCGTGCGGCAGCACCCTGTCCCGCGACGAGACCAGCGTGACCCGCGAGCCGAGCGCCTGGTACGCACTGGCGAACTCGGCGCCGGTGACCCCCGAGCCGACAACCACGAGCTCGCCGGGCAGTTCGCCGAGATCGTACAGCTGGCGGCAGGTCAGCACGCGGTCCCCGTCGGGCACGGCACCCGGCAGGAGCCGCGGCCGCGCGCCGGTGGCGATCAGCACGATGTCCGCGCTGATCTCGCGGTCACCGACGGCGACTGTCCGCGGGCCGGCCAGCCTGCCCGTCCCGGCAAGCACCTCGATTCCCTCGGCCGCCAGCCGGCCGGTGACGTCGGCGGACTGCGCGCGGGCCAGGGCACGCACCCTGGCGTAGAGCCGCGGCGCGTCCACCACTGCCCGGCCGGTTCCCGCGGTGCCCGCTGGCGCTGGCCCGGCTCCGTCCAGCCGGATGCCGAGCCCGGCTGATCCGTCCAGGGCGGCCATCAGGCCGGAAGTGGCGATCAGCGTCTTCGACGGCACGCAGTCGCTGAGCACGCACGCGCCGCCCAGGCCGTCCCGCTCCGCCACGGTGACCTCGGCGCCGAGTTGCGCGGCGACCAGGGCCGCCTCGTATCCCCCCGGCCCGCCGCCGAGGATGACGACCTTCGCATGCGGCTGGCTCACGGTGCCTCATTCTGCTTGATGGGTCCAGGCCCGCCGCACCCCGCATCCCGGTGCCTCATTCTCCTTGATGCGTCCGGGCCCGCCGCACGCTCCCGGCATCCCGGCATCCCGGCATCCGGCGCGAGGTCGAGGCCGGGGTCCCCGGCGGGTCAGGCCGCACGCGGCCGCCAAGGCTCGTACGCTAATGCCCCGTGGAGCTGTATGCCGCATACGGCAGCAACATGAATCCGGCGCAGATGGCAGAACGCTGCCCGCATTCGCCGCGGCAAGGCACCGGCTGGCTGGAGGGGTGGCGGCTCACCTTCGGCGGCGAGGACATCGGCTGGGAAGGCGCACTCGGAACCGTGGTCGAGGACGCCGACGAGCGCGTATTCGTCGTGCTCTATGAGCTGTCCGAAGCCGACGAACGGGCCCTGGACAGCTGGGACGGCGCGACGATCGGCTATTACCGCAAGCTCAGGGTCCGGGTAACGACGCTGGACGGCGAGGTCCTGGCCTGGCTGTACGTGCTGAACGACTACGAGGGCGGGCTGCCATCCGCGCGCTATCTCGGCATCATGGCCGACGCGGCAGAAACCGCGGGAGCGCCAGCCGACTACGTCAGGTGCCTGAGGACGCGGCCCTGCACTTCGATCGGCTGAGCGCCGGCCGCGAGGAAGTCCCGATCCGCGCCCGCAGCGAAGCGGCGTCAAGTCCGCGCGCGGCCCGGCGCTCCGCTGGCGGGCAGGCTAGCCGATCGCGATTACCAGGGCGAGCGCAAGCGCGGGCACGCCGATCGCCGCCAGCGACGACCACGCCCAGCTGCGCACGACCGCGCCGCCGGCAGTGCCGCGCTCGCGAGCCTGACTCGCCATGTTCTTGATCTCCCTGGCCATCAGCTGCACCGTGGTCTGCTTCGCCGCCTCGCGCGCCTCGGCCGGCATCCGCCCGTAGCCGCTCGGCCGGCTTGCCAGGTTCCGTTCCCAGCGACTGCCGCGAACCTCGGCCCTGAGCCTGGAGCGGCGCGGGGCGTACAGCGCCCAGCTATGCAGCACCTGGACTTTGGCCGCCGCCCCTGGCGAGCAGTGCACCTGAACGGACTCGCCCAGGTAGATATCGCTGACCAGGCCCCACGGCACCCGGCAGTCGCGGATCGGGTTCAGCAATGCGATGCCGTCGGCGTCGGTGATGACCCGCGGCCGGAGCGCGCACGCGTACACCACGCCGGTGATGGCCAGCAGGCCGATGGCGATCTGGGCAGACGCCCTGTCGTGCCCCTGAATGGCAAGATCGGCCAGGTTGACGACGGCGAAGACGACCCACGCCCACCACAGCGCGACGGGCCCGGGCAGCCGGAATACCTTGCTCGTGCCGGGCGCGGCGGGGCCGCCGCCGGCCGCGGCGGCCCCGCCGCCGTCCGGTCCGCCGCCCGGGCGGGCTGGTTCCTGCTGTGTAGACACGCCAGTGAACTCCCGTGACTCGCCCGGCGGCACCGCCTCGGCGCCGCCCGCGTTAGCTCACTCTAAGTCCCTGTCCGGCGTGGCTGAACCCCGCACGGCAGCGCGATACCACACCGGTATCTGGCCCGGCGTCCGCTGGCCCGCGCCAGGCAGCGGTCAGGCGCTCACGCCGCCGGGCAGCGAATCTGTTGCGGCCGCATCGCCGCAGATCGCCGTGAGCGCGGTCGCCGCCATCAGCCGGACGCCAACATCGATGGCCCGCTCGTCCACGTCGAAGGCCGGCTGGTGAATGTCGAAGTCATCGTCCGATCCCGGCCGGCGGGAGCCGAGCCTGCAGAGCGCCCCGGGCACCGACTCCAGGTACCAGGCGAAGTCCTCCCCGCCCAGGCTCTGCGGGGCAGGGGTGCACGCGTCGGGACCGAGCACCCGCTCGGCGGCCGCCTCGATCATCGCCGTGGACACGGACTCGTTGACAGTCGGCGGCACGTTCCGCAGGTAGGTCAGCTCCGCCAGCACGCCGTAGGCGCTTGAGACGGATTCGAGCAGCGCCTTGAGCAGGTCAGGCGCCGCGTGCCAGGCCTGGTCATCGAGGCAGCGCACGGTTCCCTCGACCACGCCGTCATCCGGGATGGCATTCGCCGCGGACCCCGCGCTCACTCTTCCCCACACGAGGCTGAGGCTGGACCTGGGGTCCACCCGGCGGGACAGCGCGGCAGGCAGCTCGGTGATGATCTTCCCAAGCGCGTACACCAGGTCGGCGGTCAGGTGCGGCCGCGCGGTGTGCCCGCCCGGCCCGGTCACCCTGACGGTGATCTTGTCGCAGGCCGCGGTGATCGGGCCGCTCCTCGTGCCGATCTTCCCGACGTCAAGGCGCGGATCGCAGTGCAGGGCGAATATCCGGTCGACCGAGGCGATGCCGCCTGCCGCAAGCACGTCGAGCGCGCCGCCTGGAACCTCCTCGGCCGGCTGGAAGATCAGCCGTACCCGGCCGTGCAGCAGCCCGGCCGCCGCCCGGCGGGCAAGGAAAAGGCCAGCTCCGACCAGGATCGTGGTATGCACATCGTGCCCGCACGCATGGCAGGCGTTCGGCACCGTAGAGCGGTACGGCACGTTCTTCTCGTCGCCGATCGGCAGCGCGTCGAGGTCGGCGCGCAGCGCCACCAGCGGTCCCTTCGCGGCCGGATCCCCGATATCCGCCACCAGCCCGGTGCCCTTGGGCAGGGTCACCGGCCGGAGGCCGGCCGCCGCGAGCCGGAGCGCGACCCGGCGCGTGGTCCGGTGCTCGTGGTAGCCAACCTCGGGATGGGCATGCAGGTCGCGCCGGAAGTCAATGAGTTCGCCCCGGTGGCCCGCGGCGAACGCGTCGAGTTCGCACTCGAGATCACGTTCTCGCATGCGCGGCCTCCCCCGGGACGACGAAGCGGTCCTCCGCGAACTCGGTGACAAGCGCGTCCACGACGTCGGCGAGCTCGCCGCCCCCGGCAACGACGGCCCGCTGGCGCTCATACGAGGCGCCGCGGTCGAGCACCTCGCCGACCACGTCGAGCTCGGCGGCGCAGCCCAGCCGGTCGGCCACCGGCTTGAGCTCCCGGACCAGCTCGAAGAGCTCGTCCCGAAGCGGCGCGGTTGAGCCGGACTCGTCGGTTATCACGATCGCGTCCAGGCCGTACCTGGTAGCACGCCACTTGTTGTCGCGGACCACCCAGGACGACGGGCTCGGCAGCCGGTAGCCGCGGTCGAGCTGGTTGTCGAAGAGCTGGACGAGGCACTGCGACAGGGCCGTGACCATGCCGATCTCGCGCAGGGTCGGAACGCCATCGAACATCCGGATTTCGACCGTGCCGAAATCCGGGTGCGGCCGGATATCCCACCACACCTCTTTGATGCTCCGGATGGTGCCGGCGCGAAGCAGCGTGTCCATGTACTCCTCGAACTCACTCCAGTCCGTCAGTGGCTGCGGCGGCCCCGAGGTGGGCAGCCCGCCGAAGACAACCGCCCGGCTCGAGGCGAGCCCCGTGTCCTGCCCGCTCCAGTACGGGCTCGACGCGGTCAGCGCCAGGAAATGCGGCAGATAGGCAGCGAGTGCGTTGACGATGGGAATCGCCTTGCTCCCGTCACGGATACCCACATGGACATGGACGCCAAAGGTCTGGATCCTGCGGGCCAGCCACTGCAACTGCTCGACGAGTTCGGCATAGCGCTGAATAGGCGCCATCTTCGCATC
>WNEY01003915.1_pt1 | contig 18235 bp, 16 predicted proteins | sample 5400531 | NCBI WGS metagenome assembly WNEY01 (sample SAMN13153338, study PRJNA577476) | soil metagenome | isolation source: 200 cm saprolite under Douglas fir tree site 1 | place: USA:California | collected 2015-04-18
GCGCATCGCGAAGACCTTAACGCAACCTTAACCATGGCCGGACGAGGCTCGCCTCCGAAGCGCAGCGGAGGGTCGGCGGCTCGGCGCCGAACAGGTCATGCAAAATCCGGAGATATGCCGCAGCCAGGCGATGAAATGCATGCTCCTGGCCGGGGAAGCCAAGGACTTTCCGTACAAGCTGATGCTGCTCAGCATCGCTCAACTGTGGCGCGCCATCGCGGAGACGACCGAGAAAGTGGAGGCGCTGTAGAACCCGGAAGCTGCCGGGGTTGCGCCGGCGCCCTGAGCCCCGGTGATCGGGTCCCGAGCGCCCGTGGCGGGATCCAGGTCTTCATCATCCGGCCGCGAGACGGTCCTCGGAGTTGTTGGCCACCTCCTCACAGACGGCGGCCAGGCCGAGTAGCTCTTCCTTGACGAGAGGATCTTCGGTTTTTTCCGCGAGCTGCCGATATTGCTCGGCCCGGCCGCGGAGGTAGTCATGGTATTCCATGCCGACCTCCCAGTGCGACGGAAGGCTCTTCAGAACTTCGCTACTTCTCCTGTGGATTTCCCAATCGCAAATCGCACAATCCCCAGTCCATCAATTTGAAGGAGCCGCTCCTGATCCGCACGTCGATGCCGTTGTGGAAAAACAGCATGTGCTGCGCCTTCTCGACCTTCTTGGCGTTCTCCAATGGGGAGAATGGCTTGCGAACCCGCCGCCAAGACGCCCCCTGAGGGGTCCTGCCCAATTCCTGGAACCCGGACGCGATGACATTGAGCTGAGTGAATCGCGGTGCCGCGTTGAATTCTTCGGTGAATTGCTCCGCATCGAATTTCTTCGGCGCGCGTGATTTGACGGCGGTGAGCATGGCGTCGGCAAGACTTTTTGCGTAAGGGTTCTGCGGGGCCAATTCCACGTAGGAGAGCAGGTGCTCGGCCAGCAGCGCGTTGATGGCCGCGTTGAGTTTTGTCGACGGGAAAAACATGATTGCACTCGCCTGCCGAACCCTGCACCGACCCGAAGCTTAACTCATCCGGAACTCCAGCGCATCTGGGGCGGATCGCGATCGAGATTGCTGCGCCAAATCTTGGTCCTTGTGCCGGAGGGGACGATTTGCCGGCCTTCGAAGAGCGCGCCCAGTCTCCCTGGCGTCTTGTGGTGGCGCCGGAGAAGATGCCGCCAGCGCCGCAGTTTGCGGCAGGTCTCGCGCGGATCATCCGAATTTTGTGCATTGATCTGTGCCGGGTTCGGGCCGCGGCTTTGCCCAATTTTGCGGCAGCCAAGGTCAATTCATTGTTGCGCTTATGAGATCCGGTTTGGCTCGCATGCGCCGGTCGCGATCGCCGGCATGATTGCCGCTTGGCACGATGCTTGCTGAGAAAATCCTGGCGCGCCGCCGCAGGCGCGCTGACTTGACCCCGGCACGGCCGGCGTCGGCGCATCGCTACGAGCCTTCATGGAAACGAGGACGCAAATACCTTCGAACACCCGCGCTCTTCTTAGCGGATCTGCGACGATCGGGACGATGCTCCTGGTGAGCGGATCGGCCAAGGTCGGCTACGGTGTCTGGGCGCTCGGGATCGCGGCATTGACCTGCATCGCTTATGCGGCCGGCAAATATGTGGTCGCCTGCGCCGGGATGTTGTTCCTGCGACGTCCGTCGGCCGAGCCGTCGTGGCGTTTCCGGCACCGCAGGAACGGTCGTTACATTGCCGCTACCGAGCCCGGGGCGACCTAATCCCGGGAATCCCCCGAGCAAGGTCGCCCGATTGCTTCGCGGCGCCTTCCGGTGTCACCGTGAAACCGCGATTTTGTCGCAATGTGGCGCAGCTCACACGTTCGCGGCCGCACTTCCTCCTAATGTGCACCGTAAGCCCTCTTTGCGTGCCGGCGGTGTGTCGGCGCAAGTCGGGAGAAGACCATGCCGGATGCGCGATACTATGTCGTGAGGGATCATGACGGATGGATGATCAAGTTCGAAGATGAACACTATGGTCCTTATTCCAGTCATGATGACGCGGTGCGCTTCGCGCTCGAGGCCGCCCGCAAGCTCGGGGACCAGGGTGAGTGCGCTCACGTTTGCATGATGGGCGACGATGGTCAGTTCCGGCCGCAATGGAGCTACGGCCGCGGCCATCCAGTGCGGATGGGCGCGTAACCGCCCCAACCGGCGAGCGCGAGCCCTCACCGCACGGGCAGCATCACTCCTGCGGAGCCGGTGAAATCCGGCGTCTGCCGTCGAGGGGCCGCGACGCCATGCCGAGGCGATGACCCGCAAGATCCGCGACCGGTGCGATGCTGGGTGAACCCGGGTGGAGGTCGTCGGCCGCGCCGAGAGCCTCCGACCTGACCCGCTCCCAGGCCCGATCGGCATGATCGTGGGCCGTCTCCAGCAGCGCGCACAACGCCAGATAACGGCCTCGGACGGCGATTTCCTCGAAGACCCTGTCATCGTCCCAGCTGCGCTGCAGGCGCGCGAGGCGCCTTGCGGCGCTTTGCAACCGTCCGCGCGACCCTACCGAGGCGAGCAAAAGGTGCGCCGCGCACAGTCCCTCGCCGGTCTGCAGCGGGAAATCGTGCGCCTTGCCGCCGCCGCAGCCTGGGACGCAGCACGCCGTCGATAGAATCATCGACCTACTCCCACCGGCCCGGCGCCCGTGGACCCGCGGCCGTGAATGGCCGGCCGCCTCGGGATAACGGGGAACATGGGTCGCGGTTCAACGCGCATGGGCCTCAGGCGGCGGCTCGAGAACTCGCCGCGCGCATCGAAAGCAGCACCTGCGATCGAGCGACGTTGAGCTGCAGCGATCCGCGGATTCTCGCGAGAGCCGCGGCGGTATCGGCAAGCGAGCGCGCCGCCTCCCGGCATTCGTACGCCCCCTGGGAGAACCCGAGCACCGCTGCTGCCTCGCGGAGCGATTCCAGCAGCCGGGCCCGTTCGTCGTTTTGCTGCCGGTCCGCCGCCCGTTCCACTTGCTCCAGCAATCGGCCGGTATCCTCCAGGAAGCCGTCGATGATCGATCTCAGCTCATCGGCCCCGATGTGTTCGGCCAGCGCTTCGAACTGGGTCTGATCGAACTCGACGGTCGGTGGGCCCGATGGCAACGTCTGGGCCCGCTTCGGTGCGTTTGCACTCGCCCGTGCGATCGCCGCCGCGAGATCCGGCACGTTGATTGGCTTGCCCACGAAGTCGTCCATCCCGCCCGCGAGGCAGGTGTCGCGATCGGTCGCGAAGACGTTCGCGGTCATGGCGACGATCGGAATGGACTTGCTGCTCTCCAACGCGCGAATGGCCGCCGTCGCCTCGAGCCCGTTCATGCGCGGCATCTGCATGTCCATGAAGATCAGGTCGTAGGGCCGGGATTGGACCTTGGCGAGCGCGGCTTCGCCGTCTTCCGCGATGTCGACCTGGTGGCCGAGGGAACGCAGCATGCCCTTGGCCACCTTTTGGTTCACCGCCATGTCTTCGACCACCAGGATCCGCAGGGCCGTTTCCGCATCCGGCCCCCCGGTCGCTTGCTCGACCTCCGCGGTGGCTTCCTCCGCCGCCTGCAATGGGATCTCGAACCAGAAGGTGCTTCCGGTTCCCGGCGCGCTGATGACGCCGATCACCCCGCCCATTGCCTCGATCAGCCGCTTGGAGATCGCCAGCCCCAAACCGGTTCCGCCGAAGCGGCGGTTGATGCTGGCGTCCCCCTGCAAGAACTCCTTGAACAGCCGATCTTTGGCCGAATCCGGTATGCCGATCCCGGTGTCCGTCACTTCGAACCGCAGGCGTGGCTGGCTGCCATCCTCGCTGCCGCGAACCCGCAGGCGCACCGAACCTTGGAGCGTGAACTTGACGGCGTTGCTCAACAGATTGAGCAGGACCTGGCGGATCCGCTTTTCGTCGCCGCGCACGAATGGCGGCAGGTCCGGGTCGAGCTCGAACGCGAGCTCCAGGCCTTTGGCCTGCGCCGGGCCGAGGCTCACCCGGACGGCGGAAGTCACCAGGCGAGCCAGTCCGAACGGCAATTGCTCGATTTCCACCATCCCGGTCTCGAGCTTGGAGAAGCTCAGGATGTCGTCGATGATGCTGAGCAGGGCATCGCCGCAACTGCGGATCGTCTCCACGCATTCCATTTGCTCGGAGCTCAGCCCGCTCCGGCGCAGCAACGCCGCCATGCCCAGCACGCCGTTGAGCGGCGTGCGGATCTCGTGGCTCATGGTCGCGAGGAAGGAAGACTTGGCCCGCGCTCCGGCCTCCGCGGCCTCCTTGGCGGTCACCAGCTCGGTGAGGTCGGTGTAGGACTGCACCATGCCGCCGGAGGGCAGGAACTCGGTCCTGACCTCGAGCACCGTACCGTTGGGCCGGTGTCTCACGTAGGACTTGGGCAAGGTTCCCGTGCGCTTGAGAAAATACTCCCGCACGTCATCGGGCAGCAGCTCGCCGTCGGCGCCGAATTCGCCATTCGCCCATTGCGCCGCGAAGATTTCCTTGACGTCTGCGGGCAGCGCAAATTGTGTTTCATCAATGCCCGAATACTCGACCGCTCTTTTGTTGAAGATCAACACTTTACCCTCGCGATCGACCAAGGCGATCCCCTGATTCATATGAGCGAGAGTAATCTCGAGCAGGTCCGATTTTTCGGCATACCGCGCTTCGCTGAGATCAGCGCGAGCTTTGTATCTGGCCTGCGCCTCGGCCAGTTGACGGCGATGATTCTCCGAAAGCTTGTGATATCGCAAATACGCGAGCAGCGCTGCGGCCAAGGCGATCGCCAAACCAGCGCTCAGCACGACCGCTCCGAAACCGGCAGACTCCCGCGAGACAGCGTCTTTCACCCACACCCAACCGACGATCGACATGAGAGAAACGCTGGCGGTCACGATGGCAGCTTCTGACGCGCCAATTCCCCGACGTGCGGTTCTTCGCGTCTCTGAGAACAACACTTGTCTTCCCGGATGTCTGCTGTTGCGCGTTCGATTTGCGGAAATTCTTCGCTCAACTTCTTTACGATTGTACGAACGCACGCGAAGACAAACGGGATGTCTGCACAAACCGTTAAAGTATACCGTCAAAATCTAAGTAATTTGCCGTCGTCTGCGGGCGTGGCGGAATGTCAAGCCGTAGTTTCTCGGGACTCCGCCGCAGTAATACTCGCCCGTTTCAGAAGCTTCAGTTTTCGCTATGCCAAGCGGCGCCTTATTTCAGAGTAACGCATCAATTTAGTTCAAACGAAAGCTGATTCAGGGACGGACATATACCTGGCATCAGAGCCAAATTCGGCTCGCGAACGCGTTAACCATTTATTAACGGTCGACTCGGCGATAGGGTAAATTTGAGTTATTGTTTGCGAACTCGGGGCCGAACTCTCCAACGCAAGGCCAGCATTACCCGAACGGCGTGATCGAGGTCGAAAGATGCTCGCCGATTTTCAATCCAAAGTAACACCCCCGCGCAGCTTCGCCGATCGCGTCGACCGTTTGCTGGAACGCGTTCAATATCGTCGCGTGGAAAATTCCGGCGAACTCGAAGCTGTTCTGCGCTTGCGCTACGAGGCCTACTTGAAAGAGGGTGCGATTACAGCCAACAAATCCCAAAAACTCGAGGATGCCTTCGACGACGGAAATAACGTCTACAACATCGGCATTTTCATTGACGGAGAGCTGGCGAGCGCATTGCGGTTGCACACCTTGTTCGATGCCGAGGAGAAATCGCCGGCAATGGAGTCGTTCGCCGAATTTCTCCTTCCGCGACTCAAAGCCGGTAAACTGATCGTCGACCCCAATCGGTTCGTGGCAAACCACAAATTCGCGCGCATTTATCCGGAGCTGCCCTACGTCACCCTGAGGCCGACATACCTGGCGTGCGTGCATTTCGGCATCGATCTGGTGACCATGACCGTGAGGGGCGAGCACCAAGCGTTCTACCGCCGGGGGTTTTTCGCAAGTGCGGTATGTCCCCCTCGGCCCTATCCGCTGCTCAGCAAGCCCATTGGGTTGCTGCTTGTCGACTTCATCAAGGATGCCGAGCGGATTCTCCGGCGTCATCCCTATTGGGCTTCGTCTGAAGCCGAGCGGCAGGCTCTATTCGGAAACGGGCCCACGTCCCAGCACTCCCGCCGGGGGACCGCCAACCCTTCGACCGAACCCTTGGGCGAGGTGACCACGTTGTTGCGAGCGGCCTTGGGTACGCCGGCGACCGCTTCGTCGCCGATCGCCGCCGCCCGTTGAAGTCATCCGGCGTCTCGAATGGCGTGCGAAGCAGCGAGATAACTCGATCAGCCGCTCACGCCCGCAGCGGCGTCGCGCCCGATGGGGTTTCGGGCGCGGCCAGCCCGAAACGCTTCCGCGCCGCACGATAATCCCGGTAATCCTGCCGCGCCGCCCGCACCCGCGCGAGCTCCTGTTCGAGCTTGCGGAGATAAGAAGGGCCCTTGCTCGACAGCGTGGCGGGATCGATGCGTCGCCAGCTCAGGCACATCTCGTAGACTCCCTGCGCGCCGATGTTGGCGGCTCCGCTCCGCAGCGCATGCGCGTGCTCGCGGAAGCCTTGGGCATCGCCCCTCGCCACCGCTTGCGAGAGCTCGTCGAGCATGTCGGCTGCATCGTCGATGAATTGTTGGGCGAGCTCCTCGACAAAATCATCGCCGCCCAGGGCCTTCAGGGATTCGAGCGTGCGGACGTCGAGCGCAGAGGGCCTGTGCTCGGTGACCGCTCCCGGTTTTCCGGTTTCGGCCGCTTGCGCCGATCGCGATGGGCGGGTTTGCTGCTCCGGCGAGATTGCCGCTTCGAGAGCCGGGAGCAGCCCGGCCGGTTCGATCGGTTTTGCGATGCAGGCGTCCATGCCGGCCTCCTCGCAACGCCTTTGCGTCGGCTCGTCGGCCTGCGCCACCAGCGCCACGATCGGGACGCGCGGACGCCCGGTCGACAGGAAGCGGATGAGCTTGGCCGCCTCGATCCCGTTCAAGACCGGCATCTCGATGTCCATCAGCACGGCATCGAATGCGCCCTTGGCGGCCGCCTCGGCGGCGGCTTGGCCATTGTCGACGATTCGCGCTTCATGACCGGCTTTTTCCAGGATTTTCGCGATCACCTTCTGATAGGTGACATTGGCCTCGGCGACGAGAATGGCAAGTCGGCGAACGGGTTCCGCGCTCGGCTCCTCGAGCGCCGACCGGGCCGCGTCGTGTCCAGTGGGGGTTTCTGTCGCGGCAGCCGTCAGGTTGGCTTGGTCGGAGGCACCGGCAACGATCGTTGCAATGGGGCCGTGCATCCGGGTCGGCGCTTCGCCGCGGTGCCGACCGGGGCGCAATCCCCGCATCAGCGCACACAGCTGGAGCGGGGGTACGATGAGGCCGCCCAGGAGACCGAGGCTCAGTCCCGGGTGCGCCGCAAAGAACTCGGTCGCGAGCGTCACCAGCGCAAAGCTCGCGACGGCGGTATCCGCGGCCGCGAGCAAGTAACGTGTCCCGAACCGAAACCCGTTGGCCGATATGGCCAGCAAATACAACGGATAGAGCGGCAGCGCGGTCTCGCCGCCGATGTGCATGCAGTAGGACAATGCGCCGAGATCGACGAAGATGCCGGCGAGGCGGCGAGCCGCGCTCGCGCCTGGCCGCAACAGCAGATGACAGAAGATGCCCAGTGACGCCAGTTCGAAGGCAGCGAACAGCCAGACGATCGATCGCAGCAAATCGTGGTCGCCGCGCGCCTCGAGCGAGCCGGCGGTCAAGAGATAACAAGCCGCGAGCCCGCCCGCCGCCAGCCGATAAAGTGCCAGTTCATGCTCGCAATTCGGGCGGTCGCGGAGCCGCGCGGCGATCCAACCGAGCACGGGGACGCGCTGGAACGCGCTTTGCGAGCGCGAGCCGGTGCCGCAGTCGTCCGCGGCTTTCATGGGTTGCTCATGCACTGCGCACGAGCGGCGGCGCCTCGAATGCAAGCGCCAAGAACTCGCCCACGGGCAGCGGCCGGCCGAAATAATAACCCTGCACTTCGTCGCAACCCTCGGCGCGCAACCGCTCCAGCTGATCCGCGGTTTCGACGCCTTCTGCGACGATGTCGAGCTCGAGGCTGTGGCCGAGGCTGACGATGGCACGGACGATGGCGGCGTCGCTCGGATCCGTCGCCAGGTCCCGGATGAAGCACTGATCGATCTTCAGCCGGTCCACCGGAAAGTTCTTGACATAGGTCAGCGACGAATACCCGGTGCCGAAATCATCGATCGAGATGCTCACGCCGAGCTCGTGAAGCCGATGCAGGTCCGCCGCGACCGCGTCAGTGTCGGCCATCACGATGCTTTCCGTGAGCTCGAGATCGAGCCGGCGGGGGTCGAGCCCGGTTTCCGCCAGCGCCTTGGCCACCAGCAGAGGCACGCTCTGCTTGCGAAACTGCACGGCCGAGAGGTTGACGCCGACGCGCAGCGGCGGGAACCCGGCGCGCTGCCATGATTTTGCATCCCGGCAGGCCTGCCGCAGCACCCATTCGTTGATGGGGACGATCAGCCCATTCTCTTCCGCTCGTGCCAGGAACACGCCCGGACCGACGATGCCGCCCCCCGGCCGCCGCCAGCGCAGCAGCGCCTCCGCTCCGACGATGTGCCCGGTCTTCAGGTCCACCTGCGGCTGATAATACACCACGAATTGGCTGTCCTGAATCGCCTGCCGCAACTCGGAATCGAGATGCCTCGCCTCCTGCGCGCGGCTGTGCATGTCGGCGGCGTAGAACCGCACCACGTTGCCGCCATCGGCCTTGGCGCGGTGCATCGCGAGGTCGGCGTGCTTGAGCAACGCCTCGGCGTCGGCTCCGTCCGCCGGATGCAAGGTGGTTCCCACGCTGGCATTGGTCGTGATGCGCTCGCCGGCGAACTGATAGGGCTCGCAAACCGCAGCGACGATGCGTGCCGCCAGTTCCCCCGCTTCCTCGCTGCGCGTGAGACGACTCTGCAGGATCGCGAACTCGTCGCCGCCGAGGCGCGCCACGGTGTCGCCTTCGCGGGCCAGCGACTGCAGCCGTTGTGCCACCACCTTGAGGAACTTGTCGCCGAGGATGTGACCGAGCACGTCGTTGATGTTCTTGAAGCCGTCGAGATCGACGAGGTGCAGCGCGAACGGGCGGTCGCCGCGCCGGGCCCGGGCGATCTCGCGGCGCAGCCGGTCCGCGAGCAGGGCGCGATTCGGCAGGCCCGTCAGCGCATCGTGGTGGGCGGTGTGCAGCAGATGGTCCTCGGCGCGCTTTCTGTCGGTGATGTCGATCGAGCTGGTCAGCACCGCGACGACCGCGTTGGCGCGGTCTCGCAGCGGCGATTTCGTCGTCAGGAACACGCGTTTGACGCCGTTGGCATCGACGATGTCTTCTTCATAGGTCGGCAGCGCCGCGCCGTTGCTGAAGACCTTGCGGTCCAGCGCCCGGCTGCGCGATCCGTGCTCCGCGCCGAACAGCATGCCGATGTCCTTGCCGAGCGCCGCGGAATGGTCGATGCCCGCCAGCGCGGTCTGGAAGGCGTTCACGAACAGGAATTTGCCGTCGCGATCGGCGGCGCTGATCATGGCCGGCACCGTGTCGATCACCTGGGCGAGGCGCTCGCTCGAGTCGCGCAGCGCCTCTTCGCGGGACCGCTCGCTGTATTCGAGCTTCTGCTCGAGATTGTTGGCGCGCTTGGCGAGCAGCAGTTGCTGCTTGCGCAGCTTGAGCAAATTGCGCGCACGGGTCTGGAACTCGTGGTGATCGACCGGGCTGCTCAGGAAATCGGTGGCGCCGGCCTCCAGCGCCCGCAGGCGGAACTCGCGCTCCTCGTAGACGGTGATGACGATGACGGGCACTTCGGAAAGGTTCGGCTGCGCGCGGAACCGGCGGGTGAACTCCGCGCCGTCCATGTTGGGCATCTTGAAATCGGTGACGACGAGATCGGGGGTGTTGGTCTCGAGCCACACCAACGCGGCTTGCGGATCCGCGAAGGCGTGTACCGTGGCGCCATCCTCGATCGAAGCGGCAAGCCTCGAGAAGATCTGACGATTGGTGGCGCGATCGTCGAGGATCACGATGAGCGGCATGGCGCGGCTTTCTTCGACAGGTTCCGTTCGGACGAGTTGGGTCGGGCGCACCGTGGAGCGGCCGAGTGCATTGGGATCGCGATCGCGGCTCGCGTCGAGAATCTAGATGATGCGCCTTAAGAAATTGGATCGGCTATTGCCTAAAATTTTAGTTAGCGGCCCCGGGAGCGCGCGTTGCGCCGCCTCGCCGGGCCGGCGGCACGCCCTCGCGCCGGAGCGGGGCGGCAATCCTCGGGCACTGCCGGCGGACGTCGGGCAGCTCTCATGCCGTCGGCCTGGTGCGCTCGGGCTCGCGCTGGCCATTGCGCGCGAAACCCACGTAAACTGCGGCGGACGCCAGCCGAGGGAGGGTTCATGGATTTCGAGCTCGGCGAAGAGCATCGGATGCTCAAGGAGCTGGTGGCGCGCTTCGTCGCCGACGCGCTCATGCCGCTCGAGCCGAAGGTACTCGAGCGCGAAAGCCGCGGCGAGGGAGCCGGACTGACGGAATCGGAGCGCAAGCCCATCGATGCCAAGGCCCGTGAGCTCGGACTGTGGGGGCTCGATGCGCCGAGCGAGTTCGGCGGCTCGGACCTGCCGGTGGAGGCCATGGTCGGGGTCCACGAGGAGCTGGGCAAGACGGTGACGCCCTACACGTTTCCGCCGGACTCGCCCAATTTGCGCATGCTGATGGTCACCGCCAATGAAGAGCAGCGCCAAACCTATCTCGGGCCCTACGCGCGCGGCGAGACGATATCGGCGATCGGCATTTCCGAGCCCGGCGCCGGCGCCGATCCGGCTGCGATGATCACCCGCGCGGTTCGCGACGGCGACGAATGGGTGATCAACGGCCGCAAGATCTGGATCAGCCGCGCCCAGGACGCCGATTTCACCATCCTGATGGCGGTGACCGACAAGGCCAAAGGCGCGCGCGGCGGGATGTCGGCGTTCCTGGTCGACAGGGGGACGCGAGGCTTCAACGTCCTTCGCCGCATTGCGATGATCGGCGGCCACGTCACCTACGAGATCGCGCTCGAGGACTGCCGCGTTCCCGCCGGCAAGTTGTTGGGAACAGAGGGACAGGGCTTCGCACCCATGCAGATCCGCCTCTCGACCCGGCGGGTCCAGATGGCGTGCTGGTGCATCGGCATTGCCCAGCGAGCGGTCGACATGATCTGCGAGCATGCCCGCCAGCGCGTGACGTTCGGCGCGCCGCTCGCCGATCGCCAAACCATCCAATGGTGGGTCGCCGACGCGGCCACGCAAATCCATGCCTGCCGGCTCATGGTCTACGATGCCGCCTGCAAGATCGATCGCGGCCGCGACGCGCGCTCCGAGGTGTCGATGATCAAGGTGTTCGCCACCGAGCTGGCCTGGGACATCATCGACAAGGCGATGCAGACGTTCGGCGCCATGGGCATGGCCAAGGAGATCCCGCTGCAGTTGATGGCGAGCAAGGTGCGCTTGATGCGGATCTACGATGGCCCCTCGGAAGTGCACCGCTGGGTGATCGCCCGCAATCTGCTGGGGCGGCGGTGATGATCTGGGCGCGTCGTCCCCGCGAACGCGGGGACCTATGATCACGGACCATGCGATGTTGCGAGGTTCGTGGTCATGGGTTCCGGCTCTCGCGCCTCGCGCTCGGCCGGAATGACGGGCGGAGGGGATTCGAATCATGTTGCCGTTGAGCGGGATCAAGGTGATCGAGATCGCCCAAAATCTGGCGGGCCCGTTCGCGGGACGGATCCTCGCCAACCTGGGTGCCGACGTGGTCAAGCTCGAGCGGCCGGACGGCGGCGATGACGCGCGCTATTGGGGTGCGCTGCTCACGCCGGATGCCTCCTATGCGTTTCACGCCATGAATTACGACAAGCGCGGCTTTGCGCTGGATCTGCGTGATCCCGCGGCGATCGCCTGGCTCAAGCAATACATCGGTCGCTGCGACGTGCTGGTGCAGAACATGCGGCCGGGCGTCATGGAGGATCTCGGCCTCGACGCGCCGAGCCTGCGTACCGCGCACCCCGGGCTCGTCTATTGCTCGCTGTGGGCGTTCGGCAACAACGGGCCGATGAAGATGAAGCCCGGGTACGAGCCGATCGTGCAGGCGTTCGCCGGCATGTTCAGCATCAACGGCGCGCCCGAAGCGCCGCCGACCCGCATCGGGGTGCAGCTGCTCGATCTCGGCACCGGTATGTGGGCGGCGCTCGGCTGCGTCGCCGCGCTCTATCGCCGGCAGCTCACCGGCGAGGGCTGCGTCGTGGATACTTCGCTGTTCGAGACGGCGCTCGGCTGGCTCACGCTCGGCTTCGGCGCCTACAAGGCGTCGGGCACGCTGCCGACCCGCCATCGCACCGGATCCGGACGCATCATCGTGTTCCAGGCGTTCGAGACGAGCGACGGCGAGGTCATGGTCGCGGCCGCGAACGACCGCCTGTTCATGAAATTCGCGCATGCCATTGGACATCCCGAGTGGGAAGCCGAGCCGCGGTTCAAGACCAACGCGCTGCGCCTCGCCAACAAGGAGGAGCTGATGCCGCAGATCGAGGCGGCCATGCGCTCGAGGCGCCGGGCCGAGTGGATCGAGCGGCTGGAAGCGGCCGGCGTTCCCTGCGCGCCGATCAACACGCTGGCCGAGCTCGCCGAGGAACCGCAGACCGACGCGGTGGAAATCCTGCAGGAAGCCCCCGGGCTCGCCCAGCAATTCGTCGGGCTGCCGGTCAAGTTCGATGATGTCCGCCCGCCGATCCGGCGGCCCGCGCCGCGCATCGGGCAGCACAATGATGAGATCCTCGACGCCGTTGGTACGCCTGCCGCGCCGCGACGGAGCGCTCTTGATCTTGATCCGCGGCCAAACGATGCTGCCGACCGTCCCAACCGGGAGGTTGCCATGAACGTTGCTGCGCAATTTCGAGACCTCGGCGTGAGCCTCTCCGGCCACGTCGCCACGGTCGAGATCCGGAGGCCGCCGCACAATTATTTCGACAATGCGCTCATCCGCGCGATCGCCGAGGCCTTCGATGCGCTCGACGCCGATCCGCAGTGCCGCACCATCGTGCTTGCGGCGGAGGGCAAGGCGTTCTGCGCCGGCGCGGATTTCTCCAAGCGTCTCGATACCGCAGCCGCGAGCGATGTCGGGAACGGCGAGGCCAAGCATCTCTACAAGGAAGGCACCCGGCTGTTCCGCAACAAGAAGCCGGTCGTCGCCGCCGTCCACGGCGCCGCGGTCGGGGGCGGGCTCGGCCTGGCGTTGGTTGCCGATTTTCGCGTCACCTGCCCGGAAGCGCGGTTTTCCGCCAATTTCAACCGCATGGCTTTCCATCCGGGCTTCGGATTGACCGTGACGCTGCCGCGAGTGATCGGGCCGCAGCGCGCCGCGCTGCTGTTCTACACCGGCCGGCGCATTCCCGGCGATGAGGCGGTGAAGATCGGCCTGGCGGATCTCCTGGTTGGGCAGAGCGAGGTGCGCACCGCCGCCCACGAGCTCGCGGCCGAGATCGCCCAGTCCGGTCCGCTCGCGGTGATGTCGACGCGCGAGACGCTGCGCCGCGGTTTGGCGGAGGCGGTCGAGGCCGCGACCGAACGCGAGCTCGTCGAGCAGGAATGGCAGCGCCGGACCGCCGATTTCAAGGAAGGCGTCAAGGCGATGGCGGAGCGCCGGCTGCCGAATTTTTCGGGCCGATAACGCCGCCGCCGTTAGTGGTCAGGAGCCGTCCGCGCGGCAAAATCCGCGCACGAGCAATGGGCGCCGAGATAGCGGTCGTGCAACAGGCAAAGTCCGTCCTCGGCCCGCACCGATCCATAGGCGGAGCTCAGGCTCGCCATCCCCGCGAACGCCGCTTCGAGATATTCGGGTTCGTTGCGGAAATGCACGCAGGACGCGCATCGCGTCTCCCTCCCCGGTGCGGGGAGGGCCGGCGAGCCCGCAGGACGAGCCGGGGTGGGGTGCTTGCCCCACCCGCCGGGCTTCGTCCGGCGATCTCCCCTGAAGGGGAGGTAGAAACGAGCGGGGAGCCTCACCGCGTCAGATTCTCCCAATGCGAAGCGAACACGATCGCGGACAGCACGAAGCCGAGCACGACGTTGACCACGACGCCGGAGCTGAACGCCAGGAACGGCTTGGTCCCGGCCTGCGCCAAGTCTTTGACGCGCGCGGTCAGGCCGATGCTGAAGAAGCAGAAGATGAAAGCCCAGGTCCGCAGATCCTTGATTGGCCCGACCAGCGCCGGATTCACGATCTTGTTGAAATCGGCAAGGCTGTATCCGCTCGTAGCCAAGGTGACGATGACCGACGCGATCAGGAACCCAATCACGAACTTCGGAAACCGCCGCCAGATTTCGGCCGGATCGGCCCTGCGGCCGGCGATGGTTTCCCACCGGGTGGTGGCGATGATCGCGAGCACGAAGGCCCACACACCGATCCAGACGTCGCGGCCTACCACTTTCATCAGCGTGAAGGCCCAGATCGTCTGATCGGCGGTGCCGGCGATGCCTTCGTGGCCCGCCAGGTTGCCATACGCCTCCGCGGCGGCAAACCCGGCCGCATCGGCGAATTCCGAGGTGCCGATCCATGCGCCGGCGATGCCGGCGTGGAGCTGCAGCGCCCGCGACGCGAGCGGCAGGGCGAAGATCATGACGATTGCCCACAGCACCACGATCGTGATGGCGATGGGCGCATGCTCGCGTTTGGCGCCGACCGCGCCGGCGACGGCGATTGCCGCTGAAACCCCGCATACCGCGCCGCCCGCGCCCAAGGTGGCGGCGAGCCTGCGATCGAGACCCAGGCGCACGCTGGCCCAATAGATGACGCTGAACGTGACGATCGATACGATCGCGGCCTGCAGGATCGCAACCGGCCCCGCCCACACCATCAGGGTGAGCGGCAGCGTCGCGCCGAGCAGCACGATGCCGGTCTTGATGTAGAACTCGACGCGGAATCCGGCATCGAAAAAGCGCGGCAGCCCGATCAAGTTGGAGATCACGAGCCCGAGCACGAGCGCGACCAACGGCGGCTCGAGATTGTATCGGCTCGCCTGATCCCACTGGCCGAGCGCGAAAATGGCGACCGAGAACAAGTACAGGAACGCGAATGCGGGGATGAAATCCCTGGCCTTGTGTCCGAGCGCGGTGAGCGCGACGCTAAAGATCGCCAGCCAGACGATGAATTGCGCGATATAACGTTGTGCGTTATCGGCAAAATGTGCGCCGAGCTGCGAAAGCGTCGACCATTTCGCCGGCGTGACCGCGAGCCATTTGATGCTCGACCCCGAAGCGAACAGCGCGTAGGCGACGAGCACGATGCCCAGACCGAGCCAGATGGCCCAATAGTCCTCCTTGCGCCACAGCTCGCGCCAGGAGGAGATGGCACGCCCACCGGGATCCGTCTCGATTCGAGTCATCGAAATCACCTTGCGGTCGGCCGTGTCGAGCAAAGTCCCGCCGGTGCGGCGCCCGGCCGCGTACATGGAATATTCTTTCCCCAATTTGCAATACTGGCGTAACAAAAAGAAAAAAAGCAGCTTCCTGTTCCCAAAGAGCACGAATTTTGTTTTGCAAATGCGTGCCCTGGGAAAAATCTCGTGTTCTGCCGGGCCGCGTGGGGCCCAACGCGATAGAGTGTCGGCCGCCGCCGCGCACGCGCGAAATTTCAGGGAGAAGGCCGATGTCGGACCAGCAGGTGCTCAGCGAAACTGCCCAGGGGATCGCCACCATCACGCTCAACCGGCCCGCTGCGCTCAATGCGTTGACCCCGCAGATGATGGAGGGGTTGATCGATGCGACGGCGCGGGCGGAGCGCGACGACGATATTCGCTGCGTATCGATCCGCGGGGCGGGCGACAATTTCATGGCCGGCGGCGACGTCAAGAGCTTCCACAAATCCTTGACCGAGGATCGCGACAATTATTTGCGCCGGCGCGAGATGCAGGTGGTGGCGGCGCATCAACTGATTTATCAACTCCGCCGCATGCCGAAGCCGGTTCTCGTCTCGGTCAGGGGAGCCGCCGCCGGATTCGGTCTGAGCCTGGTGCTTGCGGCCGATCTTGCGATCGCGAGCGAGGATGCGATTTTTACCCTGGCCTATCGGCACATCGGGCTCTCGGCCGACGGCGGCGCCACCTATTTCCTGCCGCGCGTGGTCGGGGAGCGGCGGGCACTCGAGCTCGCTTTGCTCGGCGAGCGCTTCCATGCGAAGCGGGCGCTCGAGCTCGGCATCGTGAACTGGGTGGTGCCGCGGGCGGGCCTGGACGAGGAGACGGCGAAGCTCGCGAGAAGGCTCGCGGACGGCCCCACCGTCGCGCTCGGCCTCGCCAAGCGCCTGATCCGCTCCTCGCTCGACCATTCCTGGGACGAGCACTCGCACCGCGAGGCGGAAAGTTTCGCCGCCGCTGCGGCGACCCAGGATCATCTCGAGGGTGTCGCGGCCTTCGTGGAAAAGCGCCAGCCGGCGTTTCGCGGCAAGTGACCGCCGGCATCAGTTACGCCGAACGTTGGGGGTCCTCGCGCAATCGGTCGTGCTTGGGTGCAGCATGATGGACTCGCGCTTCCCACCCCCGGCCCAGCCCTTCGTCGCGCACGCCAGCGGGTGCAATCCGGCAAGCTGTCATGCGGCAAGGAATCGCTTTATTTCCGTCAAAGTCTCATCCGGCGCCTCTTCCGCAAGCCAGTGGCCGGATGGCAAGCCTTTGCCCGACACTTGCGTCGCTCGATCCCGCCAGATCGCGAGGACGTCATATTTTTGGCCGACCAAGCCATTGGCGCCCCAGAGCATCAACACCGGGCACGAGATTTTTCGATCCAGGTCGGATTCGTCGTGGACGAGATCTATTGATGCGGCTGCTCGATAATCTTCGCATGAGGCGTGAATGGTGGCCGCATCGCTGAAACACCGACGATACTCTGCGTAAGCATCCGGCTCGATGGATTTGGGCATGACCCGCCCCATGAACAGCTTGAGTACCGCATCGACATTGTTTCCGATGAGCGTCTCCGGAAAGGGGGCAGGCAGGATGAGGAAGAACCAATGAAAGTAGGCGGAGGCGAACTGTCGGTCGACCGTCTTGTACATGTAGTGCGTGGGGCAGATGTCCATCATGACGAGTTTGGTGAGTCTATCCGGATAATCGAGCGCCAAACGATGGCCTACGCGCGCCCCTCGATCGTGACTGACCATGGCGAACTGTCTAAACCCAAGCTTCTCCATTACTTCGACTTGGTCCAAAGCCATGGCGCGCTTTGAATAGTTGATGTGATTATCTCCATCTGGCGGCTTGCCGCTGTCGCCGTAACCGCGGAGATCAGGAATGACGAGCGCATGGTTCTTCGCGAGCTCGGGAGCGATCTTGCGCCACTCCACATGCGTTTGCGGGTAGCCGTGCAGGAGCAAAACCGGTGGACCGTCGCCGCCAACGAGCACATTGATCGTCGTGCCGCTGGTCTGGACCGTCTGGCGTCGGAATCCCGGAAAGAAGTTCACTGAACTAGCAGCAACGGTCTGAGCGAGGGCGGGCGAGCTCTGCGCGGCGATTGCGCCGGTCATTGCGCCCAAGCAGCTCTCGAGGAAAAAACGCCGGGCAATCGTATTTCGTCTCGCAACCCGGCGGGCCAGGCGGGTGGGGACCGAGATCTGGCACAGCAATGCCTCCATATCGTTCGCCGGAGATTGTGCTGCTCAGCCGCACCCTGGCAGTCGCAAGATTGCAAGTTGAGCTCGCGAGGTTGCATAACGCGAGGATGTTCGCATGGGACGACCTGAGGCACAATATCGATCTGGTGACGCCTTACGGCCTGCGCATGCACCGCGGCATGCAGCAGGCCCTGCGGGTGCGGGCGTTCGCCGATTTCGTGGCGTCAGAAATCAAGTCCTTTCGCGCGCTGGTGTGGGGAGAAAACCGTCACTCGGGCTGGATGTTCGCCTCGTTGACCGAGCGCGGTCCATTGACAGTTCCGCTTTCACGATAAATCGGCGAACTTTGCTAAACCCTTCCACGGCTCTGCACAGGGAGCTGCCCTCAAGCTGCCCCTCCTTTCCGGTCAAAAGGGTGTTGTTTTTCCATCTTGGGAACAGCGCCAAGATCAGCAAGCCAGCGTTGCGATGAGCGACACCAGAACTGCACTTTCGGCACAAGCTCGTCACGTTGCCGAGCAGTGCCCACACGGATCCCATGAACTTTCGGCCCGTCTCCAACAGTACCGGAATAGATCGGCGTTCCGCATTCGGGGCAGAAGGATTGTTGCCGTT
>WNEY01001153.1_pt1 | contig 18215 bp, 19 predicted proteins | sample 5400531 | NCBI WGS metagenome assembly WNEY01 (sample SAMN13153338, study PRJNA577476) | soil metagenome | isolation source: 200 cm saprolite under Douglas fir tree site 1 | place: USA:California | collected 2015-04-18
GACTTTTCTTCGAATCGTCATCCTGTTCTAGCTTATTGCTGGAGCATGATCTTTTCCGAAAACCGGTACCCACCCCGGATCAAGTCCGGGGCAGGCTTTTTCGGGATCATGCTCTAGGATTGCCCGCCGCTGCAATTGACGACCTGCCCGGTGATGAAGCTCGCGTCATCGGAGGCCAGGAAGGCAATGGCCGCCGCCTGCTCGTCGGGCAGGCCGCGCCGTCGCAAGGCCTGCTGGTTGCGGATGTCCTCGGCCATCTCGCGGCGATAGTCGGCCTCCGCCTCGTCGTCCTGCGCCGTCACGCCCGCAGCGATGAACTGGCGCGGCGTCACGCGGTCGGAAATCTCGGTGCCGCCCGGCGCCATCGCGTTCACGCGGATGCCGTAGCGGCCGTACTCCATGGCCAGCACCTTGCTCAGCGCCAGGATACCGCCTTTGCTGGCCGCATAAGGCAAGCGGTAAAGCCCGCGCGTCGACTGCGAACCCAGATTCACGATCGAGCCGGACTTCTGCCGCATCATCACCGGCAGCACCGCCGAGCAACACCACAGTGTCGGGAACAGCGACCGTTCGATCTCCAGCTTGATCTCGTCCTCCTGGTAGAGATGGAACGGCTTGATCCAGATCGTGCCGCCGACGTTGTTGACCAGCACGTCGATCCGGCCATGGGCCTCGACCGTCTTGACCATCAGGGTCTGCGCGCCGGCGTAGCTGCCGAGATCGACGAGCACCTTCATCGCCTCGACGCCGTGTCCGTGCAGCTCCGCCAAGGTTCTTGCCGCGCCTTCGTCGACACGGTCGGCGACGATCACGATGCCGCCTTCCGCACCGAGCCGGCGCGCGGTGGCGGCCCCGATGCCCTGGCCGGCGCCGGTGACGATGCAAACCTTGCCAGCCAGCCTGCGCGCTCCGGCCGCCCGGGCGTCGAGCTCTTGAGCCATGTCTCTCCGTTCTCCCCGTCAGGCCCAGGCCGGCGGCATTCAAGCTTCAACGCGACGTGCTCTTGCCGCTTTCTAGCACGGCTTGGGCGCGCGCGATGAGGTCGTCGGGCGTGGCATAGGCCCTGCGTACGATCGCCGCGATCGCGGCCGCGGACACCGGAGCGATATCGAGGTTCTGCCGCTTGGCCTCCGCCAGGAACTGCGGGTCTTTCATCGTGGCTTCGAACGCGTTACGCAGTGCCGCCACGCGCTCGGGCGCGACGTCGGGCGGCGCCACGAACGGATAGGCCATGCTTTGCCGGGAGAAGATCAGGTCGAGCACCGTCCGGTCCGCCTCGCGCTTCGCCAGGTCGAGCGCCAACGGCACATCGGCGAGATCGGGATGCTTCCTGCTCGCCATCTGCAGCAGCACGTTGATTTTCTTGTCGCGCACCCAATCCGCTTTGATCGAGACCAGGGTGGTCCAGGAGGTGCCGGCATTGCCGTCCGCTTCTCCGCGCTCGACGGCGAGCAGCATCTCCGCATTGCCCGGATAGCCGGTGACGACCTTGAACTTGGTGCCGATCACGCCATTGAGGATGTAGGGAAAGATCGCGGTGTCCGACCCCGACCCCGACGCGGACACGACCATCTCGCGGCTGCGCGCGTCCTCGATGGTCTTGAACGGCCCTGCCGAGGAGGCGAGGACGACGCTGACCTCATCGCTCGTGCTTCCGAGCCAATTGAATTTCTGCGCGTCGAATTGCACCCCCTGCGGGTCGAGCAGAGGCTGCATGGCCATGCCGCGCGCGAACAGACCGATGGTCGATCCGTCCTTCGGGGCCACGACGTAGAGATAGTTCGCGGCTCGCAGGCTGCCCGCCCCCGGCATGTTCTGCACGACGACGGTCTGGTTGCCCGGCAGGTGCTTGCCGAGATGCCGCGCCACGATCCGTCCATAGGCGTCGTAGATCGCCCCGGGCGAGTAGCCGATCACGAGGTTGAGCTGCGGTTGCGCCGACGCAGCGCCGGGCACCAGCAGCCCGCCGACGAGGACGATACTCAGAAACAAAGATTTGGACAGGCTCGGCATTCCGCAGTCCTTCCGAATGTGTCCCTCATAGTCTCGTCATTGCAAATGATGGAAACAAGCAGGGTAGAGACGCTTCTTGCATTGACGGGCGCGGGACAATTGCCAAGACTTCGATTATTGTCTGACAGGGCCTTGCACGACTTGTATAGCGGGCGGTCACTCAGGGAGAACGCCATGAGAAAGACAGTACTTGCCTTGGCAATGGCAGCCGCGGCGCTGTTGTGGGGCGCTGCATTCGCTGAAGCCCAGCAATTCGGTACCGCAGCCGAAGCCAAGGCCATGCTCGATCGCGCCATTGCCGAGCTCAAGGCCAACGAAGCCGCGGCGCTCGCCAAATTCAACGACAAGGACAACAAACAATTCCGGGACCGCGATCTTTACGTATTCTGCTTCAACACGTCCGACGGCAAGTTCATGGCGCATCCGAACCCAGCCCTCATGGGCACAGATATTCGAGCCCTGAAGGTAAAGGACGATCCCCTCGGTCAAAGAATCTTCGATCAGGTGAAGGAAGGGACCGTTAGTACGGTGAGCTATAGCTTTCCGAAGCCCGGCACCACCGACCCTGTTCCAAAAGAATCCTATGTAACCCGGGTCGGCAGCCAAGGCTGCGGCGTCGGCTATTACAAGTAGCCGAACGGGCCGTTCCCGAGCCTACGGACCATCGTTCCGCATGCCGCGCGGCGTTTGGCATTGCCCTTTGGCGAGGGCCATGATGAGACTTTGCACCCTGACCGCGATTGCCGCCATGTTGGCGGCGGCGGGCGCGGCGACGCCTGGCGTCGCGCAAGATCGCGATCGCCTCAGGCCCCCGCTACCGTTCGCGCCGGCCGCAAGGCCTGCTCCGGCTTGGGCGCCAGCCGCCGCACCGACGGCGCCGCCGACCGCCACGGACGCGCAAGACTTCATCGCCAAGGTCGAGGCCGACCTCGGACCGGAGACCGAGTACGCAAATCGGGCGCAATGGATCGCGGGAACGTACCTCACCGATGACACCAATTGGCTGCTGGCGAAGGTCACGGCCGAGCAGTCGATCTTGTCGGTCGCCCGCGCCAAGCTGGCGGCCGCCTTCGACCACGTCACCGTCGACCCGGTGACACGACGCAAGCTCGCGCTCTTGAAACAAGGCCTCGTGCTGCCGTCGCCGGATCGGCCGGGCGCGTCCGAGGAGATGGCGAATATCCAAGTCAAGCTGCAGACCATCTTTTCGACCGGCAAGGTCAAGCACCATGGCCGGGAGCTGACGCTCGAGGACATCCAGGAGGCGCTGCGGACCTCGCGCGATCCGGCCGAATTGAAGGCGCTGTGGGAAGGGTGGCATGCCATCGCGCCGCCGATGCGCGACGACTACGCCCGCCTCGTCGGCCTCGCCAACGAGGGCGCCCGCGAGCTCGGATACATGGACGCCGGAGTGCTATGGCGCTCTTGGTACGACATGCCGGCGGAAGAATTTTCCCGGACGGTCGAGCGGCTCTGGTCCCAGGTCGCGCCGATGTACAGGAATCTGCAATGCTATGCGCGCGGGCGTCTCAACGACAAATATGGCGATGCGGTGCAGCCGCGGACCGGTCCGATCCGCGCCGATCTCGTCGGCGAGGTCTGGGCGCAACAGTGGGGCGCCATCTACGACCTGCTGGCGCCCAAGAACGCCGATCTCGGCTACGACCTGACGAAATCGCTGGTGAAGCAGGGCTACGACGCGGTCAAGATGGTCAAGACCGCGGAGCACTTCTACACCTCGCTCGGTTTCACGCCGTTGCCGGAGACGTTCTGGACGCGCTCGATGCTGACGCGCCCGCGCGACCGCGAGGTCGATTGCTATGCGTCGGCCTGGGATATCGACGACAAGGATGATCTGCGGGTGAAGGCGTGCCTGCGCGTCAACGCCGAGGATTTCTACACCGCGCACCACGAGCTCGGGCACAACGTCTACCAGCGCGCGTACAAGGATCAGCCGTCGCTGTTTAAAGCCGGCGCCAATGACGGCTTCCACGAGGCGATCGGGGATTTCGTCGGCTTGAACGCGGTGACGCCGAGCTATCTTCAGCAGCTCGGTCTGATCGACAAGGCTCCCGGAGCGGAGGCCGATATTCCCTATTTGCTGCGCATGGCGCTCGACAAGGTCGCATTCCTGCCGTTCGCCTTCGTGATGGACAAGTGGCGATGGCAGGTCTTTGCGGGCGAGATCCCGCCCGAGCGCTACAATGCAGGCTGGGAGAACCTGCGCACCAAGTACCAGGGCATCAAATCGCCCGGACCGCGTCCGGCGCTTGCATTCGACCCCGGCGCCAAGTTTCACATCGCCAGCAACACGCCCTATGTGCGCTATTTCCTCGCCCACATCTATCAGTTCCAGTTCTATCGCGCGGCCTGCCGGATCTCCGGCTGGACCGGACCGCTCAACCGCTGCTCGTTCTACGGCAACAAGGAGGTCGGTGCGCGCTTTCAGGCGATGTTGCGCATGGGCGCGTCCAAGCCGTGGCCCGACGCGCTCGAAGCCTTCACCGGCGAGCGCGAGATCGACGCCGGCGCGATCGCCGACTATTTCGCGCCGCTCGACCGCTGGCTCACCGAGCAGAACAAGGGCGAAAAGTGCGGATGGTAGTCAGCGGCTCGCCGCGATCTCGTATTGTGCCGACCTTCGTAATGATCGCCACCCTCGAGGCCCAGGGCGCTCAATCCGCTCTCGGCGGCGTCAGCTGGTCGTGTATCGCTGCGAACGTGGGCATGAGATGGCCCTCGATCTGCCGGCGGATCAGGACGAGCCACTGCTCGGCACGGTCGCTGCGGAGTTCGGCCTGCGCGAGGTCGGCCTCGAGGCGGCTGACTTGCCCCTCGATTTCGGCCCGCGCGTGACCAAGGCGCTCGTCCGCTTCGGCCCCGGCGCGCGCGACGCGCGCGTCCGCCTCGATCTTGATCCCTTCGATTCGCGCCTCGGCCTCGGCCTCGGCCTTCGCGCGGTCGGCGGCCTGCTTGGCCTGCGTCAGCTCGGCCTCGAGGCGAGCGCCGCGATCCCTGGCCTCGGCCTCGGCGCGCGCCACGCGCTCGTCCGCCTCGGCCTTGATCCGCTCGATGAGCGCATTGGCCTCGGCCTTCGCGCGGTCGGCGCGCTGCTTGGCCTGCACGATCTCGTCCTGCGCACGACTGACGCGATTCTCGGCCTCGGCCTCCGAGCGCGCGACGCGCTCGTCCGCCTCGCGTCTCGTCCGGTCGACGCGGGCGTCGGCGTCGGCCTGCAGCTTGGCGACGGCGGCTACGGCCTCCGCGCGCAGGCGGTCGACGAGCCCGTCGGCCTCGATCTCAAGCTGGTTGATCCGGTTCTGCGCCTCGCGCAACTGGGCCGTCAGCTTGTGCGCCAGCGCCATGGCGCGGTCGCAATTCTCGTTCGCCAGGTTCGTCGCCTGCTGCAGATTTGCCACGAAGGCGGGGTCGGCCGGATCGGGGTCCTCGCGTGCGAACGTGCGCACCGACGGGACGGACTGAGGCTCGCTCATGACTGCCGATGTCCCAACTACGAAGCGCGGGCCGATGCCGGGATGTCCGGACCGCGCCCATCATAGTCGGGAACGCGGCGGGAGGGTGCAGAATGTGTCGGGGGACTTGCGGGTTTTTAGCCTGTGTGTCCCCGGAATGCGGGGCGGCACGAGCGTAAGCGAAACGGTGCATCCCGCCGCTCAACCCAGCGTTTAGCCCGCCCTCATCGAGGAGCGGGCTCCCGGCCTTTCACCTGCAACACAGGAACGGCCCCCGGCGACGTGAGATGCTTGATAAGCGTCCGGGCGGCTTCCGGCTCCTTGGCAGCACGCCGACACCGGCGGTGAACACGAGGTAGGTCTGCAGCTTGGCGGGAATCCCGTCGACCCGCTCCACACTGGACCGGGCGCCATTAGCGAGATGGTCGCGCACTTCCCGGCTATCGGCTACTCGGCTCGCTTGCTCGGCTGCACGTGCGCAAGTACATCCCTTCGTTGCCACGATAGTGACTGACAACCCGTGCCATCTGGTGTACACTCAGCCATCATCGGCAGCGGCACTTCGCCAGGCGCCGGTGGCTGAGAGACCCATAGCGCTCCCGCCTGTATCAAGGAGCGTGTCATGCCCTTAAATCCCCTCCTTACAAAGGAAACCTTCGATCCCGCGCAGACGCGGGTCATCTGTGATGCTTTCGATTCCGCCTGGGTGATCTTGCAGAAGTCGCTGAGCAGGTTCGCCGAGCCGGAGCTGGCACCCGCTGTCCGGACGATCCTCGCGAGCCGGATCATCGAGCTGGCTCATAAGGGCGCCGTGGACAAGACGGACCTGCGCAACGACGCCTTGGAGTACCTTCATAAGAATCCGCCTGCGGGCTGATCGGAGGCCCGGGCAGGATTTGCGCGTTGAAATCGTGGCGGCAGGACACTGAGCGTTCTGGGCCCTGATCGAGTGGCCGATCAGGGCTGCCTCAGTTGCGCGATCAGCGTCAAGCCCCGTGGACTGAGCCCAAACCACAGCTGACACAAACGTGTTGCCGGCGGCGGCATCCGCGCGTCGTGGATCACGCACCACGGGTAATTGACGGCACTCGGGCATGGGCATAGCCTTTGCAACGACGCGGCACCAAGCCCTGTTTGCTGCTCGGCTTGGCCCTTCATAGTCGGGCGCAAGCTATCGTTGGATACGGCGGGCTACCAATTCAACCTGTGACGCCACCGAGTCATCCCGCAAGTCGCGGCAGCGACCACCCGGAATCTGGGAGCGTCGCTTCTTGCGGGTTTCGTTCGATCGGGCGCGGACTGAGGAGATGGTCATGGCGACGTTGGCGGGTGGGCCTACTTATGCTGGCTTTTGGCGACGGTTTTGGGCGCTTCTGATCGACACGATCATTCTCAACCTGGCGCTGGCGGTTGTTGCCGTCCCGGTACTGCTCTGGGCGGGCATTTCCTTGGACACCGATTCCTTGGAGACCGATCTGGCCGGGTGGGACAACACCGCCATGGCAATCGCCTACGCCGCCAACTTCCTCTTGTGGTGGCTCTATTTCGCCCTCATGGAATCGTCGTCCTACCAGGCGACGCTCGGCAAGATGGTCTTGTCGATCAAGGTAACCGACATGGCTGGGCAACGGATCAGCTTCTTGCGTGCGACCGGGCGCACTTTGGCGAAGATAATCTCCGGTGCCATCCTCCTGATCGGATACATCATGGCCGCATTTACCGAGCGCAAACAGGCGCTCCACGATATCATCGCCCAATGTCTCGTGGTTAGAAGCCGCGCCTGATCGCTGCGTCGACCGATGGGGGCGGGACGCCCCTAGGAGGTGCGGCGGCTGGCGCCTGCGAGGCCTGGAAGAGGCGAAGGACTGAGGGCTCGCACGATGGGCTGCGGCCGCCGACGCATGAGAACGGCCTCACGTCGAGGAGAGGGAATGTCCAGACAGAATCTCACGATTGGAATTTCGGCATTCGTGCTTGTTGCCGGCTTGAACTCCGCCGTCGTCGCTCAGGACAGATTGCGTATTGCCGCCGGCCTCGCAGGGACCTGGGAGAATTCGTTTTCGGAGCTGGGGCAAAATGCCGGATTTTTCAAGAAGCATGGACTCGTGTTGGATATTTTCTACACGCAGGGCGCTGGCGAAACACAGCAGGCCGTGATTTCCGGCAGCGCCGATATCGGCACCGGGGTTGGCACATTCAATACATTTGGCGCCTTTGCGAAAGGAGCTCCGATCCGGGTGATCGCCGCAACCCACACCGGCGCGAATGACCTGACATGGTACGTTCGAGCGGACTCATCGATCAAAGACAAGAAGGACCTTGCTGGCAGGAGCGTTGCCTACTCCACTGCCGGATCATCGACCTATGCCGCCGTGCTCGGGTTTCAGCGGGTGTTCGACGTCAGGTTCACCCCGGTGGCCACCGGCAGCCCGGCTTCCACGCTGACCCAGGTCATGACCGGCCAGATCGACGTCGGTTGGACGTCGCCGCCGTTCGCGATCGATCTTCTGAGGGAGGGAAGGATCAGGCAGATCGCGCGCGCGAGCGATATTCCCGAGTTGAGAAACCAGACCGCGCGCTTCATGACCGCAAATGCAGCAGCCTTGGAGACACGCAGACAGACCTTCGTCCGTTACCTACAGGCATATCGCGAAGTCATCGACTGGATGTATTCGGATCAGGCGGCGCTCAAGGCCTTTGCCGATTGGGCTCGCGTTCCGGAAGCAATCGCCCGAATAGTGCCGGAGAACTACTATCCGAAAAACAACGTCTTGCCCGACCGTATCGAGGGTCTCGATCTGGCGATGGCAGACGCGGTGTCGTTCAAGTACATCGCCGCGCCGCTCTCGAAAGATCAGCTCGCAAGGCTGGTGCTCGTTCCGCTCAAATAGGCGATCAACCTGATCGGAATGCGCTCTAGAGCGCATCTCGGTCGAGTAGCGTCAATCTCTCCGCCGTCATTCCGGGGCGCGCCGAAGGCGCGAGCCCGGAATCCATAAGCCCTGACTGTGTGTATGGATTCCGGGCTCGCCACTTCGCGGCGCCCCGGAATGACCACTGATGATTCTACGTCAGCGGAACGCGCTCTAGAAGGGTCGACTGCCGCTGTACCCCGAATACGCCGCTGCATAACCGCTCAAGGGATTATCCCGTTCCGACGGTGGAGTTGCGGCCGTCGGACGCCTTGGCTTTTTCACATTAATGATGCGCTCGGGCTGGTGATCGACGACCTTCGTGGGAGGCTCAGACGAAGCGGGCACATTCGTCTTCGGTTCCACGGGTCGACTTTCGATTTCAGCCAAGGGCGGAGCCTGCCAATGCTGCGCGGGCGATCGTGCTGCCATCTCGTAATCGACAACTGTCGCAGGCGGCGGCTGATAGGCGGCCAAGCCGGGGTTGGAATTGTGCCGCGATTGCAAGAGAGGGTAGAACCAAACGGCGAACAGGCCGAACACGACCATGTACGCTGCGAGAAGACCGCCGAGTGCGGTTCCGTCGATACGATTTCCGTCTATACGATGATGACGGGTCATGGGGCACGAACGTCGCGTTTGCCCGCCCCAGATGATTCCCGTGGGGTGGAGAATAGCAACTTCCTGCATCACTTGGAAGCCGGAATGTTGAGCCTGACATACTCGGCTGGCCGGTCTTGGTGCAGTGCGTCGATCGGCCGCGAAGGGCCGGTCTTTGCAGCCGCATGGTTAATGGGCGGCTGTCAGGTCCAGCACCGTTGGGATAGCATCGACCCTGGTGCGGCTCCGACAGTGTCGGTAGAGAGATCGTGCGATGATGTTTCGGAGTCTTGTCGCGAGCCTATGCACGGTTTGCTGTATCGCCTGCGTGCTGGCGCCGGTCGAGGCGTCCGCCAGATCGGGCGGCTCGACCATTGGCCGCGGGCTGGCGTTGCGCGGTGCGGTCCCGCGGCCAGCGCTGCAACCGTCTGTCCATATCGGCCGCGGGCCTGCGCTCGTCACGAGCGGCGCGGCCGTTCCCAACATCCATCCGGCTCACGTGGCGCCGGTGCAACGATTCCGCCGCGTCTTCGGAGCCCGTCTCCCGCGCAACGGCATCGGCGTCACCTACGGCTCCATTTACGATCCGGGCGGTGTCATCGGGCCCGTCGGGCAGTACGCGCCCGTGCAAACGGTCGCCGACATGCCTCCGCTTCGGGAGGGCGACGGCGCCGTGGTGATCGGCCGTCGTTGCAGCTCGCAGACCGTCGTCGTTGCCTCCGAAGCCGGCGGCGAACGGCCCATCATGGTCACGCGCTGCCGCAGCCAGTGACGCCGTCGGCCGCAGCGCAACGGCAAAACAACCGTAAAACCTCGCATATGAACGGCCGATGATCAGCGGGCCGGATGCTTCTTGCACGCTCGAGCCGGCAAGTAACTGCTCGACTCCTATTGTTCTTTACCGCCGGCACCACCATCTGGCATACACGGCAAGGACCGCCTTGTCGGTGAGCTTTCCAAAAAGTCTCCGCTACCTCCGATTGGCAGCTCTTGTGCCGGTCGGCAGGCACGAAAACACTCTGAAAATTGATCTTGGTGGCATCGCTGGTGCCGCCGAGCCCATCAACTGCTCAATTGAAGAGGAACGACACGTGCAGGTTCTCGTCCGTGACAACAATGTCGACCAGGCCCTCAAGGTGCTGAAGAAGAAAATGCAGCGCGAGGGCGTTTTCCGCGAGATGAAGCTCCGCGCCCACTACGAGAAACCCTCCGAAAGGAGAGTCCGAGAGAAGGCGGAGGCCGTCCGCCGCGCCCGCAAGCTCGCGCGCAAGAAATTGCAGCGCGAGGGCCTGCTGCCAATGAAGCCCCGGGTGGTCGCAGGGGCCCCAGGAAGAGGCGGCCCCGCGCGCAGTCCGCGCTTCTGACCGGTGATCGACTTTTTCATCCCGCTCGAGAGGCAATGCAGCCTCAAGAAAGCGCCCGTGAATCGGCGGGGATCATTGCGGAATTCCTGAGTTAGGACGCAACCACGACGTCGGGCGGACGCCCGACAGCAAAAAACCCGCGCGGCGGGGCGCCGGCGGGCGCGAACGTTTGCCATGATGTCTTGCGAGTTCCACCGCCATGAGTGCGTGCGATCGGCAACATCACGCCACAGGACCTCGCTACGAAATGTGTGTTAGAACGGGTTGCCCTCGGTGCAGCAGGACTGACGGTAGACAATGATTTTCAAGATCATCGCCTTCGTCGCCGCCGCTATCCCGATTTTCCTGTTCGTGCGCTCGATTTTTTTCCGACGAACGACGCGGATCAGCGAGGGACTCAAGGAATTCAAGAAGCAGGCCAACCTGGCAGTTTCGATCTTTCTGGTCCTCATTGGATGCGTTGTGGCCTTCGCCGTCGGCAAGTTGGCTTGGGTGTGGTGGACGTCGCTCTGAGCGCGACCGGTCGTCAGCTGAGCACGGGAAGGCGTGCTTGCATGATCCCCGGCCGATCTGTCGGCGACCGGGCCACGCAGGACGCGCTCGCTGCCCTGAGCCGGGCCGCAGGATGGTAGCTCCGTGAGGAGGTCGAAGAACCGCGCCGAAATTCCGAAATTCGGACGCATTGCCCTTTGCGAGCGGCTGGAACTCTGGAACTGCAATTGCGTTGGTAGTTAACTGGAGCACACACCCGCGATCGCGACCGCGCTCTGCTCTAGTCGAAGACCCCGGACCAGTCGCGGCCGGGGTCTTTTTGACTCCGAGGACGCGACAATGGTGTTTGGAGTTCGCGTTAGTCGAAGCGCACGAGGTCCATCCTCCCCCAGGACCTCGCGCAGCAAATGTGTGGATGCATAATCCCAGGTCCGCTTTTCCCCCGGCGGGTTTGTGTTGAGAGCGTTCAGCCCATCAGCCGGCGATATTCCGCCTCGGGAACGCCGTAGGATTTGCCTGCCCTTCGCTCGATGCCTTTTCGGTCCTGCACGATGATTTGTCCCCGTGTGCGCCCTATCAGTCCCTGGCTTTCGAGCGTGCAGAGCACTTCCGTGACACCGGCCCGTCTGACCCCGAGCATCAGCGAGAGAAATTCGTGCGTCAGCGGCAAGTTGTCGCCCTCGAGGCGGTCGTGCGCCATCAGCAGCCATCGCGCCAACCGTGTCTCCAGCTTGGCCCGCGCGTTGCTGATCGCGGTCTGGGCGGTTTGGACGACGAAGGCTTGCACGAACTTCAACAACCGGCCGTGCAGCGACGGGCTCGCCTGCATCGCCTTGCGCAGTTCGGCCGCCCGCATGCACTGACCCTCCCCGGCGGCCTGCATGTAGACGGCGTGAGGCGAACGATGATTGCCGAGCACGATAGGCGTTCCGGTCATGCCTTCTCGCCCGATCAATCCCACCTCGACCTCCTTGCCGTCGGCCTGCACCGCCACGACCGACGCGAAGCCGCGCTCCGGGAAGTAGACCGCGTCGATCCGCTTGTTTGCCTTCTCGAGATGCTTTCGAAGCGTGAGGAGCACGGGTTGCAGGTGCGGCTCCAATAAGCCGAACTCAGCCGACGAGAGGGACGAAAGTAAATTGTTGCGGCTGTTGCTGGCCATGGCGCGCTCCCTGGTCTTGCAGGCGGGAGCTCGACAGGTCTCTCAGCCACCGACGCCTGTGGCAGAGCCTCGGCCGGTGATGGGGAACAATCTGCGCCGTTCCAGGCAGAAACGCGAGTCTTATTGGGGGGCTGACGCATGGCTGCCGCGGGGCTCCGCGTGGCTGAGCAAAAATCCAAACCATGCGGTCGTGACTCTGACCCAGGACTGTTTGCGAAAGGCTCAGGCGCGCCCCCAGCCGCTACGTCGGGTACCGTACAGACAAGGCCGCTGACCCCAACGTCACCGGGGTCTGCATCCCAAGAAACTTGATGACCTCTTTCATGACACCCTCCAAAACATCTATTACGCCGGATCCTTGATCGGCAAGCCCTCGCGCAGGCGTCTTGTGAATGTTAGTTGGTCCGGGCGCGCCTGGCTTTTCACCTCCCCAAAACATACTCATGAAAAGTAAAACATTGTACGATTTGGTAATGTACATTACCGACGCCATCCCCCACCTTGTGCACAATCATGACGGCCGAGAGGTCGATGGGAGCCCTCAAGAGCAAGGAGCATGTTGTGCCTATAAGACAATTTCTCAAGGAAGCAGTTTTCGATCCCGAAATTAATTCGATCATGAGCACCGCATTCGAAGACGTCTGCAAGACGCTTGACGTCTCAGGTCGCTCGGATGTCACTAAAGAGATGATCGCGACTAGAATAATTCAGCTGGCACGGAGCGGCGAAGCTGATCCAATCGTCTTGCGCAAGAAGGTGCTGAGCGAACTTGGCCTATCATAGTAGCCAGAACAACCGTAATCAGTGATCAGGCGTGCCCACTTGGGGGAGGGCATTTTGCCCTCTGCGTCCTGCTGCCCGGGCAGCTTTCTCAACCGCGCTTGATCAGCCGGCGATATTCCGCCTCTGGAAGACCGTAGGATTTGCCTGCGCTTCGCTCGATGCCTTTCCGGTCCTGCACGACGATTTGTCCCCGCGCGCGCCTTATCAGTCCCCGGCTTTCGAGTGTATTGAGCACGTCCGTGACACCGGCGCGTCTGACACCGAGCATCAGCGAGAGAAATTCGTGAGTCAGCGGCAAGTTGTCGCCGTCGAGGCGGTCGTGCGCCATCAGCAGCCAGCGCGCCAACCGCGTCTCCAGCTTGGCCCGCGCGTTGCTGATTGCGGTCTGGGCGGTTTGGACGACGAAGGCCTGCACGAACTTCAACAACTGGCCGTGCAGCGACGGGCTCGCCTGCATCGCCTTGCGCAATTCGGCCGCCCGCATGCACTGACCCTTCCCGGCGGCCTGCATGTAGACGGCGTGCGGCGAGCGGTGATTGCCGAGCAGGATTGGCGCTCCGGTCATACCCTCCCGGCCTATCAATCCCACCTCGACCTCCCTGCCGTCGGCCTGCACTGCGACGACGGAAGCGAAGCCGCACTCGGGGAAGTACACCGCGTCGATCCGCTTGTTGGCCTTTTCGAGATGCTTTCGAACTTCGAGCACCACCGGTTCGAGGTGCGGCTCCAGCAAGCCGAACTCAGCCGACGAGAGCGATGAAAGCAAATTGTTGTGGCTGTTGCCGGCCATGATGCGCTCCCTCGTCTTTTTCAGGCGGGAGCGCAATGGTCTCTCAGCCACCGACGCCTGTGGCACGAAGCCGGTCGGTGATGCGATAGACCTGCATCATTCTCGTCGGCCGCGCGAGTCCTATTGTTTGGTCGGCTGCCCGACAGACGCAGAACTGCACGGTACCGTACCAAGAATCGTATGGTTCGCCCGAGCCCTTATGGCTAAATTGAATGAGGCAGGACGAAGGCGACGGCGTGCCATGTGCACCATGATGGTCGAATGCCCGAACACCGGCAAGCCGATCTCCACCGGCATCGAAACCGACCGGGCCACCTTCGACAAGCTTCCGGACGTTCCGTCGCTCGCGCGCTGCCCGCATTGTGGAGTCGAGCACTCCTGGCGGACGCACGACGCGTGGTTGAGCGACCGGGAGCCGGCGTGGTCACCCGGCCCTGCCGCTATCGAGGTCGCTCGTGCGTTTCGTTTGAAGGGCGGTCATGTTCCCATATCTCGAGGCAAATCCGGCGGCATTCGCTCCTGACGAGCTGCGGATTTTGACCAACGCATTTGACAAGGCTTGGGAGTCGATCCGGGCAAGCGGCGCCAAATTCGACACCGAGAGCCACGCCGAAACCGCTCGCGCAGTCATCGCAAAGCACATCATCGAGGCGGCCAAGCAAGGCGAGCGGGAGCAGGCCCGGCTACGCGACGGGGCTATCATCGCCTATACCCGGGCAAACCTGCGAAACGCCCCGCGAGGGCACGCGAAGGTGACTTGAAATTCTCTCACGATCGTCCTGCGCGATGCCGACGGGGACGGCGCGTGACGGACGATGAAATTTCACACCTGGGCACGAGCTGTACGGAACAACTCGTTTCCCCCGCTATTGAATACGCGGCACGCCGAACGGCGCCCGATCTACCGGAGAGGCCCTCATGCAATCGACCGTCGCTTGGGCGAAGGCGGCCGAGTACGCCGCACGCGCTGAAGAAGCCTTCGACGAACGCGCTCGCTTCTTGTTCCTGACGCTGCGCGACTCGTGGACCCGCGTGGCCCACAATTGGGAATACCTGGAAGGTATGCAGCACGAGACGATGAATCCGGGACGACCCGCGCAGGATCATTCGGCCGATTCCAGCGGCAGTACGGGCTCCGCTGATGTCCGGCTGGGGACCGCGGCAATCGTTTCGCTCGACGAGCCCCGGTCGTTTTGAGCTTTCGGCAGCGGCGCGAGGAGGGCGCTGTCGGCGACACCGCGCCGGTGGCAGCCGGCCTCAGTGCGCGAGGATCTTCGACAGAAACTCCCGCGCGCGCTGGCTCTTGGGCGCGGAGAAGAACTGCTCCTTGGGCGCGTCCTCGACGATCTCGCCGCGGTCCATGAAGATGACCCGGTCGGCGACCCGGCGCGCGAATCCCATCTCGTGGGTGACGACCGCCATGGTCATGCCGTCGCCGGCGAGGTCGATCATCACGTCGAGCACTTCGCTGATCATCTCCGGATCGAGCGCCGAGGTCGGCTCGTCGAACAGCATCGCCTCGGGGTCGAGCGCGAGCGCGCGCGCGATGGCGACACGCTGCTGCTGGCCGCCGGAGAGGTCGATCGGGTAGGCGTCGGCTTTCTCGGCGAGGTCGACGCGGGCGAGCAGCGCCTGCGCGCGAGCCTCCGCCTCGCTCCGCTTGCGCTTCAAGGCGTGCACCTGCGCCAGCACGATATTGTCGAGCGCCGACATGTGCGGATAGAGCTCGAAATGCTGGAACACCATGCCGACCCGGGTGCGCATCTTCGGCAGGTCGGTGGTGCGGGCGCCGACCTCGACGCCGTCGACGCGGATGCTGCCCGATTGATAGGGCTCGAGACCGTTGATGCATTTGATCAAGGTGCTCTTGCCGGAGCCCGAGGGTCCGCAGATCACCACCACCTCGCCGCGCTCGATCGCGGTGGTGCAGCCGCGCAGCACCGGGGTCGGGCCGTACGACTTCCAGACCTGGTCGAGCGCGATCATCGGCTCGTCGCTCATCGGGCAGCCTCTGCGGCGCTCACGTTCTCACCGCCAGCCGGGCGTAAAGCAGCCGCCCAACCGATGAGATCGCGAAGCACAGCACCAGATAGGTCAGCGCGACGAAGCCGATGATCGTGATCGGCGCGAACTCGCGGCCGTTGACCAGCATGGCGCTGCCGGTGAACTCGTTGACGCCGATCACGGACGCCACCGAGGTGAACTTGAACAGCCGGACATACTGGTTGAACAGCGTCGGGATCACGTTACGCAGCGCAATCGGGACGACCACCAAGCGCAGCGCCTGCGCCCGGGTGAGGCCGGTGGCGAGCGCGGCCTGTGCGAGGCCGGGCCGCACCGAGCGCAGTCCCGTGCGGATGTCCTCCGCCAGATAGGCGGCGATGAACAGGGTGAAGCCCACCACCGCGGCGCCGTAGGCGCTGGTCTTGTAGGCGAGCAGCGCCGGCAGGCCGAAATAGCAGATGAACAGCATCACCAGCAGCGGCGTACCGCGCACGAAGCCGATGTAGAGCGCGAACAGCTGCGCCAGCACCGGCACGCGCAGGTGGCGCACCACCCCGATGACGAGGCCGAGAGCGGTGCCGCCCAGGATCGACCACAGTGCGATCTCAGCGGTGAGACGGAGCCCGCTCAGCAGGAACGGCAGGTTCTTGAGGATGACCTCAGGCATCGCTCACCCTCTGCGCGACGTCGTCACGCGCGCCCGGAACCAGTAGCAACCCGTAAGTCACGACCGAGACCAGCAGCAGGTAGAGGAGCGAGATCGTGATGTAGACCTCGAAGGTGCGGAACGTCTGTCCCTCGATCGAGCTCGCCTGGTAGGTGAGCTCGGCGACCGTGATCACGGAAGCCAGCGAGGAATCCTTGATCAGCTGCGAGAAGATGCTCGCGAGCGACGGCGTGATGATGCGCAAGGCCTGCGGATAGATGACCAGCAGGAAGGCTTGCAGCGGCGTGAGGCCGGTGGCGAGCGCCGCCAGGCGCTGGCCCTGCGGCACCGCTCCGATGCCCGAGCGCACGATCTCGGCCACATAGGCGCCGGAATAGAGCGCCAGCGCGGCGACCGCGCAGGCAAACGGCGGCAGTTGCAGGAAGGCCAAGCCCATGTACCAGAAGTACATGTGCACCAACAGCGGGATGTTGCGCATCAGCTCCACGTAGGCGGCGGCGCCCGAGCGCAGCAGGCGCGCCTTCGAGGTGCCGGCGGTTCCGACGATTACGCCGATGATGAGCGCGAGCAGCAAGCCGAGCGCCGACAGTACGATGGTCGTGATGAAGCCTTCGACGAGCAGATCGCGATTGTCCCAGATCGGCGCCCAGTCGAGCTTGAACGTGCTCACGGCCAGACTTCGATCGGGATGGTGGGGTCGGAGCCGAACCACTTGCGATAGAGCGTGGCGTATTCGCCCGAGGTCCAGAGATCCTGGATGGCGAAATTGACCTCGTCGCGCAGCTCGGAGTCGCCTTGCCGCACCCCGACCCCGAACGGCTCGACGCTGAACAGCTCGCCGACGATCTTGAAATTCGGATTGTCCTTCATGAAGCCCTGCAGCACGTGCAGGCTGCCGGTGAGCGCATCGACGCGACCCTGCGCCAGCGCGAGCCACGCGGCGGTATAGTCGCGAAACGCCACCACCTTGGCGGTCGGCGCGGCCGCCGCAATGTTCTTTTCCAGCGTGGTGCCCTGCTGCACCGCCACCTGCTTGCCGCCAAGGTCCTTGACGCCGCCGATCGGGCTCGCCTTCGGCACCAGCAGCGACTGCCCGCCGGTGTAATAGGTGATGCTGAAATCGATCGCCTTGTCGCGCTCGCGGGTATGCGTCATCGAGGCGGCGACCAAGTCGACGTTGCCGCTCACCAGCAGCGGGATGCGGGTGGGCGATGTCACCTTGACGAGCTCCACCGGGACGCCGATGCGTTCGCCGATCTTGTGGACCAGGTCGATGTCGAAGCCGGCGGGCTCGTTCTTGTCGTTGAGGAAGCCGAACGGCGGGGTGTCGAGCTTGACGCCAGCGAGAAGCTTGCCGCGTTCCTTGATCTTGGCGATCGATCCCGGCGGCGCCTGCGCGGCGGCGGTGAAGCCCGTCGCCAAGGTCGCGGCGAGCGCAAGAAGGGTGGGGAGGAAACGGAAGGACGCGATCATCATTTTTGTACCTCAACCCGACTACTGTGAAATCTCATTCAAGCCGCGATTCCGACGCGCGCGATGCGGTCGAGCGCGTCGTCGAGCTCGCTCTCCGAGCAGGTGAGCGACATCCGCAGATGCCCGACGCCGCCGCGGCCGAAAGAGGAGCCCGGCACCGTGGCCACGCTGATCTCATCGAGCCAGCGCCGCGCGACGTCGGTGTCCGGCGCCGCGACCGACGGGAACAGATAGAACGTGGCGGGCGGCAGCTCGCAGCTGATGCCGGGCACCGACGAAAGCCTCCTCGCCGCCGTCTCGAGCCGGGCGCGGAACATTTCTCGATAGGCCGGCACCAGCTCGCCGGACAGCGACAGCGCGGTGACGCCGGCGAGTTGCACGAAGTTCGGCACGCAGTAGATCGAGTGCTGAATGAACTTGAGGATGGTCTTCGACAGGCCGGGCGGCAACGCGAGGTAGCCAAGGCGCCAGCCGGTCATTCC
>WNEY01001154.1_pt1 | contig 18209 bp, 19 predicted proteins | sample 5400531 | NCBI WGS metagenome assembly WNEY01 (sample SAMN13153338, study PRJNA577476) | soil metagenome | isolation source: 200 cm saprolite under Douglas fir tree site 1 | place: USA:California | collected 2015-04-18
TCGGGGGCATCGAGATCCTCACCCTGGTCGGCGGTCAGCTTGGGTTGAGCGGTCCCTTCTGGGATACGCTCGCGGACTTGAACTTCGAGACAATCGGGGTCTCGATCATCGCCCTGTTCGTCGTCGCTTGGGCGTTGTCGGTGGCCTATTGGAAGTACAAGCGATTCGACGAACGGTTCGTGGCGAGCGAGCGGACGTGAGCCGCGGACCTGCGGACGGAACCGGAACGAGCACGAAATCTAGAAAAGCGGCGAAGGCCTCGAACGTCCTACGAGTCCCGCCCCGCCGCGATCCTCATTCACCCAGCGAGAACGCGCGATCATCGAAGCCGCCGATACGCCGGAAAAGGTGCAGCGATGGCTCGAGTCGTTGCCCTACAATCGTGAGGAGCATGGAGAAACCCTCCACACCTTTCGAGGCGTCGTCCGGGCGAACAAGGTCCACTGTCTCGAGGGCGCGCTGTGCGCCGCGACGATCCTCGAGCAGCACGGATCCCCTCCGATCCTCGCGGACATGGAATCCCAGGATGACCTCGACCATGTCGTCTTGCTGTTCCGCCGCGGGTCGAAGTATGGCACCGTCGCACGATCCCGAGATCCGGGACTGCACGGACGGAAACCGGTCTTCCGCTCGGTCCGGGATCTCGTCTTCTCGTACGTCGATCCGTTCGTGGATCTCACGGGCCGCGTCGAAGGATATGGAGTCCTCGACTTGCGCATCCTCCAGGTGGACTGGCGACTCTCCACCCGGAACGTGTGGTCTGTCCAGGAGGCGTTAATCCGGATGCCGCACTGCCCCTTGCGGACGTCGGATCAACGGTATCGGCGATGGCACGAGCGGTACGTCCGATACAAGCAGCGACATCCGGAGGGGCGACCGGTCTTCTACCCGGACCGCCACCGGTGGCTCTAGTTCCGACTCCGGTTCGGCCCATTCCTAACCATTTCCTCGGGGTCATCTGGGTGGCCTGTGATGCGGTGTCATGCCCGATCCGGAAACGAACGGCCTCCGGACCCTCCGCTCCGAGGGTCCGACATTCAATACCACCGCATTGCGATCGACGAAGGCCGGGCTCTTGGCCCTCGGCATCGTGTCGTTCGCGCTCGCGACCTTCGGTCCCTGGTTCAATCTCCTCCTGGGATACGGGTTGATGGTCGCTTCCATGGCGGCGGCGGTCGCGGGCATCTGGTGGGCGGATCGCTCTGCCCATGAAGTGCATCGGAACCGCGTATTGACGAACGGGTTCTACGCGAAATCGGGCGCCGTCCTTTCGGTCGTGGCATTGATGCTGTCGGCATACTACACCGGTTTCCTCTTGTTCATCCTCGTCTTCTGGCCTCTTTGGTTCATCGCCCTCTTGCTGACCTGGGCCTTCCATCGGGCTTGGGTCGAGTCGGACGTCGGCTCGGAGGTGCGCGCATGAAGGCCGCGCGGTTCGTGTTCGCCATCGGCCTCGTCTTGGTCGCCTTGCTGTCCGTGCCCGGCCCGGCGGCCGCGTTCTGTGTGATCGTCGAGCCTCCGACCCCGCTCCCCACCCAGGTGAACGGGACGCAGGTCGAGATCCAGCTGACCGAAGGCTTCGCGCGGGTCGTCATCATCAAGGAGTTCTACAACCCGAGCGACGAACCGAAGCAAGGGCAAATCGCGTTCCCGCTAGAGAAGGGCCACGAGCTGATTACGGATCTTCGCATGAAGATCGGAAACGTCACGTACGGCTCCTCGACGCAGAACCGCACCGATGCCCTGAATGCGTTTCTCGAGGCGATCGCGAAGGGCCAGGACGCGGCCCTCGTCCAGTACGATCCGCCGCGGGACGTCTACTGGATCGCCGTGACGATCCCGCCGAAAGAGGCCCGAACGACGATCACGACGCTGGAGATGCCGCTCACGAAGAAGGACGGCTTCTACGAATACACATACCGCTTGTCCATCGACGCGCGAGACAGCGTCTCGTATCTCCGCGTGCATGCCCGCGTGGAGACCGCGGCGCCTCTCGGTGAGGTCCAGATCCCGAGCCACCCCGATCTCCCCGTGATCCGGGGTGGGTTGCACTTCGCCGACGCGTACATCAACGAGACCCGACCCGCCGCCACCGGCGACCTCCATATCCGGTTCCGCGCGGCAGGGACTTCTTTGAGCCAGTTCGCGGACCCGAGTGGGGATCGATACGTCCGCTTCTCCCTGGACGCCGCCGACCCGACGTTCGCCTCTTCTCTCCGGCCCACGCCGCGGGCCCTCGTCATCCTGATCGACGCGTCGGGGAGCATGGGGTTCCTCGACCGATGGTCGCTCGCGAAAGACGCCGTTCGACGGATCGCCAGCGACCTCGGCGCGGGTGAGTCGTACGGCGTTGCGGTTTTCCAAGGAACCACCGTCGCGCCCTCCTCCCCCAATCTCCAAGCGTGGACCCCTGCGGGCGAGGCGGACCTCGTTCGCTTCCTCGATTCGTTCCGCCCCCACGGGAGCACGAGCCTCGCGGCCCCGCTCGCTCAGGCCGCCTCCTGGGCCATCGATGCTCGTCGCGCGGGTCAGCAGCCCATCCTGATTCTCGTTTCCGACGGACGGCCGACGCGCGCTCCCTTGGATCCGGACTTGGAGCCCACCTACGCCCGGATCTCGTACGAGCAGGCGATGCCCATCTACGCATTGGCCGTGCGACCGGCGGACCACGATGACGAGACGGTGCTTCACAATCTCTCCGCGTATCATCGGGGAGAGTTCGTGGCGGTCCGCGGCGACGTGCCGGGCCCTGTAGCCGATCTCCTCGCCTCGATCCGCGTGCCGGTCCTGGGGGGCTTGCGTGCGGACATCACGAACGCGGCCAACCTGAGCCTGGCCAGCGCGAATCCCGAAGTGGTCTGGCAAGGCGGCGAGGCGTTCGTGATCGCGAGGATGCGAGGGACGACGAACGATTCCCTCGACCTACGAATGACGTGGCCAGACGCGTCCGGTGCGACGCGTGCTCTGGACCTCCGATCCGCCGGTCCGGAAATCCCGGTGCAGCCTCTGCTCAAGCGGCAATGGGTCTTGACGCGAATCCATGCGCTCCTCGAGGCCGCCCGAGCCCGGGCGGATCCCAGCGTCATCGCGGAACTCACGACCCTCGGGACGGAGAACCGCGTCGCGACGCCTTACACATCGCTCCTCGTCCTCCTTCCGCAACCGAATCCGGCCGGTGACCGGTCCACGGCGCCGGAGACCTCTCTCCCCGGTGCTCCCCTCTTCGGCGCCCCGGCGCTCTCGTCCCCCTCGAGCTCCACGAGCTCCGGGTTGTCCTCAATCTTCGTCCCGCCGCTCATTGCCGAATCGCGGAAAGCGGACGCCCTGAGGCGAGACGTTCGGACCTCGCTCGTCGCACAGGATGAAGTCGACCGCTACGTGGCCTTCGGGTCTCCCGGATACGCGAAGCTCGACCTGTCGACGGCGACCTCCCGGTACGAGGGCACGTACCTCCGGATCCTCGACGTCGGAGGGGAGCTGGTCGGCGTCCATCGGGGCCTCCCCGATTCCTCACAGCTCGTCGCGAACGGCATCGGATTCGCCGGCATCTTCCTCGCCGTCGTGGGGTTCGCGCGACTCTCTCGCCGCGGAGCCGGGTCCCACCGCGACGCAGAAGAGGACACGCCGAGATCACTGCCGAGATCTGTTCCCGAGGTCAAAGCGCCTCGTCACGAGACGGAAGGTCCAGACTAGCAAGGGCGCGCCGCGAACTCAGGTTCGGCTAGTGTCGCTAAGAGTTCGAAATCCCGAGAGGGTCCAGCGTTCGCGACCGGGCCCCTGGTCCATCGACTGGCCATGGCGACACGGTACCAAAGCGGGACTCCCTCTGTGGTGACGCCAACCAACCGGACGGAACAAGCTGACATTAGAATCAAATATTCGGTGAGTTCATGCGCTGGCGGTGGACGTCACCATCGAGAAGTGCCCGTTGTCTTGCGGAAAGGGGCACCTGGTTCATCTCGAGCCGGGTTACGAATACGGTGAGTTTTACGTTACTGAAATGTCGACCAAGCCATCACGTGTTCAACGCGACGTTGTCGTACCTTGTCCAGAGGGAAAAGGCGATTTCACGATGACGGTTACCTGCGATGCGAGCGTAAGAGCCCTGAAGGTCATCGACGTGCGGAACACCTAAAGCTGATGAGAGCCAAATGGCAAGCGGGACCCAGACTGAAACGGGATTACCATCCAGGCTTTCTTACGCCGACCGAACCACCATGGAGTTTGGGAAAGAACTCTACGTCAGCTCGATTGACAACCAAGTCGCGTCCGCGAAGCAAATGACCACCGTCGCGACCGGCTTCTTTGCGATCTACTTTGCGCTGATGAAATTCTTGGGAATTGAAAAGGTGCTTGGAACCGGCGCGCCTACCGTCAACGGCCTACTCTTCCTTCTACCTCCGGTCTTGCTTGTTTTCTCCGTTGTTATGTTCGTAGTTACAACTTTTCCAATTAGAAAAGAGCTGTCTCTGGACGATTTAACTAGCATACGTGGAGCTAGAGCGCGAGTACTTAGACTCCGGCATTGGACCTCTGTCGCAGGATGGACACTGTTCTGCGCTTCACTTCTCTTGACTGTGTATGTTGCGCTGCAAGTGCTCGGCACTCCGTGAACAAGCGACGGACGATTCGACAAGAGTCGGAATGCTCGAAAGGGCGCCCTGAATTACCTGAATGGGGCCAGGTTTTAGGGGCAGCTTCCGGAGCCACTTTCGAAGGGTCACATGAGAAGCGTTATACTCCGTGCCGGTTTCCCTCCCAATTCCCTTTGGGTGGAGCGCGGGACGTGGCGCTAGACTCCGGAGACGTGGCGTGGGTCATCGCGGCGACCGCCCTCGTCATGATCATGACGCCCGCGCTCGGCTTCTTCTACGGCGGGCTCGTCCGGAGGAAGAACCTCGTCTCGACGATCGCGCAGTGCTTCGCCATCTTCGCGGTCGTCAGCCTCGTGTGGGCCCTCTGGGGATACACGCTCGCGTTGGGGCCGCCCTTCAACGAGTTCATCGGGAGCCTGACCGATTTCGGGCTGAACAACGTCGGGTCGGCTCCGAACCTCGGGTATTCCTCGACGATCCCGGAGCTCCTGTACTTCGCGTTCCAGCTCAAGTTCGCCGCCATCACGCCCGCGCTAATCATCGGCGCCTTCGCGGAGCGGATCCGGTTCAAGGCTCTCCTGATCTACATCGTCCTCTGGACGACGTTCGTCTATGTGCCGATCGCGCACTGGAACTGGGGCGTCGGCGGATGGCTCAAGTCGCTCGGCGTCATCGACTTCGCGGGCGGGCTGGTCGTCCACACCGCCGCGGGGGTTTCCGCGGTGGCGGCCGCGCTTGTGATCGGACGACGAAAGGGCGTCGAACGCCTGGACAGCCGGCCGAACAACATCCCGTACGTGATCCTGGGTGCTTCCGTCCTCTGGTTCGGCTGGTTCGGATTCAACGCGGGAAGTGCCCTCGCCGCGAACGCCCTTGCGGTGAACGCGCTGGTCGTCACGAACTTGGCTGCCGCGGGGGCGGCGGTCAGCTGGATGTTGACGGACTGGGTGAGAAAGAAGAAGCCGTCCGCCGTTGGAATCGCGGTCGGCGCGGTCTGCGGTCTGGTGGCCATCACACCCGCCTCCGGATACGTCGGCCCGATGCCCTCCATCATCATCGGGCTGGTCGCCGGCATCCTCTGCAACTACGTCGGGAGCTGGCGGGCGCGGACAACGCTCGACGACTCGCTCGACGTCTTCGCATGCCACGGGGCCGGCGGAATCTGGGGGACACTCGCGACCGGCCTGTTCGCCTCGTCCCTAATCAACTCAAGCGGCCCGAACGGCCTGTTCTTCGGGAACCCGGGACAGCTCGGGATCCAAGCCTTGGCCTGCGTCATCGTAGCGGCCTTCGCGTTCTCGGGGTCCTACGTGATCCTACGCGTCATCAACCTCTTCACCCCGGTGCGGGTCAGCCCGGCCGAGGAAGACGCGGGCCTCGACATTTCGGGATTCGGCGAGGAGGCCTACGTGGGAGAGGCGGAGGAGGCTCGTTCGACCGGAGTGGAATCCGACCCATAATGCATGGCGGGCCGATCCGCTTCGCTCGTCCGTCGAGGACACCGCCGCCTTGGCGGCCGCCTCACCACTGTTCGCCGCGCATCGCGGCTTTCAGGTTCTTCAGGAGCCAGCGCATGCGGCGCCGGATCCCAAGGGTCCGTCTTTTCCGGAATCGGATCACCTCCTGTTCGCGTCTTGGCCCTCGCGTTGGGAGCGTTCGGGGCCGAGCGAATCGAACGCCCACCTCGAGGTCTACGGCCTCGGATGCTGCCCTTACACCTTACACCATGACCCGCCAATCTTCCAAGGTGCAGAACACGAGAGCCTTCGCTCTCTATACGCCGGGGAGCCCGCCACGGGCTGCGTCGGCTTGTTCTTCGTGGCGATGCGGGTCATGGTAGCCGAACGCAGGATCTCCATGTATTTCAACATCGCGACCTCGGCTGCGCGGTCGCACATGCGTCGGTTCAATCGATTGACAGTCTCTAAGAGTACAGCTTCGGCTTCGCCTGCGGCTCGTTCCAATACGGCCGTGTCGTGACGTACTTGAGTTTCGCCTCGAAGAGATCGTTCAGGAATTCCTTCTCCGTGTCCTGCATCTTCGCGAGGATCTTGCTCGCGGTCGTCGGGCCGACTCCGTAGACCGAGTTCGCGTAGACGGCGCGCTTGCCGTAGACGGCCACGAGATCGGCGACTTGCTTCGCACGGGTGAGGAGCTTCCGTTCTTCGTCGGTGAGGTCCAGCTTCCGCATCCGTTTCGCATACGCGTCTCGCACGGTCCACGCAGCCCAGCCGAGGACCGTTAGAAGGCGGGACTTGCAGTTCGCGCATTCCGGATGGTCCGACATCTGGCCGATCCGGACCTCCTCGTGGAAGTGCCCGCATTCGAAGCACAACAGGTGCACGGGCTCGGACGACAGGTGGAGTCGCATCCGATCCAGAATCTCCTCCCGTTCCGCCTCCGGGGAGAAGAGTTCCGGCGCCTCGACATACCGGCGCAGGATCGGATAGGCCAGCGGTGTCGGGGTCTCCTCAGAGCGGTGAATCACGACCTCGATCTCGCCCGATCGGATCTTGTGAACGATCTCCCGAACCCGGGCAAAGTCCGCGTGGAGCAGGAGTGCCTCCCGCACCGCCTCGTCGTAGATCGGCGTGTTCGCGAAGCGGACCTCGAAGGACCGCAGGTCGCCTTCGCCGACCGTGAGGCCGCGGCGGATCGCCCCGAACCGCTCTGCGATTCCCTTCATGTAGTAGCCCAGGGGGAGGTGGTCCGTCAGGAGGGCCTGGAGGCCGCCCTCGAGCGTCTCTTCATCGAGCCTCAGCAGGCCGTCCACGAGCGCCTCCACGTCGAGCTCGCGGGTGTCGGCGACGAGTTCGTACAGGATCCGGTACGGGTCCGTCCACCAGAACCGGACGAGATGCTTGCGGGCGAGGAGCTCCTCGATCAGGTCGCCCAAGGTGACGTTCACGACCTCGCCGAACGACGCATGGACGATCAGGAAGCGGTCGAACGCCTCGACGACGATCCGGTCGTCCGTCGGGACCGGGGCGCCGGACTTGCGGTGGTTCGCGTGCTCTTCGACGAGGCGCCTCGCGCCGGTCTTGTTGATCGGCCAGGCTGTCTCGAAGTGCTCGACGGTCTTCGCGACACTCTCCCGGTCGAGTCGAGCATCAATCTCCTTGCGGATCCGTCCGACGCGCTGCGCGAGGCCGAACGGCACGGGCAGCATCTCGCCGTCCCATCCCGGGATCATCGCGTTCGGGTCGGACACCGGGGTCACGTAGACCATGCCGTCCTTTCCGATCTTCTCGATCTTCCATGGGCGCCCGCGAACGATGAAGTGCAAGCCTTCGCGGGCCTTGATCATCATGAACTCCTCCCCGAGGATGCCGACTTGCCGCTGCGTCGTGAGGTCCATGACCGGATAACGGCGCTCGTCGCGGATCGTCGAGAGGTTCTCGAAGTAATACCGGCGTCCCTTCGGCGTCACACGGACCCTGTCCCCCTGCTGACGGAGGATGCCGAGGTGATCGAGGAACTCCGCGACCCGATCCGCTTGCGCGTCTTCGAGGGTCCGATAGGGCTCCGCAGACCGAATCGTCTTGAGGATTTCGGACCATGGAGCGGTCCCGCCATGATCCAGAGCGGATCCGACGATCTGGTGCGCCAGGACGTCGAGTGCGAGACGGTGGATGTGGAGGGGCTCGAGGCCTCCTTCCTCGGCCGCTTGGATGGCCGCGAGGGACTCGATCGCATCGTCAGAAGAGACGGCCAAGACGAGGCCGCGGGAGGTGCGGTCGAGCTTGTGTCCCGACCGTCCAACCCGCTGGATCAACGAGGTGACCTGACGGGGAGAATTGTACTGCACCACCTGGTCGACCGTCCCGATGTCGATCCCCAGTTCCAACGTCGACGTGCACACGAGACCGCGGATCTCGCCGGCTTTGAATCCGGCTTCGACGCGGGTGCGCTCTTCGCGGGGGAGGGACCCGTGGTGGATCGCCACATCCTGTCGGACCATCGCGAGACGGGAGCCTAGGAGTTCGGCGAGGGGTCGGGCGTTCACGAAGACCAGGGAGGATCGGCTCTCATCAAGGGAATCGTCGATCGCGGACAGCCCGGCCGCCGCCTCCGGGGTAATGTACAGGTCGCGGGCGGTCTCGAAATCCTTGTCGATCGGACGCGGCCATTCGAGATGGTATTCGTACTGTTTCTCCAGGTTCGAGTGGAGGATCTTCAACGGTTTCTCGCCGCCAAACAGAGACGCAATCGCTTCGGGGTGGCCGATTGTTGCGGAGAGTCCAATCCGTTGGAAATCGCGTTCCGTAATTCGACGCAACCGCTGAAGTCCGATGGTCAGCTGGATTCCACGGCGGTCATGCGCGAATTGGTGAATCTCGTCAATGATGACGTACTGGACCGCCTTGAGGTGACGCTGCATGATTTTCCCGGGAAGGATTGCTTGAAGGGTCTCGGGAGTTGTGATGAGGACATTGGGCGGAGCTGCGGCCTGCTTCCGCCGCTCGGACGGCGGGGTGTCTCCATGTCTCACTGCTACGGAGAGATTTGTCGACTTGACCAGACGCTGGATGCGATCGACCATGTCTCGGTTTAGTGCGCGCAGAGGCGTTACGTAAACGACCTGGATGCCGCTCTTGTCAACCGGTCTGAGCGCTTCCAGCACCGGGAATAAAGCGGCCTCTGTTTTCCCAGAGCCGGTTGGTGCGACAATCAGAACGTCAGAGTCGTCGCGAATCAGACCGATTGCGGCAACCTGCATCGAGTTGAGCTGGACGATTCCGGCACTGGCAAGCAAAACGGCAGATATCGTTTCAGTGGGGTGGGTCTTGATCTTTGGCAAGCCAAGTTGAGAAGAACTACTTCGTAATAAACTACTGCGTCGGGACGACGAATGATTCCTCCATGGCCGAATCGGTTGACAACATTAGAGGGAGTTTGCACGTTGCGTACATGTAGCATGGAGAAGATACGCGAGGAAAACGATTCGCCTTCCGACTACGATAAAAGGCTACGAAAATTGTCGCATGGTCGCCGTACGCCCCCATCTGTTCGCCGTACGTTGTCGTTCGTGCGTCTCGTCCACCCCTCCCTTAGTTCCCCGCCAACGCGGGGGCCGACGTCGGCCCCGGCACCTCTTCTTTCTTGTCGAACTATAGCAATGCGAGCCGGACGGTCAAGACCGCCAAGATGGCAGTGAGGACGATCAGAACGACCGTCAACCACTTTAGCGTCTTAGTCTCCGCGATCAAAGCGTGCGTGAACCACAGGGCCATCGGGTCTCCCGGGTTCACGATCTCAATGAGCTTCATGCTTGGGTTGGCTTCTATCGGACTGCGATACCTCTCGAGCAACTCAGCGGACGCTCGCTCGACAAGTTCCTCTATCATCCGCCTGACTCTTCGCTTCGTTTGCACCAAGGGCATTTTCCTCTCCATTGAATCCATCTGGGAGTGAATCGATAACCGCGGGCTTTAATCAGATCGAGGTTGAATCGACCGGAAGGTGTGGTCGACCACCGACTGCGCGAAGGGCATGTTCACGGATCTCCAGCACGGACCGCAATTCTCGTAATGTGGGACCAATTCGTTTCCCATCTGGTTCACCGCGTCGTGAAACATGACGCTGCACCCGCAGCCGGGCATAATCTGCAAGTAGCGTGCATGCAGCACAAACTTTTCTAGCCTTACTGGAGGGATGAGCGAAATTACCGAGTCCGTCCAGCCGGCTTGGCGAGCCGTCAATCACGATTCACCGGGGTGCGTTTGTTGCCACAGTTTCCGATGATCGGCCTGCCACTTCCGGCTCTCGTCGATGGCAATTTTCTTGTTCATTGCGTCAAGCCCGAAGAGGGAAGCTCCTCTGTTGATGAACTCACGCTGAGCTCGGTAGGCCTTTGCCTCGCCGTCCCACGAGTGCATCTTGAATTGGTTGTGTTTCACGTGGTAGAGTTCAAACGCGAGCAGGGAGGCAGCCAAGAACATGGCTGCCGACTCAGGCAATGCCTGTCGCAAGTAGGTGATGCGGTCGCTGATTCCCTTGAAGTTGTACAGGATGAGATTATTCCTGGGCCCCAAGCCAATCCCGCTCCAGAAGCTGCTCCATTTCTGTTCCACTTCATGCGCAGTGAGGTGACAAACGCAAACTGCACCGTTCGGCAGATTGTGAGGCGGCGTTCCGAAGAAATTCTTGTCTGGAGCGCAGCCAGCCAAGAAATATTCTCCAGCGGGAGGTGGGCGGACCTTCATCACCGCATCGATCATGGGCTCAAAGATCGTCTCTATCTCGGGAATCGGTGCTGCCGCCCCGTCCCTCAGAAAATTGAAAGTCCGCCCGTCGCGCTTAACGCTATGATAGATCGTGTTGTTCATCTCGTGGTCCTCCCGGACGCAAGCCCATTCTTTCGTAGAGTGGCTCCGGGCCGAGGTGGGGCCTCTCGGAGCTGTCGCTTCATGAGACTGCAAATCCGAGGACGGAAAGCGAGATGTTGGCAATAACTCACACACAGCAACCTGTAAGAATCAGTTTAAAGTGCTCACGGGTACACCATTTATAATGGTAACCGGCTATTAGCGCCCAAAGGTGGCGCGGGCCGGATTTGAACCGGCATTTTCCCGCTTGCAGGACGGGCCCATCACCGGGTTCTGGCACCGCGCCATGTCTCCATCATCATGCTTCCATATAATGCTTCGGACCCTTGTTTCTATGGAGAAAGAGTGGAATCTACTATTAGCATACGCTAATAGCGAAATGGGTTGCGTATTTCGCTCGAAATCACGCGCTCTGATGTGTAATTCGCGCGCTCAGGGCTTGGCCGGAACGTTCGGCTCCCAACCTGCGTAGGGGTTCAGAACTCTCGGGAATCGAAGATTCTCGAAGACTTCGGACTCGACGACGAGCGGGGCCAATCCCGCTTGTACGAAGGCCCGAAGAACGAGCGCGAGCCCAGCGAGGCTCTCCAAAGCAAACCGCAGGGTCCACTCCGCGGCCAAGTCAATTCGATCGTGCTTCAGCCGGGAGTATGTCCGGAACCACTCGGGGTTTTCACCCCTGGCGAACGAGTCGAAGGGGCGCACCAGCAACGGGACCCCGATGAGACGGAGCCCACCCTCTGCAAGTCCGTACCGTGGTGCGATGACCTCTCGATACAGATTCATGGTCGCTTTCCCTTTGGTTTCAGTCTTGCGGGCTTCGACGAAGCCTCGATCGTCGTCGAAGCGCGGACTGCGGAGGAACCGGCGAAAGGCTGTCTCAACTGTAGTCGAGGCGTCGAGGCCGAACGCCGATGTTGCGGGAGATCCGAAGTTGTAGTTGGGGGCTTTTAGGTCGGAGACGAGCGGTATGTAGTACGTGAGACCGAGGAAATCGGATTCTAAGCGTCGATACTCGGCAAGGAGCAGTCGCCACGTGGTCTGATCCTCGAGAATTATGCCTGGTTCCGCGAGTTCCATGAGCTGTTCCTCGTCCGCCGCGAGACTCTCCGCGAAGCTGGGGGACTTGTCCTCCCGCTTCTTCTCTCCCTCCATGCCACTAACCTCCAGTCCCGAAGTCCTTCGCCCCTCTCGACTCGCGGAGTTGCTGTTCCAACTCGTTGCCGCCTCCTCGTTCGCGCCGGTTCTTCTCGTTCTTCCAGATCTCTTGGGCGATTCGCTCCGCGTCCTTGTGGTCCTCGAGCGTCGTCTGGTTTGGCCCATCGTTCCGCGGGATGTGGACTACTTCGTGGAGCAACGTGATGCGCCGCTCTTCCGCGTCATCGAGCAATCGCAACGGAATACCGACGGCTTCGCCCTCCCAGTCCCAACCGACCTCCTCGACCATCGGATCCTCGATTTCGACGTGCGGGTCGTACTGAAGGTCGAAGTCTTCCCACTCCATGTAGTGGCGCACGGCGTAGATCGCCGAGTGGAGCTCATCGTCCAATTCCGACTTCAATCCGGCGACGGAAGGACTCATGACGATGTTGCCTGCTGTGGTCCCGCGCTTTGCGTGCGACCTTTGGCGATCGCTGCGTCGAGCGCTTCATCGCCGGGTCTCATCAGGCGGTAGAGCCTTTCACCGTCTGCATTCTGCTCCCGTCCGACCTCGGATTGTGGCGCGCGCGACAGCGTACCCCTCAGCGTGCCATCGGGAATTCCGAGTCTGAACTTCCCGTTGGCGACCTCCCTGAATTCGGGGATGGTAAGGCCGTCAATCTCGAAATGGTCTCGAGCCACCTTCAAGACGCCGTAGAGTTTGTTACGCTGGTCGAGCCGACCGAGCCACGTCATCGCCTCGCTGATGATTTCGGCTTTCGCCTGAAGGATGGGAGCAATTCGACCCGATTCGGAGGTGGAAGCGGCCGCCTTTCGAGTGCTCGTCCTGGGGCCCCGCGGCCTACGCTCGCGCGTCGCCTCCGCGGTATCGGCCCCGAGAAGGTGGTCCAGAATCCTCTGGAAGGCAAGGCCCTCAAAACCCGTCGCGTCCTTCGCCACCAACGCTGCAAGGGCGACCTTGCGGGATAGTTCCTGCCTGATTGTCTCGTCACCGTTCGAATTGTCTTCCAAGTAGTTCACCTACTGAATAGTCTTCTTCATCGCCTCATCGATTTCGTTGAGGGTCCAGGGTATTCGCCCGGCCACCACTCGGCTCTCCCCGCGGTTGGGGCTTTCGACCTTTCCCTCCGCCCGTAGATCTGACAAGCGGGCCGCTACCAGCGAGTTCTGGAGCCCGAGTGCCTCACAAAGTTCGGAGAGGGATGCAGCGTCGGAAGAACGAAGACCCGCCGCAGCGGCGTACTTCACGCCGACCAGATAGAGCGCGATGAGATCCCGTTGCCTGTAGTCCATGGGGTTCCTGATGATTACTCGTCCGGCGGAGTCGAACCCCAGGTGCGCCGCGACTCTGGACAGCATCTGCTGTTGTAGCTTGCTCTCATCAATCATTAACGCGTCCTTAATCTCTGTTGGGTCCATTTGTATCCCAGCGATACCGGGATACAGATGCAACGTATTTAAGCGCATCGGAGTGTGGAAGAACGCGACGCCTGCCCCCGACCAGTGGGATCTAGCATGCACTTCCAGTCGAGGAAGCATGCGTCCGAATTCCAATCGGAGTGTTCGGACCTATTCTGAATGCGTATTGGAATAGTCGTTGGCGCAAGTAATATAACGCCGTATTACTTCGGACCCTCCCGAGGAAACTCGCATGGCACAATATGCGCATCCCGAAGTCTTGGTCGACACGAGCTGGGTGAAGGGGAACCTTGGCGACGAGTCCGTGCGGATCGTCGAGGTGGACTATGACCCGACGCCGAACTATAACTTGGGCCACATCCCTGGATCGGTCCTAATCGACTGGAAGAAGGACATTAACGACCCGGTCAAGCGGGACATCGTTTCGAAGGAAGGGTTGGAAGCACTCTTCGGGCGCCTCGGGATTTCGAACGACGATCGAATCGTGCTGTACGGCGACTTCAACAACTGGTTCGCGGCTTTCGCCTTCTGGGTGTTCAAGTACTACGGCGTCGCCAACGTCGTCCTCCTGAACGGCGGTCGGAAGAAGTGGATCGAGCAGGACCTGCCCGTGACGAAGGACGTCCCGAAGTTCCCGACGACGACCTTCACGGCGAAAGAACCGGATGAGACGCTCCGGGTGTACCTCGCGTATGTGAAGGAAGCGTACAAGCAGGCAGGGAAGGTCCTCGTCGACGTCCGCGGACCGAAGGAATTCAGCGGCGAGATCCTCGCGCCCCCGGAATATCCGACGGAGCACGCGCAGCGCGGCGGTCACATCCCCGGCGCGAAGAACATCCCCTGGGCGCAGGCCGTGAACGAGGACGGGACGTTCAAGGCGCCGGAGGAGCTGAAGGCCCTCTACGCGCCGAAAGGCGTGACGCCGGACAAGGAGGTCATCGCGTACTGCCGAATCGGCGAGCGGTCGTCGCACACGTGGTTCGTCCTGAAGTACCTCCTCGGTTACCCGCACGTCCGGAACTACGACGGCTCCTGGACGGAGTGGGGGAATCTCGTGAGGACGCCGATCGAGAAGCCGTGAGGGGCCGAAGCCGCCTCAGAATCGTTACACGGCCTTCCAATGTCCGAACCGGGTGAGGACGATCTTCGACCCTCGATCGCATGAATGCAGCGGTCCCCCCCCCCGCAAACGCCATGCATTCGCCGTCCCGGACAGGAGCCGAACATCGCACCGAGACATGCGGCGCCCGGGATCTTGTCGGAGGAGTTCGAAACCGGCTGAAAACCGGCGGCACCTGCGAAATCCGCCGAGAGGCATCTCAGCGCTACTCGTGAACTCAACGTCGTACGCGGCCAACGATCCTTCCTCAGAGGTCGAGCTCTTTCTTGATTTCGGACCAGGGCCGCCTGGGTTCTCGCTTCAGCCGTCGCAGATGCTCCAGGAGGAATTCCCGCGGCGGGTGGTCGTCCATCAGCTCATTGAGGACGTCGTCGTAGGTGGCACCCCGGACCTTGTAGGAGCGCAAGCGCGCCAGGGTCTCCGGCTTCACCGGGACCGTTGTCGTGGACATGGCCATCAATATCATCAGTTTGATTCTATGAATAGTCTCCTCCTCGATCTTTGAAAAGGCAGGCCCCCACGCAGGACCGTGTGTTCGGACGGCCAGCTAGCCCTCCGAAACCGCCACCCACGCGACGAGTGCCGCCAGCTTTTCCTCCGTTCGCCACGGACCTTCAACCTGGCGTCCGAGATTGGCCAAGGTCCGTTTCAGGGCGTCTTCTCGAGAACGGATCGCTTCGCTCGCGGCCTTGAAGGCAATCTCCTCCGCGAGGACGACGCAGGACAGGCCATGCGCCCGTAGCTCGTCTTCGACGACGGTTCGAAACAGATGTCCTTCCAGCGCGTGGGCGCGAATGTGAGGACTGCGGATGGTCGACGGGTCGACCAGGCTGCCCGCAACGATCCCGGCCCGAGTTGGGGCCCACTCGTTCGTGCGGCAATCCGATAAGAGTTTTCCAAGTGACTGGGCCGTGACGTGACGGACGACATCCAGCCGCTTCTTGATTCGATCCTGGTTCCAGCTCCAACTCGCCTTGGGTCTCGTCCACCGCGTGGTACGGCTGCCGAGACTCCGGAACCGTCGAATCGCACAGGTCGAGGTGGCGAGTATGGAGGACGGTCGGCGACGACACAGGACCCGAAACGACCGCGGCGGCAGCCCACCCGGACTTGACGCGGAATCCCAGCGCAACGTTCGCCATCGCGGAAGAATCGATGCACGCAGGAAAAGGGTTTCGCGAGCGGCAGCCCGGCTCATCGTATCCGCGCTTGGCCTGAAGTGGTTCAATCGAAATCGTCTTACCGCTCCAAAGAGCCTCGCTCTGATGGAAGTTCGAGTTCACCTTCCCGTTGAGGAGCCAGGGATCAGCACGAGGACGGCGGCACGGGATTGAAGCCGAACTCGAAATGATAGCAATTGCCGCTGAAGTCCAGGTTCACGCCCCCGGGCGGGGTCGAACGGAACATCGTGCTCTTCCCTGTGCACGGGTTGAGCCAGCCCCCATTCCCGCCATTCATGATGTCGAAGAAGCCGCCGAAGCCGTCTCCGTTTGCATTGATTGTGTAGCCGTGGACAGCGATGTCGTGGGCTCCGTTCGTGACCGCGATCCCGGAGATGGTGTCAATCACCTCTCCGGTCGGAACCCCGCCCGCGCAAATTGGCCCATCCGCAGTCGCCTTGCCGTTCAGCAAGGTGACGCCGTATGTGCCCGCTCCGTCGAGCAGGACGCCCCCCGTGTCGTCTGCGGTCGTGATCGTATACACGACGAGCACGTTGTACGAGTCGTGGACGAAGATGCCGCGGCCGTCGTCGTATGTGAATTCATTGCAGCCGTTCCCTGTGGGGAGGGTGCACGGCTGACCGATCGTTAGGTCGTGACTGTCCGTGACGGAGAGGCCGTTCCCCATCGCCTTGAGCTTGCTCTCAATGACCGTGATGTGGTCCGAGCCGCTTACCCGGACCCCGTCGGAGCCGAACTTGTTGATGCTCTCGTTGTCGAGGACGATGAAGCTCGAGCCGTCGATCCGTATGCCCACGGAGCCACCGGCCTCACCCGAGTTCGCGTCGACCTGCGAGATTGTTGTCTGCGTGTGGACGTTCAGAATCCAAACAAGGACCGCGCCCTTTGGCGGGGCCGTGGTCCAGTTGGACTGCACGCAGTCGATGTTGAAGAACCTCGTGACCTTTCCTTTGGAGTTATCGACTTTCAGCCCGTATCCTGGAGTCAGGTCCTTCAGTTGGAGTTTCGCGATCAGGTACGGATCATCCGGCGTGCCGGATCCGGACACGACCCCGTTCGCCGCGGTGAAGTCCGAGTCTTGCTTGATGAGGATGGGTCCGTGGGGCCCCGGACCGCAACTCGCCACCCCCGCGGCCTGTGGGCCGATCATGAGAACGAAGGTCGAGAGGGCGATTAGGACTCCCACCCCGATGATTCGAACCGTTCGCGTCCTCGGCCATAACACAGTGCGTCCGCGCACCTCCGTCAACTCCCTGCCCCCATGCGGTAACGCGGGAATCGTATTTGAAACGGCAAGGTTCCTCGGAGAGGATAGTGTTAAACGTCCCGTTCGATTTCCGCGTTTGCGGTGATGTGTGTGGAACGGAAGGCGAGCGCTCAATGGAACGGAGGCCTGAAAGACGGGAAGGGCACGGTGTCGACGGCGAGCGGCGCCCTGAAAGGCCTTCCGTACACGTTCGCGATGCGATTCGGCGACACGCCGGGCACGAATCCGGAAGAGCTCGTCGCCGCCGCGCACGCGGGGTGCTTCTCGATGGCCCTGTCCGGCGAACTCGAGAAGGTCGGCTATCGGCCGGAACGCATCGAGACGAAGGCAACCTTGAATTTCGACAAGACGGACGCAGGCTGGACGGTCAAGTCGATCCATCTCGATGTCACGGCGAAGGTCCCCGGGGCCGATCCGGCGAAGTTCCAGGCCGCTGCGAAAGCAGCCGAGAAAGGATGCCCGATTTCCCGCCTCCTGAGGGCGGACATCACGATGAGCGCGAAACTCGGCTAGGGGTCGCAGGCCCCTTCGCCGATTGGGCACATCCGGCAACTCGGAGAGAGGAATCGTTTTTCTCCCGCCGACCACACCCCGTCGAGCGGTTTCCGCCGCGTTTCACGAACCGCTCTCGTGCGGCATGGATTTTCCACGTCTGGGATAGGAGGTCCACAGGAGCTACTATGAGTCGCTCAAGACCTCGAACGGTCCTGGACCTTCCGTGAACGTCGTAGCGACGGACACGGGAACGGAACAGAACATGATGCCAGCGGATTCGGTGATTGCCCGGTATGGGAACACGCGAGGGTCGCGCGTCAACGACCCGGACTTGGAGCGCTACCTGCGCGACGAGTACCCCGGCGGCATGACCATCGAGGCGCTCCTGGCGGGGACGGTCCAGCCTAACGGCGGCGTCCGGGCGGCCTTCGTCCGGTTCGTCAAGGCCGTCTTGCGGGACTTCGACCGGCTCAAACCTGCGCCCGCTCCGATGGCCCCTTGAAGGGACCCGCGACCGAGGAGGGGCGCGCTAGAAGTACCCAAGGGACGGGGGTGACACGCCATGTTCCACATCATCGCGATCCTGCTCCTGCTCGCGCGGTACGCCGCGGAGTGGGTCCGCTTCCAGTAGGCCTGGAACGC
>WNEY01001157.1_pt1 | contig 18189 bp, 17 predicted proteins | sample 5400531 | NCBI WGS metagenome assembly WNEY01 (sample SAMN13153338, study PRJNA577476) | soil metagenome | isolation source: 200 cm saprolite under Douglas fir tree site 1 | place: USA:California | collected 2015-04-18
CACACCAGGTCTGTTTTGAGCTGCGCCAGCATGGTGGCGGAGCGGAAATTACGGGTGAGCGGCTCGTGGCCGTGCAGCAGGTACTGGGGATGCTTTTCAACAACAACGTCAATCGCATCGAGCAGTCCCTGAAAATCTCCTTCCTCCACAAAGGGTGCCCCAAGATACGGCATGATGAAATCTCCCACGAACATCACACCCTGATCCGGTAGATGAATGAACATAGCGTCGTGAGTTTCCCCTCCATGCACCGGAATTAGCTCAATGCGCGTCCCCCCAATCTTCAAGTCGGTGCGGCCGTCGATCGTCACATCCGGCTTGAAGCTGCGTACGTCGTCGAGACTGAAGCGTTCACCGAAGAACTGCTTACCAAAATTCCCCGGCGCGTCGACTTCGCGAGCAATTTCTTCCTGATAGTTGCTCCTGGCATAGAACCGCAAGCGCGGATTCAGGGCGCGGAAATATTTGTGGCCGCCAACGTGGTCCCAGTGGGAGTGCGTAATGAGGACGGTTGTCAATTGCGGAAGGCTGGGCGCGTACGCTCGCAGCGCCTCGTACGCAACCTTGGCGGAATCCGCTCGTGTACCGGCGTCGATGCCGATCAACTCCCGTCCATTATCGGAAACCACAAAATAGTATTCCGTGAACTCGAAACCCGAGAGCGCATATACGCGGCCCGGGACGATCTCGGCAATGCGCCGCGGCACAAAGGCATGCCCCGAAGCGATGTCTTCCGAAAAAGATGTGATCAGCGTAATCGGCCTGTCAAAACCCTTGTAGCCGCTCCGCCGTAGATACTCCTGTGCCTTGGCCTTTTCCCCGTCAGCAAGAGCCAGCTTTCCGAGGTGGTAATAGACTTCCCGCAACCAACCCGCATGAGGGGCTTTGTCAGCGTTTTCCACGCACCAGGCTAACTCACCCTGCGCTGCCGTCCTCTGATGGAAAAAGTTTGGAAGCTCGGTATGAACAATGCCGGCAATCCAGTTCACAACGAAGACTTGCCCTCCGGAAAGCTGCTTGGCTTGATCCAGGATCGCCATCGTGTCTTTCACGTAGCCGATTCGGTGCAACAGCGAGACGGAAGATGTGTGCTGGGCGCGCAATAGTCCGATGGCGCTCAGATACAACGCCTTTTGAGCGTCCGTCAAGCGCGGGCCAAATTCCTTCAGTCGAGCCGAAAAGAACTCCGCGCCCTCACCCTGCATGTTGGCGTTCGAGTACTGCGCCATCAGCAGAAACAGCAACTCTGGATCTCGCGGTGGCGCGACCCTGTTTACGGCCTTCAGGTATTCGAGCTCCGGGAGAGGTGAGCCGGACGACGAGTCAACTCCGCTGCTTTCGGTGGAAGGCGCCCCTTGCAGCGTGGCCAGGGAAACCGCAAGCAGCAGCACAGCCGACAAGTAAATTGGAATTTTCATAAAGACTCCTTTCGCTGCCTAGTTAGATGTATATACATCTATCTCGTTGCAAACAATTACGCCTGCATCCCCGCTTCCGTCACCCGAGATACCGTCTCTTTCATATTCTTCCAGCCCGCACCCCCGAGTTCATTCCGCAACCTCCGTTCCGCCTGTTCCCAGTGCGGTTGAGCCATTGCCATCTGTCGCTTGCCTGCCCCGGTTAGGCTAAACAGGCGCTCCCGCCGATCCTTTCCACGCCTGGCCTGAACCCAGCCCTGTTTGAGCAGTAGCCCCAAGGTTCGCGTCAGAGTCGTACTATCCATGGCAAAGCCGGCGCTCAGCCGCTTTTGATTAGCCTCTCCCACCGCGGCCAGCGCGGTCAGCAGACCGAATTGCGTGATCTCAAGACCTGCCCTTCTCAGTTCCTGGTCGTAAATCCGCGTTACGACCCGGCTGAGGCGGCGAAGGTTCTGACACGCGCATGGCAACTCAAAGAGTGTATCCGCAGGTTGCTCTCCAAAAGCTTGCCTGTTCATATTATATGTATATACATCTGTTACGCCTGCATGTCAAACAAGATTTTCGCTTGGTCATTGAACTTGAAATTTACTTTAGAGGGAACGCAAATGACGCGTGGGGTCCCAAGTCCCTTCCGGGACGACCTGGACTTCGGGAAACAACGTTGTGGAAGAACGAACCTGAATACTGGGCGAATCGTCGGCTACCCTTCCCTGACCACCGACCGGTTAGGGGCTGGGTTCGATCCCGACGCGATCATTAACGGCGGAACGAATCCGCTGCTTGCAGCCTAGATACCTCCGTGGTTTGAACTGAGACGTGTCCCAGAAGGAATTGGATTTGTTCCAACTCACCTCCCGAAGCATGGCAGAGCCGAGCACAAGTTCGACCCAGATCATGCGGTGCTAATTTCGCAACGCCGATATCCTCTGCTGACTCCTTCACGATGTGCCAGACGGCTTTCTCTGTGATCGCCTCTCCTCATGCTTTCCCGACCTTATTCACGCGACGGAACAGCCTGCCCCTGTTAATAGCGGCCGCAACAAGCCAGTCGTTGACTTGGTTTCGTACCCACTCGGGTACTGGAACAGTGCGGATGTGACCTCCCTTACCAACCAGATCCACAATCGCCCAGTGATCCTCGCGCTGCTGAAAGTGATCCCATGTTAGAGCCACGACCTCGTGCCGTCTTAATCCGCATGCGAGCAGGAGCGCCAACAAAGCCCGGTCACGCTTTCCTTTCAGTCGTTGATTATCGGGCGCTTGCCAAAGCGCATGGCCCTGTTCTGCCGTGAGCCAATTCCCGAAGCGCACACCCAGCTTCTTGACGCCTTTCACGCGGCGAATGCCGGCGGCCGAGTCCGCACTGAGCAAACCGCAATCCGCAGCTTCGTATGCGAGTCGGTGCACAGCGCCGAGGCGTAGATTGATGGTGCCCGGTGAAAGTTGACGAGATTCGAGGTGAGATCGATAGCGCAAGGACGACTATTCTGTTGAACGCCAAGCGCGGTTCTGAACAATACCAGTCAACGAATTCATCGATGGCGTGACGATAGCCTCGCTGAGCCTCAGGACTAGTGAGGCTGTTCAAAACTGCGGCTTTAGCATGCTCGAGATCGGGCAGGCGCAAGACAGACTTTGTCGTGGTGGGTTTCCTTCGTGAGTGCTTCCGCTTCATGACCGGTGGCCTCCATGCCACAGTCATGATCGGATTTGGCGCAGAAATAAGTTCAGGGTAGCCCGTCGCTCGGGAACAATCGCCAAGCTGTCAGCAACGGCACGGGAAGAAGATCTTCCAGGCGCGACCTCGGGCGGGTCGGGATACTTCTACGCAGCAGTGGTAAGAACCGAATCAACTGCCTTGGGAGAAGAGTTGGGCCGCCTTACCACCTCTGAACGAAAGTCAGCATTTCAGTTCGACGCGTACGTTGTGGGATGGCTCGTTACCCCCAATCTTTACTACCTGCACGGTAGCCTCGTTCCATGCAACTGATCCTATGCGTTGCGCCATTTGGCGTTACGCCAATCGGCGTAAAGAAAGCCTTCTCTTGCAGCTTGCCAATTACGCCATTTGGCGTTACGCTAATTAGCGTAATATGGCGTCTCAGGAAAATCCCTTCGTTTTTGGCGAGATTATCGACGACGCAAATTTCGTCAACCGCACTGATGAACTCAGCCAACTCGTCCGAGACTTGGCAGATGGCCAAAAAGTGTTCTTGTTATCACCGAGACGCTTCGGAAAGAGTTCCCTTGTAGCTCTGGCCCTTCTCAAATTGAAGAAGAGGCACATTCACACCGTCAACTTGACGGTGAGCAGCTACTCCAGCTACGCCCAGTTGCTGGAAAAGTTTGCTGAGAAGGTGTTGCGCGCCGCCGGTCCTTGGGACCGGGTCAAAGATTGGGTTACGCGATTTGGGCGCCAGGTAAAGCCCGACGTCAGCATCAATATGGCAACTGGTGAGATCAGCCTGTCCCTAGGTAGAGGGGCGGGTTTTGATCCCACGCCGATCGCACCGGACGTTTTTGCATTGCCCGGAGAGTTGACCAAAAATGCAGGATTCCGCATGGCGATATGCCTTGACGAATTTCAGCAGATCTCCCAATTCAATGGAGGCTCGGTCGAAAATGCGCTCAGGAACCAGGTTCAAGAGCAAAGAGAGGTCGGGTACGTTTTCGCGGGCTCTCAACCGTCGTTGATGGAGGAAATGCTTTCTGCCAAACGTCCCTTTCATAAAGCCGGACCTCAAATGTTTTTAGACAAGATTCCGGCGAAAGACTGGAAGGACTCGATTACTCGTCATTTTCGCAAGAGAGGTAGGACGCTTGACGAGGCGGGCTTAGAAACTTTGCTGACTTCTGCTGATTTAATTCCCTATGACGTACAGCGTATCGCCCATGAGCTTTGGGATTACGCGGAACTGAAGGACAAACGCCAACTCGATGTATCAGACGTGAAGTCCGTCATTGAAAGTCTGGTTACGTCCATTCCCAAGGCGTGCGCGAAGAGTTTCGTCTCGGACCAGCGTCCTCGGTTCAAAAAGCTCTTCAGTCACTTGATTCAAGAGACATCCTGGATCGGTACAAGGGCAACTACTTCTTCCTCGACCCGCTGTTTCCATGCTGGATAAAAAAGAAGGGTGCCTAGCAAGCGGCTACGCCATTCGGCGTTATCCCCAGCAGCGTAATCAGGCGAACGAACCATTAGGACCACCCAATCAAGTTGTAGCCCTCAGCTCGCTGTGACTCTTCATCCCCACCGGGATTGGTGGTCAGGCCTAGCCCGTTCTTCTGGGCTTGATACCGCAACAAACAACCCGTCGTCAAACTCCTCGCACAATTGACTGGCACCGTTCCCACTCTCGGCCTTCCAGGTCGCTTCGCGTCTTCTCCCCACTATGCCTCATTCGGGCGGACGCCCTTCGGCCAGGGCTCCCTCGGTCGCTCGGGCTCATGCGCCGGCGTCGTGCCAAACCAAAACCCAACAGCAGTTTGTCACTCACCGCGCCGCCACTCGCGCCCTGCCACCCTCTCTCGGACTCCGTTCTGTCCTTTTCACCGTTCCGTTTGTTTTCGTCCGCTGGCGCTTCAGTGAAGAACGAAAACAAGCCGGCAACGGCAGAAAAGGAAAAAACAATGAAATTAGAAGAGATCAAGAACAAGACCAACGAGGCATTCAGCTATCTGGTGGCAGCACTGGACTCAGGACAGAGCGACATTTTGACACAGTATCTCAACGCGATGGCCCGATTCCACAACTACTCCTTTGGACACATCATGCTCATCGCCCGGCAGAGAGCCATGACATGCTGCTATACCTCGCTGGCGTCAATGAACATGCGGCTTTACGCATTGTTGGAAGCAAGCGATGGAGAGTATCACATTTGCTGAGGACAATTCAGTTCTTTTCGACCATGGAGTTTACTTCTTAGCAACTTAAAGCTACGTTCGCGATCTCTTGGCGCGATGACGGACCTAATGCGTAACAGTGCAAACTTCGCACTTACGGACACTGTTTACAAGTCTCGGAGTATCGCACAGGGGCAGGATTCCGAGCGAAAATCTTCCAACTTCCGGTTGGCCGACCACTCAAAACTAGACTGAATCTTCTCGACACCTGCCATGACATTTGAGCAGCGAGATTGTGCCCAGTCCCATACCCCTCTCAGAATGCGTGCTGATTCGAGCCTTTTTGCCAGGTTGATGTCCGTTCCCAAGAAAGATGTCCGCTACCGAATGACTCATCCGTCTTTTGTTCGGAAGGGGGCAAGTCTTATGCAAACGAGAGTTATGGAAACGCCGACCGACGCGAGGAGTGTTGCGCATTTCAAGCGGCTGCGCCGGTCACTAGTCCGCGCGTGCGCCTTAAACCTGATCGCGCAGATCGCGTTGGGAACGCCGATCGCCGCTCAGGTTCAGCGGAATTCGCAGTCAGCGCCGGCAGACCATCGCCGAGAAATCTTCGCTAACGGGATGTCCGGAGCACGCAACTCTGAACGTCTTATCGGTGCAGCGCAGAAAGCGACAAGCTGTGTCGGACGCAACGCAAATCATAATTGGGAGAGAACACCATGACAACGACAAAGGATTCAGCTAGGAGCAACTTGCCGATGCTGCAGGGAAAGAGTGCTGTAGTTTTCGGCGCGGGAGGTTCGATTGGCTCCGCGGTCGCGAAGGAATTCGCGGCGGAGGGCGCAGAGGTTTTCCTGGCGGGACGGACCCGCTCCAATCTAGAACCTGTGGCCAAGAAAATCACCGAAGCGGGCGGCAAGGCACACGCCGCTGTGATAGATGCCCTGAATGACGGCGCCGTCAACCAGTACATCGACGGCATCGTGAAACAGGCAGGCAAGATTGACATTCTGCTCGATGCCGCGGGGCCTCTAGCGAGAGAGTACGGCAACGGAAAGACTGCCGTGGAACTGCCGATTGAGGAGTTCATGGTGCCGCTAGCGACGATGGTTAGGTCGCGCTTTATCAGTGCCCGTGCTGCCGCCCGCCACATGATCGAGCAGCACTCAGGGGTCATCATTTTCGTAACCGGGAGCCCCGCCCGTGGACACGTGCCAGGTGCCACCGCGATAGGCGCTGCATTCGGTGCAATCGAGAATCTCACCGAAAATCTGGCATTTGAGGTCAGCCCGTTCGGTGTTAGGGTGGTCTGCCTTCGAACACTCGCCAACGTCGACAGCCGCTCCATTCAGGACACGATGGAGTTTGTCTCCGGCCAACTGAACATCACGAAAGACCAGGCGATGGCGCAAATCTCACAATCCACCTTCCTCAAAGTGCCTGCGACGGTCCAGGACACCGCGAATGCAGCAGTGCTTCTCGCCTCCGACCATGCGCGGATGCTGACAGGAACGGTTGTAAACGCAACTGCCGGCGCTGCCCTAGACTGATGCTGGACGAATCTTGGAATATGATTTCCAGAATGCGAACGGGGCATAACAGGGTGGACCAAAAATTCGCCAAAGTCGTCGAAGCGTTCTCGCACGATCGAGACGTCACTATCGGTGGCGGGAAGGGCTTCGGCTCCGGCGCACTTAAGGTCAAGGGCACGATCTTTGCCATGATGTCCTCGAAGAATGAATTTGTAGTGAAGCTGTCGAAAGATCGCGTTGACGCGCTCGTCGCCAGCGGCACGGGCAAACGCTTCGAGCCACGACCCGGCAGCTTCATGAAGGAGTGGATAGTCTTACCTGTCGATGGCGTGGACTGGATCGCACTTGCTAAAGAAGCGCGGGTTCGCCATGCCCAGCAGGCAGGGAAGCCCCCAAAATAAATGTCCGGCCGCGGCGCCTATAGCCGTCATTACAGTGGAAGTAAACAATCCCTTAGGAGAAACCAATGAACGACTTTACATTTTTGTACCGCGGCCGAGACACGAGCGCTTCACCTGAGCAGATGCAGCAAACCATGCAGAAATGGCGCTCCTGGTTTAAAGAACTCGGCGAGAAGGGCCATCTCAAGGACATCGGGCATCCGCTGGAAAATGCGGGCAAGGTGGTCAAGGGCAAGCAGAAAGCAGTCACCGACGGCCCATTTGCCGAAGCCAAAGATGTGGTTGGCGGCTTTACGCTGATCCAGGCACGCGACTTGGAGCAGGCAGTCGAAATCTCCAAAGGCTGCCCGATTCTCGAACTCGGCGGCTCGGTGGAAGTGCGGCCGATTCAAGTCTTGAACATGTAAATGGAACTCACGGACCATCTCTTCAGGCATGAGGCGGGCCGCATGGTCGCCGTGCTCACGCGTCTCTTTGGAGTCCATAACCTCGCGCTCGCAGAAGACGTTGTCCAGGACGCTTTCTGTCGAGCGCTCGAGGTTTGGGCCTTCCGTGGTGTGCCCGAGAACCCATCCGCCTGGCTCATGGCTGCTGCGAAGAATCGTGCGCTCGATGTCCTGCGCCGCGAGCGTACGGCACGAACCTACGAGCCGGAGTTAAGCAGATTTCTCGGGAGTGAGTGGACACTCGCTCCCGAGATAGAAGAAATGTTTACCGACAAGGCCATTAAAGATGACCAGCTCCGCGTGATGTTCTCGTGCTGCCATCCTCGCTTGCCAGAGGAAGCGCAGGTCATGCTCATCCTTCATATTTTGTGCGGATTCGGCGTGGATGAGGTCGCGAGCGCCTTCGTGACGACCTACACGGCGGTGGAAAAACGAATACCGCGGGCGAAGAAAATTCTTGTGGGATCGAAGAAACTTTTCGATACGCGGGCTCCGGCTGATTTCGCCGCTCGACTCCCTGCCGTCCAGCGGGCGCTTTATTTGCTCTTTAATGAGGGCTATCACGGGGCATCGGCCGAGTTCGCGGTTCGCGCTGAACTTTGCCAGGAAGCGATCCGGCTCGCTCGATTACTACTGGAACATCCGCGTGGCGCAACGCCCGCAACCTATGCTCTCACAGCGCTGATGTACCTAGGCGCAGCACGTCTGCCAGGGAGAGTCGATGCTGCGGGTGATCTGAATTCGCTGGCAGATCAGGACCGGTCGAAATGGGACAGGAAGTTGATAAGCGAAGGACTCAACTATCTTGATCTCGCAGCTTCCGGTCCTAGTATCACCGAGTACCACATCGAAGCGGCGATCTCATCGGTTCATGCAATCGCAACCCGACTGGAGGATACGGATTGGGATGAGATTGTCTCGCTTTATGACATGTTGATGACCATACATCCATCACCGATCGTAGCTCTTAATCGTGCCATCGCAATTGCGCAGCGAGACGGGCCGGAACGTGGGTTGGAGGAGATAGATTCCATTGCGGACGCGGATCGTTTGCAGTCTTATCCCTTCTATGCCGCCGCCCTGGGCGAGCTTGAGCTGCGCCGAGGCCAATACGACTCGGCATCTGCACACTTCCTGACTGCAATCGGCTTAGCACGGAATGAAATGGAGCGGCGATTCCTAAAGCAGCGGTTGAGCGCCTGCGAACGAGCGGGATAATCTCGTCACGAAATCGGGGGCTCTGGATAAGCTCTAATTCATCCCGCTGCAAACTCCTCCATCAAGGGCTAACCTTCCGCTATCCGGTAGGGGAAGGTTTGCCGACCATCCACGAACTTGGCTTGCTTCTGTCGTCACACTAGCGTTTAGCAGTACTGACTATGAACGGTGATCCGGACACTTCCGGTCGCCCGTTAACCACTCGGGAGTGAGAGTGATGCTAAAAGCGGCCCGTTTACTCATGCTCCAACCAGGCTCCCCGCCCCCGCCTTCCTCCTCAGTTGCGCGCGGCAGCCAGACGTGCCTTCAATTCGTCGGACCAGTTCACCACCACATGCAGTTCGGCTGGCGGCTTTTTGCCGACGGGCTGAATCATGATGAAGTGCCGGCCATCGGGCAGCAGGCCGTAGTCATGGTGGGACAGCAGAAAGTCGCCCTCAAACAATAGCCGCGGTTTGCCGACGGCGAGCGCCGGCCGCGCTTTCACATCCACGGCCATAAACTTGGTGGGCGTGCGGAAATACAGTTCCGACCCGTTCGGCGCCCAAACCGGCTCGCGGCCTCCTTCCGTGGACACTTGCACTCGCTCGCCCGGACCCGGGAACGCCTGCAAATAGACCTGCGCCCGGCCCGACTGCGCGGAAACGTAGGCGATCCAGTGGCCATCAGGTGAGAAGCGTGCATCCACCACGCGCGCCACGCCGGGGAACATTTGCGTGGGCGGCGCGCCTGCCTTGAGCGGCAGCAGCCACAGCGCCGCATCGTTTGTGGCGGCGGAGAAAGTGCTGTACAGCAGTTCGCCGCCGTCGGGCGAGAACGAGTCCGCTTCGGCCCATTGTTGCGAATTGAGCTTCTCCGGCGGACTGCTGCCGTCTGCCGCCATGACATACAGACTTGCCGGGTTCGTGTAGATGATGCGATTGCCATCCGGCGACCAGAGCGGATCCCCGCAGTCGCCCGCCTGCGTGAGACGAGTTAATGCGTCGCGTTCCCGGTGGTAGATCCACAGGTCCGTGCCCGCGTTCTCCACCACGGTTGCGGCGATCCGCCTGCCGTCGGGCGAGACGCTCAAATCCTCGAATCCGCGCTCCTGCGTCACCAGGGGCTCGACTTTACCGGCCATGTCCACACTGACCAGGCGGTAAGCCGTCTGCACACCCCCGGTCAGGTAGATCAGCGTGCCCGTGGACGACAGCGCGTAGTCGGCTGCGCCAAACCATAGGTCCCTGGTTACGCCCTCGATCAGCGGCACCGCCGGCCCAGTGATCTTGAGGCTCTCCGCATCAAAAGGCGCTCCCATCAATACGTCGCCGCGTGTGAACACAAGGTAGCCGGGGGCGAGATACCGTGCGTTGGCGCCTTCGTCCATCACCACCGTTCGCTTGCCGGTGGCGAGCGAATAGGCTTCCGTTCTGTAGTGCTGTGCCAGATAACTGGCACTCGCCGTGGTAAACAGCACGGTCTTGCCACCGGGAAGACTTTGCGGCCAGCGGAAGCTCGCCACCGTTTCTCCGCTCCCGGCCTGTGCCACCACCTTGGGAGTTCCACCCTCTTCCGGCACGCGCCGGATCTCGGCCACTCCGCTCGGGGCGAAATAAATGAATCCATCATCTCCCCAGAATGCTCCGGTGATGCTCGGCGCCTCGCACAGAGTCACAGGCGGACCGCCGTCGGAGGAAACCTTCTTGATTGCTCCGCTAGAGGAGAAACCGATCCAGCGTCCGTCGGGAGAGAAGAATGGCGCCGACCCCCCGGCAGTCCCCGGCAAGGGGGTTGGGGGCAATTGGTCGAGTTTTCTAACGACCAGCTCAAATGTTTCTGTTTGAGGCGATACTAAGTCCCCGCTCTTCCCTGTCTCGGGGCTCCCCTGCACGGCAACGTAGGCCACTCGCGTGCCATCCTGCGAGATTGCCACCGCGCTTCCACGACGATTCGCTTCTTCGTGATGCGCCTGCGCCGCCAAAGTGAGGTGCATCACTGGCCCGCTCAGCTGGCGCGTTCGGGAGGGAATGAGAATCAACGCTGCCGCGAGTGCGATGGCGAGAATCGCGGCGAGTGCCCAGGGCATGGTTCGGGTCCAGGCAGATACGCGACCCGCTTCGGCGGCTACTGGCGTTGGGATGAGATCGGGCGCGGCCACGCCGCTCTGCACTTCTTCAATAGCGATGCGGGCGTCGCCAATCGCTTGAAGCCGCTGCTTCACGTCCTTGCACAGACACCGCTTGAGCAAATGGAGAATTCGCGGCGGAACGGCCTGCGGGAGAGCGCTCCAGTTGGGATCGTCTCGTATGACTGTGGCAAGCGTCTCCGAAACGGCCTGCCCACCAAATGCGCGCTTGCCCGTCAGCATCTCATAGAGCAGACAGCCGAACGCCCAAATGTCGGCACGGCGATCGACGGCCTTGCCCTTGGCCTGTTCGGGAGACATGTAGGCGGCGGTGCCGAGAATAATGCCGGCCTGCGTCGCCAGGCGGCTGATCGTCGGCGAAGTCAGAATGTCGCCTGCGACCTCTTCGCCTTCGAGCGCTTTTGCCAGCCCGAAATCAAGCAGCTTCACCGAGCCTTCCGGCGTGACTTTCACGTTCGCCGGTTTCAAATCGCGATGAATGATTGCTCGCTCGTGCGCGTATTCGAGGCCATCGCAAATTTGCTTGGCAATGGGCAGGGCTTCTTCGATGGGAATCGGTCCCTGCGCAATCCGCTCCGCCAGGGTCGGCCCTTCCACCAGCTCCAACACCAGCGCCCGCACGCTGTTCGATTCTTCGAATCCGTAGATCGCGGCGACGTTGGGATGATTCAGCGATGCGAGCACTTTCGCTTCGCGTTCGAACCGGGCCATGCGTTCGGTATCAGCCGCGAAAGCCTCCGGCAGAACTTTCAGCGCGACATCTCGCGCCAGCCTCGGATCGCGTGCGCGATACACCTCGCCCATTCCCCCGGCTCCCAGGGGCGATTGAATCTCGTACGGGCCGAGCTTGTTGCCAGAGGCAAGGGCCATAATGCGCCAAAATTATATCCCGTGCAGCACTTTCACCGGAGTTGCAGCTGGATCGTCGGACACAAGGAAGTAATCTAGTGTCAGCTCACCGCGATTCGTAATGAGGAGTCGACTTGTGAGAATCGATCGCAGCCACTCCCGGATGACGAGCAAACCCGAAGTAGACAATTCTTGTCCATAAATGCGGCCCGTTAGGGATGATCAGGGCTGTCCGATGATCCCAGGCCAGCTTGACTGGCGCGATGTTCGCACTAGTCAAGGCTGAACTTCATGGGAATCCGTGAATAGCCATTCTTGTTTTTCGTTAACTGCCCATCCCGGACGTCGACCCTCATGAACTCGACGAATCTGTTTGCGCACTGCGGGAAGCTCCAGGTGTGTCCGTTCGATCATCCACGGAGCGAACTTCACAATCTGCTTCGCGGGAAGAATCCTCTGTGCAATAAGTCTGCGGATAACCATCTCACTGACCCGGAGCGCAGCGGCGGCCTGTTGCATGGTAATCCACAGCCGCTGATCTGGTGGTGGACAGGCAGAAAAGCCGTTTGTATGGCGGACATGTTGCACGCGCTTCTCCGTCCAAGTGTTGCTGTTGCCGGTGCGATAGCCCAGCCGGTTCAGGGTAGAAACAATCGACGCGTCTTCACAGACTAAAGCGAGCTCACGAATCAACTCGGTTACTTCTTGGGAGTTGATGTGGTTGTGATAGCCGGTCCGGTTCTTGGGCACGGTGAGCTCGGTGTGTGAACCCCCAGCCCAGTGCAGCTTGAGGTGGACGGAAGGAGGATCGTCCGTAGTGTTCGCGACTACTTCCTGCGGTACGGTGCGCAGAATGCGTTTCTTCAGTGTTACCGGGGAACGAGGATGGTCCCAGAGCTGTTTCAGGTCATCGCCCAGTGCCAGCAGTTGTTGGCGCTGCTCGGCTGTGAGTTGTGGAGCCAGAACGCGGGCCTCTTCCAAACGCCGCTCCATCTCGGTGACGTGGGTCAAGGCATTATTCCATCGCTTTTCCAGTTCGGCAGCGAGCTCCAGTGAACGCCGCTTTTCATCGGTCTGATTCTCAGTATGATCCGGAGCGTCGAGCGCAGCCTGCACTCCCAGCGGGCGCAGCGCTTCGAGGACTTCGATGGCGACCAACTGGTCCACGCGTGTGCCCGCGAAGGTAATGCAACTGCGAACCATCTGCTGACCTCGATCTCCAGCGCACCAATAGCGCGGCAACATGCCATGTTGTTTGCTGCGGACGTAACAAACCTGAAGCGAGCGTCCACAACGACCGCAGCGCAATAGGCCTGTCAGCAATGCGGGACCGTTTCTGACCGCGCCATTCGCACTCCCCATACGCGCGTTCCAACCAGCATTGGAACGGATTTGCTGCTGATTGCGCATAAACTCTTCCCACGTAATATATCCTTCATGGTGATTCGGAATGGTAACTTCCCACTGCTCCAGCGGCCGAGCGTGGCCGCGTGTCTTGCGTGCGCGGCCCTCCACGATGGAAGTGCGAGTGTGGTTTCTTCCCCAAACGAAAACGCCGGCATAGGTTGGGTTTTTCAGAATGCCGAAGATACGAGGATAGACAAGTTCGATCCAGACCATCTTGCGGTGACCAGACTCGCGCGAGAGCTGCGCGCTCGATGTATTCCGCAAGCGCCCACTCAGAGAATTCCCTCGATAGCAGCAGTTACATCATTGCTCAATTCTTCTGCTCTCCGCAACGTTCTTTTGACCTGACAATCTCTATCTCGCAGACCGCGATCTGCCGGGCAGGTTCGTAGCGCCGTCGCACGCGGCAGGCCAGGCTGCGCTCGTGGCTGCCCAGCAAGGACCACCTCATAAATACTAGCCGCTAAGGCCTTGTAGAAGTGAGCGATACCTAGTCCAATCAAATGAGGGACCCGGGTCAGTTTTTCTTCCAGCAGCGATATCAGCGTGGCCCACGATTCTTTCAGGTAGCAGGCGAGGATAGCTTCTGAACAAACTTTGGGTGACCTCTGCGAGCTTCACATACTGGGTATCCGTGTAAGAAGTTTTATCCGTACCCTCAAGTTCGATGCCGAGGGAAAAATCGTTACAGCTGCTTCGACCTCGATATTGGGATTCACCTGCATGCCAGGCTCTTTGGTCAAAGGAGACAAATTGAACCCTCTCACCTGAGCGGTAGATTAGAAGATGCGCCGAGACGCGCAAATGGGAAATCTCCTGGAAATACGGATGGGCGTTAGAATCGAGCTGATTGCTGAAGAACTGCTCAATATATGCTCCTCCAAAACTACCGGGAGGTAAGCTGATGCTGTGAATGACCAGGAGGTCAATTTCTGATGCAGGAATTGGACGCACATCTTGATTGGGCGAATGCGCGCGCCTTACTCCGATTAGCCAATGGCTTTGGATTCCGATCTTTGCCATCACTCTATTCTAGAACTCCTGCAGTCGCGAGGCTTTCGCGAACGGCAATGCTCCCAAAAGCAACGCCACACCGGGAAGAATGGCACCCAATCACACCGCCATCCAGAAATAGAGCGACTGGGGCTTGGCATATACGAATTTACCGGTGAGCGCAAGAACACCGACCAAGCTGGTCATCGCGATCACAGGAAACAAACCAGCGGCGAGGCAAGCCAGGCGCTCGCCACCGCCGCGGCGAGATAAATATGCTCCGGCCGCGCCGCAGAGCGGCAACATGAGTAGCCAGGGGACGTAGACCACCAAAGTTGCTAAGCCCCGCGCCACAAAACGAGGTTGCAGACCCGCGAGCGTCGAGATCGCCAAACAAGCCATAGCCGATGTCAGGCTGATCAGGGCCGGAAGCCAAAAGGTCGTTGTTCGAGTGTTCATGCATCGCTTCCAGTCCATGGCAGGTTGAGCCTTCAAGAAAGGCAACGCTCCCAAAAGGAGGGCAGCGCCGGGTACAACAATCCAGTTCAGTACGCCAGAAAACAGACCAAACCACTGGCCGGTTGATGGATGACTCATCCTGGTCGCTAACACCATCCAAAGCGGGATCATCACGAGCGACGGAAACAGAGCCGCGGTACCGGCAGCCGATCGGCCCCCAGAGCGACGGGATAAATAAGCGCTTGCTGCACCAAACAACGGTGCGGGAGTTCCGTTACTGCCGAGCCGTGCGAAGCAGATCAAACGTTCCCTCACAGCTCACAAAGTCCGTAAAACAGGCATGGTGTCTTTGGAGTACGCGATCACGTAAACTTTTGCCGCGAGAATCCTCGCTGGGTCTATAGCTTTAATGATATCCCCCAATTCCCAGATCGTCGGCTAACCGGACATGTGGGAAATCGCGGATCGGCACTTGTACGATAAGCGCGTTAATCAAGCATGTGGATTAGTTTCCAGTGTGCCATCCGTCCCCGGCAGGCTCACTTCCGCATGTTTTCGTCTAGAAAGGCAAACACGTCGGGTTCCCAAATGTTCACGCCGAGATGGAGGAAGTCGTGCCCATCGTCCACCGTGTGGCCGATGGGCGGATAGATTTTCAAGCGATGCGGCTTACCGATGTGCTCGCGGCGGGCGTCCAGCACCTTGCCGGACGAGAGCGAGTAATCGTTCTCGGCGTGAATGAAGAAGACCGGCGCCGCGACGTGGTCAATGGCGGCCAGGAGCCGTGCTCGCAACTCCGGAGAACGATCGAAGCTATACCCGGCTCCGGAGAAGACTACCACCGCTCGCAGGTTCGGTTCACGTTCGGCCAATAGCACCGTGAGCGAACCTCCAAACGAGTGGCCGATCGCGGCGACATTCCGCGCATCGACGTAAAAGAGCGCCCGCAGGAATTTGAGTCCGGACAGGGCGTCGTCCATTTCTCTGTTTTCCAATAACTGCAACTGCAGCGCGTTGCGCGCCGCCTGGCCGTGTGTGGCGGATTCGCTGTTCATCAGGTCGACGGCGTTAGCGCCCTGGTCCGCGGAAAGCCCGACGCCACGTCGGAATAAGTATAGGAATACATAGCCATGGCGAGCGAAGACCGGACCGAGTTTTTCGGCATTCTGTTCGTACGGTCCGAGGCGTTCCAGATCTTCGCGGGTACGGCCGCTGCCGTGATTCAGCAGGATGCCGGGGAACGGTCCGCGGCCCTTCGGGCGCCACAGCATCGCGTGCAGCGTAGCCGACCCACTGTGGACGACTACGGTTTCTGGCCCGCCAGACGTCTGGCCCCAGGCCGTCGCGGCTGTGAGTGTTAGAACGAGCGGCACCAGGACGAACGCATACAGCTTCGTCATTTGGCACTCCCCAATCACTGGATACCACGGATGCCGCCGACTCTGTCGGAATGGGCCCAGTATATCCTCATCGCTGCAAAGTCTGAGTACGCAAAGCTGCAATAGTTATCTGAATCGCTTCGAGAAGGGTCAGCACGGTTGGCTAAGTCCCGGTTAGTCGGCCACCCTTACCTTACCGGATTATGGAAGGGTTGCCCGTGATGCGGGCATCAAAGGGTCTCCGGCTCGGGGTTGTGCCCATGAGTGCGCGGAACGGTTTTCTTATCGGCGTCTTTTGTGTTGTCGTCGAGCCGAGCCGCCTGGGTCATCAGGTAATTCTGTTCAGGGATGCTCGTCGTCCGGCCGGCCGCAATCCGGTAGTGCTTGATGGCGCTTTCATAATCGCCACTCATTTCCAGCAAGTGGGCACGAACCGCATCCAGACGATAGTGCCCGGCGAGCCGGCTGTCGGAATCGAGCGGCCTTAACAGTTCCAGGCCTTTTGCCGGGCCATGTACCATGGCGGCTGCAATGGCATGGTTCAGCGTCACCATGGGACCGGGAGAGACGCGTTTGAGCAGTTCGTAGAGCGCAAGGATCTGCGGCCAGTCTGTCTCCTCGGCCCGCGCCGCCTGGTCATGGACGGCCGCGATCGCCGCCTGCAACTGATAGAGACCCACCGCTCCTTTGGCTAGCGCGGCAGAAAGAAGTTCAATTCCTTCTGAGATTTCAGAGCGGTCCCAGAGGGCGCGATCTTGTTTGTCGAGTGGGATCAGTTGGTCATCCGGTCCGGTGCGCGCCGCGCGTCGCGCGTCAGTTAACAACATCAGGGCCAGCAGGCCCGCCACTTCTGCATCCTGCGGAAGGAAGTTCTTCATACTGCGAGTTAAGCGGATCGCCTCCCGGGCCAGATCAAGTCGTTGCAATTGAGCTCCGATGCTGCTGGCGTATCCTTCATTGAAAATCAGGTAGAGCACATGGAGAACCGCGGGCAGGCGCTCGGCACGCTCTTCGGGAGACGGAAGACGGAAGGACACGCCGGAAGACTTAATGTTTTGCTTGGTGCGGCTGATCCTCTGCGCCATAGTCGCCTCGGGGACCAGGAACGCATTGGCGATTTCAGCCGTCGTCAGACCGCCCACAGCCCGCAGCGTCAGAGCAATAGCGGAGGACGATGTCAGAGCGGGGTGGCAGCACATAAACAGCAAGATCAGTGTGTCATCTGGGTCCATGTCCGACTCGATATCGACCGCAGGCGCTATGGTCTCGGCATCCCTCGCGACCGCGGTCTCCCTCTCGCGACGGGCGATTTCGCTGCGCACATGGTCGGTCATGCGCCGAGATGCCACTTGAATTAGCCAGCCACGAGGATTGTCAGGAATGCCCTCCCGCGGCCACTGTGTGAAAGCTGCAATCATTGCCTCCTGCACCGCGTCCTCAGCCGCCACGAAGTCCCGAAAACGGCGAGCGAGTGCGCCGAGCACGAGCGGCGCAAGTTCGCGCAACAGACGCTCGATCTGGATGTCGAAAACTTGCTCTGCCATTTCCGTTCTTTCCTGGCTTGATTTCAGAGCCCCAAATCCGTGTGGCTACTGAGCACCTGCCGGACCTCGATGGTCATGTTTCCAGGTTTGCCCGCAGGTCCGGGTGCCTGCGATACCCGTGCGGCAATCTTGTAAGCCTGATCCGGGCTCTCTACATCGATGATCCAGTAGCCAGCGAGAAACTCCTTGGATTCCGGGAATACTCCATCGGTGATGGGTTCTCCGTCCTTTCCGGCGCGAACCAGCTTGGCTTCGCTGGGCCACGCCAAGCCTTCCGTAGCAACGAAAACACCGGAATCCTTCAGCTCCTTGCTGAATGCGCGCATGAAGGCGACATTGGCCTGAAGGTCCTGCTTCGACCACTTGGCATATCCCTCAAAATCGGACTTCTTGCCACTCATCATCAGAATGTATTTCATTTTTCTCGTTCTCCTTGATTTCATTTGGCGTCACTCATTCGCCTTCGCAGGTTAGTGGAGGGCGCGCCGCATTCTCATCCGGTCATTGCGACTTAGACTGATCGTGCGTCGCGAATCGCCGGACTTCAATGGGCATGTTCGTGGGCA
>WNEY01011338.1_pt1 | contig 18187 bp, 17 predicted proteins | sample 5400531 | NCBI WGS metagenome assembly WNEY01 (sample SAMN13153338, study PRJNA577476) | soil metagenome | isolation source: 200 cm saprolite under Douglas fir tree site 1 | place: USA:California | collected 2015-04-18
ATGAGGGCGAATTGGCGAGGTCGATCACCACCTGCGCACCGGCCATGGCCTCTTTGAGCCCCTCGCCGGTGATGGTGTTGACGCCCGTGTTTGGCGCGGCGGCGATTGCCTCATGGCCCTTTTGCTTTAGCTTCTCTACGACCTTCGACCCGATTAAGCCGGTCCCGCCGATAACCACGATCTTCATGACTTCACCTCTCATGATGGTTTCGAGACAACGGCGACACCCAAACCCCTCGCCAGGTCGATTCGTAGACTCCCCCGGATGGAGCAGACCGACCTTGCGGCTTCTCGCCGGTGCTGCGCGTGCGCCGCAAGCGACCAAGCCGCCGCGGTGCCCCCGACCAGCATGATGAACTCGCGTCGCCGCATATCGGTTCCCAAGCTCAGACGACAGCATTGCATCCGCTGAAACAGGTACTTTGATAGGGACTGAAACAATTGGCGCAGTGCACAGCCAATGTCTCAGATGGGTCATTCGCGTCAGAGGCGGCAGAAGCTGCACGCCCACGCGCTTCTGGAGTGCTCCAAAAGCTGACGTAAATTCAAGGTCTGTCACGCGCAGCGAACGATCGCCATGTGCCCGAGCAGACATCGAGCCGTTGGCCTGTTGTGGAATCCGGAGGCACGATCCTCATCGCTCAGGCCCGGTTGCTTGGCGGACGCGACCACGCGTCAGCGCTTCGCTGATCTCGGCCAGGAGCTTCCTCGGCCGGACCAGCCGACGCCGGATGCGCTGGAGGCGCAGCAGAAGGCGGAAGTCGAGAAATGGTGGCCATCATCAGGGCGGCGAACATCAAGGCAGAATGAACATTCAACGACGCGTGGAATGACTGGGTTTCATCGCGCCGGACCGACACGCCCGACGAGGTTTGCGGCATGTCCGCTGCACCTCCGACAGCTCCCGAATTTGTGCCATTGCGGCGATTTGACGAGGAGTGCCAAGAACAGACATTTAGCCCGTGTAGGGTGGGCAAAGGCGCGCCCAAGCGCGCCGTGCCCACGCGTCTTGCAGCCACGCGAAACGATAGATGATCCTCTCATGCCGCCATGTCGCGATACCGTCGTGTATATGTCCTGGGGCGGCCGCGTCCGTGAGACGACAGGCGCTTTCGGAGAATGATCGCAGTCGCGTGGGCACGGCGTGCAAGGGCACGCCTTTGCCCACCCTACAAGCTGGGTCTTTCTCTCGACGCATTACGCCTTCCTTTTTCGCGGTCACATCGCCCATAATGGGTCCGCGCAGCGCTCGCCTGCGCGATATTCAAACCGGGAGGAAAACGATGAATCGCCGTGATGTTCTCAGCCTATCCGCCGCAGCAGCCTTAGGGCTTGCGTTCGCCACGAGCCCCGCGGTCGGCCAGCAGAAAACTTTGAAAGAGCAGCTTGCGGGCGCCTGGACGCTCGCAGCGTTTGAAAGCTTCGATGCTGCTGGCGCAAAGATCCCGAATATGGAAGGCAGCGATCTCAAAGGCCTTCTCATCCTAACCGATAGCGGTCGTCTATCCGTTCAAATGATCGCCGCGTTTCCAACGATTGCCTCGAAAGACCGCCTGAAGACCACTCCGGCGGAAGACAAGGCGGTCGCGCACGGGGTGCTTTCCTACTTTGGTTCGTACACGGTCAGCGAGCCCGATAAGACCATCAACTACCGCATTGAACGCAGCTCGTTCCCGAACCAAGTCACCGGGGCCGATGCGAAACGCGTGGCCACGCTGACGGGGGACGAGCTGAAGCTGGACAATCCTGTTCGGACAGCCGGCGGCCGAACTGTCACGGTGTGGCGGCGAGCAAAGTAGGAAGTAGGCGCGCCGTTTACCCGCGATCCCTCGAGCGCGGTCGTGCAATTCGGCTGCGGTCAGGGAGCTCCTTAACGATAGGCGACAAGCCGGCGAAATTGCCTTCCTTCGCCGTTGAGGAGCCGTCGCGACCGGCGTCGCACCTGATGTCCCCACAACGTCGGAGGCCGCTTTACCGACCGGCCTCCACTCGGAGAGAGCCGCATGAAACTTCGCCGTCGTCGATTTCTCCATCTGGCTGCGGGCGTTGCCGCGCTTCCGGTCGCGTCGCGTATCGCTTCAGCGCAAACCTATCCGACGCGCCCGGTGCGCATCATCGTGGGACAGGCCGCCGGCAGCGGGTCGGACATCGCTTCGCGCCTGCTGGGGCAATGGCTGTCCGGGCGTCTCGGTCAGCCATTCGTGGTCGAGAACCGGCCGGGGGCCGGCGGAAATATCGCCACCGAAGCAGTCGTGCGCTCGCCCGCGGATGGGCACACCCTCCTCCTGGTCGTCACCGCAAACACGATCAACGCGACGCTCTACGACAAGCTTGGTTTCGTGTTTCTCCGCGACATCGCGCCGGTAGCGGGCATCTTCCGCGTGCCGCAGGTGATGGAGGTCCATCCTTCGGTTCCCGCCAGGACCGTTCCGGAATTCATTTCCTTCGCCAAGGACAATCCCGGCAAGGTCAACATGGCTTCTGCCGGCATCGGATCGATTCAGCATGTCGCCGGCGAACTGTTCAAATTCATGACCGGCGTCGACATGGTCCACGTGCCGTATCGCGGAACGACGCCCGCGCTGACCGATCTTTTGGCGGGGCAGGCGCAGGTGATGTTCGATGTCACGCCGTCATCCACCCCGCAGATCAGAGCGGGCAAGCTGCGCCCGCTGGCGGTGACCACGGCGACGCGCGCGCACGTGCTGCCGGAAATTCCGGTCATGGGCGACTTCGTGCCGGGCTACGAGGCGAGCGCATGGCTCGGGTTCGGTGCGCCGAAGGATACGCCTGCTGCGATCGTCGCCATGCTCAATCGGGAAGTGAACGCGGGCCTCGCCGACCCCACGATCAAGGCGCGCATTGCCGACCTGGGCGGCACGGTGCTTGCGGTCTCGCCGGCCGAGCTCGGCAAGCTGTTCGCGGACGAAACCGAGAAGTGGGGCAAGGTGGTGAAGTTCGCCGGCATCAAGCCGGAGTGATCCGGGCAATCCCGGCGAGATGTTCCGTAATTCCCGTTCGCATCCTGCCGCGGCTCGGGCGTTCGGCGCGCCGGCGGCGCCTTATACCAACGGCGCTGGAGCTCGACTCCCCTCTCGTCATTGCCGGGCTCGACCCGGCAATCCATCATCTTAATCAAAAAGCACTTTTTTTCTGATGGATGCACGGGTCAAGCCCGGTCAAGCCCGGTCATGACAGGTCGAGAGGTAGTGCCGTTGGTATTAGAGTCCTAATCTTACTGCGTCACGAAGAGCTCGCGAGACTGGCTTCGCTTGTTGTGTCGGGTCGAGCCGCACACACGCCGTGGAAAGATTTGCCCTCTCCCCTTGTGGGAGAGGGCAGCGATACGATCGCAACAAACTCGATTGGGTGAGGGGGCGCCCCCTCACCCATTCTTTCTGTTGCGCTGTCTGAGCTGCCCTCTCCCACAAGGGGAGAGGGCAACGCTTTCGGCGCCTGCGCTTGTCGCACTCGCAAACGCAAAAGCTCGTGACGAGTAAGACTAATGCGGTTTCAGCGCCGCAATCTTCTCGAGCAGGCGGGGCATGTCCACCGGCTTGGTGTCGAAGTCGTCGCAGCCCGCGGCGATCGCCTTTTCCCGATCGCCGCTCATCGCATTGGCGGTGAGGGCAATAACCGGAATGCGCTTCGTGGCCGGGTCTGCCTTGATCCGGCGGGTGGCCTCTTCGCCGTCGATGTCGGGCAGCGTGAGGTCCATGAGAATGAGGTCGGGCCGCTCGGCGCTCGCCATCGCAATGCCCTGCGTCCCGTTGGTCGCAACGACGACGGTGAATCCTGCCCGCGCGAGCCGGTTTTTCAGCATGTAGACGTTGTCGTCGTTGTCCTCGACGTAGAGAATCTTCATGTGACCCTCGTGGCCTGCAATTTGACGCACTTGCTTATCTCGCGAGAGAGTTGACGCAGCATCTCGTCGCGGTCGCTCTTTTGAATGATGCGCTCGACGCCGCCATTGAGGCGGTCGCGGTCCTCGTCGGTCAGGTCCCTCGCCGTTATGACCACGACCGGAATGTCCTGCCAGTCGGGCCGCCCGCGCAGCTCGTCCAGGAGCTCGAACCCGTCCATCTTCGGCATCATCAGGTCGAGAATGATCACGTCGGGCCGCGCCGCGATGAGCGCCTCGACCGCAACCTGGCCGTTCTCCGCCTCGGTCACCTGCCACCCGATCGGCTCGAGCGCCTGGCGCACGCCGCGGCGAAGCACCTCGTCGTCGTCGACGAGCAGCGCGCGTCCCGCGGTCGCCCCGCAGATGCCGGTGAGCGTCTCGACGAGCTTGGCGCGATCGACCGGTTTGATCAGGTACTCCGCCGCCCCGAGCGCATAGCCGCGGCTCTTCTGGTCGACGATCGACATCAGCACGACTGGTATGGCGGCGAGCGCCGGATCGCCCTTGATCGCGGCGAGCACCGTCCAGCCGTCGAGATCGGGCATCATGATGTCGAGCGTCACCGCCGCCGGCCGCAGCTCCCGCGCCAGCCGAAGCCCTTCCTGGCCTCCTCTCGCCGTGACCACCGCAAAGCCCGCCCGCTCCAGATGCCGCACCACGAGCTCGCGCACGGTCGCGTCGTCGTCCACCACCAGGATCAACGGCTCTTCCGCCTCCTCGCGGACCGGATGAACGGGCAGCACCTCCGCGCGCGTCTCGACGCGCCCCTGGGGCGCGAGCGTTTCGGCGCTCTGCACGATCCGCGGCAGGCGGATCGTGAACGTCGAGCCCTTGCCCGGCTCGCTCTCCACCGTGATGTCGCCGCCCATCATGCGGCAGAAGTGCCGGCTGATGGCAAGGCCGAGGCCGGTGCCGCCGTATTGGCTCGCCGTGGTGGACGAGGCCTGTGAGAATTCCCGGAACAGCCGGCCCATCTGCTCTTCGGTCATGCCGATCCCGGTGTCGGTGACGGCAATGGTGATCCAGTCGCGGCCGTCGAGCCGCTGCGGCCGCGCGGCGACGGTGACGGCGCCCTTTTCGGTGAACTTGTTGGCGTTGCTCGCGAGGTTGAGCAGGGATTGCCGCAACCGGGTCTGGTCGGCATGGATGGTGCCGAGGTCCGGTGGGCAATCGATGACGAGGCGATTGCCGTTCTTCGTTGCCATCGGCTCGATGGTCTTGGCCACGTCATCGACGACCGGCACCAGCGGGAACGTTTCGAGGTGAAGCTCCATCCGCCCTGCCTCGATCTTGGACAGGTCGAGAATGTCGTTGATCAGCGCGAGCAGATGCCGGCCCGCGCCGAGCACGCGGTCGAGCGGCTCGAATTCATCGTCGCGCTTTAGGTCCCGCGCATCCTCGCGCAGCATCTCGGTGACGCCGATGATGGCATTGAGCGGCGTGCGCAGCTCGTGGCTCATGCTGGCAAGGAACTGCGATTTGTGCTTGCTGGCCACTTCGAGCTGCTGGCTCTTTTCCTGGATTTCGTCGAACAGCCGCACGTTCTCGATGGCGATCGCCGCCTGGTCGGCAAAGGTGGTAGCCAGCTCGACCTGCTTGTCGGTGAACGGCCGTACATCGGAACGGGTCAGTGCCAAAGCACCGATCGGAACGCCGTCCCGCAACATCGGAACGCCGACAACGCTCCGATAGCCGCCCAATCTCTGTGGCTCTGCCCAAGTGTAGTCCGGGTCGGCCAGCACATCGGGGATATGAACAACCCTGCCTTCGAGCAGGGCCCGTCCGATAACAGACCCTCGTTCCGGCACGACCGGAACGGACCTCATCAATTCGATAAATTCGGGCGAGAACCCGTAGGAATCCGCGCGATAGAATACCCCCCTTGCTGCCGCGTAATGGTCGCCTTGTCGGCATCGCAAAGCCGGGCAGCCGATTCAACGAGCGTTTGAAGCACCGACTTGAGATCGAAGGCCGAGCGGCTGATGACCTTGAGCACATCGGCGGTGGCGGTCTGCTGCTGAAGGGTTTCGCGAAGCTCGTTGAGTGAGCGGGTGTTCTCGATGGCGATAACCGCTTGGTCGGCGAAGGTCCTCAGCACCGCACGTTGATTGTCCGAGAGTGGCCCGGGCGCAAGCCGCACGACACTGAGCGCGCCGATCGCGACATCGCCGCGCATCAATGGCATGGCCGTGATCGCTCGGTTGCCGCTCGCAAGGAAGTTCCGGGCCCCCGTGGCGAGGTCGGCCGGCGCGTTCTCGCCGTCGGGATCACCGCCTGGTCGGCGAAAATCCTCAGCAGGGCGATCTGGTTCTCCGTAAGGGGCCGAACCTCCATTCGACGGATCAGAATTGCCCCGATCGGGCGTCCCTCCCGCAGCAAGGGAGTGGCTAGCGTGGTTCTGTGTACTCGCTCTCAGCCGCCTGCAGATCGGGCACATGGATTGTTCTGCGATCGACAACGGCGCGCCCGGTTACAAAGTTGCGATTTATAGGCCTCACAGACCCAACCGGCCGTTGCCGGGACGCCCCGTGCTTAGCCACGAGCCGAAGCATGTCACCTTCGACGCGCATGATTTCCGCGTCAGTCACATCGAGCAAACGTGCGGCGCTTTCGGCAATGGCCCCCAGCACCGACTGGATATCGGTGGGCGAATTGCTAATAACGCGCAGGACCTCGGCGGTGGCAGCCTGCTGCTGACGCGCGTCGTCCAGCTCGCGCGCGAGCAGGGCGGCATCTTTCTTTTCGGGGTCTGAGCCGCGCGGCTTGCGCAAGCGGCGCGGCGCCGACCGCCGCGATTGCGGTGCAGCCTTGGACCTCCGTTCTTTACGGCGTTTGGCCATCAGTGCACGACCTGCCCCTCAACCAGGTCTTCAATCAGAACGTCAAGTGATCGACTTCTAGAGCACGTTCCGGTGAGATGTGGTCAGCGCGAGCGGCAGACTCGGTCTGCTCCCTCCCCCGCTTGCGGGGGAGGGAATGCACCGAGTGTGCCGCGCGGTTTGTGCATCAACCTGACCGAAACATGCTCTAGAACATTGACGGCTAGCATACTACGGTCGGGTCCGGGCTGCCCACCCTCTCCAGTGCTGCGCGTTGGCGGGCGGCCACGCGACCATCGGTCACTGCCCGGCCATATCCGGGCGCACCGCCCTCCGCCCATGCCGCGGCTCGGGGCGTGGAGGCGGCGGCGGCTACCAACGGCGCTGGAGCCTGACTCTCCTCTCGTCATTGCCGGGCTCGACACCGCAAGTCGGGCTGGCCCGACTTGCGGCGCTCAATAATGCGGAACTCGGGCAAGCCCGAGTTCCGATGCAATCCATCCTCTTAATCAAGAAGCTCTTTTTCTGATGGATGCCCGGGTCAAGCCCGGGGGCATGACGGATCGAGAGGCAGCGCCGTTGGTATTACTTCGCCATCACGTTCTCGGCGGCGGTCATCAAGCCCATCTTGGGATTCTGCACGCAGAAGGCGCCGAGCTTGTCGGCCTTGGCCTTCATCTTGTCGAAGTCGACGACCGCCGGGTCCTCCTCGTCGGTGAAATAGCCGTCGAGCCACATCATGATCGCGTTGACGGTCTCTTTCGGCAACTCGGTGAAATCCTTGCACTTGATGGTGGAGAGATCGACCACCTGGGCATCGGCCGCCGCGGCGGCGAGCAAAGTGGCGGCGACAAATACGGCAGCTGCGGATTTCACGAGCATCGATCCCCTTTCGGCTACCTGCTGACACGACAAGGCGGTAGCAATTGGGCGATCACGCCCAATCCGGCTGAATTGTGCCGGACACGCCGTCGAACGCGCCCGCGCTGAGCTCGCAGACCAGGAGCCGCGCCGGGTCGACCGGGCCCGGCATCACGGCGCGGCCCTTGGGGATGCGCTTGAAGCCGGACTTGCCGTAGTACGGCTCGTCGCCCACCAGCACGACCAGCCGGTGACCCTTGGCCCTCGCTTCGGCGAGCGCGCGCTCGATCAGCGCGTGGCCGATCCCGTGCTCGCGGAACGGCGGCTCGATGGTGAGCGGCCCGAGCAGCAGCGCCTTCGTGTCTCCGACGCGAATCGGCGACAGCCGCACCGAGCCGACCAGCAGCGTGCCGATGCGGGCGGTGAAGGAAAGCTCCGGCTGGTGCGCGACCCGTTCGCGCAGGCGATAGGCCGACTTGGCGTAGCGGCCGGGGCCGAAGGTGCGCTCGTGCAGGCGCTCGATCGGCACCGCGTCGTCGGCCGTCTCCGGCAGGATGGTGAGAGAGAGGTCGGTCATCGGCTAAGGTGCCCCGCAGCGCGCTTAGCATTTGGCAGGCGGAAGGTCCATCGTCCGAAGAAGCCGGCGGACCTCGGCCGCTGCCGGAAAAGATGAAATGCGCGCGCGAGCGCTTAGGAGCACGTTCCGGTGAGATGTGGTCAGCGCGAGCGGAAGACTCGGTCTGCTCCCTCCCCCGCTTGCAACCGAACTCGGGTTTACCCGAGTTCGGTCACCTGAATGACCGGCCGAAGTCGGATATATCCGACTTCGGCTGGAGGGGTGGGGTGGGGGCAGACTGACACGAGTCTTCGTGTGCCCCCACCCTAACCCTCCCCCGCTTGCGGGGGAGGGAATGCACCGAGTGTGCCGCGCGGTTTGTGCATCAACCTGACCGAAACATGCACTAGATACGCTGTCGTGGAAAAGCAAAGGAGCTCGGCATGGGCCTTCTGGTCGACGGCGTCTGGCAGGACGAGCAGCCCTTGCAACGCACCCAGTCCGGGCGGTTCGTGCGGCCGACCACGCGCTTTCGCAACTTCGTCACCGAGGACGGCAGCCCGGGCCCGACCGGCAGCGGCGGCTTTGCCGCCGCCCGCGGCCGCTATCATCTCTATGTGGCGCTCGCCTGCCCGTGGGCGCACCGCACCGTCATCATGCGCATGCTCAAGGGGCTGGAGGACGTCGTCTCGATGTCGGTGGTCGAGCCGCTCTACGGCCCGCACGGCTGGCGGTTCGGCTCCGGCCCCGGCACCGTGCCCGACACCGTGAACGGGGCGAGCGAGCTTGCCGAGATCTACTTGCTGGCCGATCCGAAATATACCGGGCGCGTGAGCGTGCCGGCCTTGTGGGACAAGGAGCGCCGCACCATCGTCAACAACGAATCGGCGGAGATCATCCGCATGCTCAACGGCGCGTTCGGCCGCTTCACCAACGTGCGCACCGACTATTATCCGGCGCCGCTGCGCGCCGAGATCGACCGCGTCAACGACCTCGTCTACGAGAACGTCAACAACGGCGTCTACCGCGCGGGCTTTGCCACCGCGCAGGAGGCCTACGAGGAAGCGTTCCACGCGCTGTTCGGCGCGCTCGACGAGCTCGAGCGGCGGCTCTCCCGCCAACGCTATCTGGTGGGGGAAGCGATCACCGAGGCCGACTGGCGGCTGTTCCCGACGCTCATCCGCTTCGACGCGGTCTATTACGGCCACTTCAAGTGCAACCTGCGGCGCATCGCCGACTATCCCAATCTCTCGAATTACCTGCGCGACCTCTATCAGCAGCCGGGCATCGCCGCGCTCGTCAACATGGACCACATCAAGCGCCACTATTACGGCAGCCAGCGCCACGTGAACCCGACCGGCATCGTGCCGCTCGGGCCGCAGCTCGACTTCGCCGCGCCGCACGACCGCGGAAGGTTCGGCGATTAACCCGCCGATCACTCGAGCCGGAAGCCCTTGGCGCGCACGAACGCGCCGAAATCGGCGCGCAGCGGCTCGGCGTATTGCCGCGCCTTGTCCTCGGACCAGCCGTAGAATTGGGCCATGCCCCAGCGGCCGGGATCGCGCTGGCGGGCGTAGGGCCGCCGAGCCGCACGGCGCCGGTCATAGGCGTCGATCTGTTGCGCGAGCTTGCCCGCTTCATAGCGGTCTTCGTGCAGTGTGGTCGCAAGGCCGAGCCGCGGCGTGACGTGACCGGGCTCCGCCGGCCAGCCGACGACGAGCCCGGCCACGGGTATGACCCGCGCCGGCAGCGCGAGCAGCTCGCCGACCGCCGCGGGGCGATCGCGGATGGCGCTGATCGGGCAGCAGCCGAGCCCGACCGCCGCGGCCGCGCGCATGAAGGTGGCAAGCACGATCGCGCCGTCCACGACCGCGTTGAAGAACAGGTCGAGATGGTCGTTCGGGAACGGTTTTTCGCGCAGCCGGGCGACCTGCGGCAGCCGGCTGCCGTCGGCGAGGAACACCAGCAGCACCGGCGCCTGCGCGATCCAAGGCATGTCCGGGATCATTGCGGCGATCGAGCGTTGCTTCGCCTTGTCCCGGATCACGACGATGTCGGCCTGCTGCAGGTCGCTCTTGGACGGCGCCGACAGCGCGCAGGCGCAAATGAGCCGAACGAGCGCGGGCTCGACCGCGCGCGGCTGAAATCGCCGGTGCACGCGATGGCCGGCAATTCGCGCCAGCTCCGCGAGCCCCGGCAGCCCGGGATCGACCGGCAACGCCTCGCCGAACCGTTCGGCGAGCGCATCCTCGATCAGCTTGGCGGCCGTCTCGATCTGCTCTTGCATGGTGAGGATCTCCGTATGGCGAGGCGCAACTCGCGCCGGCGTCGGCGGCTCGCGGCCGACCGGAGCTTTGTCGGCGGCGGCGCCGCTCCGTCAACTCGCCACCTTAAGATATTATTGAGGTGAATTTCATATTGTCGCCGGCAGCCCAGCCAGCCCTCTCGCGCGAGGCGTCCGAGTGGCACACCACACGAATCCGCCCGACGATCGACACCTGAGCACCATGGCGACCGCCACGGCGGCGATGGGAGAGATGACCGCTCGCGGCCAACCGGCCGATCCGAAGAGCTACGAGATCTGGTACCAATTCGCGACCGCGAACAGCGGACTTCTCTGCGCGGCGGTGAGCAGCAGGTTGCAGCGCAGCGGAGGGCTGACCGCCGAGGAGCGCGACGACATCCACAACGCCCACATCGCGCCGACCGATACGGGCGCCAAGGTCGACAAATTGGGCGCGCGCATCGCCGACGAGATCGAGCAGGTCACGGCGATGATCGAGGCGGCGGAGGGCTCGGCCTCCGACTATTCGGCGAACCTCACCAGCGTTTCGCGGCGTCTCGGAACGGTGAAGGACCGCGAGGGCGTGCGCGCCATCGTCGCGGGCCTGGTGCTCGCCACCAGGGAGATGGGGACGAAGAATCTAGGCCTGCAAGGCCAGCTGCAGGCCTTGGCCGAGGAGGTCGGCCAGCTGCGCGAGGACCTCGAGACGATTCGGTCCGAAAGCGTGACCGACGCCCTCACCGCGCTCGGCAACCGCAAATTCTTCAATGCCTCCCTGGAGAAATCGGTGGCGCAATGCCACGCCGAAAATGCGCCGTTGGCGCTGCTGCTGGCCGACGTGGACCATTTCAAGAAGATCAACGACAGCTATGGCCATGTGGTCGGCGATCGCGTCCTGCGCTTCGTGGCCAACATCCTGAAACGGGGCATCAAGGGCCGCGACCTCGCCGCCCGCTACGGCGGCGAGGAATTCGCGGTGATCCTGGCGGGGACGCCGCTCGCTGGAGCGATGGAGGTCGCCGAGCAGCTGCGGCTCGGCGTCATGAAGGGCGAATTGATAAGGCGCTCGACCGGCGAGAAGCAGATGCGGGTGACGATCTCGATCGGGGTCGCCATCCTGCACCATCGGACCTCGCCGCAGGCCTTGATCGAGGCGGCCGACATCTGCCTCTATGCCGCCAAGCGCAGCGGCCGCAACTGCGTCATCGGCGAGAAGGACGAGAAGCTGTTGACGGCCGTGGCCAGCTGACGAGGCTATGCCGGCTCGTTGCGCAGGAACGCCGCGATCTTCGCATCCCGCCGCAGCACCGCCAATTCCTCGGCCGAGGGCAGCTGCGGCTTGTCGCGGGCGGCGTTGACCATGCAGAGAAAGCCGAGCGGCTCGCCGGCGGTGGCGCGGAACTGGTGCCAGGTCATCGGCGGCACGGTGACGAGGTCCCGGGTCTCGATCGGCCTCACCTCGGTGCCGACGAGGCAATGCCCGCGCCCGCGCAGGACCAGCACCGCGTGCATGTGCCGGTGTCGCTCGAGGGTCGAAAAGCCGCCCGGCGCCACCTCGAAATAGCGCAGCTCCCCGCGCAGCTCGGGATCGGAGAACAGCACCTGCCGGGTGACCGACTTGAACAACGCGCGGCCGTCCTCCTTGTAGGGAAGCTCGTCGACCCCCTCCCAGCGGTACTCCTTCGCCTTGCGGTGTACGGTTCGGTTCGCCATCCCTGCCTGACCTATCGGTGGGCATAGCCATGGACCGCGGCCACGAACGCCGCCGTCGCCTCGCGCAAGCCTTCGCGCGCCTCGAGCAATGCGCCGCCGATCAGCAACATGACCTCGGTCCCGTAGAAATCAAGCATCTCGCGCACGCGATCCCCGGTCATGCCGCCCGCCGGCACCGGGACGCAGGGGCGCAAGGCGTCCCGGTCCGCGAGCGCCGCGCGGGCGAGCGCACGGCAGATATCTGGGGAGTAGCCGAAGCGTCCGCCATGGTTGGGGAACACGACGGCGTCGGCTCCGAGCAGGCGGAACAGCTTGCCGAGGAGGAGCGGCGGAGCGATCCGCGCCGCCCCGGCCATGGTCGGATGGGCGACGAAGGCGATGGCGGGGTGCTCCCGCACCAACCGGTGGAAGTTCGAGAAACCCGTGATCATGGGCGCGACCATGACGGTATCGACGCCGGCCGCGGTCGCGACGGCGATCTGCCGGCGCATCTCATCGAGGTCGCCGGAGAGGCTCGGCACATAGCGCGCCGCCCGGCCCGCCGGCCCGGCGGCTCCTCCGAGCGCCGCGGTCACCGCCTCGAGGCGCGCCGCGAACGGCGAATAGGCCTGGTCCGCCAACGCGTGGTCGTCCTTCACGTAATCGACGCCGGCCTCGACGAGCTCCCGGGCCAGCCGCGCGAGGGCGCCCGCGGGCAGGCCCTGCGGCTTGAGCGGCGAGCAGGTCAAGGCCCGCGCGCAGGCCCCGGCCCGCCGCCGCAACTCGTGAAGCCCGTGCCGGGGTCCGCCGAACGCGCGCGTGAGCTCGTGCGGAAGCATCACGTCGAAGAGCACGACGTCCTCGTGCAGCGACGTGTTGCCGTAGAGCATGTTGATGAGCTGCCCGGCATCGCACCCGGCGGTCTCCGCGGCGAGCGAGATGCGCACCTCGAAGCGACCGCTTTCCGTCTGCGCGATCGCCTCGACCCGGCCGACGATCTCGGAGCGCACGAACGCGTCGTCGATCGCCGAGAGCGGCATCTCCACGCTTTGCTCGACGGCGATGGCGCGGGCGCGCGCCTCGATCGAGCGGGCGTCGCAGCGGACGTGGTAGATCGCCTGCATCCGCGGTCGCATGCCGCTCACCACCGCTCGCTGACCGACGCGCCGCCGAGCACCTCGACGATGCGGGCGCGCGTCGCCGCGGTCGTGTCATTGGGCAGCGCATCGACCGCAAAAAACCCGTGCGCGACGATCTCGTGATCGGGCACCGGCGCCGATCGCGCACCACGTAGAGCGCGACGTGGTCGCGCCGGGAAACCCGGTGATTGAAGAAGACCGCGTGCAGCTGCGGCGGCGCGGTGAGCTCGATATTGCCTTCCTCGCGCAATTCGCGCGCCAGCGCCTCGCTTAGCGTCTCGCCGGCCTCGACCCCGCCGCCGGGCAGGTGCCAGCCGCTGACATAGCTGTGCTTGACGAGAAAGATCCGGCCCTGCCCGTCGATCACGAGCGCGCGCACGCCGAGCGTCATGGCGCGCGCGAAGCGCCAATAGAGGTGCAGCGCGCGGCGCAATAGCGGTTCGAACGCGCGGCGCGCGGCGTCAAGGGTCATGACCTGCGCCCCTTTCCACGACGCTGTCATAGCAAGCGGCGGGCGAATTGGCCCGTGCCAAGCGGACGTCGATTACTCAGACCGTCATGCCCGGGCTTGACCCCCATAGGCGCTAACTTTGGAGGCTCTCCACCCGGTCATGCGCGGGCTTGACCCGCGCATCCATCTTCTTCGCGAGCAGTTCTTACGAAGATTGGATGGATTGCATCGGAACTCGGGCTTGCCCGAGTTCCGCATCATTGAGTGCCGCAAGTCGGGCAAGCAAGCCCGACTTGCGGTGTCAAGCCCGGCAATGACGGCCCCAACTTAGCGCCTAGGTGCGCCCGCCGGCGAGCGATCGCGGGATCCCGACGCTTGCTGTTTAGAATATCTCTAATATAAGAAAGATCCGGCGGCCATGTCGGCCAAATCCTGGGGACCCTCGTGAAGCGCTTCGCCGAATTGACCGAACAGGACGTGCTCGCGCTCGCGATCACCAACGAGGAGGAGGACAGCCGGATCTATCGCGGCTTCGCCGAGGGACTGCGCGAGAAATACCCTGCTTCGGCCAAGGTCTTCGACGAGATGGCCGACGAGGAGGTGCGCCATCGCACCATGCTGTTCGATCTCTACCGTTCGAAATTCGGCGAGTACCTGCCGTTGATCCGGCGCCAGGACGTCAAGGGCTTCATCGCCAAGAAACCGCTCTGGCTGGCGCGCCCGCTCGGGCTCGACGAGGTGCGCAAATACGCGCAGACGATGGAGTTCGAGGCGGCGCGGTTCTATCGCCAGGCGGCGAGCGCGGCGCGCGACGTCTCGATCCGCAAGCTGCTCGACGAGCTCGCCGATATCGAGGACGAGCACGAGAGCCTTGCCCACGACCTCGGCGAGCAGATCCTGACCACGGCGGCGCGCGCCAAGGAGGACGAGACCGCGCGCCGCGTGTTCCTGCTGCAATACGTGCAGCCCGGGCTCGCCGGCCTGATGGACGGCTCGGTCTCGACGCTGGCGCCGCTGTTCGCCGCCGCCTTCGCCACCCACAATACCTGGGCGACGTTTTTGGTCGGGCTCGCCGCGTCGGTCGGCGCCGGCATCTCCATGGGCTTTGCCGAGGCGCTCTCCGACGACGGCTCGCTCACCGGGCGCGGCGCGCCGGTGGTGCGCGGCGGAATTTGCGGCGTGATGACCGCCATCGGCGGGCTCGGACACACGCTCCCCTATCTCATTCCGAGTTTCTGGGTCGCGACCGGCGTGGCCATCGCCGTGGTCATGGTCGAGCTCATCGCCATCTCCTACATCCGCTATCGATTCATGGACACGCCGTTCCTCGCGGCCACGTTCCAGGTCGTGGTCGGCGGCGTGCTGGTATTCGTGGCCGGGATACTGATCGGCAGCTCGTAGCTCTCGTGTCTCGGCCGAGCGAGCGCGCAAACGCGCCACAAAACGCGGTGGGCTCCCTCTCCCCGCTCTTGCGGGGAGAGGGTGGGGGTGAGGGGCGAATTATCGATAGACTGTGCCCCTCACCCCACCCCTCTCCCCGTTAAGCACGGGGAGAGGGAGCAGACCGAGTTTGCCGCTTGCAGTGACCACATCTCGCCGAAACGCGCGCTACGTGCCGATCTCGGATAAACCCGAGATCGGATGCGCTCGCTGCACTCGCCCGGGACACGGGACGCATCATGTTCGTGCTCGCGCATCTGTCGGACCCGCATCTCGCGCCGTTGCCGCAGCCGCGCTGGTCCGAGCTCGCCGGCAAGCGCGCGACCGGCTTCCTCAACTGGCGGCGCAAGCGCCGACTGATCCACCGCAGCGACGTGCTCGCGCGCATCGTCGCCGACCTGAAGGCGCAGGCGCCCGACCACATCGCGGTGACCGGCGACCTCGCCAACATCTCGCTCGCGGACGAATACGCGCCGGCGCACGCTTTTCTCGCCTCGCTCGGCTCGCCGCGCGACGTGACCCTGGTGCCCGGCAATCACGACGCCTATGTGCGCGAAGCCGCGCAATGGCCGCAGCAGCATTGGGGCGACTACATGCGCGGCGACAGCGGCGAGAGCACGTTTCCGTTCGTGCGCCGGCGCGGCCCGCTGGCGCTGATCGGGCTCTCGAGCGCGGTGCCGACGGCGCCGTTCATGGCGACCGGACGGCTCGGCGCCGCGCAGATCGCGCGGCTCGCCGCGGTGCTCGACGGCAGCGGCCGCGAGGCGCTGTTCCGGGTGGTGCTGATCCACCATCCGCCGCTGAGCAAGCCGCGGCGACGGTTCAAGCGGCTGCTCGACGGCGCCGACTTTCGTGCCGCGCTCGCCCGCCATGGCGCCGAGCTCGTCATTCACGGCCACGATCACGAGCGCGCCCTGATCGAGCTCGAGGGACCGCAGCGCCACATTCCGGTCGTGGGCGTGCCTTCGGCCTCGGAAGCGCCGCCCGGCGAGCACGATCCCGCCGGCTACAATCTTTACCGGATCGACGGCGCCGCCGGCGCCTGGCGGTGCGAGGCCATCTCGCGCGGGCTCGCGCGCGACGGGGAGGAAGTGGTCGAGATCGGACGGACGATGGTGGCGGGCCAGTAGAGCGCCATCTAATTCGGATTGCGCGGATCTCTCCGCCGTCATGCCCGGCACCCGGGTCCGGCCTCCGGCCGGCCCGAGTGTAAACCTTGTGCCGGGCATCCACGTCTTTCGCGCGGCAACAAAGACGTGGATGGCCGGGACAAGCCCGGCCATGACGACGTCGTGCGATCAATCTCTAAGATTCACGGCCGAAGATCATGGCGGCGGCGATCAGGGTCGCGACGCCGACGAGCAGGCCGAAGAAGAATGCCTTGAGCGTGCGCCGGCGGCGGCGGCGGCGCTCGAAGCGCGCCTCCTGCTTGAGATCGCGGGCCGGCAGCGAGCCGTCGGCGAGCGCACGCTCGCGCTCGATCAGGCGCTGCGCCACGTATTTCGTCACCGCATCGACCATCTCCGGGATGTTCACGCTCTCGGCCAGCACCTTGCGGCCGTAGCGGCTGTCCTGCAGGAACCGGTAGATGCGCTTGTCGCGGCCCATCGCGACGTGGGCGACGGCGTCGACCCAGAGCCTCGGCGTCTCGCCGCGGCTGATGCCGCGATCGAACAGATCGACCTGGGCGGGAATTTCCTCGAACAGCTTGTCGAGCGCCTCGTTCAGAAGCTCGAGCCGCGCGACCTCGGCGTCGTGCAGGTCGACGACCACGGCGGTGCGCTCGGCGTGATCGATGCGCGCCTTGCGCAACGCTTCCTTGAGGCGCTCCGGCGGCTGCGGCTCGCTCGGCTCCCCGGCGTCCCGACGTTTGCGACCCCACATGGGCGGCAACCTACCAGCCGGAGCGGGCAAGGCAATCCCCGCGAAAGCGGGGACCCAGAGATCACGCAACGTAGCAACGTAGCCCGCATGAGCGTCAGCGAAATCCGGGGCCTCGCGGTGCGATAGGAACCCCGGATTTCGCTTCGCTCATCCGGGCTACACCCTACGCCCGGCTACACGCAGCGCCCGCCGTCGACCTCGAGCACGTTGCCGGTGAGGAAGGAGGCCTCCTCGGAGGCGAGAAACAGCGCGGCATTGGCCACGTCCGCGACGGTCGCGAAGCGGCCGAGCGGCACGGTTGCCTTGAACTGCGCGCGCAACTCCGGCGAGTCGCCGCCCATGAAGGTCGGCAGCAGCGGCGTCTCCGCCATGACCGGCGCGATCGCGCAGACCCGGATGCCGTCGGGCGCGAGCTCCGCCGCCATCGATTTGGAGAGCAGGTTCACCGCGCCCTTGGAGGCGTTGTACCAGGTCAGTCCGGGGCGCGGCCTGATCCCGGCGGTCGAGCCGATATTGATGATGACGCCCGCTTTCCGCCGGCGCATCCGCGGCACCACCGCATGGGCGAACAGGAAGATCGACTTCACGTTCACCGCAAAGAGCCGGTCGAACTCCGCTTCCTCGACCTCCAGCATCGGGCGCCGCACGTGGCTCATGCCGGCGTTGTTGACGAGGATGTCGATCTCGCCCAAGGCGTCGGCGGTGGCCGCGACCGCGGCGTCGACCTCGCCGCGCTGCGCGACGTCGCAGGTGACGGCGATCGCCTGGTTGCTGATCGCGGCGGCGACCGCGCGCGCCGCCTTGTCGTCGATGTCGACGACGGCGACGCGGGCGCCCTCGCGCGCGAACGTCTCGGCGATGCCCTTGCCGAAGCCCGACGCGGCGCCGGTCACGAGCGCGACCTTGTTGTCGAGACGCATGTTTTCCTCGCGCCCTACCTCTCCTGTCGTCCCCGCGAAAGCGGGGACCCATCGTGCCACATACCACGGTCTCTGGAATACTGGGTCCCCGCAACGGGGCACCCCATCGCGCTAGCGCGATGGGGACCCCGCGCGGGGACGACACTCTACGTGAATTGCTTAGAGTCCGTCTCAAAACTTCAGCAAGGATTGCAAAGCTTTCGCAGCATGAGGCGGATGGAGGCGAGTTTCAAGAAC
>WNEY01001158.1_pt1 | contig 18182 bp, 22 predicted proteins | sample 5400531 | NCBI WGS metagenome assembly WNEY01 (sample SAMN13153338, study PRJNA577476) | soil metagenome | isolation source: 200 cm saprolite under Douglas fir tree site 1 | place: USA:California | collected 2015-04-18
TCGGGCCGGGAATGTGATCCTGGTTCAGCGCGGTGGCGATGCGCACATCACCGAGGCCCGCCGCGGCCTGCTCGAACGCACGGCGGACCACCTCCGCCTGCGCCGGCACGATCGCGTACCGGGCCAGCTTCTTCTTCGGGTCGGTGGTCGTCGGGACGGTGCGGTAGCCGTAGATGCGGATGCCGGTCGAAAACCCGTTGCGCGCCAGGTCCTGCATGGCCCGCGTCGTCTTGAACTTGCCGGACGCCCGGTAGAACTCGCCGCCGAAGAGCTCGATCGTGAACATCAGCTTCTTCGTCGGGTCGCTCAAATCCAGCTGCTCCGGCCCCCGGTCGTAGAAATAGATCGCGCAGCCGGTCTCATACAACTCGAAGAACGCCGCCCCGCCCTTGAACATCTCGCGGCTCCCACGATCCGGGGTCATCATCACGACCGCGCCGAACTTCGTCGCCGCCGCGTCGGCCATCATCGCGTCCCAGGCCGGGCGGCGCGAGACCCCGTCCTTCCGCTTGCCGTAGGCGGCCCCCGACGTGCCCTCGGGCTCGGCGTAGACCGTGGTGGCGGTCACCGCGCCCAGGTCGTGCTCGACGGTGAACCGCTCGGCGTCCTGGAGCTGCCGCTCAATCGACGCGGCTTTGTCGTCCAGGCGCCGGCCCTTCTTCGACAGTCGGGCGTACCGTGCACAGATCATGACGTGCCCTCCTTGGGTTGTTCCCACCTGGCCCGAGCCGCCGCCCGAGCGATGGCCTGACGCTGCGCCTTCGTGAGCGCCTTACGTGGGTGCAGTCGGTCGACCGTCCCACCGCCAGAGGTCTCAACGTCGATGCGCGTCATGTCGGCCTCCTCGTTGGCGGGCGAGCAGGACGCGCAGCAGCTCGGGGAGGAGAAGACAAAGACGCCGCTCAGGTGAGCGGCCCGCCCTCTTGTGTGGCTCTCCGTCGAGCCGCATCCCCCGCTCGCGCGGGGCTGGCACCGTGCCCTGGCGTCAGGTCCGGTTGCCGGGAGCGCGTCCGACCCGCTCCGCTCTGGATGCGATGTACCCATAAGTGTACCGCGGCGCGGCGTCGCCCATCAACCCCAGGATCTGGGGACCGGGATTCGGACGCGGTGGAGATCTTCCAGCGGCACACGCTTGAGCCGGGCGCGGTGGGCGCTGAGGAGCTGACGCCGGAGGAGCGGCCGTTCCTGCGATTCGATGCCGAGGCCCAGGAGCTCTTCGACGGGTGGCGGGCTGATCTGGAGCACCGACTGCGCGCCGAGGAGGACCATCCGGTCCTGCTCTCGCACTTGGCGAAGTATCGTTCACTCCTGCCCTCGCTCGCGTTGATCTTTCATCTGATCGACGGGGTCGACACGGGCCGGCGCGGGCCGGTGTCTGGCGCCGCGGCGGCGCAGGCGGCCGCCTGGTGCGAATACCTGGCCGCCCACGCCCGCCGGCTCTACGGGGCCGTCACCGACACGGCGCGGGTGGCGGCCGCCCTGCTGGCGACCCGGCTCGCCCGCGGCCGGCTAGCGAGCCCGTTCACCGCGCGCGAGGTGTACCGCCAGGAGTGGACCGGCCTGACGGAGCCCCGGGTCGTGCAGGGCGCGCTCGAGTGCCTCCAAGAGCTGGGCTGGATTCGCCCGGAGGCGGTTCGGGCCCGGGACGGGGGGGCGGCCCACGGTGCGCTTCCACCTCAACCCTCGGCTCCGCGCCGACGGGCCTCCCCGAGCGGGCCCCGTCCGGCCCCGAGGCGCCCCGAAGCCCCTACAGTAGTCTCGGCGACGAACCGACCAGACCGCCTCGGGGTTTGCTCAGAAAATCACGCCGGCGAGCTCGCGCTCGATTTTCATCGTGCAGGGTGGGCCATCGGCCCATCACCATTTTGTCGGTTTTGTCGGTGACTCGCGCGCCCTCTCCCTGCGGCGCACCGCGGGCGGCGAGACGAAGCCGAACCGGCCCCATAACGCGACGCGTCAGACCAGGGAAGTCGGGTCCATTTGCGGTGAGTGAGCGGTGAGTTGCTCACCGGACCTCGGCATATTACAGCGCGTCGCGTCAGACCGCTCAAACGAGGTGTACCGCCAGGGACCATCCGGTGCTGCTCTCGCACTTGGCGAAGTATCGTTCGCTCCTGCCCTCGCTGGCGTTGCTCTTTCATCTGATCGACGGGGTCGACACGGGCCGGCGCGGGCCGGTCTCTGGCGCCGCGGCGGCGCAGGCGGCCGCCTGGTGCGAGTACCTGGCCGCCCACGCCCGCCGCTCACTGTTGCCCTCGCCACGGCCGTGGCCGTTCTGCTTCTCGCCGTGCCTCTCGCCGTCGACGCGCAGCGGCAAGAGGGCAAACTGCCACGGATCGGCGTCCTGATGGCCAGCGGGATGACAGGAGTGTCGTCCACAGGGACGTCGAGCAGGGCCAGCAACGCTGGCAGCGTTTGCTTCAGGGATTCGTCCAGGGGTGCTCGGCGGCATCCAGCCCGGGCCGCTCGAGCGGTACCATTTGCGCTGAGTGAGCGCTGAGTGCTCAGCGGACCTCGGCATATTACAGCGCGTCGCGTCAGACCGCTCAACCCCGCTTCGATGAGCAACTCCGTTCCCGTCTCCGCGGGACTCGCCGTCGGCATGCGGAGCAGTGCTGGTGTGCGTCGTGGCGTTCGGCTAGACTCCCAGGCAGCCGTCCCCCACCGAGGTGCCCATGCGGCTGTATCGAACACGGGGAGCATCCGATATGATCGCGCAGACGGCCCGCGGGGAGCAGGGTCTGTGCTGGCGGGAATGTCCCTCCGGCAGATGGGGCACGGCTATATCGGAAATCCTGGTTCGGACCGTTGGCGGCAACCGCCGGAGCCCGTCCGCCTGCGCGATCACAACCGAAAGGCAGGTGACTGAACACGCACGCGAACGACCACTTAGCGTCGCCCCGGCAGAAGGAGTTGCGTTATGAAAAGCGGTTCTCCGATTAGGTCCCCGCATCACCACTGGTCGCTCTCGCGCCGGCAGTTCGTCGGCGTCACCGCAGGCCTCGCGCTCAGCGCTGGAGTGTCGACGGCGCGCGCGCAAAGCAGCAATCCACACACCGATGCCCAGCCTCAACCGATTCCCGGAGGGGCTACTCCGTTAGGTGTGCTGGTCCACCACAATCCAGTTCCGGCGCCTGGCGCGCCGCTTTCGACTCTCGCTGACCCGTCAGAGATCACCGACTTCAATGGCTTCGTGGGCCTCAACCGAATTCGCGGCGCCGGGTTCGGCACTGGCTTCCCCGCGCTTGCCTTCCAAGCGGACATGGGCTTCATGGTGGGTGACTACATCGCGATAGACGGCAAGCACTATCACGCATCGTTCGGGTTCATCTGACTGGACATCTACAACGGTCCGGTTGGATCGGCGAACGTCAGTCAACAGATCCACGACTACAACCCGCACATCACGCCCAACGGTCTGTTCTGGACGATCCTGGTGCCCCCTGACAGTGTGGAGGTGCATCTCGGAGCCGGCGAGGCGGCGTTCCGACTCACCACGTCCGTGTTCGATGATCACGACTTGAAAAGCTCGCTTGGGGTTAGCGCGTTTCCGGCTGGGTTCCCACAGGCCGCCGAGGTCAGTTTCGACGTGGAATGGAGCGGCATCCTCGAGCAGCAACACATCCGCAACGAGGACATGAACTTCGAGGGCGACTTCCTGCACACCGGCTCGACAATCCGATGGTCGGCGATGGATTTGTCTTCGGGCTTCCAGTTCACCTCGGAGGGCCCCAATCCTGCGCGGGCTTTGTATGGGGTAATCGGCCACGAGCGGAACGGCGTGTTCTTCGAGTAGGACGCACGGAAGGGCGCCGATGCTGTTCGGCGCCCTTCTCGGCCCGCGTAGAACTCGCCACTGACGAGGAGCCGCATCTCGGCGCCAAGCTTGCCGAAGGCGACCTCCCTTCTTGCTTCATCGACAAAGTGCGCGTCGATCAAAAACAGGTTGGTTGTTATTTGCGTGGGCGCGCTTCTGGCACGCTTTGCAATCGCGACGTCAGGCGCCTCGACGCGGGAAGGGGAGACCCTAGGAGCCAGGAGTGAGCCCGAACGATGTCGCAGAATGGCGAAACCACGAAATCGCCGCCAGCGAACCGCCCAGGGAGCGGCCGAGGCGGTAGTGGGGCGACCCGCTCGGAGGAAATCGAACCGGGGCCGCGCAGTTATCAGCTAGGCGGATAGCATGGGACTCTGAGTCTTGGAAGAGTAGAATCCGGGCTCTTCTCGGAGCGGCAGATCGAGCTGCTGAAGACCTTCGCCGACCAGGCGGTCATCGCGATCGAGCGCTGGTGGTCTCACCCAGTGACCGCACCCGTCTTGGCATCGAGCGCCTGGACGGTCTGGGAGCTCGCGCCGCCTTAGGCAAGCTCGCTCGTCAAATTCAACTCGTTCCGCTTGTCGCCACCTCTCTACCTGTCGAGCCGAATCCAAAGACTGCTGAGTACGCGAGGCGACATGGTGTCGTTCTTTTGCGGGCGGCAGACATTGATCGGATTCTGGACTGGGTCAATACCAAAAGAACTTACGCGACGCTCTTATCCTATCTGGAGCAGCTCAAGGAAGAGTAGTCCCCCAGCAGTCGTCAGCGGCAGCTCCCCGCGCCTGCTGCTGCGGGGTGCGACGACCTGGGATTACGACACCGACCTCTGGACAACCGGACGGATTGCCAGGAACGACTTCGCGGCTCCCATGAGCTTGGTCGCTTCTGCGCTATTGACCATGGGCACCTCGGTTGGGATTGCTGGCGGGAGTCTAGCAGAGACCGTCGCGTCGGGGATCGTCGCTGGTAGTTGCGGAATCTTGGCGCGATCTACATCTTGCGCGGTTGACCAGTCGAAGCTTCATGCACTGGTGGCGCCGCTGCACGCACGATCGAGCAGATGCGCCTGATCAACGCGCTCTGTCGGTTTGCGGAGATGGCGGAGGAGCGTCACCCTCGAGCCCCGGTCGTCACGGAATCACCACGCCCTTGAGCGTGACCGGGTTGTGCAGCGTGTAGTCGAGCTCGTTGGATTGCAGGACGCCGGGCGGCGTCAGCACGTCGAGGATCTTGGGCACCGTGGCCGGGTCGGCGGTGCAGTGCGGATCGGCGCTCGCAGCGGCGCAGACGCCGAAGCTGAACGGCCCCGGGGTCGCGGTGAAGGCCCGCGCCTGATCTAGCTCGAATCCATCTTGGCCGGTGAGAACGACAGTGAATCCCCAGCCCGGGCCGGGCTGCCCCCCGAGCGAGGCGGTTGGAACGCTGAAGGTGATGAACCGGGAGACCGCGTTCGCGCTGATCGAGATGGTCCCGAGGACGTTACCGTGCGCGTCGACGTAGCGCTGACCGAACCCTTGCACCTCGAGGAGACGACTCCACGCGGACAACGGGTCGATGACGTACCGCCGCTGGGGAAACGCCGCCGCCGTCGTGGTGTCGCCAGCCGCCGCGTTGGGATCGTGCACGTACACGTCGACCAGCTGGGCGCCGAGGGGGCTCCCGAAAGTCGGCGTCAAGTCGGCGAGTCGCAGCTTGAACGTGACCCTCGAGCCGTCCGCCGAGACGATGACCCGGAACGCCTGGATGTCGTAGGCGCCGGCGCGGAAGTCCGGAGAGGTCGGGTAGGTGTAGTTGCCCGGCCCGTGGTCGTCGGCCCCGGGGTCGCTGACGTCCAGGACGACGGTCCCGGGGGTGAAGTCGAAGACGATCGTGCGCTTGTCGCGCGCCGTGGCCCCAGCCGAGCTCACCGCCACGGTGTTGAGCACCGTGGTGCCGCCGCTGACCGACACCGTCACGCTGAACGCGCCGTTCCCGGCCGCCGTGGTCGACGCCGTCGTCGTGGCGAAGGTCGAGTCGATGTTCGTCGCCGCGACGTACACGGCGTTTCCGGGAGCCGTGGTTCCAGTGACGGTGACCGTCGCGGTGTCGACGGGCGACTGGTTGGCCGGGCTCGTCACGGTCAGGTCCGTGCGTCCCTGCGTGTGGGCGACGTAGCGTGAGAACGTCGCGGCGGGCTGCTCGAGGATCTTGCCGGCGCCGAGATCGCCCAGCGTCCGGACGAACGCGGCGGCTGACCAGGTCAGCGGCGAGGCGGAACCGTCGGGTTGGCCGCTCGTGAAGCCGATGGAGGCCACAGTGGGATCGGTCCCGAAAGGCGAGGCGGCGAGATCGGGAAGCTCCCAGTCCTGCTCGGGCAGGAGGCCGACGCCGCCGGCGAAGCGCGCCATGGAGTCGATCAAGCTCGCCGCCGTGTTCCCGTCACCGCTCTGCAGCGCCTGCGCGGCGCGCTCGGCGGTGAGCAAGGGCCAGAGATGGCCAGTCCCGACACCGCTGGGAGCCCAGGGACGGCCGGTGATCGCTGCGTCCCCGAAGCCATCGCCGCTGTAGCGGTGCCAACCCGGACCGTTCGGCGTCGTGCTCTTCAGCATCGCATCGATCACGGGCAACGATCCCGTGATCGTCGCGTCGGTCGCCGGCAGCGCGCCCAGCCGCGACAGCTCCAGGAAGCCCGCGTCGACGACGGACCGCTGGTCGAGCGTGGGGCCACCGTTCCCGACGCCGTAAGAGACGGCGGCATTCGGGTCACCGGTCTTTGACAGGCGGATGAAGTACGGTTGGGGGGCCAGCGGCCCGTTCGTCGTCACCGTCCACCCCTTGACCGAGCGCTGGAAGTCGTCGGCGACCCCGAGGAAAATGTTCGCCGCCGCCACGTCGCCGTTGGCCTGGGCGAGATGGGCGGCCGCCACGAGACCCGCGATCTCCGCGGCGATTGTCGAAGGTGAGTAGCCGTTCTGCTCCTCCCAGCGCTCGGCGCCCAAGGCGGGTCCGTGGGAGATGAGGAAGCCGGCGGCCGGCCTGATGTGGTTCTGGTAGAGGCCAGCATCAGTCATCCCGAGCTGGTCGGCCATCAGGATCGGATATGCCGTCTCGTCCAGCTGGGTGCCGAACGACGAGTCGGGTGCGAGCTTACCGTTGACGAGACTGTTTCTGGGCATCGAGCCGTCGGCCAGCTGCTGGCGGTCGAAGAGGAAGCTGACAGTGTCGCGAGCCGTCGTCTGGTCACCGGCCACGACGAGGGCGGTCCAGGCCTGGTAGAGATCGCGCGCGAACACTTCCCGGTACGAGCCGAAAAAGGAATTGTTCGGATCGTTCGCCGGAAGCGCTTGACCCCACGGCGCGGCGAGGCTCGCGACGATCGCTCCCGGGAAGGTCTTGTCTTCGGCCGCCTTCACCAGATTGGCGCTCAGGTAGTACTCGTCGGCGAGCTCGTTCACGCGCTTCTTCTTGATGCCGGGCAGCGAGGAGGGTGGAAGCTCCAGTGAGTCGTCGTACGCCTTCCAGCCGTCCCGATAGCTCGCCTGCGCCTGGTGGAAGCCGCCGGCCAGCGAGTACCCCGCCGCCGCGATAGCCTCCGCCTGGGTCGAGCCGAAGCCCAGCGCCAGCGTGAAGCTGCCGCCGTCCTCAGGCAGCTTGACCTCTGTGGTCACGACGACGTTGCCGTCGGTGGCCTGCGTGAACTGATTCGTCAGAGCTCGGACCGCGTCGAGCTGGACGAGCCCATCGCTGCTCGTCCCCGCGAAGCCCACCGTGGCGTCTCTGAACGGCCTGGACGCGTCGAGCGCGACGAACACGGGCTGGGCGTAATCGCGATTGGTCGCATTCGTCGTCGTCACCGTGTCGAAGACGACGGGAACCAGATGGCCGGTCGACGTGTCGATGATGGCCGAGTCGCCGCCGGCGTTGGCCACACCACCGCCCCCGTTGCCGTTGATGGACGGGTCGAGACGGATGAAGAGGCGCAGGCCGCCGACGGCGGGCTTGAAGAGCACGAACAGCAGCAGCGTGTTCGCGGCCGGATCGGTCACGTAGCGGGTCACGATCTCGTACGTGCCGCTCCTGGCGGTCGTCGTCACCCGACATTCCATGCCGCCGGCGTCGGCAGCCTCCACGGAGTACGTCATGTCGCGCGTCTGCAGATCTGTGAAGGTTGCGCCGTCGGTGACAATGTACTGCAGGGTCTCGACGTTGGTGGTGTCCACGGTCGGGTAGTAGACGTCGCTCAGCACGCCGTTCGCGACCGTGTACCACACCTTCGACGTCGTGTTGCGCGCGGTGCCCAGGCAATCCTTCCGGGCCAGCCCGAAGTGCGAGACCGCGCCGGGGTCGTCCGGCGCGGTCTGCGCGGCGGCGGCCAGTGCCGTGGCGGCGACGAACACCGCCGCCAATGCCAGCCGCCCGAGCCAGAGGAACGCGTGAGCCACCAGGAGCGGCCGAGCGCGATCGATCTGTGCCATGGGTGCGTTCCTTCCTCGGTGTGGGTTGGGGCCGGGATTGCCGATATCGACCAGGTTCACGTCCCTCTCACTACCGCCTTCGTTACCTTGGCTTGCACCGAACGAGCCGTTCGCTCCATCACGTCACCCGAGCCGCTCAATGCGTGCGAGGATCTGGCGAAAGAAGGGCCCTGTCAAGTCTCTGGCTGGGCCTCGCGGCCCCTGAGAAGGCCAGGTCACGCTCAGGTCACGCCTTGGTCGCGTCCTGGTCGTGCACAGGTGCGGTTCGATGACCACGCCCACGCCGTAGCCCTCCGAGTATCTTCGCCAGGTGCATCGGCAACCTCATGCCCGTCTGCCCGTGCCGTTGCTTCGGGCTCAGGCCGTCGAGCGCGATCTTCGGTCTCAGCCGCTAGCTACAACAGCGTCCACTCGGCTTCCGTGACCTTCTCGCCCAGGTCCTCTTTCAGGACCCGGTGCACCCACGACCGCATCCGCCGTTCTCTCGTCAGCCGTCCGTCGTCTTCCCGTCTGATCGCTTGGGGACCGCCACATCACCGGGATCGCGGACCTCGCTCTCTCGAGCCTCGTGCCGCAGCGGATGGAGGTCTTTCACGAGCTCATCCCGGGCCTGCAACGAGTTCTCTTGGTCTATGACGCGACGAACGGTCAGGACGCGCGGGGGCGTTTCGTGGTGGCGCTGTTACTTCGCTCGAGCAGATCGAGCAGCGCCTCGTGGACTGAATAGTCCATGTCAGCGATCCGATCGGGCCCAGTCACCGACCACCTCAGCTCTTTCGTGATGAAGTCGCGGTGGCGACGGTCCGGGTCCATGCCGTCCAGCCACTCGAGGATCTTCTGGGCGGCATCCCGCGACGACGGACCGAGGGAGCGCGCTTCCTCAATCCTGAAGAACAGCCTATCGAGGAGGGCTTTGGCATCGCTCTTGATAGGCCCTTCGCGTCGCGCGAGCCGACCCGTCGGCGTCGCGACGATGCTACCGCAGTGGGGACACAAAATGGCTTCGGGCTTGATGTGCTCGGCGCAGAAGGAGCATGCCACCCGGTCCTCGTCCGCCTCTTCGTCGCGTTTCGCGCTCGGCCGCACTGCCAGCACGATCGCGCCGATGCCGATCAGCGCTACGCCGAGGAAAACGGGCGCCCAGGAAAGATTGTCAGGAGGCCTCGGCTCGCCCACGAACATGTGCAGGATTCCGGGAAGGTATGGCGCCACAATGATCAGACCGAGGACCAGCAGCGCCGCGCCGAATGCTCTCATAGCCACCTTCCTACTCCAGCCACGTGACGCTCCCACCTATTCTCCTGTATCCTGAGGGGAATTATCAGCCAACTGGACCGCACATTAGGTGCGCCTAACAACGTGACCGGTTCGGCCTTCGTTTCGCCGCCCCGCCGTGCGCCACAGGGTGAGGCGCGTGAGTCACCGACAAAACCCACAAAATGGTGATGGGCCGATGGCCCACCCTGCACGATGAAAATCGGCGTGATTTTCTGAGCAAACCCAGCAAACCCTAGGTGGTCTGGTCGGGTCGGCGCCGAGGCTACTTCACGGGCTTCGGGGCGCCTCAGGGCCGGACGCGGCGCGCTCGGGGAGGCCTCGGAGCCGAGGGTTGAGGTGGAAGCGCACCGGTGGCCGCCCCCCGTCCGTGCGGCGAACCCTGCTCACGCTTCAGCGTTCGATGCGGGAAATCGCCGACGCAAACGTGAGTCCGAGTGCGCCTCGTGCGGGCAGTCTAGGCGGTGTTCGCGAGAGCACGCTCAAAGATTTCCCGGCACCCGGGGGACATGTCGAGCAGCTCACAGCCCCACACGTTCCCCACCGGGGCCTCCGGCCCTTGCCAGGCCACTCGCCCGAGCGCTTCGATCGGCCGCGCGACCCCTGGCTGATGGAAAGTGACCCACAGAGTTGGAGAACCGTCGTTGAACGGTTGTTCCGAGGCGAACCCAACGCCCCTGGAGGAGATGTTTCGCGGCAGCCCCTGGAACAGGACCTCCCCAGCCGGACTTTGAACCTCCACCGTCACGTCCGGGCGGCACGTCCGTAATGCCCGGCGACGTTCCCCGTGGGTCCGCAGCGCGGCGAGCTCGGCCTCCAGGGCCGTGCGCTGGACTCGCTCGACACTGAGCTGATGCTGACAGTCCTCGGCCACTCGCCACGTCTCCGCCGCGTCCCCTTGGGCTTGGGCAAGCTGTGCCTCCAGGTGCTCGGTCCGTTGACGCAGTCTCTCATGGGCTTCGTCGCGCTCACGCTCAGCCTCGTGAAGCCACGCCGTCACCTCACGGTGGCCGGCTTCCAACTGACCATAGGCCTCCCGGAGGGCCTGCAGCTCCTCTTCGAGACGCGCACTGGACGCCTTGGCCTCGCCCAGATACCACTCACTTTGTTCGCACTGCGTTCGGGTCCGTTCCGCCGTCTGTTGCCACTCCTCGACTTGGTGACTCAAGTCCTTCGCCACGGCTGTCAGGTCCACTTTAATCGTGAGGAGATCCCCTTCGGCTGCCACGTTGACGTTCGTCATCCGAGCACCTCCAATCTCTTGCAGATAAGCGTGCATTGAGCCGACCCGGCGGAATCGCCTCCCCCCGTTTGTCCCAATCGCGTGGCGGCTAGGATTTGAAAGGTCAATGCTTCTTCGCCAACCCCCGGAGCTTCACGTAACTCCAAATCTTCTTCGTCATCTCAGATGGCGCGATCGACGTGCTGCCGAAGACTGACTCGAGGCTGTCCGAGCAGCCGGCAAAACTGATCGCGTATCCACCAAATGCTGGTCGCTTTGTCCTCGTCTTCGCCATGTCCACCCTCCCTGAGGATCTGATGTCGGCGCCAGACTACCATATGTAGTTGGGGCAGTCCCTCAAAGAATACGATATGTTGTGTTTAGGTGAGGATCGATGGGTGAAGGTGGCACCGTCACCGCTCATCGTGTTTCCTTTCTTCGCGGGTCACGGCCCCGGACGGGGGGCGGCCCACGGTGCGCTTCCACCTCAACCCTCGGCTCCGCGCCGAGGGGTCTCCCCGATCGCGCCGCGTCCTTCCTCGAGGCGCCCCGGAAGCCCCTGAAGTAGCCTCGGCGACGACCCGACCAGACGCCCCGGGGGTTTGCTCAGAAAATCACGCCGATTTTCATCGTGCAGGGTGGGCCATCGGCCCATCACCTTTTTGTCGGTTTTGTCGGTGACTCGCGCGGCCCTAGACGACGGAGACCGACGAGCGCATGGGGCCAAGGCCGCGCGATGGCGCCGGGCCCGGGGCGGATAATATGCGTCGCCCTCGGGACGCGCCTGTGCTGAGGAATTGGCAAATGACGCCCGACAGGGTTTAGGTCCCCCAGCCCCGCGCACGGAACAACAGGATCAGAGGCGCAGGAATCGATCAGAGAAGCATCAGAACTTCTCAGAGAGTGTTCCGGCGGGGTAGGTACGGGGCAAGTGCAGGATAACTTCGTGTCAACTCACATCATTCTCCTGCACCGAAGATTTACATCCGGAACGCTTCTTCCGGGTCAACATCAGAAGTGAGAGTGAGAGCCCGGACCCGCTCTTCAGGGCTGAGCGGGTCCGCATCCTCGATGACGAGCCGACACGCCGGGAGCTCCGGAACCTCGAGCTGCGCGGGGACAGGGTGACCGCAGGGCCTGGACACGATGATCGCGCGAACTCCCTCTGTCTCGCGATCTGTATGGCCATCCAAGGCGCCATCAAGCCGGCCTCCTTCGCCGAGGTGCGGCCCATCCCGACCAGCCGGGGCGGTCCCGTCGCGTCCCGGCTAGCCGCCTGGGTGCGCCGCGACGGGGCCGAACAAGAAGGCAACCACTTGGTGCGGACGCCGACCGGTGAGCTCGAGGTCTACCGAGACCCGCGGGGGCTCGAGCCAACGCCTACGCCGCCGGAGGTCCGCCACGACGCCGACGACCCGAACCACCGGGCGGTGTGCCGACGCTGCCGACAGCTCTGGAGGAACGCCTGACGCTCAAACCCAAGGTCGACCCGCGCAAGTCCCCCTGTCGTCGCGCTTGACGTTAGGGGCCCCTCATGTCACGAGGCCACGTCAAAGGCTACGTCAAGCCGCACGTTAAGAGCCACGTCAAGCTCCACGGATCATCGCCGGCACAGAATGCTCATATGATCATTATTTCATTGGGTTGCAAGGTTGAGGTCCGGCGGCCTCGATACCGGGGCTTGCCGGGCGGCATGGCGAAAACCGGGCCCCCCCTTCGCGGAGTGATCGACCGCTCGGCCTCCGGGGTTTGGATCTTTCGGGGCCAGCTCACGTTCACTTGCGTTACGGCCCGGTGACTCGCTCACCATCCGGTCGATGGCTTTGTCGATAGGCTTCAGAGTCTTGGTCTCCCTCCACCCTGCTATCCAAGCAACGGGGCGTCTGGCTCTTGCCCCGGCGGGACTGGCACCCGCTAGTCGCACCTGCCTTTCTCTGGACACGCGATCACCTGGTCCGCCCGCAGCAGCAGCGTCTGCGGGATGGTGAGCCTCAGGGTTTTCGCCGTCTTGCGGTTGATGAACACCAAGGTCGTCATCCGCGAGGGCGACCAGTACCTCGACCAGCTCATCGCCGAGGTCGTCGCTGGCCCGGCGGACTCGGATCCAGAAGCCGTGCGCTTGGTGGTCAAGAAGGTGACGGGCCGGGATCTGCCGCCGCAGATCTCGGGCGGGTCAGACGCAGCAGATCCACGGGGTTCCCATCATGGGACCTCTGAAGAGGCCCCTACATCAGAACCCCACTCCCAGATCTCCCCCGGACGCCGGGACGGTGTCGTTCAGCGGGACGGTGGTCCGGGCTCGCCGGTAACTCCAGCCGCCTCATCGGGGCCAACCACGGGCGCTGCCAGTACGGGGCGCCCGTTGTCGTTCTAGCCCACGAAGAAGAGCAGGTACACGAACATGCCCACGAACCACAGAACGAACCCGAGGAAGGTCAACGTCGAGATGACCAACCCGGCCGCGAACAGGATCTCGAAGATCCGCACCGCGACCGGCCCCATCACGCGCCTGGACGGGTCGCCGTTCTCCCAGCCTGGAACATCACGAACCCACATCGTGGTCCTCCTCGTCCTCGGGCACGCCATCGCGTTCCAGCACCTCGACCTCGTCCAGCACGCGGGGCGGTAGCGGACGCTGGTGCGCCTGGGCCATGAACTGCGCCCAGGCGATCCAGCCCGACGCCATGGGCGTGCCCGCCGCCGTCAGTGTCACCGGCGCCGCCGCCACTTCACGAACTCCACGAGCGACAGCGCGGCGTTTCGCGGGGCCTTTGCGACCCAGGGCTACGGCGTGGGGATTCTTACGCTTCATTGGAACCCCCTCCGTAGAGTCCGCACACTCGACCGGAGCAGACTGGCCATGGCACCGTCGCATCCCGATAGACGCCCGTATGAGACGACCGCAGCCCCGAGCGGCCACTCCGAACCTTGACGCAGCAGGTCGGCCGTCGCGGCCGCGAGCTTCCGACCCGAAACCACGACTGGCTGCGTGCACCCGTGGGATTCGGCGGCCAGCCTCAGGGCGTGACTGACACCGTCGGCCCACATGTCGACGGCTACCCTGGTGTCTGGTTCGTCGTACGTCGTGAGCCAAGGCTCCCGCCACCCGAAGACGTAGGGATCGTCCCCGAGACCCGCGGCCGCCTGTCCGGCGAAGGCCAGGAGTGACGCGACCGCTGGCGCCCGGGCGGCGGTGATGCCGACGGCGAGGAGGCCAGTGATGGCGACGTAGGCGACGGCGATGGTCATGAGGGCTCGCTTCGCGCTCACGGGGGTCGTCAGGAGCGCCCAGATATTCATTCGTCGCCTCCTCGGGCCGCGCGAGCCAGGGCTGCGCGAGATCGTGAGCGATCGTACTGTCGTGTACCGGCGGGCGTCAAGCAAAGAACACGCACCTATCGGTTTCCGAGAATTCGAGGGCGTTTCACCAGGCGATCATTTCCGGAACACCCGAGCCGCGCGCAATTACCGGAAACCGATAGGTCCTCAGTTCGCGCGCGAGGGCCTTCGTGAACTCAGTCTTGACCTGCGGCCACGCCTCCGCGCTCCAGCGCTCTCGTGCAGCATCGCGCGCAGGACGCGGTTGGTGCGGAGTCAGGGGTGCCAGAGGCGGGCATCGGTGTCGTTCATCTCCCCTTCGGCTCGCGCGGGTCCACGGTGTTGCGTATCACGGTCAGCTCGACGCCCTCCAGATTTGTGCCGGGCAACTTCGCGTGGTTGGCGGAGACGGAATAAGCTGGCCCGAGATCTAACTGCGCGGCCCGTTCGATCTGCTTGACCACTTCCTCGCTGAAGCGCCTGAACCCAGGCGGATAGTAGCTTCCGACGACGAGCATCTCTAGCGCCCCCTGGTCCGTGAACAGCGGTTGGACGCCTACCCCAACCCCAGTTGATCGGTTGAACCGCGCAAGGCCGGTGCCCGTGTCGTATGGAAATAGCCGCAAGGTCCAGCCGTCAGGAGGGGCCACCTGGCGCGCATATCGCTCCCACTCCGCCCGCGTAAAGGCGAAGATCATATCCACGTCGGGCTTGCTGATGTTCCGTTCCTGCGGCGTGGCGACTGAAGCGACTGAAACGGACAAGGCAAACGCGACAAGCGCTGAAGCTCGACGCAGCCCTATCATCGCTTGCCCTCCTCGGCGGTCGCGCGCTTCACGTTGATGCGCTCATGCGCGCCCCTCGTCCGCAGATCGGTGACGTCAGGCTGGCCGACCCTCTGAACGCGAACGTGCGCGGTCTTGCCGCCCGCTGTCGTGTAGGGCCGGCCGATCATCTCCCACTCTCCGGTCTCGTCGGCCAGGCGGTCGCCGAGCTGAAGCTCCATCGGGAGGACGCGGCGTGTGGCGGGCGGGGCGGGCTCGGGCTTCTTCGCGGGACGCTTGGCCATGGCCTAGTCGGTCAAGTCTGCGAGTGGCCGTAGTGGCCGGACACCCATGTCAGTAGTCTCGTTGATAGCTCCGCGAGTGATGGAAAGAGTAGGAGTGCCGCGTGGACGGTTTCAGGAGTGATTGGGGTGATGCTCGCGGGGTGCCCCGCGTCATTCCTAGCAGCGCGAATCTGCTGAGTGAGGGCTGGCCAGTACGCTTCAAACTGCTCCGCCAGGTCTTTCGGCATGGCACTCGTCTGCATCTCAAGTTCTTTGCGTACGGCTTCGATCACGCGCTTGGTCAGATGATGAGTGAGATTCGTGTCCGGTCTGCGGCCGACCTTCGTGACGCCAGCAGCGACCGCATCGCGGAGATCCAGGAGGATCCTCTCGGCTGCTGCACCGATCATCACCGCCGCCGCGCGAAAGCAGTTGGTGTTGTACGTCAGCAACCCCTCCTCGACGTATGCGCTCGCGATGGGATTAAGCGTGGCATGACGAGTGAGGTGGGCGAGATACCCGTCAGGGTTCGCTGGGTCCCGGCTGAGGTGTTCAAGCGTTCGGCGGCCCTGCTCGGTCAGATGAAAGAACGGCGGACTAGGATTGGCGAGATCGAAGCCCCAGGACAGATGGCCCGAACGGAAGAGATCATAGAAAGCTGTGAGCAGGGCTTGGTCTTCATCACGGGACAGTCGATTCCCAGGGGCGGCGAGCTTCTGCGCGGCTTCGGACAGGACTCCTATGGTTTGAAGTCCGCCATGAGGGCCAAATCGCGCGGCGAGATCCGCGATCGCCTTAAGGATCGTGCTTCGGATCTTCGCCCCGTCGATCGTCAACGCTAGGAGCTCTCTCCGGGCGACGATCGTGCGCGGCTGTAGAACGTCCGGCGCCTATGCATCCGCTCGCCTCAACGCGTCCCGCGCCGCGCCCTAGACGGCATGCCACGGCGTGCTCTCCCACGCCGACGCGGTCGCGCTCGTTGCCGAGTGCTCCATCCCGGTCGTGTAGAAGGTCGCCCGCCAGCCGCGCGCGTCGTACGACGTGAGCTGGAGGGCGAAGCCCTGGCGCGCCATCAAGTCGAGATGATTGACCGGATCAGAAAGAGGACGCGAATCCACGGCAGGAGGTACCGAAGGCGATTCACTCGATGATCGATCGGGCGGCGTCGTGAGGGCATCATCGCAGCCAGTATCGGCTCTCTCGTTACCGGGCGCGACTGGCATGGCAACGACGGCGCGGAGGCGGTGCCAACTCAGTGCCTTCGCGCCCTACCGCTCGAGGGTCTCGCGCACCGAGTCGGGGATTCGGAGCACTCGAAACTCGCGCGTCTGTTCCGCCGGCGTCCGCCGGACGCGCCGCGCCGAATCCCCGCGGTGCCGCGCTTCACCTGATCGCTGCTCCGATGTTCTTATCGTAGGTGCACGTCGTGACGGAGGAGCCGAGCGTCCCCTTGTTGCGCACCGACATTTCGTAACGCCCCTCGCCGAGTACCCTGACGTTCTCGGTCTCTATGGGTTCCGTGTGAAGCTCCGGCTCGATTTCGCGACCACTGAGACAGAGGTCCACCAAACGGACATCGGAGCCGGTGAGTTGCCCCCCGCCCAGGAGCTACTGTCCACTATCACTAACAAGGTCATCGACCGCGCGAAGCTGCCCAACCGCTTCGCGGAGTTGTATCCCGCCGTGCGGGACTACGTTCGCGTCCGCTGTTTCGGACGCACTGTGGATCTCGAAGCCGAGGTGCTTCGCTCCATTTGTCACGTCTCGAGCTTCAGGAGGGAATTGCGAAGTATCTGGCCCGCAAGATCGCGGAGCTGACGATCGAACGTCGGGCCGTCGAGTTCGAAAAGGCCGACTTCCGCCTCTCCAAGACGCGGCCGTTCAGCTGGAGGCGCAACCTACCACCGTTCGCCGCGAAGAGGACGGTTTTCCACTACGTCGCGACCTACAACGACTTCGAGCGAGAGTTCGCCAGGTTTCTGGACAACACAGGAGACGTGCTTCGATTCGCCTCCCTGGGAACGACAGAGCAAGGCGAGTCCGGCACGCCATTCCGGGTCGACTACCTGAAGCCGAGCGGTGCGATCGGCTTCTACCACCCCGACTGGGCCGTCGTGCAAAAGACGAAGGTCGGGGAGGTCAATTGGATCGTCGAGACCAAGGGCCGGGTATGGGAAGGCACGGCTGCCAAGGACGATGCCATCAAGGACTGGTGTGAGCGCGTCAGCGCGGCGACCGGAGCGCCCTGGCGCTATGTCCGCATCAACCAGATCGAGTTCGTCGCGACGGCGCGCACGCTTCAGGAGCTCGTTGGCGGCATCTAGGGCGCAAATCTCTGAGGCAAGTTATAGGGAATCTCCTCACCACGCTCCTCCGAGGTTTGTGAAAGTCCGCGACCACACGCAGATGACGTGCATCCTGGGCTAATGTCAATGCTGTGCTACTCATAATTCTGGACTTCGCTCGCCGCGGTCCGGAAACTCGCGAGAGCTTTCCTGCCGCGAAGGAGCCCTCGCCGTCGGAAATGATGTGGTTCCGGACACCCGCCACCTGCTCGCTGACCCCGCGTTTGGTGAGGGGTTAGCTCGCGCCCAACGATGAGGTTTTCGGACGCCCCCTCTCTGCCATCTATGAGAACGGGTCGCCCCGTCAAGGGCTGTCTGTTTATCCTCTGCTCTCCTCCCGTCGTTGACGATGAGCACGTCTCCGTGCCCGTGGATCTGACGACCGGTAAGCCAGATTTGACGTCAAAGCCCTAGATGCCGCCTGTCGAGGGGAAGCCGCGGTCGGCCGCTCGGTCCCGGAGGGACCGATGACCTCGAACGATCTACTGGCGAGGGTGTAGGCGTGCTTCTCTTCATCGTGGCCCGCACCCGTCTGGACCGATACGAAGAGCTGCGCCGGCACTTTGAGGACTGGCGCGATGTACGGATCGTCCTCGACCGTCGTGAAGGGGAGCGTCGGGAGCCCCATGACACGTTTGCTGGAGTAGAGAGGCGGCGAGTGGAGCGACGCCATCGTCTCGCGCCCTCCTTGAGGAAGCTC
>WNEY01001159.1_pt1 | contig 18180 bp, 15 predicted proteins | sample 5400531 | NCBI WGS metagenome assembly WNEY01 (sample SAMN13153338, study PRJNA577476) | soil metagenome | isolation source: 200 cm saprolite under Douglas fir tree site 1 | place: USA:California | collected 2015-04-18
GGCGGGAGCCCGGACAACATCGCGCCCGGCGTCGACTTCTTCAAGAAGCTCAAGGGGGCTGGCAACTTCAACTCGGTGCAGGCAACGCCGACCACGATCAAATCCGGCGCTACGCCCGTCGTCATCAACTGGGACTACCTGAACCTGGCCACTGTCGTCGGCCAGGGGGCGAACTGGAAGCTGTTCATCCCGCCGAACGCGACCCTCGGCGCCTTCTACGACCAGGCGATCAACAAGGGCGCGCCGCACCCGGCCGCCGCCCGGCTGTGGGAGGAGTTCCTCTACTCCCAGGCCGCCAAGGGCGGGCAGAACCTGTGGCTGGCGGGCGGCGCAACGCCGGTCGAACTGGATGCCATGACATCCAACGGCACCATCGACAAGACCCTGGCTGCGGCGCTGCCCAAGGCTAGCGGCACTTCGGTGTTCCTGACCGACAGTCAGGACACCAAGGCCGCTGCCTACCTCGCGGCGAACTGGGCCAAGGCGGTCAGCTAGCACCCGGCGATGGCTGTCGCAGCAACGCAGGAGGCCGGTGCCGTCCCCGCGAGGGCGCGGCGCCGGCCTCCGGCTGCCTGGACCGGTACGGTGCCGTTCTTCGGGTATGCCGCGCTGTTCCTGCTGCTGCCGACCGGGATCGTGATCTGGAACGCCTTCCGCAATTCGACCGGCGGCTTCACGTTCGCGAACCTGGACTTCACCGCGCCAGGCGTCGGCAGCGCCTTCATCGGGTCGTTCCAACTGTCACTGGCGTCGTCGCTTGGCGGGGCTGTCCTCGGGGCGGTGCTGGCTTATGCGGTGGCGACTGGCAACCCGGACGGCCTGATCCGGCGCCTGTCCGTGGCGGCTTCAGGCGTGCTCGCCCAGTTCGGCGGGGTGACGCTGGCGTTCGCCTTCCTGGCCGCGATCGGCCCGATCGGCCTGTTCATCAAGGCAGACTGGTACTCCAGCTTCCCCTGGGGCATCGCGGTGATCTATCTGTACTTCCAGATCCCGCTCATGGTGCTGGTTTTCCTGCCCGCGATCGACGGGCTCAAGACGCAGTGGCGGGAGGCATCGGACAGCCTGGGCGGCTCCACCTGGCACTACTGGCGCTATGTCGGCGGTCCGCTGCTGGCGCCGGCTTTCCTCGGCGCGACGCTGCTGCTGTTCGCCAACTCGCTGTCGGCGTTCGCGACGATCGTGGCCTGGGAAAACCAGATCCCCTATGTGCTGCCGCAACTCATCGGCACGTCCATGATCAGCGAAGTGGGCCTGAGCAACGCGAACCAGGGTGACGCGCTGGCGGTCGGCATGATCGTCATGGTGGTGATCGTCATGGTTGGCTACTTCTACCTGCAGCGGAGGACGGCTCGATGGCTGCGGTGAACCCGATCGCCGGGTCTGCCCTCGCGGGAGACGCGGCGGCGGTCGACAGCGTGCCAGCGAGGCCCGCCAGGAACAGATCCAGGCAGCGTAATCTCGCCATTTTCCGGTACGTCACGTTCACCGTGTTCGGCCTGTTCTTCTTGCTTCCCATGCTGGCCATGCTCCGGTTCTCGCTGGAGCGAGCGACCGGCACCGGCGGGTGGTCGATCTCCGCGTGGACATCGATCCCCAGTTACCAGATTCCCAACGGGCCGCAGTTGCTGAGCGGCGTGGAGATCACGCTGGAGATCGCGCTGGTCGTCAGCGTGATCGTGCTGGTCTTGGTGCTGCCGACGATGATCTGGATCCACCTGCGGGTGCGCTGGCTCAGCCGGGTCATGGAGTTCATGTCGTTGCTGCCGCTGACCCTCCCGGCGATCGTGCTGGTTGTCGGCCTGGCACCGGTGTACAACAAGATCGAGCAGCACAACGTATCCGCGCTGATGCTGTGCTGGGCGTACGGGATCCTCGTGCTTCCCTACGTCTACCGCGCGCTGGCGGCCGGCCTTGGGGCGATCGACGCCACGACACTGTCTGAGGCAGCCCGCAGCCTGGGCGCGTCCTGGCCGGTCGTGATGCTCCGGGTGATCGCGCCGAACATGTGGCAGGCCATCCTCAACGCGCTGATGCTCACGATCGCGCTGGTCTGCGGCGAGTTCACGATCGCGTACCTGCTGGGGTACAACACGCTGCCGGTGGATCTGTTCTCAATCAGCCGGAACGCGACGAACGCCTCGGTGCTGTTCGCCGGCTCCGCCGCCGCACTACTGTTCACTTTCCTGCTGCTGGTGATCGTCTCCTACGCCGGGCGCCGGCTGCAGCGCCACCGGGCCTGAAGGGAATGACCGTGACCGTGCCGACCGCTGAGGCTCCGTCAGCCGCCACCCGATCTGGTGTCGAGGTCCGCATGGAGGGGCTGTCCCGGCACTACGGCAGCGTCAAGGCGCTGGACGGGCTGGACCTAACCATCAAGCCGGGCGAATTGATCGCGCTGCTCGGCCCGTCTGGCTGCGGCAAGACCACGACGCTGCGGCTGCTCGCCGGGCTTGAAGACGCGGACACCGGCCGGATCATCGTGGACGGCAAGGACATTACCGGTCGCCCGGCGAACAAGCGTGACATGGGCATGGTGTTCCAGGCTTACTCGCTGTTTCCGCACCTGACCGTGGTCGACAACGTGGCGTTCGGACTGCGGTTGCGGCGCCAGTCCATCCAGGCTCGGCGCCAGCGGGCCATGGCAATGCTGGACCTCGTCGGGCTGTCAGAACAGGCGAATAGGTACGCCCACCAGATCTCCGGCGGCCAGCAGCAGCGGGTAGCGCTAGCCCGCGCCCTCGCCATCGAGCCGCGGGTCCTGCTGCTCGACGAACCGCTGTCAGCGCTGGACGCCAAGGTCCGGGCGCAGTTGCGGGACGAGATCCGGCGGATCCAGTTGGAGGTCGGCACCACCACGCTGTTTGTGACGCACGACCAGGAAGAGGCACTGGCCATCGCTGACCGGGTGGGGGTCATGCAGGGGGGCCGCATCGAGCAGATGGCGGCGCCGACCGAGGTGTACTCGCGACCGGCAACCGCGTTCGTGGCCGAGTTCGTCGGCCTGACTAACAAGCTGCAAGGCACCGTGCGCGGGGGCGTGGTCGTCGTCCGGGGCGTGGATCTGCCGCTGGCTGACAAGTCGGTGCCTGACGGCCAGGCGGTGGCGCTGGTCCGGCCGGAGGCGGTCAGCGTGGCGGTCGGAGCAGAGGCCGTCGAGTCGGGTCAGCTCAGCGGAAGCGTTATCGCCGTGACCTTCCTCGGTGCGATCAGCCGCGTCACCGTCGACCTCGGTGACGGCACGATCATGGCGCAGATGCCTACCTCCGAGGCGGCCAGCCACCCGGCCGGCACACAGGTCACGCTGACCATCCGCCGCGACCCAGTGCTCGTAGCCGCGGCGCCCGCCACCGGCTGAGCTATCCGGCTCAAGGACCTGCTCGCTTTCGAATCACAGCGCCAGCGCGACCGACGTGAGCTAGCTGAGCGCTTCGCGACCCAGCAGAAGACTCTCGCCGGGGCGATCGACGAAGTCGCGAGCCGCCTCTAGCGCGTGGCCCTCGTGGCTTCGGCAACACTCTAGGCACACTCGCTGCCGGGGTCAGCCAGGCCGCGGGGTCACTGCACCGGAGCCTCCCTGATGTAGTAGCTTCCCGGGACGGAACTACACCAGAGAGGCTCTGATGTACCTGACCGGCGGCTAGCCCGGAAACGTGACCGGATCCGGGAACCTGAGTCCAGAAACCCACCGTCGCCGCCAATCACTAAACGTGCGCACAACCCGGTTTGCAATGCTCAGGGGTGAATATGCGTATTCATCTGGCAGACCCTCGGCAGCAGCGCCGCAATCCCACCTCCCCGCCCCAGTCGCAATACCAGACCCAGGAGCCTCAGCCCCAGAGCGCCTCAGCCCCAGTCACACGCTGTCCCCGCGCACAACCGCCGACGACACGCCCGCGCTGCGCGCTCGAAGTCGTGGCGAGGCCTAAGGATCCTTGAGCGCTGGTGCTGTTAACGTGCGCTGGTGATCCGGTTTGTAGTGTTCGATCTGTTCCACACGCTTGTTCATAGCCCGGTCCAGGTCTGGGAGCGTGCCGTCGCTGAAGTGGCGGCAATCGTCGGAGTCGAACCGGCTGCCCTGCTCGTCGCCTATCACCAGACGTGGCGGCAGCGGCAGGTGGAGTGGGGCCTGGAGCAGACGGTCAGGCTCCTGGCCGAACGGCTTGGCAGCTCTCCGTCGTCGGCTGAGGTGGCGCAGGCAGCGGCGGTCCGCCGGGCGCTGGCCGGGCGTGTGCTGGCATCCGCCGACGACTCGGTCATCGAGGTGCTCGACGCACTGCGCGCCGACGGGTACCGGCTCGGCCTGGTCAGCAACGCGGCCGCGGACACCGCCGAGGCCTGGCCCGCCTCGAGCTTGGCGGCGCGGTTCGACGCCGCCATGTTCTCCTGCGAGGTCGGGGCGGCCAAGCCTGATCCGAAGATCTATCTCGCCGCGATGACCGCGCTCGGCGCGCGGCCAGCCGACTGTTTCTACATCGGTGATGGTGCCGATCGCGAACTCCGGGCCGCGGCGGCTCTGGGCATGACGGCCGTCCGGACCACCCAGTACCGCGACAGCGATCCAACCTGGGCCGGGCCCGCTGTCACCTCGCTGGTCGAACTGCCGGCGCTGCTGCCGTCAGTCCCGGCTCCCGGTGTGGCCGGGACTTAGCTGGCGGCGACGCGCTGGGGACCAGGTTCGGCTTGATCAGCCGGGTGGTAACGGTCAGCCACAGCCCCGCCAGCAGGAGGCTTCCGAGCACGTCGGTCGGGTGATGCTCACCCCGGTACAGCCGGGAGGCCGCGACGAGGACCGGCAGCGCGATAGCCGGGACCAGGAACAGCCACCGCCACCAGCCGCGAGCCAGGCCGATGACCAGGATTGCGATCGCCACGTACAGGCAGCACGTCGCGGCCGTGTGCCCGGACGGATACGCCGAGGTCGGCGGCGCGTGCGCGTCGAGGTGGGGGACGAACGGCCGTGGCCGCTTGATCACGTACGCGGCGCCAAGGAAGGCGGCGAGCTCGCCGGCCATCACTACGACCAGGTAGCTGACCGGCCGCCACCGCCGGGTGATCGCCAGGGTGACGACGCAGGCGGCAACGGCCACGATCAAAATGCCGGTGGTCGCGCCGATCCGAGTGAAGATCGTGCTGACCTGCGTCAGGCCGGGCGTGCGATGGGCCGCCAGCCAGTGCGGGACCGTCCGGTCGCCGAGCACGTTGCCGCCGCCGTACCTGACCACGAGTTCGCCAACGCCGATGACCGCGCCGACAATGAGCACCCCGGCCGCGACCAGCCCGGCCGCGACCCGAGCAGGCCGGATGGTGCCGCCGGAGGCCGGTTCCGGCTGGGCGGGCCGCAGGTCAGGCCGTTCTTCTGGCGCGAGCCCTTCGGCGGCCGGAGCCGTCACCGGCTGACCGGATGCCTTCCTGGTCAGCTCGAAGGCGGCTGAGGTGATTCCGAGCCAGGTGATCCCGATCGCCCAGCCGCCCAGGACGTCTGACACGAAGTGCACGCCGAGCAGGATCCGGCTGATCCCGATCAGGACAATCAGAGAAATGATCATTATCTTGAAAGATTTGCGCCAGGTGCCTTTGGCCGCCGGGAGGAAGACGAGCAGGATCGCGCCGTAGCAGACGATCGAGTTCAGGGCGTGCCCGCTGGGAAAGCTGCGCCCGATGCCATGGGCGAGCGGATGGGCCACGATCGGTCGGATCCGGCCGACCAGGTCCTTGAGCACCGGGTCGAGCACGAACGCTCCGGTGACCGAGACCGCCAGGAACAACAGCAGTCGCCAGCTCCGCCTGATCGCCAGGAAGATCGCCGCCAGGGCCACGACGCCGACGAGCACCGGAGTGCTGCCGAGGCTGGTCACCGCCTTGATCACCGTGATCAGGACGGGATGATTGGCGACTAGCGCGTTAAGGCCCGTAGCGGCATCGTGGTCCGCCGACTCAAGCGGCGGCCACCTGAGCAGGACCAGGACGAGCAGGACCGCGAACAACAGCGAGGTCGCGGTGATTGAAATAATGGGCGCGAGGCTGCGGTCAGGTCGCGGGAGGAACCGGTGGGACATCCCTGCTAACTGCCCCGCATGCGGTGCGCAAACCCGGGCAGTTGAACGGCGGCCCGCGCCAATGGCACTGGCCATAGGCGAAGGAGTGGTGGCGTGCCGGTCGCGGTCATAGCGCATGCGGACAAGAGACTTGGCGGAGGGCTACCTGAACTCCGGGCGACGCTGGCAAAGGAGGGGTACCCGGACCCGATCTGGTACGAGGTGCCCAAGAGCCGGAAGGCGCCTAAACGAGTACGCGACGCGATCAGTCGCGGCGCCGACCTGATCTTCGTGTGGGGCGGTGACGGCACCGTGCAGCGTTGTGTGGATGCCGTGGCTGGCTCGCAGGTCGCGCTCGCGATCCTCCCGGCCGGCACGGCGAACCTGCTGGCGACGAGCCTGCAGATTCCGGCCGACATCACCGAGGCGGTCAGGATCGGCCTGCACGGCCGCCGCCGCCCCATGGACACCGGCTCGGTAAACGGCGAGCACTTCGCGGTGATGGCCGGGGCCGGATTCGACGCGGACATGATCAAGCAGGCCGACGCGGGGCTGAAGGACAGACTCGGCCGGGCCGCCTATCTCTATACCGGCGCCAGGAGCCTTGCCGCCAGCCGGGTGAAAGCGAAGATCAAGGTTGACGGCAAGGCATTTCACTCTGGAAAGGTCTCATGCGTCCTGGCCGGCAACGTCGGCAAGGTTCTCGGCGGGATCGAGGTCTTTCCCGGCGCGCGCACCGATGACGGCCAGCTTGAACTTGGCGTGGTGACCGCCAGCAACCCGATGCAGTGGGCCCGGGTATTCGGCCGCCTCGCGGCCGGCAACGGGGCCAGTTCGCCGTTCGTACGGCTGACTTGCGGCAAGCAGTTCAAGCTCAGGTTCGACCAGCCGTTCCGGTATGAGCTTGACGGCGGTGCTCGGCCAGCCGTCACGAAACTGCGGATCCGGGTGCACCCGGCCTCGGTGACGATCTGCGTGCCCGCGGAGTCGCCGGACGATCGGAAGGAGGATCAGTTTGCCTGATCTAACGGAGGCCCTTGGCAGGCTGACGGTCCAGGAGAAAGCCGCTCTGTGCAGTGGGGCGGACTTCTGGCACACGGTCGCGATACCACGGCTGGGAATAGGCTGGATTATGGTGGCTGACGGCCCGCACGGCCTGCGGGTGCAACTGAACGCCGCCGATCATTCCGGCTCTCACACGAGCCTGCCTGCCACCTGCTTTCCCACCGCGGCGGCTCTAGCCTCGTCCTGGAATCCGGACCTGATCAACCGCGTCGGGGCCGCCATAGCGGAGGAGGCGCAGGCGCAGGGGGTCGCGGTGGTTCTGGGGCCAGGCGTCAACATCAAGCGGAGTCTGCTCTGCGGACGCAACTTCGAGTATTTCTCCGAAGATCCCTACCTGGCGGGCACGGCCGCGACGGCGTTCGTCACCGGTGTCCAATCCCGCGGAGTCGGCACCTCGCTGAAGCACTTCGCCGTGAACAATCAGGAAACCGACCGGATGCGGGTCAGCGCTCAAGTCCACGAGCGAGCCCTGCGCGAGATCTACCTGGCAGCGTTCGAGCAATGCGTCAAGCAGGCCGAGCCCTGGACCGTGATGTGCTCCTACAACCGCGTCAACGGAACGCCTGCATCGCAGCATCACTGGCTGCTGACCCGCGTGCTCAGGGACGAGTGGGGATTCGATGGCCTGGTGGTCTCTGACTGGGGCGCGGTTCGTGACCGGGTCGCCGCGCTCGCCGCCGGCCTCGATCTGGAAATGCCGCCCGACCTGGAGCGTTCACCGGCAGCGATAGTGGCGGCGGTGGAGTCGGGGCGCCTGGACGAAGCCGTGCTTGACCGCGCGGCCGCCCGGATTCTGGATCTGGTCGGCCGCGCCGATGCTCCTCGGCGGCGCAAGCCGTGCGATTACGAGGCCAATCATGACCTGGCTCGCCAGGCCGCCGCCGAAGGGGCGGTACTGCTGAAGAACTCCTCGGTACTCCCGCTCGCGCCGGCGCCAGGGGCAACGCTCGCCCTCATCGGCGCGTTCGCCCGCAAGCCCAGATACCAGGGAGCGGGCAGTTCACGGGTAAATCCGACTCGGGTCGAGAACTTCCTGGACGAGTTCACCGCCCGCGCCGGGGATGCCGTCACGGTAAGGTTCGAGCCTGGCTTCCCGCTAACTAGCGCCGAGGTCGATGAGGACGCGGCGGATCAGGCCATGAGCGTGGCCGCCGGGGCCGACTATGTCATCCTGCTTCTCGGGCTTCCCGGCCGGGCCGAGTCTGAAGGCTTCGACCGCGACCATATTGACCTGCCGCGAAATCAGGTCTCCCTGCTACGTCGGCTACGCACCGCCGGGCCACCGATCATTGTCGTCTTGTCTAACGGCGGCGTGGTCGATGTCGCGAGCTGGGACGCGGACGCTGACGCGATCCTCGAATGCTGGCTCGGCGGTCAGGCCGGCGCCTCGGCCGCGGCGCAGCTCTTGCTCGGTCAGGCCGAGCCCGCCGGGCGGCTGGCCGAGACCATCCCGCGGCGTCTGGCGGACTCTCCGGCCTTTCTCAATTTTCCCGGCCAGGATGGCGAAGTTCACTACGGAGAAGGCATCTTCGTCGGCTATCGGTATTACGACGCCCGCTCGATCGAAGTCGCCTACCCGTTCGGGTTCGGCCTGTCCTACACAACCTTCAGCTACGGCGAGTTCGTCCTCGGATCTTCAGGGTCCGCCGATGCGGGCGACCTCGAGGTCCGCGTCTGCTGCCGGGTCACCAACACCGGCAAGCGGCGGGGGAGTGAAGTCGTCCAGCTGTACGTCGGTCAGCAAGACCCTGCTATTGAGAGACCGGTCAGGGAGCTGCGCGGATTCGCCAAGGTTGACCTGGCGCCGGGTGCGGCTGAAATGGTCTGGTTCAAGCTCGGCAATCGCGATTTCTCCTCCTGGTCAACCGCCAGCTCACGCTGGCTCGTGCCGCCAGGCCGCTATCAGATCGCGCTCGGCGCCTCATCGCGGGACCTCAAGCTCGCTGCCACGATCGAGATAGCGGGCACGACCGGCGTCCGCAGGCCGCTGAGTGACGCCTCGACGCTTGAGGAATGGCTCGATGATCCCGACGGCCGCGAAGTGCTGCTGCGTGCGGTCGGCTCTGGCAGCGACGGCCAGTCTAACGGGATCGTCGCTGACGCCAGCCGGATCCGGGTTGTCGGAAACTTCCCGATCCGTGCCCTGGCCATCTTCCCTGGGACCGGCTTCAGCCACGAACTCATCGATGCCGTCTGCGCCGAACTAGGAGCTCGTACCGGCACCGAGCGTCTTTAGATCATTCGCCGCCTCGCGAACGCGAGAGGCGTGCTTGTCATCCCGTGATATCTAGATATCATTAGATCGCTATGGCAGAGAAGCTGGCGCGGGGGGATGGCAGCGCCCCGACGAAGAACATGGTGCTGCGACTCGATCCGGAGCTGGCCGAACGGCTGGCTGGTATCGCGGAGGTCGAGGGGCGTTCGGTCTCGGACGTCGCTCGCGAGGCGATCGCGGCTCTGGTGGAGGCGCGTCGCAAGGACAAGCGGTTCCGCAGGCTGCTGGAGGACAGCCTGGCCCGCCACCAGCGCTTGCTCGACCTGCTGCGGGGTGATGAGTCGTGACCTCGCTGGACGTCGCCGATCTCGTCGTGATCGGAGGGCGGGTGCTCGGCATCGGAACGACCGCCGCGCTCGAACGGCTAGACCCGCAGGCCGCCGAGACGGCCCTGGCCGAAGCTCCGATGCTGTTGTCCCTCCCCGACAGTTACGCCGCGGCAGCGGCCTGCGCGGGTCTGATGAGCGGACTTCTGCAGCACCCGCGGCCCGGTCCGGCCCGGCGTGCCCGTGGCGGCGCCGGCCTGTCTATCGACGGCCGGATGCTGGCCCGGTTCAGCGACCACGCCGCCGCCGCTGTCTTCATGGCCCGTCAGGAGGCCCGGCGGCTCGGCCATGGCAGCGTCGATCCCGAGCACCTGCTGCTCGGCCTGATCCGAGTTGGGGAGGGGACCGGGATCTCCGCGCTGGACCGGCTCGGGGTCAGCCGGGAGGCACTGCGGCGGCAGCTAGAGGAAAGCATCGGCCACGGCCCTGAAAGGGCTTACGGCCCGGTCCGGTTCAGCCGGCCACGGGGCCAGAAGGTACTAAGCTCCGCGCTTCCTGAGGCGCTCGTGCACGGAACTACCGACATCTGCACCGCGCACCTCCTGCTCGCCCAGTACCACGACGACGGCCCCGCGTCCGGGACTCTTGCCAGGCTCGGGGCTACCGAGGACCGGGTCCGCGACACTGTCGCGGCGCTACGTGCGCAACCGCGGAAAGGCGGATGACGCGCCGCGCTCGCGCTGCCCGGGTTTGACCGCATCGGAGGCACGACATGGCCAGGATCAGCTACGACGATCAGACCGCGACGGCGTATAAAGCGGTTCGTGAGGTCCCGCGAGACGGGCTCGGTGCGTGGCGCGAGGCAGTGCGGCGGCATCTGAGACCGTCGCCGCGTATGACCGTAGTGGACATCGGTGCGGGGACCGGCGCCTTCGCCGCGGCCTTCAGCGACTGGTTCGGTATCAGTATCTTCGCGGTCGAACCGTCGGCGGCGATGCGGACCCAGATTTCGCGCCGGCCGGGCATCGGCGTGCTGATGGGTGACGCCAGCTCTCTCCCGATTCCAGACGACTCGGCCGACGGCGCCTGGCTGTCCCTGGTCATCCACCACATTCCTGATCTGGCCGCTGCCGCGGGGGAAATCCGCCGCGTCCTGCGCCCGGGCGCTCCCGTGCTGATTCGCGGAGGGTTTTCTGGCCGGATCGACCCGACGCGCACGTTTCCCTGGGAGTTCTTTCCCGAGACCGCCAGGACGGTCAATACCTTTCCCTCCCTCGAGCAGGTAGGCCAGGCGTTCGCTACCGCCGGGTTCCGCCGCGACGCTCTTGAGCCGGTCCCCGAGACGCTGACCAGCCTGGCCGAGTTCCTCGATCAGGCGGACAACTTCCGCCGCGCCGACACCAACATGCGCGGCCTCACCGAGGAGGAGTTCCTACTGGGCAAGGAACGGCTCCGCCTCGCCGTGCAGCAGGCCGAACAATCAGCTCGCACGGAGCCCAGAACCAACTGGCTTGACCTCCTGGTTCTGCGCTGAAGTTCCTGCCCAGGTAAATCAGGTGCGGTGCGGGGCAGGCATGGCTAGCGTCGTGGCCTATGCCCTCGATTGACGTTATTGCCGAGGAGTATGTCGTGCAGTCGGCGGTCCTGGACCCGCTCATGGCCACCTACGCCGGGATCGCTGGGCACGATCACGAATTGCCGGATCTCAGTGCGGACGGTTTCGCTGAGCGGGCGCAGCTTGACCGGTCGACGCTCGTGGCCCTGGAGTCGGTGCAGGCCTCCGGATTGCGTGAGCAGGTGGCGCGGGCGGCTATGCGGGAGCGGCTGGATATCGAAGTGGAGTGCTACGACGCCGGGGACACCGCCAGCCAGCTGAACGTGATCGCCAGCTGGGCGCAGTGGCTGCGCCAGGTCTTCGATGTGATGCCGTCCGACGGCGAGGAGGCCGCTGTCAACATCGCCCGGCGCATGGCGGCCGTTCCGGTGGCCTACCGGCAGCTGTCCGAGTCCCTGCTCGGTGCCGCCCGCAACGGCCGGTCGCCGGCCAGGCACGCCGGGCACCACCGCAGGCCCGCTGGCGCCCAACGCCCAAGCCGTGTCGGCGGCCGGCGCTCCCGCGCGCATCGACCAGGTAATCCCGAGCGCTCGCCGCCCGTTCGTCCTGACTCAGACAGCGGCAAGTGAGCAATCGCTCCAATCTCTAACCAGGTCGCTCAACAGAATCTGCTGATTCGGTCTACCATGGTCCAACTTCCGAGAAGTTAATAAAGGGGTATTTGCCATGCAATCAGCAGTAAAAGGAACGACCATGCCCGTCCTCGAGGTCATGCTCGAGCGCGGCGATTCGGTGTACACGCCGCACGGCGAACTCGTCTGGATGAGCAAAAGCGTTCACATGTCCCAGACGACGAACACCGGTGGTGGCGGCCTCCTGCGCGGCATGAAACGCGTGATGGGCGGCGGCGGCCTGTTCGTCACCAAATACGAAGGCCCCGGTCAGGTCGCATTCGCCTCCAGGCTCCCCGGCCAGATCGTCCCGGTCGACATCGCCCATGGTGAGCACTACCTGGTGCACAAGCACGGCTGGCTGGCGAGCACGCACGGCGTCCGTGCGAGCGTGGGCGTCCAGCACAGTATCAGGGGCGGGCTATTCGGAGGCGAGGGCTTCGTCATGCAGAAGCTCGAAGGCGAAGGCACGGCCTGGATCGAGGTCGGCGGTGAGCTGATGATGTATGACCTGGACCGGGGCGAGCAGATGCTGGCGCACCCTGGCCACATCGGCATGTTCGCCGGTTCGGTCAAGTTCTCGATGACCCGGGTCAAGGGGATCAGAAACATGCTGTTCGGCCACGACGGACTGCTCCTGGCTGAACTGACCGGCCCAGGCCGCGTCTGGCTGCAGTCCATGCCGGTACCGATCCTGGCCGGCACTTTGACCCCGTACATCGCCGAGGCGATGGCCGAGGAGGAAGAAAAGTAACACTCGTCCGACCGCGGTCGGCGAGGCGCTAGGCGGCCCGCCCGCAAACCCTTTATCCCTGCTGCCGGCCGGACGCCGCTACATCGGTGCCCTCCTGATGCTGTAGCTTCCCGGGACGGAACGACACCAGAGGGGCAACGAGGCGGCCAGCGCGACATCAGGGGGGCACCGATGTCGTAGCTTCCCGGGACGCAACGACATCAGGAGGGCACCGATGCTGCTGACCTGGAGGCCGGCCCGTGATTAATGCCCGGTCAGGGGCTGCATCTCGATCGGCGGCTTGTCGATCTGCGGTCAGTTGTCCTTGCGGGCCATGCCGCCGGTCAGGGTCATGACCTCGCTGGAGTTGGTTATCGTCTCCTCGTCGGGCCGCCAGTCCCAGACATCGACAAGTCCTGGTTCGAGGAGGGTGAAGTCGCCGAAGAACTCCGCGATCTGGTCACGATCTCTGAACGGGGCGACCGGCGGCATCTTCTTCCTGGCCTCACCGAGTTCTTTCGCGGCCTCGAACAGGGGCGTCCTCCCCGCCACCTGGCCAGGCCGGAACTCGATATGCGAGATCGCCAGGAAGCTGCCGGGAGCCATGACGTCTCGCAGCTCAGCCACGCTCTCGGCTGGATCAAGTTCGTCGGGAACGAAATGCAGGATAGCGAGCAACAAGATGGCGACGGGCTTGCTGAAGTCGATCAGGTTCTGCAGTTCCCGGTCGCGGAGCATGTCCTCCGGCCGGGACACGTCCGCGAGGATGGCCGCGGTGTGTGGAGTGGCCAGTAGCGCCCGCGAATGGCTGACCACCACGGGATCGTTGTCCACGTAGACCACGTGCGGATTGGCGGTGACCCGCTCGGCGACCTGATGCACGTTCTGCATCGTCGGCAGGCCGGAGCCGATGTCGAGGAACTGGCTGACGCCCGCGTCCGCGCAGAACCGGACGACCCGGCCCAGGAACTTGCGGTTCTCGCGAGCGAACCAGGGCAACTGCGGAACCGCACGGGTGGACCGCTCGGAAGCTTCCCGGTCGACCGCGAAGTTGTCCTTGCCGCCCAGCCAGTAGTCATACATCCGCGCTATGTTCGGGACCGAGACGTCAACCGACGAGGTCGGCCTGCTCGCGTCCATCATGCTTGTCGAGGTTAGCGCATAACGGCAACCGTGGGTCACAAGCGACGCACCCACGCCCTGCTGGCCAGCCAACTAAAAGGCGAGGATCGCCTGGGGGCTGATCCTCGCCTTGACCTTGCTTGGGGCTAACCGCGCCCCTAACGACTGTAACACTCCGAAACGGTCGAATTCTCCGTTTCGTACCCCGCCGACGAAGGCATACCACTCGTCTGGAGTAAACCGGAGGAACGGGCCTTCGGCATCCTTGCTGTCCCTGACGCCGATGCCGCCGCCGGGAAGGTTGGCAACCTCGACACAGTTGCCATTGGCGAAACTCAAGGAGCTCTTGACCCAGCCCGAGTCTGGATTGCTCACGTCCTTTACCTCGCAGAATGTGGTGTGAATAATTATCGGTGCCTGCGAATACGCAGGTGAATACGCAGTCGATTGGACGAAAGCGCGAGGGTACTCTATCAGCTAGTTAGAGCGTTCGCTGAGCATCTGACCAATACGACTCGGCTGTCTCAAGTATCAGTTCTCTGGAGGCTGCGGCGTCAAGCGCCGAGGCGCTGAGCATTTGGAATGCAATCCTATGCAGATAGGTTTCCCGCTCGCCCTGTACCGAGAAGTCAGTTTTCAAATGCTCGGCACTTACCACATCTTGCAGAATAGCGTCTTGGTCGTGTCCGAAACGAAATATTACGAATGACTCAGCGAAAACGGTGTGCTGGGTATCGAGCGGTAGGATGCGAAGTGTCACGCTTGGCTCGTCACCGATCTCTATAAGCCGTTTGAGCTGCTCATACATGACGTCGTGATCACCGATGCGACGCCTGAGCACCGATTCGTCCAGAATCACGGACAGCTCCATCGGAGACTCTCGGGTGAGGACCTGCTGGCGTTGCATCCGGACTTTGACCAGACGTTCGATCAAGCCTGGGGCGATTGGCTCGACCTTGTTGTAACTGCGAATTATGTGCCGAGCGTACGCTTCGGTTTGCAGTAGACCGGATACAACCTCAACGTGCCATATATCAATGGACGTGGCTTCGTGTTCCAAGCCGATGAACTGCTGGTAGTCAGGAGACAGGAAGTCCGTGTATTCTTCCCACCATCCCTTTTGCGAGGCGTCCCTTGCTAGCGCGAGCAGCATCGCGCGCCTTGACCCAGTCACGTCGTAATAATCGAGCAGTTTTTCGACTTCGGCCAGCTTCAGGCCGGTCCTCGCCAATTCGTAGCGGCTGATCTTGGACGGCGACCAGCGGAGTGCCGCTGCGACGACATCGCCGCTCTTGCCCTTGCTCTCCCTGATCGCGCGCAGTTCCGCGGCAAGTCGGCGGCGCCGTACCGTCGGGCTTCCTGGCATAGTCATCCGGCGTTCCTCCTTTCGCGGTTCGCGCGAGCGAAAGTAGCGCGGCTGCCGTGGCAGGCCCTCGGGCCTGAGCGAAACGCGTCAACTGGATGCTTCATGGAAATTTTCATTGCATCTCACCTTGAGACCCAGCGTAACCGAACAAGCCCGACTTTAGGGGTAGGCAATGGCTCCTTTGACCCTGCCAACCCGTGCAACTCCGGCCACACGAGGGTCATTACTTCGCGGTGATAGTGCGCAAGGCCGCCTCACGGGCGATATCGATCCGCGAGTGAACGTCGAGCTTCTTCAGGATGTGCGAGACGTGCGTGGCGACAGTCCGTGGCGAGAGGAATAGCTTAGCGGCGATCTCGGGGTTCGACATTCCCCCGCCCACCAGCGCCGCGACCTTCATTTCCATCGGGGTCAGGCTCTCCCAGCCGCTGCGAGCCTGACGATGCTTCGAGTGCGGACCTCGACGGATGCCGTGCGCACGGAACTTGGCCTGGATCAAGGCGACGTCGGCGGCGGCGCCGAGTGAGTCGTAGGCATCGACGGCCTGGGTGAAGGCGGACCGGCCTTCCTCACGGTCACCGATGCGCAGGAACTCGGCGGCGGCGGCCTCGAGTGCCCTGGCCCGCATCAGTGGCCGCCCGGCGTCCTGGTACCGGCCGGCGGCCGAGATCAGCACAGCCGGGTCATGCTCGATCAGGCCTCGGCAGTAGAGCGCGTTCGCCTGCCGGTGCGGGATCTCCGAGCCAGAGGCAAGCGCTTCGGCGTGGCCGACCAGCGTCTTGGCGGTGGCCACGTTCCCAAGCTCGGTAGCGAGACGGACGGCATCGGCCAGCAGGTCCTCGACCTCGTCCAGCTCCATGTTGTCGCCGAAGCCGGCGGTGAGCACGGACAGTGCCTCTGGCAGTGCGTCGGAATGCTCGCGGTCCAGGCTGCGGGCCTGTGCGAGCGAAGAGATGACCCGGTTCCCGATCCGTTCGGCATGCTCGACGGCGACGGCCAGGTGACTGCGCGCCTCATCCATCTCGCCGCGGTGGAAGCAGATGACGGCGGCGATGCCGTGGTCACAGCACGTCGCGGCGGGCTCTTTCAGGTCCTCATCGAGACTTTCGACCTCGATCATGGCTTCGTCCCAGCGCCCGGTGTCAAAGAGCAGTTGGCCGAGAGCGCCATGGGCCTGGACCAGGCGGACGACCGTGCCGACATGGTCGGCCAGGGCCAGAGCCTGCCTGGCCGCAGCGAGCGCCTCATCGTACTGGTCCAGCATGCCCAGGGCGATGGCCTTGTTGATCTGCAAAAGCAGCCGCAGGTCGGTCAGGGTCGGATCGACCCGGGTCACGGTCAGGGCCCGGTCAAACAGCGGAAGGGCGTCGGTCATCTGCCCCTGCGCTGCCGTCACCATCGTCAGGACGTGCAGAGCCCAGCCCATCGCCCAGTTGTCGCCGGTCTCCGAGGCTTCCTCGAGCGCCTCGGCGGCGACCCGGCCCGCCTTCTCGATCTCACCGAGGTTGCAGCGCGTCCGGGCGGCCAGCACCAGCAGCCTGGCATGGTGCCGGGCTGAAATCCCCTGCGCGGCGAGCGCCTCGTTCAGCGCGGCGATCGACTCCTCAGACCGGCCGACTAGGATCCGGCACTGCGCGAGCGTCCAGTGCAGGTCGACGATGAGGTCGGGCTCGGTCGCATGCAGCAGCGCCCCGAGGGCGACCTGCTCGGCTTCCGCGCTGTCGCCGAGCCGATAAAGCGCGTCGGCCAGCCGAGCGGCCAGGTCGTCGCGCTGAGGCAAGTCGACGGGGCAGTTCGCGACGGCTTGGCGCAACAACTCGGCCGCTACCTGCGGTGCCTGCCCGACTAGCAGCTCCGCCGTATTAGCGAGCCAGCGCAGGATCCACTCATCGAGCGGCTGGCTGCTGCGGTTCGAACCATCCACGGCCCAGAGCAACTGCCGGGCGACCCGGTCCGCGGGCGCGTTGGCCTGGGCGAGCGCACAGGCCGCGTCCCGATGCCAGGCCGCGCGCACGGGCAGGGGGATTTCTTCGTACAGGGCGGCGCGGATGAGCGGGTGCCTGAATCCGAGATTGGCGCCGGATTCGGTCAGCACTCCGGCAGTGCGTGCCTCATCGAGTGCCGAAACCAGGTCGGCCACGCCTCGTGACAAAACGATAGCCAGGTCCGGTACAGCGAAGTCCACCCCGAGCAGTGCGGCCGCGCGCAGCACCTCGCGGGCCGTCCCCGAGACGAAGCCGAGCCGGTCGGCGATCGCGGCCGACAGCGACTCTGGCGCGCGGCCGCTCGTCAGTTCGGCCGATCCGGCGGCCGTCACCGTCAGGCTGGCGCTCCGGGCCAGCGCGCCGACCAGCTCGGTGACATACAGCGGATTGCCGCTTGCTCCTTCGGCGAGCTGCAGCAGGTTTTCATCCGGTGTTCCGCCTGCCAGAGCGCCAACTAGCTCGGCCACGGCCTGATCAGATAGGCCGGTCAGGTGAAGTCTCGAATCGTCCTGCACCGCTCTTTTCAGCGCGAGCAGGTCCTCGCGCTGCGGTACCGGACGCATGGTCCCGATCAGCAGCAGCGGTAGCTGACGGGTCGATCGCGTCAGTCGGCCCCACAGCACGACGCTTGAATGGTCAGCCCACTGGAGATCGTCGATGACCAGCACCGTCGGCCGTTCCGCGCACTGCTCGGTCACCAGGGCCAGCAGTTGCTCGGCTAGGGCAGCGGGAACATCCATGCCCTTAGCGGTGGTTTCCCCACGCAATAGCCTGACGATCGAATGTCGTCGCAGGTTGTCAGAAGGCTCGCGAACTCGCAGTCCTTCAAGAAGGGGCAACAGTGGTAAAGCCTGCCCCAGTTCATCACCCGCGCCCCAGAAGACCTCATAGTCATCATCCGCAGCTGTAGCTGCCAGAGCAGCTCGAACAAGCGCGGATTTACCAATTCCTGGCTCACCCTCGATCAGAACTGAGCTGCCGAGCCCCTTGGCTAGGTCCTTAAGGCTCCCAGCCAACATGGCGAGCTCGTCGTCTCGGCCGATCAGCGCGCCAGCCAGGGTCACGGTCGACACCTTGCGTACTTTACTACCAGAACAATAGGTAAAC
>WNEY01001161.1_pt1 | contig 18169 bp, 9 predicted proteins | sample 5400531 | NCBI WGS metagenome assembly WNEY01 (sample SAMN13153338, study PRJNA577476) | soil metagenome | isolation source: 200 cm saprolite under Douglas fir tree site 1 | place: USA:California | collected 2015-04-18
GAACGGGCAGGAGCGCGCAAAGACTGATCCATTGCGACGCCGACGCCGATATAACCACCGGAGCATCCCACATGTTGGATTTCAAGAATCTCACCGGCGGCAAGGGCAAGCTTGTGCAAAAACAAACCGATGAGCTGGAAGCGCTCATCGCAACCGCGCGCGAGGAGCGCAGCGCCATCAGCGCCATGCTGACCGCACTGACGACGCGCAGCGCCAAGCTCACGCCGCTCGCCAAATCGCTCGAGCAGGTCTCCGAACGAGCGACGTCGGTCACGGAACGGCTCGATCAGATCACCAAGCGCCTGACTACGCTCGACGATCGTACCAGGGAGCTGTCGGAGATCGACAAGCGCATTGAGGCATTGAAGGAATCGGCGCGCCAGGCGGAGCAGACGACGCAGACTGCTTTGGGGCCGGACGGCGAGCTCCAGAAGCACCGCGAAGCGGTGCAGCACCTCTCGTCCCAGGCGCTCGGCACCCAGGCTACGCTCGACACGCTCAGGAAGGAGCGGGAGACGCTCGAAGAGCTGCGGGGCCAGCTGCAGAAGGCCGATACCGAGGTCAAGCAATCGCTGGGACAGTCGAGCACGCTGAAGGCGGAGCTCGATCAGATCCGCGCACTGGCGACGACCCTCAGCCAGGACTACGGGAAGATCCGCGAGACCTCGCGCGAGGCGCGCGAGGACACCACCGCCGCGATGGCGACAGTGAAAGAAGTCGAGAACAAGCTCGGCCCGCTGGCGCGGCTCCACGAGCTCAGCCAGAGCACGGACGAACGGCTGACTGCGCTGAACGCGCTCGCGGAGCACGTGTCGCACAAAGCCAAAGCGCTCGAGAGCCAGCAGCAGTCGGTCGAGCACGCCGTCGTTCAGGCCAACCGGGTGAACGAGATGGTCTGGGCGATGGACATCCAGATCGGCAAGCTCAACGAAGGCGTGAAACAGATCGCGCGCGCTGACGAAACGCTCGCGCGCACGGAGAAACTCTCGGCCGAGACCGGCGCGCAGCTCGAGAGCGCGACCCTGCTCCGGCAGGAGGCCGAGCGCGAGTCCGGCAAGCTGAAGAAGGACGCCACCGCGCTGCTCGAGGTGGTCCGCAGTCAGGTGGACACGCTGACGGCGAAGAAAAAGGAATTCGAGGCGTTCGACGAGCGCCTCCGGACGCTGCAGGTCGGCGTCGGCGATGCCGAGTCGCGCATGGAGGTGATCGCGGCGAAAGACAAAAACCTCATCGAGCTGTCGCAGAACTTCGACAGCCTCAACAGGCGCTTCGAATCGTTGTTCGCGCAGGCGGACGATCTCACCAAGAAGCAGCTGTCGCTCGAGACGCTTCATGAGCGGCTGGGCCAGGTCGACGATCTCGCGAAGAAGACCTCGTGGCAGCTCGACTCCCTCCGCCAGAGCCGGCAGGACCTCGACGTGCTCCGCAAGGAGATCCAGGAGTTCTACACATCGCACGCCGACGCGGCGAAGCTCGCCGACAAGCTCGGCGCCGATCGTCTCGGCCTCGAGGCCTTCGGCGAGCGCATGACGGCGTTCTCGGCGCAGGCGCCGGAGCTCGAGGCGAAGATGGACGCCATCCTCGGCAAGCTGAATCTGGTGGATGAGGGCACGCAGAGGGCGACGCGCCTGCACGAATCGGTCGCCGAGCTGGACGCGCAAATCTCCCGCGTCAGCGCGCGGCTGCCGTTCGTCGACAGGCTCGAAGGTCGCCTGAACGGGCTCAATGCCGTCAGCGCCGACGTGGACCGCAAGCTCGAGGAGCAGCTGGCGCGCCGCGCGGAGCTCGAGACACTCAGGAGCTCGGTCGACGGCCTCGCGGCGCAGATGGCCGACGCCCAGCACAAGCTCGACGACGTGCGCGAGCTGCAGGCGAGGCTCGTGCCGCTGGTGGCCGAGGTCAACAACCTGCAGTCGAACATCGCCGCGACGGGGAAGCGCCTCGAGGGTACGAAGTTCACCGAAGCCGCCGTCATCGATCAGGAAAAGCGGTACGTCGAGCTGGTCGCGGCCAGCAAGACCGTGGCGACCGAGGTGGCCGAGCGCGCGCGCCAGATGCAGGCGCTCGCCGAGGAGCTGTCGCGCGCCGCGAAGGTGAAGGACGAGATGCTCGCGGAGCTCGATCGCGTGCAGGGCCGGCATCTCGAGACCTCGAGCCAGATTCAGGCGTCGGAAGATCAGCTCACGCGCGCCGAGGACATGTTCAAGCAGCTCGAGTCGCGCCGGTCGCAGGTCGCGTTCGGCGAGAAGAAGCTGGCCGCTGTGGAGTCACGGCTCCTGGAGATCAAGCAGCTGGCGATGGAGCTGGACAAGAGCATCGCGGCAATTGCGAGCCGCGAGCAGCTGGTCAGCGCCGTGAAGGCCGAGGTCGAGCACGTCCACCAGATCAGCGCGCGCAGCAAGGCCGACCTGAACCACGTCACCGAGCACCGTGGCGAAGTCGCCGCCCTCAAGAACCAGGTGGACGTGCTGCTGTCGCGGATCTCCGACACCGACGAGCGCATCGTGGCCATCGACGCCAGGCGGAAACTGGTCGATGAAGTGCAGACGAAGGCCAACGCCATCGTCCACGTCCTCGACGACATGCGCATCAACCTCGAGACACTCGCCGAGCAGAAGGCGGTCATCGATCACGTTGCCGAGAAGGTCGCGCAGCTCGAGTTCACGCTGCAGGAGGCGCGCAACACGCTGCGCGCGCTGCAGCACGAGCGCGAGCTCGCGGAGCGCATCGAGCAGGGCATCAAGCAGCTCCGGTCTAAGACAAAGCCGTCGGAGGAATCGCAGCGGACGGCCTGAGCGGGAACAGGCGTAGCGATCGAGAGCTACCTGACGGATCACAACGAGCACTGTGAGCCCTTTGGTCGGGACGTGACGGTCCGCGCGCTGATCCCAAAGCGCCTCCAGTCTCTTCGACGTTCTTCCCCCCGGCGATCAACTGAAGGACCTCGCGTTCTCTGCCCGCTGAGCGGATGGGACGTGCTGTCGTGCTGCTCGCGGGCGAAGCGTCGCCGCTCGTCGACCCGGAGCCGCAGGAGGCGGCCGGACAACCTTCGAGGCGAGTCCTCCGCCCGCTTGCACTCTCCGATTTGCCGCGCGAATCTGGTCAGGGTTCGCGTCGCTTGAATGCTGAAGCTGCCCCGGCGCTGACTTTGTTCTGCCAAACGTCGTATCTGGCCGCCGAGCACTCTCACATGAGCGTGACGGTTTTTCCAGCATGAGAAGACGGAAATCCCCGAATTGCGGCCCCAATCGCGATGCAGTCACCTCTAATGTCGGCATAGTAGCGGCTCGACCGAACGACCCCACACGCTCAGAAAGGGGGACGCTCGCGGGCGCTCCGCTTGCACGGCGACTTACAACTTCAGAGTGACCTCGGGCGGGTCACTCTCCTTTTTGGGCGACAAACCAATTCAATGATCGACCTTTGGACGATGCGGAACAGAAGCAAACCTGTCGTCGTCGTGCTCGTCATCGTAGCCATCTGGGCAGCGATAGAGGCGATGTCGGCCCAGGTCCCGCGAGTGGCCTTCACCACGATCCTTGCCACCGATCTGGGCACGACAGAGCCGGCGGGCCAGGCGATCGCAGACTTCAACCAGGATGGTCATCTCGACACGCTTGTCACCGCCAAAGTCGCTCCTGCCTTCACCGTGAACCTTTTCACGGGCAACGGGAGCGGACTCTTTTCCCATGCGCGTCAGTTCTTGTTCAAGGATGCCACCGCCGTTGCGACGGGTGACTTCAACGGCGACGGTGTGCTCGATGTAGTGGTGACGCAGGATCTCACCGACAAGGTTTCCGGCTACGGTGACTTCGTGTGCGGTTCCACGGTCGGCATCGTCATCGCCCTGGGGCCCGACTTCTCGTCCACGCGCTGCATCGCCACCGTTCCTCGCGCGATCGCCGTGCAGACGGGCGACTTCGATCGGGACGGCCGGACAGACATCGCGGTGATCAGTGCTACTGGCCAGGGTCTGCTGATCTACAGTCAACTCGACTTTGTCACCTACGGGGTCAGAGTGACGAGCGTGCCTGGAGGCGGGCTCGCTGCGACGAACATGGCGCCGCCGGTGGACCTGAACGGGGATGGCTTCCTTGATCTCGTGGTTTCACACGAAACGGGTGTCGCCACGCTTCTCGGCAACGGTGATGGCACGTTCCGGATGGGCGGGAGCGCCGGCAGCACCAACGCGACACAGGCTGTGGCGGTTGGCGACCTCAACGGAGACGCGATTCCAGACATCGCATCAGTCGAGTCGACCGCGGGCCGTCTCGTCGTCGCCTTCGGTCTGGGCGACGGCACGTTTTCCGCGGCGGCGGTTGACACGATCGGGACGGACCTCTCGGATGTCGCCATCGCGGACATCGACCACGACGGGCGCGCCGACCTCATCGTCGCGCACAGAAGTGGCGGCGCGATTCGGATCTTCTTTGGCAACGGCGACGGAACATTCGTGCCGAACCCGCCGCTTCTGCTCAGCGTCAAACCGAAGCGTCTTGCCGTGCGCGACTGGGACGAGGACGGAGATCTGGATATCGGCATCCTTGACTCGGGCGTCAACGGCCTGAACGCCGTCTCGTGGATCGCACTGCAGGACGGCCACGGGCCTGTCGATACGACGCCTCCGACCGTGGCGCTGACATCCCCCGTCGCGGGGCACATCGTGCGTGGCAGCACCGTCGCGGTGACCGCGACGGCTTCCGACAACGTCGGCGTGACCCACGTCGCGTTCTACGCGGGCGCCACCCTCATCGGCGAGTCGGCAGGCCCGAACTACATGGTCAGTTGGAACACCGCCTCGGTGCCAGCTGGGCCCGTCACTCTGAGGGCTTCGGCCTTCGACGCCGCGCTCAACGAATCGATCTGGGCCACCATTCGGGTCACTGTAGACGAGACACTCGACACGACGCCACCCACGGTGTTCGTGCCGGCGAACGCGACCGTCGGCGCCACAGCCCCGGCTGGTGCGACCTTCGTCTTCAGCGCGTGGGCCACCGATAGCGTCGATGGGTTCGTGCCGGTGTCCTGCATTCCGCCGAGCGGATCGACCTTCCCGATCGGCACGACGACGGTGACCTGCAGAGCGAGCGACGCGCATGGCAACACCGGCTCGGCATCGTTCACCGTGACGGTGAAGACAGTGCCGGCGGCCGGTACGGCCCTGCCGGCCGCGCCGGCGCAGAGCTTGTCGCTGACGTTCAGTCCGACCGACGCGGCGAATTCTCCCCCCGCGACTGCGAGCGTGACGGTCACCGTACTGAACGCCCCGGTGACCATCGGGACCCAAATTGCAGGGACTTTCAACGACGCGACGGGGCACTCGGGGCAGTCACACCTTGTCTATGCTCCCAACGCCGGCGTCTGGTGGCTGTTCACGTTGTCCTCGGCCCACGATTCGTTCAACGACCACACGGTCCGCAGTTACGTCAGCAGCGGGCCGGATCTTGCGACCGCCACTTGGGCCGCCGCCTCGGCAAGCCCGAATTTGGCCAATGCGGGCTTTGCGACCAACTCGCTGATGGCGGGCGGCCGGTCGTTGGGCGCGGCGCTTTTGAGTATCGGCAGCACCGACTATGTCCACCTGTTTGCGTCGGCGGCGTTCGACGGGCAGGTGTCGTCGAACGGCCATATCCGCGCGCAGCTCGGCGCGACGTCGATCACCTGGGGCAGTTGGAATAACCCCGGCTCGCCGAACACCGCATCGGAGTGGCAGGGTCCAGCTGGTACAGGCGCGAGCGGTGCATCCAGCAAAACACCTTGGGGGAACGCGGTCGGCATCTCGACCGGCGGCTTCATCCATCATTTCAGCGTCACGATGGACCAGGAGGTCGATTGCGTGGTCGGCCGATCGACCAACCCGGACACGTCGGCGTCGTGGACCAACGGATTCGGCACGAACACCGATCCGGTCGCGAACCCGTCGATTACGTCGCCGCCCGGCACGACCGCGGTCATCGACAAGACGATGCCGAACGAATGCAAGGCGCTGGCGTTTGCGCCCTTGGCGTCGAACGCGATGCTGGCGGTGTACCACAACGGCGGCACGCCTTCAGTGGTCCAGCCGAACCTGACGAACCTGCGTTACACGAAATCCGGCGCGTCCGGCATCTGGACGAACGTTCCGACAAACGGCCTCGGCGGCGATGGCAACGTCTTCGCAGCGAGCGCGACGATCAATCAGAACGACTGGGCGCTCGTTCCCGTGACCACGACGAAGATCTACGCCTTCCGCAGGAACGGCACGGCCCTCGACGGCGCGTCGTATGCCGCCGCCACCAACGCCTGGGCGGCGCTGTCGCCCGCGCCGCCGGCGTTTGGCACAGGTCAGGCGTTCAAGGCCGGTGGCGGTCTGTTTGGAGCGACCGACGGGACGAACGTCTGGGTGTTCGTCATCAATACCGATGCGACAAACTCGATTCTCTATACCAGGTTCGACGGCACGGTGTGGACGTCGTGGGCAACGGTCCCAGGAACCGACACAGGCGCGCAGATACGCAATTTCATTTCGGGCTACCCAAGGGTCGCCAGCAATCAGATCGGCCTGGTCTGGACATACGGTCCGACTGGAGGTCTTTACGACGTGGCGGCCACGTCACTCGCCATCGGTGGCGCGGACACAGTGCCGCCGACTGCGTCAATGACGGCGCCCGCGAATGGAGCAACGGTAACTGGAGCCGCCGTCACCGTATCGGCGAACGCCGCCGACAACGTCGGCGTGGTTGGTGTGCAGTTCCTGCTCGATGGAGCGCCGCTCGGAGCGGAGGTGACCAGTGCGCCCTACACGGTGAGCTGGAACACCGCGGGGACATCAAACGGCGTCCACACACTTGCGGCGCGGGCCCGGGATGCGGCGAGCAACCAGACCACGTCGACGCCGGTGAGCGTCACGGTGGCGCACATCACGCCAACAATCACGTGGCCGACACCGGCCAGTATTCTTTCCGGGACGCCGCTCGGCGCGACGCAGTTGAACGCGACCGCGTCTGTGCCGGGCACATTCGTTTACTCGCCAGTCGCCGGCACCGTGCTGCCCGCGGGCGCGGGGCAAACACTGGCGGTGACGTTCACGCCGAGCGACACCGCGAACTACACGACGGCCACCGCGAGCGTGCTCCTCACGGTGCTTGCCTTACCGAGCGTCACGGTCAGTTCGACCACCGCTCCCGCCGGCGGGACCGTCATGGCCACGGTCGCCAACGGTCCCGGCCAGCCGGGCGACTGGGTCGGGCTCTACGACGCCGGGGGCAACGCCGTGCAGTGGCAGTATCTCAACGGCTCGCACACCCTGCCGGCGAGTGGGGTGACGGGCGCCACGGTGACGTTTACCCTGCCGGCCACGCCGGGGACCTACAACGTGCGGTTCTTCAACGCCGCGTACGTGTTGGTGGCGACCAGCGCGTCGATCATGACGACAGCGCCGAGCGTCACGCTCAGCGCGACGACCGGGACCGCCGGCGGCACGGTGATGGCGACGGTCACCAACGGGCCGGGCACCGCCGGTGATTGGGTCGGCTTGTATACCACGAGCGGGATCGCCATGCAGTGGCAGTATCTCAACGGCACGCAGGTGAAGCCGGCGGTCGGCTTCACCAGCGCCACGGTGACGTTCACCTTGCCGTCGACACCGGGGACCTACCACGTGCGGTTCTTCAACGCCGAATACACCTTAGTGGCGACAAGCGCGTCGATCACGACCACGGCGCCCAGCGTCACCCTCGGCGCCACGACCGGCATTGCCGGCGGCACGGTGACGGCCGTCATTGCCAATGGGCCCGGCACACCGGGCGACTGGGTCGGGCTTTACGATGCGGGCGGCAACGCGGTGCAGTGGCAGTATCTCAACGGCTCGCACATCATGCCGGCAACCGGGATCCCCAACGCGTCGGTGACGTTCATGCTGCCGCCAACGCCGGGCGCCTATCAGGCGCGGCTCTTCAATGCCGCCTACACGTTGGTCGCGACCAGCGGATCGATCACGACGACGCTGCCGACGGTCACGCTCAGCGCGACGACCGGCAGCGCCGGCGGCACGGTGACGGCCACGATCGCCAACGGTCCCGGCCTGCCCGGCGACTGGGTGGGGTTGTCCGATGCGAGCGGGAACATCCTGCAGTGGAAGTATCTCAACGGATCACAGACGCTGCCTGCCGTCGGGACCGGCAACGCGGCCGTGCCGTTCACCTTGCCGGCGACGCCCGGAACGTATCACGTCCGGTTCTTCAATGCCGCCTACCTGTTGATTGCGATGAGCGGGTCGATTACGACCACGCTGCCGAGCGTGACGCTCAGCGCGGCCACGGGCACCGTCGGCGGCACGGTGATGGCGACGGTGACGAATGGTCCGGGCACGCCGGGCGACTGGGTCGGCCTCTATGACGCAACCGGGACCGTGCGGCAGTGGCAGTATCTGAACGGGACCCAGACGCTGCCGGCCGCCGGCATCCCCAACGCGACGGTAACGTTCACGCTGCCGGCGCCGGGGATCTACCACGTGCGGCTCTTCAACGCCACCTACACGTGGGTGGCCACCAGCACGACGGTGACGGTGCCGTAGACATCAATAACCGCTCCGTCGTGCATGTCGCACCTTGTGACCCTCGGCACGAGCGGCGACGTCGCGCGCGGGCGGTTGCGCATGAAGGCTCGCAACAGCGGCCGTCAGCACGCCGACCAGCAACCGCGTCTCGTCATCGGTTACCGCCCCAACTTGATTGATACCATCGCTCGCTGGCCGTCCGCGAGTGCGACGCGCTGCGATCCGGGCACGAGCGACTCCAAGAAGTCGAGATTCTCGATCTCACCGTGCAGGTCGGCGACCTGGCGTCGGTCAATGGATGCGAGGTAGTAGTCGCCGGGCGGCAGGCCTTCGATATGGAACCGTGCGTCGCGATCGCACGTCGCGGCCGCGATGAACCGTGAACGCGCGTATCTGAGCGACGAGTCGACCGCAAACGCGATCGCCAGGGCGTTGCTCGCCGGCCGGCCGCGAGCATCAACCACGGTTCCGGCAATGTCGCTGACGCGGTTCGTCAGCACGACTTCCACATCCTCCAGCGACTGACTGGGGCGGCCGAACGGCAGCACCGCATCGGTCACGTCGGATCCGTTCACGAGGATGGCCCTCAGCGCGTAACCGGCGGGCGCGCGCACCAGACGCAGGCGACGCGGACCCTGCAGTCCGGCCAGTTCGAAGCGAAGATCCTCGCGGATCAGGGCGCGCGACGGCCCCCCGCTGAACGTGGGCGAGAGGTCGGCATCCAGCACGATGGGCGAGATCTCGATTTCGCCCGGTTCCGCGGTGCCGCCGCCTTCGACGACGATGCGCCCGGCGATCGTGGAACCCGGAGAGAGGTGTACCTCGAGACCGGTGACGTCCGCGTCGGTGACCGTCACCAACACCGACGCCGTTTCGCCTTCGTTCCACGAGCCATTGCGATGCCGCGAAATCTGCAGTAGGTACTCGCCCGGCGGTACGTTCGTGAATTCGAAACTGCCGTCGCGCTCGACACGCGCTCCGGTCGCGATCGGTGCGACGACTCCGGACCGGCGGCTAGGAGACAGCGCGATGCCGCCGGTGACCGGCTGTCCCTCGGCGTCGAACGCCTGACCGGCGATGCGCGCCGTCTTCGTACGAACGAGCGAAAAATCGACGCCGGTTCTTTCCTGCGCGGTCCGAACCGAGACGAACTGTTCTTCGGACGGATTCGCCGTGCCAGGGTAGTACGTCGTCGCGTAGCCCGGCAAATCGATCGAAACGTTCGTGCCGGTGATCTGACCGACCACCGCAATCGGGATGTAGTCGCCTCCAGACAGGCCAGACACCCGATAGCGTCCGAGATCGTCGGTCCGCTGCGCTGCGCCGGGCGCCCCTGCAAGACGTCGCCGCCCGTCAACCCGCCGAACCGTCAGCGCGTGGACCGACGCGCCCTCGACCGGATCTCCATTTTCATCAAAGATGCGTCCGCTGATCACAGCGGGGCGCACAAGAGTGATGTTGAGGTCCGACGTGACCGCACCGGCAACGACCGTGGCGTCTTCGCCCAAGTCAAAACCCTCGCGCTGACCGTATATACCTGGCACGTAACCGGGCCGCCGCGCGGTGATCCGGAACGTCCCGCCTCGGTCCTGCGGCAGGACGAATTGATATGCGCCGTCGACGTCGCTGATCGTCGCACGTCGCTGCGTCTGCGGCGCATCGGGCGCACTCAGCAGCACCTCAGCGCCCGCGAGCGGCCGGCCATCGGCCGCCACGATCCGACCGCTGGCGATGGTGGCGTCCCGCGCGGGCGGCGCAACGCGAGGTCCGGCCGGCATGGTCGCGGGAACGACGAAATCGATCCCCAGTTTCTCGTCGCCGGGCTGAAGCGACATCGGCTCACCGTGTTCGGACTTCAAACCGCCGGGGTAGTAAATCCGCTGCGCCAGATCGTCGCCACCGGTCATGATGCCGCCACCGGGAGCCGTGACGATCGACCGCACGGCGGCAAGAACGCTGACGAGGACCGCGCCGCCCGGCAGGCTGCCGATGCGGTACCGCCCCAGCTCGTCGGTCAATCCGAGGATCGGCGGCAGCGTCGTGACAGTTTGCCCGGGAATTCGCTCGATCATCACTGACGCACCAGGCACCGGCTCGCCCGCATCGTCGAGCACCGTGCCGGAGATCGCGGCCCCTCGCGCCAGTGCAAGGAACACATCGTCCACGACCTCGCCGCTGCCGAGGGAGATTGGCGCCGACGCGCCCGCCGCGCCGTCTCCGATGATCATCTTCGCAAAGCCGGCCTTGCTCGCGGTCACCGTGTACTTGTCAGCGGCGATGTTCACGAGCGCAAAACGGCCTTCGCGATCGGTCAGGACGGCGGGAAGGTCTCGCTCGGATGACAGGGTGACTCGTGCATTTCGCACAGGGTCGCCGTTCGCGGCCTCAACGACGCGACCGCGAATAGTGCCTGTACCTGATGAGGGTCGGAGAGGACCGTCGCGCGTGGGGGCTTGCGCGACGGAAAACGCGAGAAGAACACCGACCGCGCGCGTCATGGCTCCAGCGACATTAACCGAGGAGCGCGAAGGTTTTCCGCCTTCCGAATTTGCGCCGAGCGTTGAAGAAGCGTGGCCTTTGTTGCTACGCCGAAGTGAGAACGACCTCCAGGCGCAGAGGCAGGCTCAGTTCGCGAGCCGATACAACGTCAAGTGCTGGCCAGCGGTCAGGCGATCGCCCGGCAGCAGGTGATTCCACGTTCTGAGCGCCGCGACCGTGGTCTTATAGAGCCGCGCGATCGATGCGAGCGTATCGCCGCGCTTCACCTCGTAGCTGACCTTCACCCGGCTGGACGCTTCGGTCGCCTGCGCGAGCTGACCCGATGCAGCCACGGTCCGCCGCGCCTCAGTGACCGGTGGCGTGCGCTCGGCTTGCGCCGACATCAGCACCGACGCCTCGTGCGGCACCATGAGCTTCTGGCCGGCCACGACGCGCGAGGTGGGCTTCAGGTAGTTCGCGTCTGCGAGATCCATCCTGGCCACGCGCAGCTTCCGCGCGATCAGCGTCAGCGTGTCGCCACGCCTCACCGTGTAGTACTTCAGCGACGCAAGGTCGGTAGCGGGCGTGGTGCTCAACTGCGCCAGGACGATCTCCGCAGTGCCGATGGGGACCTTGAGCTCGTACTTCGTGTCCCTGACGGGTGTCGTCCAGCGGCGGAGCTCCGGGTTCAACGCCTGAATCTCGTCGATCGAGCTGTCGGTCCACTCGGCGACCCGGCGCAGGTCGACGGGGCGGGGCAGTGTCACCTTGTCGAACGGCGCCGGCTCTTCAGTGTCGAAGTCGAAGCCGTACTGCGACGGGTTCCGGGCGATGACGATCGCCGCGAGAATCATCGGCACGTATTCGCGCGTCTCGCGCGGCAGCGCTCTCGGCTTCTCCGCCAGCTTCCAGAAGCTGTCGAGCCGCGTCGTCTTCATCGCGCGCTGCAAGCGTCCGGGGCCGCCGTTGTAGGAGGCCAGCGCGAGATGCCAGTCGCCGCCGAAGATCTTGCTGAGCGTCCGCAGGTACTTGGCGGCGGCGAGCGTCGCTTTTTCCGGATCGGACCGCTCATCGATGTACCAGTCGCGCCGCAGGCCGTTCTCGAGCGCGGTGCCCGTCATGAACTGCCACACGCCCTTGGCCTTCACGCGCGAGAGCGCGTTCGGCTTGAAGGCGCTCTCGACCAGCGGCACGTATGCGAGGTCGAGCGGGAGCCCTTCGGCGCGGAACACGTTCTGAATCATCGGCAGATACTTGCTGCCGCGCCTCATGCCCTCCTCGATGAAATCGTGGAGGCGTCCCTGGAACAGCTCGACGTACGAAAGGACCCGCTGATTCAGCGGGATCGGAATGTCGTGGTTGGCCGTCTGCAGGTCCGACGTGACGGCGTCCTTCACCTCGGGCGTCGCGGCTGGCGTTCCGAATGTCGATGACAGCGCCAGCAACTCGTCGATGGTCGCCGGCTCGTATTTCTTTTCTGTAAAGCCGTCGCCCGCCGTCAGCGCTCGCACCTCGTAGGTGCTGATGCGGTCGACCAGGCGATCGAAGTGCTCGCGAATGCGCGGCTCGGTCCGCCCCCCGAACGGCGACTCGAGCAGCACGTCGATGGAGCGGTTGAATTCTTGTTTCGCCGCTTCGACGTGCCCCTGCTCGAGCTCTTTCTGGCCCGCCTTGAAGTGGCGATCTGAGGTCGCAATCAGCGTCAGGACAGGGTCTTCAACAGGGGCCGGCGCGACCTCCTCAATGGGCGTCGCGACGAGCTGCACAGGTCCCGTCGTCGGCAACACCTCGTGCGCCTTCGATCGTAAGCCCGACCCGCAAGCCGTGACAAAGGGAACCAGCGCAATCAGGAAGCAGCGCTGCCACTGAGATCCGAGCATTCTGGGCGCTCCGCGATGACAGCCGGTTGGATTCCGCACCCCACCGTTCGCATCGTAAGTCGCCCCCACTGCGGGGGCTCCGTGTTCATCACGCGGGGAGGGCTGAGGCGCCCCCGCAACAAAAGCTGAGTCACTCTAGCAAACCGGAACCGTGGGGTCAACAATAAGTCCAACAGGCTCAGCAGTAACGGGATCAATTCCGTCAGCCCAACTGTGTATCGGTCGACCAGGTCAACCGCGCCACGGGGCAACAGAAAAGACGCGATGTTCCTCGGCCAAGTCGCGTGCGGCGGGGGTCACAATTGCACGTTCTGACACGATAAGTTTTCGCCCCGCCTGGATCGCCTGTCGGACGTCGTCTTCACAGACGAAATCAAGGGGCGCCTGGTCTTTGGCGTCAGACTGGGGTCTGACCTTGATCTGACCCTTGCCTGACCCTGGTCCGACCTCGGTCTGACCCTCTGTAAACCCGCGCGCTCCCAGGAACTCGTCGATGCGACGGGTCAGCGCTTCGGCGCTGATACCGGTCGGCGCCGGCGGACGAGGAGGATCAGTCGGCAACCTCGGGCCGACGAGTGAGTCGGACGCTGCCCCGACGGGGCGGACCTCCGCTCGCTTTTCCCAGCGGCTGACGGTCGGGGTGATCTCGTACGCCACCCGCTTGATGTTCAGCAGATGCCGCGGTGAGATGTTGTCGGACGTGATGTTTCCGCCATAGCCGCCGCAGCCAAGCGTCATCGCGGGGTCCAGACCCGTCGAGAGCCCGACCGATCCGTGCGTCGTCGGCGTGTTGACGACAACGCGGAACGCCGGCTTGTGGAGGCCGAATTCAAGGATGACCTGGTCGTTCTGCGAGTGGATGGCCATGGTATGTCCCATGCCGCCGTACCGCAGAATCTGTTTGCAGCGCTCGCAGCCTTCGCGCCAATCCTTCACTACGTAGTAGGACAGGATAGGGCAGAGCTTCTCGATCGACAGCGGGTAGTCGCGCCCGACACCCTCGAGCGGCGCGAAGAGCACTCGTGTCTCAGCGGGCACCGTGATGCCGCATTTCTCCGCGATGTAGACCGCTGACTTGCCGACCAGCGCCGGATTCGGCAGCCGCTGCGACGTGACCAGAGCGCGCGCGACGGCATCCGTCTCCGCTTTGTTCATGAAGTGGCCGCCCTGAGCTTGGAACTCGCGCTTGACGTCTTCCGCGATCGGTTCGTCGACGACCACAGAGTTTTCCGACGAGCACAGGACCCCGTTGTCGAACGTCTTCCCCGTGACGATATCGTGAACGGCCTTTTTGACGTTCGCCGTTCGCTCGATGTACGCCGGCGCATTGCCCGGGCCGACGCCGTATGCAGGTTTGCCGGCGCTGTAGGCCGCGCGCACCAGGCCCATCCCGCCGGTCGCGAGGATGACAGCGACCTCACGCTGCTTCATCAGCTCCTGCGTGCCTTCGAGCGTCACCGTCGTCATCCAGCTGATCGAGCCGGCGGGAGCCCCTGCGCGCCGCGCCGCCCCGTCCATGACCTCCGCGACCTGCGTGATGCATTTCACCGCTGCGGGATGCGGGCTGAGCACAACCGCGCAGCGCGCTTTGAGCGAAATGAGGATTTTGTAGATCGCCGTCGAGGTCGGGTTGGTCGACGGCACGACAGCCGCGACGACGCCGAATGGCTCCGCGATTTCGATGATGCGGCGATCTTCGTATCGCGCGATGACGCCGACCGTCTTCATCGGCCGGATGAAGTTGTAGACCTTCTGTGAGCTGAAGAGGTTTTTCTGAATCTTGTCTTCGACGACGCCGTACCCGGTTTCCTCGACTGCGAGCCGGGCAAAGGCCTCCGCCTGGGTCGTGGCGGCCGCGGCCATCTCGTCAACGATCGCGTCGATTCGTTCCTGACTGAATTCGGCCAGCTCGAGCCACGCCTGTCTGGCGCGCCGGGCCAGCGCGCGGGCTTCGGCGATGGACGCGAGGTCGCGATCGGTCTCCATCCTACGAACCCTTGGGAAGGATTCGTTCCACCTCGGTATGCGGCCGCGGGATGACGTGAACGGAGACCAGCTCGCCGACCCGGCGGGCAGCTGCGGCGCCTGCATCCGTGGCCGCTTTCACGGCGCCCACGTCGCCCCGTACCATGACGGTGACATAGCCTGCGCCGATGTATTCCTTGCCGATCAGGGAGACGTTCGCGGCCTTGACCATGGCATCCGCGGCCTCGATCGCGCCGATCAGGCCGCGCGTTTCAACGAGTCCAAGGGCTTCGAGAGACATGTGGTTACAGGCGCGGAACTCTAACAGATTGCGGGACATGCGGCAACTGCGGTATCATATCGGCTCACCGTTTTTCACTATCACTGCGGCCTCAATCGGCTGCGACCGTTGTCCATGAACCTGTGTCCACGGAATCCGTCTGTTGCACTCGGTGTCGCCGCGCTCGTCGTCACGACGAGCACGCTGACCGGATGCCGCCGCAAGGAAGAGCCCGCGCCGCCGATCGCGACGCCCAGCCTCACGCTGAGCCGCGACAAGGCGCCGCTTGGCAGCCCGCTCGACATTCATTACAAGTTCGTCGTCGCCAACGATGCGCATTTCGCCGAGGACTACCGCGTGATGGTGCACGTGGTGGACGCCGACGAAGAGATGATTTTCGCATTTGACCACAACCCGCCCGTGCCGACGAGTCAGTGGAAACCGGGCCAGACCGTCGAATACACGAAGACCGTCTTCATTCCGATTTATCCGTACGTCGGCGAAGCCTCGATTCAGATCGGGCTGCATTCGACCGTGACTCAGAAGCGCCTGCCGTTGTCCGGGGAAGACGCGGGCCAGCGCGCGTACAAAGTCGCGCGCATTCAGCTGCAACCGCAGACCGAAAACGTCTTCACCGTGTTCAAGGAAGGCTGGCACCCCGCCGAGGTGGCCGAGCACAACGCGATGGTGGAGTGGCAGTGGACGAAGAAAGCCGCCACGCTCTCCTTCAAGAACCCGAAAAAAGACTCTTTGTTCTACCTGGACGTCGATAATCCAGGCAGTGTCTTCACCGAGGAGCAGCGGGTGAAGGTGAGCCTCGGGGGACAGGTCGTCGACGATTTCACGCTTCAGCCGAAGGCACCGGAGCTCCGCACGATCCCCCTGAAGGCCGCCCAACTGGGGACCGGGGACATCGCGGAACTGGTGATTGCGGTCGATAAGACATACGTGCCGGCGGTCATCAATACGAGCAGCAAGGACCCACGCGAACTCGGCGTCCGTGTGTTTCACGCCTTCGTGGATCCGAGGTAGTCAGGAACATGACGGGCCAAGGACACAGAGGAGACAAAGGACATAGAGGTCAAGCCTGTCGCGTGACGGGCCGGGTCTTTCTGTCCTTTGTTACCTTTGTGTCCTTGTTAGCGATTTCAGCCAAGGCTCATGCTGAAATCGTCTTTTTCAACACGGGCCGCACGCTCTCGATCAAGGAGCATCACGCGGATCCGGACGACGATGGGAGGCTGGTGCTCACGCTGCGAAGCGGCGGAGAGATCGTGTGCGAGCCGTCAATCATCGATCGGATCGCGCCGGACGAGGTACCGTATCCCGAGCCGGAGGTAGTGGCTCAGGTCGCGGCGCCCGAGCAGACCGTGGCCGCACCGGCGGTCCGGTACGGAGAAATCATCGACAAGGTATCGGCTGAGCAGGGTGTGAATGCGAAGCTGGTTCGCGCCATGATCCAGGTGGAGTCGGCGTATCACGAGCGCGCGCGCTCGCCGAAGGGGGCGATGGGCCTGATGCAGCTGATGCCCGCCACAGCACGGCAGTACGGGGTGGCGGATCCCTACGATCCGGCGTCGAACATCGAGGGCGGGATCAAGCATCTGAAATCTCTACTGGAGCGATTGCCGGTCGCGCTGGCGCTTGCCGCCTACAACGCGGGTGAGGCCGCGGTGCAGCGCTTCAACGGGGTGCCGCCGTATCCCGAGACACGCAGCTACGTGTCGCGGATCCTGAGCCTCGCGAGCCGCTAGAGAAAAAGCGCGCAATCCTAGCCAGCCTTTCGCGGCCCTGCGCGGTCTAACCTCAAAGAGCGTCGTGCCATAAGTTGATACAATTACTGGTTAGTTCCGATGGAGTTTCGCTGCCGTCTCGCGTCGCCAAACGGGGAAATCGTGGAAGGCGTCTATGTCGCCGCGAGCGAAGCGCACCTGCGCCACGAGCTCGACGAGAAGGGCCTCTACGTCCTCTCGCTGCATGCGAAGCACACCATCGGCGGCGTGTCGCTGCACTTGCCCCAGCGCAAGGGCATCAACACGCGCGAATTCCTGGTCTTCAACCAGGAGCTGGCGACGCTGCTCAAGGCCGGCATGCCGCTGGTCCAGTCGCTCGACCTGCTGAAGCGCCGGGTCACCGCGCCGGCGTTCAAGAGCGTGTTGAACGACATCCACGACAAAGTGCGGTCAGGGACGGCGCTGTCCGACGCCTTCGCGGCGCAAGGCGATCTCTTTCCGCGGGTCTACACGGCATCTCTGCTGGCCGGCGAGCGGAGCGGCAACCTCGACGCCGTCCTGCGGCGCTACGTCGAGTACACGAAGATCATCGCCACCGTGAAGAGCAAGATGATCTCCGCGCTCGTCTACCCGGCGATCCTCGTGTCGCTCGCGCTCTTCCTGGTTTCCATCATCGTGCTCAAAGTCGTGCCGGCGTTCTCGGACTTCTATGGCACATTCGGCGCGGAGCTGCCGCTCATCACGCGGGTCATCGTCGCCGTCTCGGACTTCATCCGGTCGCAGTTTCTGCTGATCCTCCTCGCCATCGGTGTCGTGATAGCGGTGGCGTTGAGCTGGGTCCGTCAGCCGGGCCAGAAGGCACGCTTCGATCATCTGCTGCTCGGTCTGCCGGTGCTCGGGCAGGTCGCGAAGAAGTTCGCGACATCGCAGATGGCGCGCACTCTGGCGACGCTGCTGGGCGGCGGCCTCCCGCTCGTGAACGCGCTCGACATCGCCGCGAAATCGGTCAGCAACCGGTTCATGGCCGCGCAGCTCGAGGTCGTCAGCGCCCGGGTGCGGGAAGGCGAGTCGTTCGCGGCAGCGCTCGAGGCGCGTAAGGTGTTTCCGGAAGTCGCGGTGAAGATGGCTGAGGTCGGGGAGTCGACCGGCGCGCTGCAGGACATGCTGAACACCGTCGCCGACTTCTACGACGAGGAAATCGCGACGACGATGGAGCGGTTCGTCACGCTGGTGGAGCCCGTCCTTCTCGTGGTCATGGGGCTTGTGATTGCCGGCCTGTTGCTCGCGCTGTACATGC
>WNEY01001162.1_pt1 | contig 18161 bp, 23 predicted proteins | sample 5400531 | NCBI WGS metagenome assembly WNEY01 (sample SAMN13153338, study PRJNA577476) | soil metagenome | isolation source: 200 cm saprolite under Douglas fir tree site 1 | place: USA:California | collected 2015-04-18
GACACAAGGGTGACCAAGGACACAGAGGAAGCGAAACACACCAATGGCCGAGGGGCTCTGAACATGCCTCTTACCTTAGTGCGTTCCTCTCTACCCTTTGAAACCCTTAGTGTCCTCGATGCCCGCGAGCGCCGCGACGTGAAAGACGCTAGCCGACGAGCACTGCGGCCGCGACGACCGTCGTCCAGAGGCCCTTCTTGTCGCCGACGGCGGTCTGGGTGACGTTCTGCGTGCGGACGATCTCGTTGGACAGCCGGTAGACTTCCTTCTTTTCGTCCCAGCTTTTATCCGGATCGAACTCGAGGCCAAGTGTCGTGGCGAGCATCTCGGCGGCGAGCTCCTCGGCGTAGTCGCCGGCGATGTCCTCGCTCTCGCCGAAGCTGTGATGCTCGGACAGGTAGCCGTAGAGGTCCCGATCGCGGGGGATCGCCACGCCGACGGTCGCCGCGATGAGGCGGTGCGGCTCGCGCGTCGCGGCTTCGGACATCACGACGAAGGTGACTTGTCCCGGCTCGAGGAGCTTCGCGCCCTGAGCGCGCGAGAGGATGCGGCACTTCGGCGGGAAGATGCTCGACACCCGAACGAGGTTACAGGCGGCGATGCCGGCTGACCGCAGCGCCAGCTCGAACGAGGTCAGCTTCTCGCGGTGCTTCCCGACGCCCTTGGTGAAGAACATCTCCTTCGGGACGAATCCGACCACGCTCACGCTCCTTCTAGCAGGACAAAGGTGGCCCTCCCCGACAACAAGTTCTCACGCGTTTGTCCTGCTGGGACGCAGCATGGTAAACACCGGCTTTCCCACTGTCAAGGAATCGCGCGGTCCACCGGTTGCGGTTTGACCCGCCGGAAGCCCGCGTGATAACTTAGCCCTCATAACCATTAGGTCAACTAACACGAATCGGCGTCATGACCCGTGTCCAGGCGCGTGAAACCGCGCGCGAAATCCTCGAAATCATCCCGCTCGTGATGCGTACCGTCGCGGCGGAGCTCCGCGCGGCCGGCGAGATGCCTGCGCCCGCGCACTTCGGCCTGCTGTCGGTCCTGAGCGTGCGCCCCCGGATGCTCACCGACCTCGCGTCGCTGCAGGGCGTCAGCCTGCCGACGATGTCGAACTCGATCAGCGCGATGGTCGAGCACGGATGGGTCCGTCGCGCGGCACCGGAAGGCGATCGCCGCGTCGTGATGATCGAGGTTACCGCCACGGGACGCGCCGCGCTCGAGCGCGTGAGCCGATGCGCCGAAGTGCAGCTGGCGGAGGTGCTCGCACCGCTCGACATGCCGGCACGGCGGCGGCTGCAGGGCGGGCTGGGCGTGCTGCGAAAAATTTTCGCCGGCGCGCCGGCGTCCGGGTCACGCAAACGTCACAGAACAGCGGCAAAGCGACGGTCGTATGTATCCTAGTCTGGTGTCCTAGATGGAAACGGAGGCCTGACGTGGCGCAGACGACGACGGCCGGACAGACCATGGCAACGGGATCGAAGAGCCTGCCCGCGCGAATCGTGGGTGTCCTTCTGGCGCCGCGCGCGACCTACGCGGACATCGCGGCGCGCCCGCGTGTCCTCGGCGCGCTCGCGTTCGTGCTGGCGGTCCTCGTCGCCGCAACGTTCGTTTTTCTGTCGACCGAGGTTGGTCAGCAGGCGACGCTCGACAACCAGGTGCGCCAGCTGGAATCGTTCGGCCGGACCGTGAGCGACGCGCAGTATCAGCAGATGGAGCGCATGGCCCAGTACTCGCGCTACTTTGCGGCGGGCTTCCAGCTCGTGCTGTTGCCGGTCATGGCGCTCATGGTCGCTGGCGTGGCGTTCGCGGTCTTCAACGCGGCGCTCGGCGGCGACGCCACGTTCAAGCAGGTCTACGCGGTGGTCGTGCATTCGGGCGTGATCCTGCCGGTGCAGGCCCTCTTCGGCCTGCCGCTCGCCTACGCGCGCGAGACCCTGTCGAGCGCGACCAGCCTCGCGGTCTTCTTTCCGTTTCTCGACGAGAACACGTTCGCGGCGCAGCTGCTCGGGTCGATTGATTTGTTTCTCATCTGGTGGATCGTGAGCCTCGCCATCGGGCTGGGCGTTCTCTATCGCAAGCGCACCGGGACGATCGCCACCACTCTGCTGGTCATCTACGTGGCGATCGGGCTGATCATCGCGGCGATCAAGACGACTGCGTCAGGAGTCTAGATGCCGCGTAAGAACGTGCTCATTGCGATCGGGGTCGTCCTCATCGGCGCAGCCGTCGTCGCCGCCAACCTGTATTTCAAGAAGGACAAGGGCCTCACCGTCACGACCGACGCCATCAAGACGCGCGATCTCGAGGCGATCGTGTCGGCGTCGGGCAAGATTCAGCCCAAGCGGCTCGTGAACATCAGCGCCGACACGCCGGGGCGCGTCGTCAACCTCGCGGTCAACGAAGGCGACCGCATCCGGAAAGGTCAGTTCCTGCTGCAGATCGACCCGAAGTCGCTGAGCACGCGCGTCGACAGCGGGTCGGCCTCGCTCCAGGCGAACATCCAGACCCTCGACCAGATGCGGCAGTCGATTGAGACCACGCGCGCCCAGCTGGTGCAGGCGCAGCAGAACCTGGCGCGCCAGCAGGATCTCTGGAAGCAGCAGCTGACCACGCGCGAAGCGCTCGAGAAGGCCGAGAACGACGTCAAGGTGTCACAGTCGGCGGTGCAGGAGCGCGAGAAGACGATCAAGCCGCAGGAGAGCCGCATCGCGCAGGAGCGGGCGACGCTCGAGAGCGCCCGCTACGATCTCAGCAAGGTGCGCATCGAGTCGCCGATCGACGGCATCGTCACGCGCCGCAACATCCAGGAAGGCGAGACCGCGGTCATCGGCACCATGAACAACGCCGGCACCGTGCTGTTGACGCTCGCCGACATGTCGATCATCCAGGCCGAGGTCGAGGTCGACGAGACCAACATCCCGAACGTGCAGCTCGGGCAGAAGGGGAAGATCACGATTGACGCCATCCCCGACAAGTCCTTCAAGGGTCACGTGAGCGAGATCGGCAACAGCCCGATTCAGGCGGCCGCCGGCGCCACCGGGACGCAGGCGACGAACTTCAAAGTGGTCGTCATCCTTGACGAGGTCGTGCCCGACGTGCGTCCGGGCTTCACCGCCACCGCGGACATCACCACCGCCACGCGCAAGGACGTCGTGTCGGTGCCGATCCCGGCGGTCGCCGTGCGCGAGCTCGTGTACGACGCGAACGGCCAGGTGGTCAAAGAGCCCAAGACCGACAGGCGGCGCCGCGCGGCGGATCCGTTGCCGACCGCGGCCGCCGCCGAGCTGAAGCCGGGGCAGACGCGCAAGGAAACGGAAGGCGTCTTCGTCGTCCGCGACGGCAGGGCGGAGTTCGTGCCGATCAAGATGGGGATCGCGGGCGACAAGTTTTTCGAGGTGCTGTCGGGGCTCAAGGCGGGCGATCAGGTGATTACCGGGCCGTACAACTCGGTGCGCGGCATGGCGGACGGCGATCTGGTGAAGGTCGATAACAAGGCGAAGAAGTAAGGTAGGTCTGGTGGGTCGCGTGGGTCTGGTGGGCCTGGTCGGCAGACGCCTTCCACTTGACTTACCTGACCTACCTGACCCATCTGACCTACCTGACCTCGTATGAACAAGTTCTTTGAATCAGTCGTGATCGCGCTCGACGCGATCTGGTCGGCCAAGCTCCGATCGTTCATGACCGTCCTCGGCAATATCGTGGCCGTGACCTCGATCATCGCCGTGGTGTCGCTGATTCAGGGGCTGAACGCATCCGTCAAGTCGGCGATTCTCAACCAGGCGGGCGCCGACTCGTTCAACATCCAGCAGTTTCCGATCACGCGCAGCGACGAGGAGTTCGACAAGATTCGTGGCAATCCGCGCGTCACGGTGGACGACATGCGCGCGATCCGGCGCTACAGCTCGGACCTGATCGCCGCCGTCATGGCCGATTCCGGGGGCCGCGGGCGGATCACCTATCGCGACAAGTCGATCGACAACATGCGGGTGCAGGGCGTGTCGCCCGAGTACATCACGTTCTCGAGCTTCGACGCCGAGCGGGGGCGCCTCATGAGCCCGACCGAGGTGGAGAGCAGCCGCCCGGTGGCCGTCATCGGCTGGCAGACCGCTGACCGTTTGTTCGGCAGCGATGTCGACCCGATCGACAAGACGATTCAGATTGAAGGGGTCCACTTCCGGGTCGTCGGCGTCAGCGCGAAGCGCGGGTCGCTGCTCGGCCAGACGCAGGACGAGTTCGCGATCATGCCGCTCGGCCAGTTCCGGATGATTTTCGGATCGCGCCGGTCGCTGTCGCTCAGCGTCCGGCCGCGCGATCTGGCGCAGATCGCTCCGGCGATCGACGAGGCCACCGTGGCGCTGCGCGCCGCGCGCCGGCTCAAGCCGAAGCAGGCGGACAACTTCGGCGTGTTCACGTCCGACACCATCCTCGACATCTATCACTCGGCGACCAACGGCATCTTCGCGGTGCTCGTCGGCGTCGTCGCGCTGTCGCTCGTGGTCGGCGGCATCGTCATCATGAACATCATGCTGATGGTGGTGACCGAGCGGACGCGGGAGATCGGCCTGCGGAAGGCGCTCGGCGCCCGGCGGTCCGACATCATGGCGCAGATGCTCTCCGAGTCGATCGTGCTGTCGGTCTTCGGCGGCGTCATCGGCACGATTTTCGGCGCGGGCATCGCCCTCACCATCGCGGCCTTCACGCCGGTTCCGGCGACCGTCGAGCCGTGGTCGGTCACGCTCGGCATCGGCATCACGGCGCTGGTCGGCCTCTTCTTCGGCCTGTATCCGGCGATGCGGGCCGCCAGCCTCGATCCCATCGAAGCGCTGAGGCGCGAATGAGATCACCGAGAGGGCGAGAGCACACGGACATGAACCAGCCACAGAGACACAAAGACACAGAGCTCAGGCGGTTTCTCTCTGTGTCTCAGTGTCTCAGTGGCATGCAAGCCTCTGTGTGCTCGGTCTGCTCCGAGTCCTCGTCGACGGAGCGTCGGTAGTCATGTTCCTGCGCGCCGCCCTGTTCTGGGAAGTCGTCACGATGGCGTTCGACACCGTCCGCGGCAACAAGATGCGCTCCGCGCTGACGGTGCTCGGCGTGGTGATCGGCATCACGTCGATCGTCGGCATGACGGCGATGATCCGCGGCTTCGACCAGTCGCTGCGCGAGATGATCAGCACGATCGGGCCCAACACGATCTTCATCCAGCGTTTCGGCATCAGCAGCTTCGCCGGCGGCGCCGAGTTCAAGGAGCTGATCAAGCGGCCGAACCTGTCGATCTCCGACGCGCGCGCGATCGAGGAGCAGGCCGGCACCATCCAGTTCGTCGACATCGAGCTCGGGGCCGGCGGACCGCCGACGCAGCGCCGGGTCTTCTACGGCACCCAGAAGACCAAGAACCTCATCGTCTTCGGTACGACCGAGTACTTCGCCGAGGGCACCAAGATTCCGTTCCTCGGCGGGCGGTTCTTCAACGGCACCGAGGTGCAGTACCGCAAGAACGTCGTCGTGCTCGGCAACACGCCGTATCTCCTGCTGTTCGCGCCGGGCGGCACCGACCCGGTGGGCAAGAGCGTGCGAGTCGGCAGCGAGCGCTTCGAAGTGGTCGGGGTGTTCGACAAGCGGCCGGCCGCCGGCGGGTTCAACCTGGGCCAGGACGATTTCGTCGTCATCCCCTACACGGCGTACCAGCGCATCTTCGGCCTGAAGCCGATCCGCATCAACCGGAGCGCGACGTTTCTCCCGATCCAGATCGCGCTCGTGCCGCGCGAGGGGGTGAAGCAGGCCGACGCCATCGCCGACATCGAGCGCGTGATGCGGATCCGGCACGGGTTGAAGCTCGATCAGCCGAACGACTTCGACGTGCTGACGCAGGATGCGTTTCTCAAGCTCTGGGATCGGATCAGCCAGGGCACGTTCCTCGCCCTGATCGTGATCTCCTCGATCGCGCTGATGGTCGGCGGCATCGGGGTCATGGCGATCATGTCGATCTCGGTGACCGAGCGGACACGCGAAATCGGCGTCCGCAAGGCGCTCGGCGCGCGACGCGCCGAGATCCTGTTCCAGTTCCTGATGGAAGCGGCCTTCCTCACTTCGCTCGGCGGCGTGCTCGGCATCGCGCTCGGCAGCGGGATCGGCTGGGCGGTCCATGTCGCATCCGGCTTCCCCATCTCGCTGCCCTGGTGGTCCTTTGCCATCGGCCTCGGATTCTCCGCGTCCGTCGGTTTGTTTTTCGGGATGTACCCCGCCTTCAAAGCTTCCCGTCTGGATCCGATCGAGGCGCTCAGATACGAGTAGGGACTGGGGACTGGGGACTGGGGACTAGGGACTGGGGACTAGGGACTAGGGACTAGGGACTAGGGACTGGAGAGTGTCGCATGGCCGCCACCATTTGGCTGATCGCGATCGTGCTGCTGATGGTTGCCGCGCGTCGGATGCGCCGCCAGCGACGTCGGGGCGGAGTCGGATCGGCCGCTGCCGGTACCGTCTACGACTGGCTGAACGAAGACAAGCGAAAGGCGGTCGAGATCGTCGTCGAAGGCCGCGCGGAGGCCCGCGATCCCGAGGATCGCGACGGCAACCTGCCGGATCTCGCCAACCCGCGGCGGGGACGCGTCGCGCCGAATCGCCGCGCAAATCGCTGACCCCTGATCAGGAAGCCCGATCCATTGCCCGATCTGCTTGCGGCGTTGGCGGCGCGGCGAATATGATCCCCACATCTCAAGGGGGACCCCGCTTATGAAGGTCTACGACGCCGCCAGCATCAGAAATGTCGCGCTCGTCGGGCACACCGGATCCGGCAAGACCCAGCTCACCTCAGCCATCCTCTCCGATGCGGGCATGGTCAATCGCTTCGGCAAAGTCGACGAGGGGACGACGGTCACGGACTTCGACGAAGAAGAAATCGCGCGCAAGCACACGCTGTCGGCTGGTCTCGCGTACGTCGAATGGAACAGGCAGAAGCTCAACCTGATCGACACGCCCGGCATGGGCAACTTCCTCGCCGAGTCGCGCGCGTCGCTGCGCGTCGCGGACGCGGCGCTCGCGGTGGTGGACGCCGTCGGCGGCGTCATGGTGCAGACCGAAAAAATCTGGGAGACGGCTGACGAGCTCGGGCTGCCACGCCTGGTCGTGCTCAACCGGCTCGATCGCGAGCGCGCGAGCCTCGAGCGCTCGCTCGCGTCGCTGCGGCTGTCGTGCAACCGCGCCGTGATCCCGATTCAGTTGCCGATCGGCGAAGAAAAGCGCTTCCACGGCGTGGTCGATCTCATTTCGAAAAAAGCCTTCATCTTCCAGACCGACGAAAGCGGTACGTTCTCCGAGGGCGCGGTGCCCGCCGAGATGACGACCGCGGTCGACGCCGCGCGTGAAGCGCTGATCGAGATGGTCGCGGAGAATGACGAGAAGCTGATGGAGAAGTTCTTCGAGGCCGGCACGCTGACAGACGACGAGCTGATCTCGGGGCTCCGCGGCGCGACGCTGGCCGGCAAGCTGTTCCCGGCGGTCTGCACGTCGGCGCTGCTGAACATCGGCGTGCCGCAGCTGCTGGATGCGATCGTCGCGTACCTCCCTTCGCCCGCCGACCGTCCGTTCACGGCGATCGACAAATCAGGCGCCGAGATCTCACGGCCCGCCGACGAAAAGAGCGCCGCGGCCGCATTCGTGTGGAAAACGATTGCCGATCCGTTTGCGGGCCGCATCTCGCTGTTCCGCGTCGTGTCCGGCGTGCTGAAGGCCGATTCGACCGTGCACAACAAAACGAAGGATGTGCCGGAGCGGCTCGGCCATCTGATGCTCCTGCAGGGCAAGACGCAGGCGAACGTCCCGGAAATCAAGGCGGGCGATCTCGGCGCGGTGGCGAAGCTGAAGGACACCTTGACCAATGACGTCATCGGCGACAAAGCGGACGCGGTCACCTTTCCGCCGATCAGATTTCCCGAGCCGGTGCTCTCCTACGCCATCGAGCCGAAGAGCCGCGGCGACGAGGACAAGATCAGCACGTCGATGCATCGGCTCGAGGAAGAGGACCCGTCGATCCGCTACAGCCGCGACCCGCAGACCAAGGAGCTGCTGCTGTCAGGCCAGGGACAGCTGCACATCGAGGTCACGGTGGCGAAGCTGAAGCGCCGGTTCGGGGTCGACGTGAACCTGAAGCCGCCGCGCATCCCGTACCGCGAGACGATCAGGGCCTCCACGGAAGCGCACGGCCGGCACAAGAAGCAGACCGGAGGCCACGGCCAGTTCGGCGACTGCAAGATCAAGGTCGAGCCGCTGTCGCGCGGCACCGAGTTCGAGTTCGTCGACGACATCTTCGGCGGCTCCATCCCGCGGCAGTTCGTGCCGGCGATCGAAAAGGGCATCCAGGACGCCCGGACGCGCGGCTACCTGGCCGGCTATCCGATGGTCGATTTCCGCGTGACGGTGTTCGACGGCTCGTACCATGACGTCGACTCCAACGAGCTCTCGTTCAAGCTCGCGGGGTCGCTGGCGTTCAAGGACGCGATGACCCGCGCGCGGCCGACCATCCTCGAGCCGATCATGAACGTGGAGGTCTACGCGCCGTCCGACTTCGCCGGCGATCTCATGGGTGACCTGAACGGCCGGCGCGGCCGCATCGCGGGCATGGACACGCGCGGCGCGATGACGATCATCAAGGCGCAGGTGCCGATGGCCGAGATGCTCACCTACGAGCAGCACCTGACGTCGGCGACCGGCGGACGAGGAACCTACCACATGGAGTACTCGCATTACGACGAGGTGCCGTCGCACCTGCAGACGAAGATCATCGCCGCCGCGAAGGCGGACCGCGCGGGCGTGGAAGTCGAGGAAGTCTGACGGTCGCAGAAGCCATAAAACGAAAAGCCCCGCGCACGGGCGCGGGGCCTTCCGAAGTCCAAATTCCGAATGCTGAATTCCGAATTCGTTAGCCGCCCCCAGCCTTCCGCGGCGTCGTCGTCTTGCGCGTGACCCCCTTGGACGGCTTCGTCGACACCTTCTTGCCCTCGTCGTCGTCCTTCTTGCCGCGGAGCCGCTCGGCGGCGGCGCGGAGACGCCCGCCAACGCCCTTCGCCTTCGGCTTGGAGCCCTCGGCCGCGGCGGCGGCTTCGGCTTTCGCGCGCGGATTGAATTCGCTGCCGACCAGCTCGACCTGCGCGACCTCGGCGCTGTCGCCTCTGCGGAAGCCGACCCGCAGCAGGCGCGTGTAGCCGCCGGCACGCGAGACGAATCGTGGCGCGAGGGTGTCGAACAGCTTGGTGACGACTTCGCGGTCCTGCACGTCCCGCATGACCAGCCGCCGCGCGTTCAGCGTGTGGCCTTTGGCGTCGCCGCCGGCGACGCCGCGTTTGGCGATGGTGATCAGGCGCTCGACGAACGGCCGCAGCTCCTTGGCCTTCGGTACGGTCGTCGTCAGATGCTCGTAACGGAGCAGGTCCGTCGCCTGGTTCCGCAGCATCGACATGCGATGCTCGGTGACGCGTCCCAGCTTTCTCTGTGCGACTCGATGTCTCATGGCGTTATCGGTGGGGACGAGGAGTCCCCAGTCCCCCCTCTATTCCCGCGACGCCGTGGTGGCCTGATCGACTCGCATGCCGAGGCCCAATCCCATCGTCTGCAGGATTTCCTTGATCTCGTTGAGGCTCTTGCGCCCGAAGTTCTTCGTCTTGAGCATCTCGGCCTCGGTCTTCATCACGAGCTCGCGAATCGTGCGGATGTTCGCGTTCTTGAGGCAGTTGTAGGACCGGACGGACAGCTCCAGCTCCTCGACCGACTTGTCGAGGTTCTCGTTGCTTGCGCCGGCGCGCGGCTGGTCGGCGGCCGCTTCCGCCTGCTGTTCCGCGCCTTCTTCGAGGTTGATGAAGATGTTCAGGTGATCGCGGACCAGCTTCGACGCCAGCGAGACCGCGTCGCGCGGGTTGATCGAACCGTTGGTCCAGACGTCCACCGTCAGCTTGTCGTAGTCGGTCGTCTGTCCGAGCCGTGCGGCCTCGACGAGGTAGTTGACCTTCTTCACCGGCGAGTGCACCGAATCGATCGGAATCCACCCGATGCCGAGGTCCTCGTCGAAATTCTTGTCGGCCGACACGTAGCCCCGGCCGCGCTTCATGCGCATCTCCATATGGAGCTTGCCGTGCTCCGCGATCGTGGCGATGTGCGCGTCCGGCTCGAGGATCTCGACGTCACCGTCGGCCTGGATGTCGCGCCCCCGCGCTTCGCCGGGCTTGTCGACCCGAAGCGTCAACGTCTTGGTCTGGTCGCTGTGCAGCTTGAGCGGAATCTGCTTCAGGTTGAGGATGATGTCGGTCGCGTCCTCGACCACGCCGGGGATGGGTGAGAACTCGTGCAGCACGCCGTCGATCTTCACGGCGGTGATTGCCGCGCCTTCAATCGACGAGAGCAGGACGCGGCGCAGCGCGTTGCCGATCGTGGTGCCGAATCCGCGCTCGAACGGCTGCGCGTAGAACCGGCCGAACCGGTCCGTGAGGGTTTCACGCTCGAACTCGAGCCGCTTGGGTCGCTGAAAGCCTTTCCAGAGCATCGTGTTGTCCTTTCGCCGACGGGCCCGCAGACGGGCCTCCAGACCTGCAAGAGACCGCCGATCTCCCGCCGCAGGTCTGTCCAAGGCTGCGGATCGGCGGTTTGCGAAATTAGGAATTCAGAATCTGGAATTTGGAATTCGAGCACGCATTCCAAATCCCAAATTCCTACTTCCTAATTACTTACTTCGAATACAGCTCCACGATCAGTTGTTCCTGCACCGGCAGGTTAATCTGCTCGCGCGTCGGCATCGAGTTCACGCGGCCGGTGATTGTGTTCGAGTCGAACGAGAGCCACTCCGGGATCCCGCGGCCCTTCACTTCTTCCATCGCGTGCTCGAGGGTCGGGCTCTTCTGCGTGCGGCCGAGCACCGTGATGACGTCGCCCTCCTTCACCGCGAACGACGGGATATCGACCTTCTTGCCGTTCACCAGGAAGTGGCCGTGCCGCACCAGCTGGCGCGCCTGCGGGCGCGACGTCGCGAGCCCCAGCCGGTAGATCACGTTGTCCAGCCGGCGCTCGAGCAGCTGCAGCAGCGTCACGCCGGTGATGCCGCGCGTGCGCTCGGCTTCCTCGAAGTACCCGCGGAACTGATCCTCGAGCACGCCGTAGATGCGCTTGACCTTCTGCTTCTCGCGGAGCTGCAGCCCGTAGCCGGCGAGCTTCGCTCTCCGCGTCTTGCCGTGCTGCCCGGGCGGAAAGTTGCGCTTCTCGATCGCGCACTTCTCCGTGTAGCAGCGCTCACCCTTGAGGAACAGCTTCATGGCCTCGCGGCGGCAGAGACGGCAAACGGGTCCGATATATCGAGCCATCAAATCCTCATCAAAACAGTTGGTAACTGGGTAATTTGGTAAGTAGGTAAATCTGGGTCAATTCATTTACCAATTTACCAACTCACCAATTGACCAACTACACGCGCCTTCTCTTGGGCGGGCGGCAGCCGTTATGCGGGATCGGCGTGACGTCGCGGATCGACTTCACTTCGAGACCCACCGTCTGCAGCGCGCGGATCGCCGATTCGCGGCCGGAGCCGGGCCCCTTCACCCGGACGTCCAGCGAGCGCATGCCGACGATCTTCGCCGCATTCCCGGCGTTGAGCGCGGCCTGGGTCGCGGCGAACGGCGTCCCCTTGCGCGACCCCTTGAAGCCGATGCCGCCGGCGCTCGACCAGGCGACGACGTTGCCTTCCGTATCGGTGATCGTCACCGTGGTGTTGTTGAACGACGCGTGAATGTGCGCCAGGCCGTGGTGGACGATGCGCTTCTCACCGCGCTTCTTGAAGGTCTTCTTCCGCTTGCCTGCGGCGCCTTCTTTTTTTTCAGGCTTGTCGGGTGTCGCGCTGTCGGCGGCCGGTTCATTCTTCGCCATGGCTCAGATCACCTTCTTCTTCGCAATCGCGCCCTTGCGCGGGCCTTTGCGCGTGCGCGCGTTGGTCCGCGTCCGCTGGCCGCGCACCGGCAGGCCGCGGCGGTGCCGCAGTCCGCGGAAGCAGCCGATTTCCATCAGCCGCTTGATGTTCATGGAAATCTCCTTGCGGAGATCGCCTTCCACGCCGCCCTGGTCCTCGATCACCCGGCTGATCTTCCGGACGTCGTCTTCGGACAGATCCTTCACGCGGATGTCGGGGCTGACCCCGGCGTCCTGCAGGATGTCGTTCGAGCGCACACGCCCGATGCCGTAGATGTAGGTGAGACCGATCTCGACGCGCTTGGTCCGCGGGAGATCCACGCCAGCAATACGTGCCATATGTCAGTCCTTCGTTCTTGGTGCTTCGTCCGTCCTCGGTCCCGGGTCCCCGGTCCCCTTTCGGCGTTTGGTTCCGTGCCCGCGCACGAAGGACCAAGGACCATCAGCCTTGCCTCTGCTTGTGTTTCTGATTGGGGCAGATCACGCGCACCACCCCCCGGCGCCGGACGATCTTGCACTTGTCGCAGATTCGTTTGACTGATGCTCGAACCTTCATTCCGTAACCTCTAATCTTAGGGTTTGCGGATCTAAAATCTTCAAAGCTTCTCCACGATCCGTCCGCGCGTGACGTCATTCGACAACTCGATGCGTACCCGATCGCCGACCAGGATTCGGACGAAGTTGCGATCGAGCCGGCCCGCGATATGCGCCGTCACGATCGATCCTTCGTCCAGCCGCACGCGATACATCGCGCTTGGCAGTGTCTCCGTCACCACCCCGACAACCGCGCTCATCGCTCGGCTCACGCCTTCCCGCCTCCGCCCGCTCGCCCTGCCGGCGGGCTTCGGCGAGGCGCACCGACCAGCCTCCGCCAAGGCTACGGCGGTCCGCCGAAGCTTCAGCGAAGGCGGAAGCAGCTTCGGCGCGAAGGCGGCGCGCTACGGGAGCGCCTTCGCGTTACCGGCGCGCGGGTACCGCGACTTCCCTCGCCGTCAGGATCCAGGGCCCGTCCGCTGTCACCGCAACCGTGTGCTCGAAATGCGCCGACAGGCTGCCGTCGCGCGTCACCGCGGTCCAGCCGTCGGCGAGCACCTTTACCGCCGGCTTGCCGGCGTTCACCATCGGTTCGATCGCGAGCACCATGCCCTCGGCGAGCCTCGGGCCGCGCCCCGGCTCGCCGTAATTGGGCACCTGAGGCTCCTCGTGCATCCGCTGGCCGATGCCGTGCCCCACGAACTCGCGCACGACCGAAAACCCGTAAGCCTCGACGTGGCGCTGCACCGTGTGGCCGATATCGGAGATTCGCCCGCCCAGCCGCACGGCCTCGATCGCCTTGTAGAGCGCCTCGTCGGTGACGCGCAGCAGCGTCGCCGCGACCTCCGACACCTGGCCCACCGCCAGCGTGACGGCGCTGTCCCCGAAGTACCCGTCGAGCGACGCGCCGACGTCGATCGAGATCACGTCGCCTTCGTTGAGCACGCGCCGGCCCGAGGGAATCCCGTGGATCACCTCTTCGTTGATCGACGCGCAAATCGTCGCCGGGTATCCGTGATACCCCTTGAACGCCGGCGTCGCTCCGGCCTGCAGGATCATCTCCTCCGCCAGGTCGTCCAGCTCCGCCGTCGTCACGCCCGGCGCGACGCGGGCGGCGAGCTCGGTCAGCACTTCCCCGACGAGCCGGCCCGTCTCGCGCATGCGCTCGAGCTCCGCGGCGGACCGGCAGACGATCACCGCGGCGCTCCGTGACGCACCGCTTGATGGTTGGCCGCCTCGATCGCCGCGGCGAGATCCTCGGCCACGCGGTCGGGCGGCTGCGCACCGTCGATCGAGCGGAACGTCGGCCGCACGCGGTAGTACTCGACCAGCGCCTCGGATTGCCGGTGATACACATCCAGGCGCTCCAGCACCACCGCCTGATTGTCGTCGGCGCGCTGCACCAGTTTCCCGCCGCACTTGGCGCACGCCGCCGCGCCGCCGGCGATGGGCGCGTTCATCCCGCAGTCGTCGCAGATCAAGCGGGTGCCGAGGCGGCGCACCAGCTCGGCCTCGGGCACCACGATGTCGATCACGATCAGCGGATCGCGGCCCCGCATGATCGTGTCGAGCGCCGATGCCTGCGCGACGGTCCGCGGAAAGCCGTCGAGCACGAAGCCGTTCCGCGTATCCTCGCGCTCGAGCCGCTCGCGCACGATCCCGATCATCACGTCGTCGCCGACCAGGTCGCCGCGGTCCATGACCACCTGGGCGCGGAGTCCGATCTCCGTCCCCGCATGGACCGCCTCGCGCAGGATGTCGCCGGTCGAGATTCTCGGGATTCCCCGAGCCCGGGCGAAGCGTTCGGCCTGCGTGCCTTTTCCCGCGCCCGGCGGGCCGAGCATGAGCAGGTTCAGCGACATAGCGTCGTTGGTCCTTCGTCTCCGGTCCCCGGCCGTCGGTCAACGACGAACGACAAACGACTCATGACCAGCGACTACGCTCTTCGTCCGCGAATCCGCGACTTCTTCATGAAGCCATCGTAGTGCCGCATGATCAACTGCGATTCGACCTGCTGCACCGTATCCATGGCGACGCCCACGACGATCAGCAGCGACGTGCCGCCGAAGAAGAACGGCACGTTCAGGCCCTCGGTAATGATCTTCGGCAGGTTCGCGTCGAGCCAGTCGCCGATAAACGGAATCGGCGCGACCCTGAAGCCGCTGATCAGAAAATTCGGCACCAGCGCGATGATCGACAGATAAATCGCGCCCACCAGCGTGATCCGCGTGAGAATCGTGTCGATGTACTCCGCCGTCCGTTTGCCCGGACGGATGCCCGGCACGAACCCGCCGTACTTCCGCATGTTCTCCGCCACGTCATCCGGGTTGAAGATGATGGCCGTGTAGAAGTAGGTGAAGAAGATGATCCCCACGACGTAGAGCAGGTTGTAGAGCGGCATCCCGAAGCCGAGCTGCTGCGACACGGTCTCGGCCACGCGCCCCGGGAACGCCTGGGCGATCGTCGCCGGGAACGCCAGGATGGACGAGGCGAAGATCACCGGGATTACTCCACCGGTGTTCACCTTCAGCGGAATGTGCGTGCTCGAACCGCCGTACATCCGGCGGCCGACGACCCGCTTCGCGTACTGCACGGTGACGCGCCGGTGTGCGCGCTCGACGAAGACGATGGCCGCGACGACCAGCGCCATGAACACGAGCAGGAACAGAATGCGGATCAGCCCGATCTGGCCGGTGCGCATCTGTTCGAACGTCTGGATCACCGCCCGCGGCAGGCCGACAACGATCCCCGAATAGATGATGAGCGACATCCCGTTGCCGATGCCGCGCTCGGTGATTTGCTCGCCCAGCCACATGACGAAGCACGTACCGGTGGTCAGGGTCAGCACCGTCATCAGCCGGAACGCCAGGCCGGGGTGGTACACGAGCGGCAGGCCGCCGGCAATCTGCGTCTGGCGCTCCAGGAAGATCGCGATGCCTGCACCCTGCACGACGCTCAACACGATCGTGCCGTAGCGGGTGTACTGCGTGATCTTGCGCCGCCCCAGCTCGCCTTCCTTCGAGAGCCGCTCCAGATAGGGCCAGACGACGGTGAGGAGCTGCAGAATGATCGAGGCGCTGATGTAGGGCATGATGCCCAGCGCGAAGATCGTCACCCGCGACAGGTTCCCGCCGGAGAACATGTCGTACAGGCCGAACATGTTGTTCTGCATCTGCCGGGCGAGCTCGTCCAGCGCGGCGAGGTTCACGCCCGGCACGGTGATGTGATGCCCGACGCGGTACACGCCGAGCATGCTCAGCGTGAACAGCACGCGGTTGCGCAGATCCGAGACGGTAAACAGGTTCTTCAGACTGTCGTTCACGCGAGTAGCTCCGTCGCGCCGCCAGCCGCGGCGATTTTTTCTGCCGCCTTGCCGCTGAACTTGTGCGCGTGCACCGTCAACGCTTTCCCGACTTCTCCGCGCGCGAGCACTTTCACTTTCCGCTTGCCGCCCGACACCAGCCCGCGCTCGACGAGCAGGTCCAGTGTGATGACGGTGCCGGCATCGAACCTCAGGCCGAGCGTGTCGAGGTTCACGACCTCGTACTCGACGCGGAACGGATTGTGGAACCCGCGCTTCGGCACGCGCCGGTGGAGCGGCATCTGGCCGCCTTCGAACCCGCGCTTGAACGTGAAGCCCGAGCGCGACTTCGCGCCTTTGTGGCCGCGTCCGGCGGTCTTGCCGTTGCCCGACCCCTGACCGCGGCCGATCCGCTTCTTCGGATGCTTCATCCCCTTGGGGGGTCTGAGATTGTTGAGATTCATGTTCGTATTCCTACAGTTAGTGACTTGGTGACTTGGTGACTTGGTGACTTGGTGACTTGGAGATTTGGTGACTTCGAATTCACCAACTCACGAACTCACCAACTTGCCAATTTACTCCGCCACCTCCACGAGGTGTCGCACCTTGTGAATCATGCCCCGCGTGCCGGGCGTGTCCTTCAGCTCCACCGTGTGGCGGATCCGCCGGAGGCCGAGCCCCAGCACGACCGCCGCCTGATTGCGGTTGAACCCGACCGGGCTTCTCACGAGCGTCACCTTGACGGTGGCGCCCTTCGTATCCGTTCGCTGATTCGCCATAAATCCTTACCAGCCGGTTACGCTCCCGGGCGCGCGAAATCCGAGAGCTCTTTGCCGCGCAGCCGGGCGATCACCACCGGATCCTTGAGCGAGTCGAGCCCCGCGACCGTGGCGCGCACGACGTTGTGGGGGTTCGCCGACCCGAGCGACTTCGTCAGGATGTTGGTGATGCCCGCCGCCTCGACGACCGCACGCACCGCGCCGCCCGCGATGATGCCTGTGCCGTCGGGCGCTGGCTTGAGCAGCACGCTGCCCGCCCCGAACGTCCCGACAACGCGGTGCGGAATCGTCGTGCCCTGCAGCGGCACGCGGATCAGGTTTTTCTTGGCCGCCTCGATGCCCTTCTTGATCGCCGACGGCACTTCCTTCGCCTTCCCGATGCCGAAGCCGACCACGCCGTGGCCGTCGCCGACGACGACCAGCGCGCTGAAGCTCAGGTTCTTGCCCCCCTTGACGACCTTGGTGACGCGGTTGATCGACACCACATTGTCCTTGATGTCGAGCTGGCTCGGGTCGATACGCTCACGTGTTCTCATGTGTGTTCCCGGGCCGAGCGAGCTCGGCCCCTCCGTCAGAATTCCAGTCCCGCTTTGCGTGCAGCGTCCGCCACGGCGCGGATGCGCCCGTGGTACAGGAATCCGCTCCGGTCGAATACGACGCGCGTGATGCCTCGTTCGATCGATCGCTCGGCGATCACCTTGCCGATCGCTTCGGCGCCCTTGACGTTGCCGCCGCGCGCCGCCTTCTCCAGCGCGCCCTTCAGCGAAGGCTCGACGGTCGAGGCGGACACGAGCGTCACCTTGACGGTGGCGCCCTTCGTATCCGTTCGCTGATTCGCCATGATCCTTACCAGCCCGTTACGCTCCCGGGCGCGCGAAGTCCGCGAGCTCTTTGCCGCGCAGCCGGGCGATCACCACCGGATCCTTGAGCGAGTCGAGCCCCGCAACCGTGGCGCGCACGACGTTGTGCGGGTTCGCCGATCCGAGCGACTTGGTCAGGATGTTCGTGATCCCCGCCGCCTCGACGACGGCGCGCACCGCGCCGCCTGCGATGATCCCGGTGCCGTCCGGCGCCGGCTTCAGCAGCACGCTGCCCGCGCCGAAGTTGCCGACGATCCGGTGCGGGATCGTCGTCCCCGCCAGCGGCACGCGGATCAGATTCTTCTTCGCCGCCTCGATGCCCTTCTTGATCGCCGATGGCACTTCCTTCGCCTTGCCGATGCCGAAGCCGACCACGCCGTGGCCGTCGCCGACGACGACGAGCGCGCTGAAGCTCAGGTTCTTGCCGCCCTTGACGACCTTGGTGACGCGGTTGATCGACACCACGTTGTCTTTGATGTCGAGCTGCGACGGATCGATTCGTTCACGCGTGCGCATTAGAACTCCAGCCCTGCTTTGCGGGCCGCGTCGGCCACGGCGCGGATTCGCCCGTGGTAGAGGAAGCCGCTGCGGTCGAAGACCACCCGCTTGATGCCTTTTTCGATCGAGCGCTCGGCGATCGTCTTGCCGATCGCTTCGGCACCCTTGATGTTGCCGCCCTTGACGCCTTTGGCGAACGCGCCCTTCAGCTTCGAATCGACGGTCGACGCCGAGACGAGCGTCTCGCCA
>WNEY01001305.1_pt1 | contig 18154 bp, 11 predicted proteins | sample 5400531 | NCBI WGS metagenome assembly WNEY01 (sample SAMN13153338, study PRJNA577476) | soil metagenome | isolation source: 200 cm saprolite under Douglas fir tree site 1 | place: USA:California | collected 2015-04-18
AACCGCCAATCTTGCCGCGCCGCACTTTGAACGATTCCGGGTCGCGTATATCCCGGGCCTGGAGAATCTTCGAATCGAAGACCCCGGCTGCCTCCAATTTTTGCATGTTGCCGAACTCCGAAAAATCGAGCGCGTCCTGAAAGATCGACATGTTGGGTGTCGTTTCACCGAGCAAGGCGAGCAACGCGCGAAATTGTTCGGCGGGCGCCGCGCGCAGCGATTCATATCGCAGGAGGGAGAAGTTGCGGCGGCCTGAAAATTCATCCAGCCAATCGTTCATCGTTTTAACGATGGAGCCGATGCCGAATTGCTGGTCGCGTAACATCTCACCGATGGTTCTCTGGCCAAATTCGTCACGCGTTCCGGGATCGCGCCTGGTCATTTGCAAATAGAGCGAAACAAAAACGTCGCGCGGATCGCGCGCGAGCAGCACGATCTTTGCCCGGCGCAGTTCTTTCGCTGGGACCAAGTATTTACCGCGGACCGCGTCCCAAAGGTTCCCCTTCGTCTTGTGCTCAAACAAATCATGCGAATAAATGACGCGTGGAATTGCCGGATCGCCGTACCGCTCCGGCGTGAGCGTGAAGTCATGGCCGCGGCACTTGCAAAAGTAAGCGCAGAGAAACGTCCGCAGCCAGGTGCGTCCGCTTTTCGGGATCGAGAGGACGATCATGTCCCCACCCGAAAGAGCGCGAGCGCGGCTGCTCAAATTCCAGCGCGGCCGAAACATTCCGTATTCTGAAACGATCCTCCGCTCGCGTCCAGCGCGACGCCGCCTGGTTTGCAAAGCAACCCGACCGTGATTATAATTTATTCTCCAAAAATGGGGGCGTACTGGCTTCGACTTGTGGTTGGAAGCGCAGGCGGCATGTCGAGGATGGTTCGTTGGCCTCGTAAAAAACCGGACCAAAAAAAATAAACGCAGATCACGAAGATCTCGCTCTCGCGGCTTAATTGACCGCGACGTTTCCGGAGCGGTGAATCGAATTTCGCGGACGCTCGGGGGCCGGCAGTGCGCCGGTGCAACGTTCGGCTCCTTAAAACTCATCGCCGGATAAACATGTAGATGGCTGCGTGGACAGCGACGAGGACAGGGGTTCAACTCCCCTCGCCTCCAGATTGCTGATAATAAAGATGTTGCAACGCGCGAATGGGATGCATGGGAATGTAAATGGGAACACGTCCACTACTGTCCGTTTTTTTTCGACTCACGGTTTTTCACCCGTGACCCAGCTTTTTTATCAGCGCACTTCGCTTCGGAATGATCCGCGCTTCGAAAAACTCGCGTCGACTGCACCAAAGACGGCGGACAAATAACGCGACGCGGTGACGATCGGCAATCTCGTCACCGAACTGAAGCTGCAAATTGTTTTACAAAGTTAGTCGCGCATGCGGTCATAGGCGGCGTGCTAGCGAAAATGGTGCTGAGTTTTGTGTCACCCTTTGTGTCACCCGGATGCATAAAAATGGGCAGATTCCTGATGACGTGAGCTGACGCAGCTTCCAGCGTAACCTACTAACAAGAGGCAATTTGAGTAGTTGAGACGACTGCTGACGAAGTGTGATAAAACGCCATTTTCGTCTTAGGAAACCTCCGTTGTAATCCGTTGAACTACGAGGACGACTGTAGTTGCGATTTTAGAACCGCGATTTGCGATTGCAAAAACTCCAATCTGCAAACTTCACAGACTGACCCCCTTTCCCGTTTAGGACGAATGGGACAAACACCACGCCATCAACGCATAGGACCAAATTTTTCATCGTCTGCGTGCTCTCCGATACGTCCGCCCGTCCCACTGCAAACGAATCTAATTATGTACTTGACGGATATTATGAATAAATCGTATACTCCCCATTATTATGAATAAATTCTATACTCCACATTATTATGAATAAATTAAAACTCAGCTTATTGGCCCTCGCAATTTGCGCGGGATTCATCTCAGCGGCGAACGCCCAAACCTCCCCCGGCCCCGGATTCCAGTTTTCCGCAGACGCCTACGGTACGCACGCGACCCTTGGAAACACGGTCGTCGCAGGCAAGACGGCGGTTTCGACGCTGGGACCGTGCGGGACCACGGAGCCACCGGTGCACACCGAGAATACGGTTCTGACCGCCAGCTTACCCCCGCTGTTCACCACCGGCGTTATCAACACGACAGCCGACGGCAAAATCCTGCCCGACGGCACGCTGCAGGCCGCGGCCACGGCCGACGTCCACGATGCCAGCCTGCTGGGCGGACTCATTACCGCGGACGAGGTCAGGGCCGTAAGTACGACCACACATGATGCCACCGGTTTTCACACGAGCGCGGCGGGCTCGACCTTCGCCAATCTGGTGGTGGCCGGGGTTCCCATCTTCGTCAACCCCGCGCCGAACACCGTTATCAATCTGGCCGGCTTCGGCCACGTGGTGCTCAACGAGCAGATTTCAAAGGTGAAGACTACACATGCGTCCCTCACGGTGAACATGATCCACGTGTTCATCACGCAGGCGAACATCCTGAACATCCCCATCGGGACGGAGATCATCGTATCCCACGCGTTTAGCAGCTTGACCTCCGGGGTCAATGGAACCTTGGACGGGACGGCCTACGGCACCAAGGCTAGCGTTGGAAACGTGGTCACGTCGGGCCCGAGCGCCCTCGTGAAGATGTCGTGCTTGGGGACCAATGGTAACCTCAAGACCAACTCGGTTGCTCAGGTCCAGGTCCCTCTTCTGTTCTCGGTAGGCGAAGTGGTGGACACCGCGCTGGGAACTGTGAACGGCACCTCGGCGGTGGGTGAGACGACATCGACGGTCCAAGCCGTCACCGTCGTCACGGACCTAGTGACGGCGAGCCTGGTGAAGGCCGACGCCCACGCTTCGAAGATCAATGGAAACCTAAGCTTCAGCGATACCGGCTCGACGTTCGTCGGCCTGTCAGTCAAAGGGTTCCCGGAGATCAACGATAACGTGCCACCGAACACAAGGCTTTCGATCGCCGGCCTGGGAACGCTCTGGCTCCACCGAGTTCTCCATACGTCGAACAGCATCGAGGTCCGGATGATCGAGCTCATTGTGACCGAGTCGAATACCATCGGGATCCCGGTCGGCACCGACATCCAGGTCGCTGTGGCGGAGGCATCTGTTCACTAGCCAGGCGGCGGTCGCCGAACGACGACGACGAGCATGCGAACAGGAAGGGCCCCGTCACGGGGCCCTTTCGATGATCTGGAGGGAGGAGGCGGGGCGGCTCGCAACCGGCCGATGCGGTGCGGGATCGCAATCAGCAGCATCACCGCTGCAACTGATTGCATCGGGTGACTGCACCCGGCGGCGCGATCGTAAACGCATCCGCCACTGCTGGAAATTAACGCCTTTTTCACTGCTTTAATTTGCCCATGTTCAGGAACGCCTCGTAACGGTGAAGGAGCGCATCGCCGTTTTGGCTTGTCTTGTCTGGTTTTACTTGGTAAACGGAGGATCCTTTCAGGGCCATCTTGAAACAGATTCTTCTCAATCTGAGCGGTCACGCTGCCGTCGTCACGGAGCCGCTGTTAAACGGGGCCTATCGAAGCAAAAGGCGTGTTCACCCATTGTTGAAGACGGCGGCGATGCTGATGCCGCTGCTGTTGCTAGCCGCAGAGGGCCGAGCGCAGTCTGCTGTGGACGGCTTCGATCCCGGAGCGGACCGCAATGTTAAAGCTTTGGCCATGCAACCCGACGGCAAGATTGTAGTCGGTGGAACTTTCTCCAGCCTTGGCGGTGGGGGGACCGGCACAACGACGCGCAAGCGCATCGGACGGCTTAACTCTGACGGCACGCTTGACACAAACTTCAATCCCGGTGCGAACGACATTGTCGATGCGCTGGCGGTGCAAGGCGACGGCAAGATTGTAGTCGGTGGATTTTTCACCACCCTCGGGGGCGGCGGCACAATCTTGCGCAATCACATCGGGCGAGTCAATCCAGACGGCACTCTCGACACCAGCTTCGATCCTGGGGCGAACGCGGAAATTACCTGTCTGGCGCTACAAGCAGATGGGAAAATATTGGTTGGAGGAAGTTTTACCACTCTCGGCGGCGGGGGCACCGGCATGGTCGTGCGCAATCGCATCGCGCGGCTGAATCCCGATGGCACCCTCGACACCAGCTTTGATCCAGGTGCGAACGATCGGATCTCCACTATTGCGCTGCAACCGGACGGCAAGATTTTGGTCGGAGGAAATTTTACGACGCTCGGCGGCGGCGGCACCGGCACGATCGCGCGCAGTTGCATCGGGCGGCTGAATCCAGACGGCACAATCGACACCAGCTTTGATCCCGGTGCGACTGGCCGCGGGACGCATCCCGAAGACAGCACAGTTTTTACTATCGTGGTGCAAACTGATGGCAAAATCGTGATTGGCGGAGAATTGACTGCCGCCGGCGGAGGCACCGGAACCGCCTTCGCGCGTAGCCAAATCGCGCGAATCAATCCCGACGGGACGATCGACACCGGCTTTGATCCAGGTGCGAACAACGACGTCAAAGGACTGGCGTTGCAACCCGACGGCAAGATTTTGGTCGTCGGCGACTTCACAAAACTCGGCGGCGGCGGCACCGGCGTAACGACGCGAAACCTCATCGGCCGGCTGAATCCTGATGGCTCGGTCGACAGCTTCGACCCGGGCGCGAACAACCCGGCGATGATTTGCGTGGCTGTGCAAGCGGACGGAAAAATTCTGGTCGGGGGCACTTGCAGCACCCTCGGTGGCGGCGGCTCCGGTATCTACACGCGCCACTTCATCGGTCGGCTTTACCCCGATGGCACACTCGACACGAACTTCGATCCCGGCGCCGATAACAGCGTGCGCGCGGTCGCAAGGCAAGCGGACGGCAAGGTCATAGTCGGTGGAGATTTCACCACTCTCGGGGGCGGCGGCATCGGCACCGTGACGCGTAACCGGCTCGCACGCATTAATCCCGACGGCACGCTCGACAACGCCTTTGATCCGGGCGCGAACGGCGAAGTCAATGCGTTGGCGATCCAGGCCGACGGAAAAATTCTCGTCGCTGGCAACTTCACCACTCTCGGGGGCGGCGGTACTGGCACAACTCTGCGCAACCATCTTGGCCGGCTCAATCCCGACGGCACACTCGATATCACCTTTACGCGCGGTGCGAATCGCGCTGTTCTTGCTCTGGCGCTTCAGGCGGACGGCAAAATTCTAATCGGCGGAGATTTCACCAAACTCGCCGGCTCCCCGGCCATCGCTCGGAGCCGTATCGCACGGTTCAACGCCGATGGCACGGCCGACATCAGCTTCGATCCCGGTGCGAACCGCACGGTCCGTTCGCTCGCGGTCCAATTGGACGGCAAGATTTTAGTCGGTGGAGATTTCACTGCCCTCGGCGGTGGCGGCACCGGCACAACGACACGCAAGCGCATCGGCCGGCTTAACCCAGACGGCACGCTTGACATCACCTTCAATCCCGGCGCGGGCGGCTCTGTCCGTGCTCTGGCACTCCAACGGGACGGCAAGATCTTAGCCGGCGGAGATTTCACCACTCTCGGCGGGTCTGCGCGCAACTTCATCGGCCGACTCAACCCTGATGGGACTCTCGATACCACCTTCAATCCCGGTGCAAATTTCAGTGTCCTCTCTTTAGCGCTGCAAACTGACGGCAAGATTTTGGTAGCAGGATCTTTCACCACTCTCGGGGGCGGTGGCACCGGTACGGCCCAGCGCAACTTCATCGGACGGCTTAACCCCAACGGCACGCTTGCCGCAAGTTTCGATCCCGGCGCGAACGTCACTGTCCGCGCTCTGGCGGTGGAAACGGACGGCAAGATTTTGGCAGGTGGAGATTTCACCACCCTCGGCGGCGGTGGCGCCGGAACGACCCCGCGCAATTTCATCGGTAGGCTGACCAACCCCAACCCCGCTTCGCAGGAGCTTACCGTCGACACCAGTGGCACGATGATTAGCTGGCTTCGGAGCAGCGCGTCGCCGGAAGTTAACCGCGTCACGTTTGAGCTCTCAACGGATGGCATCAACTACACTGCGCTCGCCGACCCAACCCGCGTCCCCGGTGGCTGGCAACTGACGGGGCAAAGTTTGCCCACTCAAGAGAATATCTTCGTCCGCGCCCGCGGCTTCTATTCGACGGGTGAATCTGACGGCTCAGGCTCACTCATCGAGTCCGTAAGCAATACCTTCATCTCACCGCCATAGTCAAAGACGCAGGTCGTTTCTCCGAAGACACATGGCACAAGTAGCTTCGACATCGAAGCTGCCGCTCACCGGGGTCCGGGCACCGAATGTCGCACGGGCGGAGCGTCAGCCAATGAGGGTCCTTCCGCGGTGCGAACAACCGGTCAAGAAGCAAATTACCGACCCGCGCGTAAAATAAAGCTCGACAAATTATCGCAGTGCAGAAAAAATGGAAAATATGACAGCTCTGCACTTAAGAAAATCAAGCGGCCGTGCAGGCAAGACACCTGATCCCCTAGAGCGATGATCGACCCATCTCGTTCACTAACGCCGAAGAAATCGAGCCGTCATATTATCCGCGTAAAAATCCCGCGTGGCCGCAAAAACCGCCATCGCGACATCAAATTTCCTCTCGACCTTGGAGAAGTTTCCAAAATGTGCGCGACGATGTCTGTAATCTTTCCGGCATTCAATGAAGAAGGCAACATCAGAAGCACAGTAGAAGCAGCCGTAAAGGTTCTCCCCAAGGTTGCCATGAGCTGGGAGATCATCGTTGTGGACGACGGCAGCAGCGATGCCACCACTGCGATCTGCGACGACTTAAAGGCTCGATACCCCGAAGTTGAGGTGATTAGTCACGGGCAGAACCGAGGATACGGCGCAGCGCTTAAAAGCGGAATAATGGCAGCCAAATACGATCTTATCTTCTTCTCGGATTCTGATGGGCAGTTCGATTTGCGTGAGCTTCAGCAACTAATTTGTTGGGCAGAGGATTATGACATTGTCGCGGGTTACCGCGCAAAGCGACAGGATCCGCTCCACCGTCGTATCAATGCAGTGGGATGGAATGTGCTTGTGCGACTAGTGCTAGGCATCAAAATTCGAGATATCGATTGTGCTTTCAAACTATTCCGACGTGCAGTTTTCGATCAAGTGCAAATCAGGTGCGTGGGCGCGATGGTCAATACCGAAATCCTTGCCCAAGCGACAAGGCTTGGCATGCGAATACGCCAAGTTAGAGTAAACCATTTCCCGCGGCGCCACGGGAAACAGTCCGGCGCAAACGTCCACGTTATCATCAAGGCATTTCGTGAACTTTGTCGGCTTTGGCGGCAGCTTCGCCATGTCGCGCCCGACCAGGCGGGACTCTATTCCGCCACTGAGGAAGCTTCTGCTGCCCCGATGTTAGCAGATCTTGAAAGCAAACGTCCGTCATATTGACCACGGAAGTTTCACGTCAACGGTCCACGCACAATAGCGCTCGAATTCTCAACCTGCCCTTGGGAAGCATGTTTTACTGTAGGATTTGTTCTGGCTTTGGTCGAATGCCGTTATTTGCCTGAAGGCGCTGAGGTGTCATTTGGATGCTAAACAGATAGCGAACCTTCTCGCTGTGGCTTGCGGGGGTGGCTGCTACGAACTCAACCTTTTCTCGGCAGAACAACCGGCCGAGCATGCCCAAATTGTAATCGACGATGGAGCGTTCATCTCGATCGTTATAATCCGGGGGCACTGGCCCATACTTACTCCGCTGCGAGGCCGGCTCAAAAAACAAAAATTGTCGCGCTTTCGTTCCGAGCGTACGGAGAATTTGCTGGGCACCTTGATGACCGAAAATCTGATGCCACTGGTGGTAAACAGATAGGCAGAGGACGACGTCGCAAACGGGCAGGGCCGTGACTGATTCGGGTGTAACGATGAAACGCATGTACGCCAACCTCGAGCTAGCCTTGTACTTGCGGCGGGCGCCGGATAGTGCTGCCCAGTTAGCCTCGACACCGATCGCAAACAACCCCGTTTCGGCAGCCAACGCGGTCAATCGACCCAGATTGCAACCCACGTCCAGCAGAGACTGCGTCCCGGCGATCCGACTCTGGATCAAACGCCAGCGTTCTTCGGTTCCGCGGGACCGCGTCCTTTGGTAATCATGACGTTTCCCAAAGACGAGAGCTCTGATTTTCCTTAAGGTCGTTCTCACCCGCAGCTATTCTATATCGGCGTCAAAACGAGACAACCCAGAGGGTCGATGCTCACAGCCTTGGAGGTTATGAAAAACAGAGTCCGAGGCAAGTTTAAACGTTTGCGGAAAACGCGCGATCTAACCCCAGGCCGCTGAACAAGAGCTTTTGGCGGTCGACGAATTCACACCCGTTGCCAGCGCGTTATCGAAGTAAGCATGAAAAAGTCATTTACATACCAAACGTATAATGTTGACATATCAGTCCCTTTACGAAAATGAACTTCGGTAAGAACGCTGAATACCTGCCAGCAATTGAGCTCCCGGTTATCGACTTTGATCTCGGCCTAGCCCCAACGCCCACGTGGTCTTCGTTCAATGACAAGGCACCAATGTGCGTTCATCGCTTGATAGCGTAATGATTTGAAAAACCTGTTTTCTCCTGAATCCACGCGCGACGCAGCCTTGCATGCTCCTCCCGGAAAAGCACGGCCACGAGTCATGCTGATAGGACTCGACTGCGCGGCACCTGAGTTGGTGTTTGATCGCTGGCTTGATGATTTGCCAAACTTAAAGTGCCTCTGCCGAAACGGGGTGCACGGACCGCTCCGCTCGTGCGATCCGCCCATCACAGTCCCGGCATGGTCCGTGATGATGTCGTCCAAGAGTCCCGGCAGGCTTGGAGTTTACGGGTTTCGAAACCGAGCGGATCACTCGTACGACCGATACTTGATCGCAAACTCTCTCGCGATCAAAGAGGATCGGTTGTGGGATATTCTTTCGCGAAGTGGGAAGCGTTCGATTGTCATCGGCGTACCGGGAACGTACCCGCCTCGATCACTTAACGGATTGTTGATCGGCGACTTTCTGACTCCAGATACGAGCTGCGATTACACACATCCGCCCGAACTCAAAGATGAAATTGCGCGCGTAGTTGGAGAGTATGTTTTGGATGTGCGGGATTTTCGGTCTGGCAACAAGAATAAGATCCTGGCTGACATCTATGAGATGACCCGAAAGCGCTTCCAACTTGCCCGGCATCTCCTCGCAAAGGAAGATTGGGATTATTTTATGATGGTGGAAATGGGCATAGACCGAATTCACCATGCGTTTTGGGACGATATGGACCCAGCGCATCGCTTCTACGAGCCCGGCAACAAATTCGAGAACGCGATTCACGACTACTACAAAGAAGTGGATCGTGAAATAGGCGAGTTGCTCGCGTTTGCTGATGAAGGGACGGATGTACTGGTGGTCTCCGATCACGGCGCGAAGCGAATGGACGGTGGTATTTGCGTTAACGAGTGGCTGATGGCCAATGGCTACCTCGCGCTCGCCGAAAAGCCGGCCAGCGTAACGCCGCTCTCTAAAGCCAAAGTGGATTGGTCCCGGACGAAGGCATGGGGTGATGGAGGTTACTACGCGCGCGTTTTTCTCAACGTCGCCGGCCGCGAGCCAGAGGGGACTATCGCACCGAGCGATTACGAAAAAGTGCGCGATGAACTGATTATCGGGTTGACGACCATTCCGGACGAGAAGGGAGAGGAAATTGGCACGCGAGTTTTCCGGCCACAGGAATTGTACAAAGAGGTTCGTGGCGTGGCGCCGGATTTGATGGTTTATTTCGGCAGTCTTTATTGGCGATCTGTCGGTACCGTCGGCGGCGGAAGAATACATACCTTTGAGAACGACACCGGCCCCGATGGGGCCAACCACGCGGAGAATGGAATTTTCCTGTTTCGGCCAGCGGGAGGTGGGATTTCAGGTGGACGGCGAATTGAAGGGCTGCGGATCACCGACATTGCGCCAACGATCTTGCAATTATTTGGCTTACCGGTTCCGCAAGATATGGAGGGCGCGGCGCTGACCTCGTCCTTTGCGATACCCCCCAAGCGCTAAAATTTATCAGCGACCGATAGTGATTTGTTTGCTCCTCTTCCAGAATTTTGATAGAAACCATGAAGATTAGCAATCTTTGATCACTGTGGAGACGACTTTGAACCCGAACCATCACCGCGAAGTGAAGAAACGCCCCAAGGCAGTAATCATTGGTTTGGACGCAGCGACGTGGACACTCATCCGTCCCTGGATCGCCGAAGGTGGCATGCCGAACTTGGCAAAGTTGACGAAGGCGGGTGTGTCCGGAACTCTTCAGTCGGTCCTTCCGCCAATTACCCCCCCGGCATGGACTTCGTTTATGACCGGTAAAAATCCTGGTAAGCACGGCATCTTTCATTTTGTCGAAACCGAGCCGGACAGTTACACGATGAATTACGCCAACGGCGGTTCACGCCGCTCACCCACGGTCTGGAAGCTACTCAATGCAGCCGGGTTTTCCGTGGGCACCATGAACATTCCGTTTACCTATCCGCCTGAGAGCTTGGATGGCTTCCAGATTTCAGGATTGGATACGCCATCGGCGAATAGCCCGTACGTCCATCCGCCCTCGCTCAAGCGCGAGCTAGTCGATCACCTGGGTAAGATCAACCATGACGTCCGCTTCCTCGGGTTCATGTCTACGGACCACCGGCGCGCTCAAGTGCTGGCTGAGATGGAAAAAATCGACCAGCAGTGGGCCGCAGTCGCGCTTTACCTTCTGGAACACCATCCGCAAGACGTGATGATGTTCGTCTTCATGTCGATAGATACTGTGCAGCATTATTTCTGGCAGTACATGGACCGCAGTCATTTTCTTTACGACCCGAAGGCCGAGCCTCGTTTTGGAAGTGCAGTGCGTCAGGTGTATGAACGACTCGACGCCGTGACTGGCCGGATAATCGAGAAGCTTCCCAACGATACGACTGTCTTCGTTGTCTCCGATCACGGCGGCGGCCCGGTGGTCGACCGCACCGTATTTTTAAACCGGTACCTGTGCCAACTCGGCCTCCTACACTACCGTAACAACGGACGCGGCGGCCGACAGGGACGCTTCGGGCTGCGCAAGATCGGCTCAAAAATCCTGCGAGCGGGATATTCGTTTCTGCTTAGCTCGCTCTCGTCGCGCCAGAAGAGCCTTCTTGCGGAAACATTTCCTACCCTGAGGAGGAAAGCTGAACTCGCTTACACATCATTTGTAAATATCGACTGGAGTCGCACCAAAGCATATTGTAGCGAAGTGCTCGCCTCGCCACCGAGCATCTGGATCAACCTAAAAGGGGTAAAACCCGGCGGCATCGTGGAACCTGCGGAGTATAGCGCGTTGACTGACTTTATCATTGAGAAATTGGGTGAGCTCAAAGATCCGCGCACCGGCAAACCGATAATCGCCCGCGTTTATCGACGCGACGAGATCTTCCATGGCCCGTTTTCCGACGAAGGCGCCGACCTCATCCTCGACTGGTGGAGCGAAGACAGCCTCTTCTCGACAGCGCCAAGTTTCCCCAAGGATACGGACAAGCCGGCCGTCATCATTCGCGAGCATCGTCCATCTGAAGACTCCGTCTGGGGCGGCACGCATCGTCTCCACGGGATTCTCGTTGCCTCGGGACCAGCCTTAAAGAGAGGAGCGGAGATCGAAAACGCGCAGCTCATCGACCTCGCTCCTACCCTTCTCCATCTCTTTGGAGTGGCTGTCCCAGAGGACATGGATGGCCGCGTCCTGGCGGATGCGTTCCGGCCGGAATTTTTAGCGACGCATCCTGTCAAAGCGGGCGCTGCTTCCGGCATTTCTGAGAGCGATCGCTCGACTGGTTACACCGAAGAGGAATCCGCAAAGGTCGAGGAACGCCTCCAAGCGCTTGGCTATTTGGAATAACAACTACTAAGAAGAGTTTACTGCTATGTTTGAAAACATCCGTGCCGATCTTAACCGCAAAATCCGCGGATACGGCGTCCGGCCGCAAGATCAGACTTTTTTCCGGAAGCGCATTACGCCATTGCTCGAATTCGGATCGTTGGCCGTAATCGTGCATCGGTTCGGACGGTGGGCTTACAACCTGAAAATTCCTGGAGCGCGTCAGTTGATGATTGGAGCTTACCTGGTCGTCAATGCGTTTTGTCTTGCCATTACCGGCATTCACATTCACCGGGAGAGCGAAATTGGACCTGGACTGGTGGTCCACAATTGCTCCTGCATCTTTGTTCTCGCCAAACGAATCGGCCATAGTTGTACACTTAATCAAGGTGTCAGTGTCGGCAGTATCCGGGGCATCGGTAGGCCCACTCTTGGCAACAATGTTTACCTCGGTGCCGGGTGTAAAGTGATGGGCGGCGTGACCGTCGGCGATAACGTTTTGATCAGCGCAAATTCTCTGGTGGTTGCGGATGTACCCAGCAACTGCACGGTGATGGGCGTGCCGGCCCGCATTATCTCGCGGCAAACCGTTAGCCCGTATCTTAAATCTCCTGTTGTGACCACATGAGCGAGCCGGCGACACATACCAGAAACACAAAAAACGGCGCAAAAGGCTACTCCATCGCCATGGTAGCCGCATGTCCGTTCCCTGCCAACCATGGCTCGGCGGCCAGCATTCGAGAAATGTCCGATACTCTTTCGCAGATGGGGCACGCCGTGCACATCGTGACCTACCGGTCGGGACAGGAAGATATCGTCGTTCGCCACGCGAAGGTTCACAGGACGGCACCATTTCGGCCCGAGACCAATGCCAAGGTCGGACCCTCGCGGGAGAAATTTCTGCGAGACCTAGCCCTTTTACGATTGCTCTGCCGCGTGATCCGGCGCGAGCACATCGAGATCATTCACGCCCACAATTATGAAGGCGCGCTGATCGGCGTGATAGCAAAATGGATCACCGGCCGCCCGCTGCTTTACAATGCCGTCAACCTTATGGCGGACGAACTAGCGGGATACCGCTTTATCCGTCCCGTCTGGGTCGCGAACGGGTTTGCGCGCGCCTTGGATTGGTTCACTCCCATTTTCGCGAATCACATCACGGCGGTGTCGCCTGAGCTGAAGCAATGGTTTGTCGAGCACGGAACTCCAGAACAAAAGGTGGACATGATTCCGGCGGGGATGCAGCCGGAAATGTTTGACAACGCCGCGCCGGAGAAATTACGCGCACGCCACGCAATCCCAGACCGTCCGATCGTTATGTACACCGGCGTACTAAACGCATTCCAGAGAATCGATTACCTGCTTCGCGCCTTTGCGGTAGTCCTAAGAGAACAGCCGGCTGCTCTGCTGCTGATGGTGAGCCCATTGGTCTCCGAATCCCACGAGAGAGAGCACAGAAACCTGGCCGATCAGCTCGGTATCTCTCACGCGGTGGTGTGGATCGCGCCGCATTCCCTTAACGACTTGCCCAGTTATCTGGCGCTTGCCACGGTCGCAGCGATTTCGCGACCGGAATGCCCGGGGCATCCGGTCAAGCTCTTGAATTACATGATAGCCGGCAAACCCATCGTTTGTTTTGCGGGCTCGGCGAAGGGGGTTCGCCACTTACACGATGCATTCATTGTCCCGAATCACGACTGTGACGCGCTCGGCAAGGGGATTATCACCCTTCTCGAAGATCGTGCGCTGGCAGCGAAACTAGGAAGCAACGCGCGCGCCACCGTCCTTGCCAACTTCGACTGGCGGCAGATTTGCACGAAGATCGAGTGCATTTACGACAGACTTCTCGCGGCGCCGCGCGAAGCCGCTAGTACACAAAACCAATCCGCCGCGTATGCGACGCGCGCCCGCTAACAATTTGTCCGATGGCTTCCCCAATAGCACACAGCTTCGCCGGGTTCTGGACGTTTCTCGCCCTGAGAGTGCGCTCCAAAACTCGGCTGGCTACGCACTGGCACCAATATCTCCCGCAGCTCGGAGTGCTGATACTGCTCGCTAATTTGCCTGATCTGGACTTGCTCATAACACCTGGCTTCCCCGCGAACGCACTGCATCGAGGTTTTACACACAGCCTGGCAGTAGCGACTCTCATATCATTGGCTTTAAGCTGCGTGTGGCGGATAGCGGGAGGTTTCTGGCGAAGTGCAATTCTCTATTTCACCGCCTACGGTTCACATCTTCTGATCGACCTCTGCACCGGAACTCAGATCGGCTGGACCAAGAGCGGCTCCGGTGTCCCCCTGTTGTGGCCCTGGTCGAAAAATTTCAGCTCGCCCTTGATACTGATTCCCGGTGTTCGGCACCAAAGCTTTTCCGCGTTATTTAGTCTCGACAACGTTTGGTCGTGCACTTATGAACTACTGACCTGTGGTGCAATTACGGTAATTGCTTTTGTATTATGGACACATATACTGAAATCGAAAACAAACCGTCCCGCCCCCCAAGCGGCAGCGCATTCTCTTACCGAACTGCGGCACCACGAATGAAGCGCTCCCACTGGGTAATCTTCATCGTCATCTCTTCCCTCCTGGGACTTCTCGTCGTTGAGACCATCGTCCACGTGATCAACACCAACACCGGAAAGGCCAGGGTGGTGAATGCGCCTACCCCGGTGGAGACCGTGCCGGTCCACAGACAGACGCTTGAAGAAGTCATTGGGGGCAGTGGCGCAGTCGAACAAGCCGAGACCGTCCAGTTTACGACGCAGCTCAACGCGCAAGTCCTTGAGGTGCCCGTGAAGATCGGCGTTCTGGTAAAAAACGGCGATCTTCTCGTTCGCTGGGACGATCGGCTCATCAAGGCAACCGTCGAGGCTAACCGCGAGTACGTGGACGCCAGTAATATCAAGATCAAGGACGAAACCCGGCAGGTCGAGCGCTACACCGCGCTACAGAACAAGAACATGGGGACGCCGGTTGACCTGGAGAAGAGTGAAATGGCCCTGGCCGACGCAAAAGAGGCGCTCGCCAAAGCTACACTTTCCCTCCGGCAGGCCGAGATCGACCTTGAACATGTGAGGTTGACATCTCCCGTCGATGGGATTGTGCTCGAGCGACTCGTAAATCCGAGCGAGTTCACCCATCGCGATCAGCTGATCATGAGGCTTGGTGTTATCAATACTGTATTGATGGCAGCCAAAATCACCGAAGAAAAATTGCATTCGGTGCAGTTAGATCTGCCCGCTGCAACGAGTTTTCCCGCGTTCCCTGGCGAGCTCTTTCGGGGCAAAGTTGTTAAAATAGATCCAAACATCGACCCGATCACCCGGACCTTTACGACCTACGTAAAAATAGAAAATCCAGATTTTCGGCTAAAGCCCGGTCTATCGGGATTCGCACGCATCCGTCGGACGGCAAAGGATGTTTTGGTCGTGCCCAGCATTGCGACCATGAATCCTTCAGGCGAACAAGCCTCCGTCTTTGTCGTCGATCGCACCAGCCATGCTAATCTGCGCAAGGTGCATCCCGGCATCGTGGTCGACGCCATGATGGAGATCACTAATGGTCTTAAAGAAGGAGAGAAGGTAGTAACCGTTGGGCAAATGTATCTAAAAGAAAATGACAAAGTCCATACCACATCGAAATCGATCATTGACAAATAACCTCGCTGCCGTTCTGGCGGCGCTGCTGTTTATCCTGCCTTTTGCGTCGGAAGCGCAAGAGCGGTTGGATTCGCCGCGCTCTCGTCCGCCAACGCTTCACGACTGCATCGCGATCGCGTTGGGCGAAAGTCCCCTTTTGGAAGCCAGTCGTTACGACGTGTTGTCCGCGGGACAGGAAGTTCGCGCCGCGCAGGGCATGGCGTTACCACAATTGACAGGGTCGGCCGGCTACGAGCTTTTCTCAGGCAGCCCAACCACCAAATTCTCGGTCGTTAGCCTGGGAGAATCCCCCATCGCGGTGACCTCACATCATGTGGTGGGTCTCGGCGCAGTCGAGATATACTCGGGGAAGTTGCGTTATCCGCTTTTCAAGGATGGAAGCATTTTAGGTTTGAATAACGCGCCTGCCATCGCGGAAAAGAAGGCCAAGAGACAGGCTCTTGCATGGACTGTCAATCTGAAGCGTGAAGACGTAATCTATCGAATCACCGATGAATTTGTCCTAACTGTTTCGGCGCGAAACCGAACGGTTTTAGTCGACCGCAGGGTAACGCTGCTCGAGCAGTCAGTCGCTATCACCGAGGAAGAGCAGAAGCGGGGACTGAAGTTACCGATCGACCTCAAGGTTGCAAAGGAACAGCTCAGCGGAGCGCGGACTCTTGCGAAGCTTCTTCGTGAGCAAGCTGTGGCAGGGTCGTTAGAGCTGTCCAGATCTCTTGGCCAACCCTCTTCGTCCAACCTTGCCCTAAGCAACATACTCCCTGATCCACCTGATCCGCCGCCAACCGCCGAGCAGCTGCTTGGTGGATCGCTCGCCCGCCATCCATCGCTTCAGGTGCAGCGGGCGAAGATCGATCAGGCAAAGCAGGGTTATCGGCTGGAACGATTCCGCTTGTATCCGTCAGTTTCCTTGGATGGCGCAGCTACCTACATCGACGATTTCAGTCCCGCGAACGCCTCCATTTTTACCGGCGCGATTACCGTCAGCGTGCCCATTTTTGACTTCGGAGCGCAGCTTGCCACTGCTCGATCGAAGCTGATGACATATAAGGCTGAGGAAGCCAGGCTTCTTTCAGTAGCCGACGATGTAACCTACGAGGTTCTCAAGGCCTACGAATCGATCTACGCTCTAAGTCATAACATTTTAGGACTTCAAGACGAGATCGCTAAGGCCGAAAGGGACGTGGCAGTAATCGAGTCCGAGCGGGCCCAAGGGATTGCTGAGCCACTGACTACGATCGAAAAGGAGCTCCATCTCATCGCAAAGCAGGATGAAATCGAAGGAGTCAAGGCGCGACGGCTCACGCTCTACGCTTTCCTGCAGAAGGCAGCGGGTGGCTCGTGGAAGTGGATTCCATGAAGCAGTCGCAGCGGATCGTAAAAAACGCCGTTTTCGGTATCGGAGCCAGCCTCGTTGGAGGTTTGGTTTACCTGGCGACGGTTCTGACCATTGCTCGCATGGTCAGCGTCGTCGAATTCGGTAAATATTCTTTCGTTCTCGCATTTGCGATGTTCTTCCAGCTCCTCGCCGATGCTGGTTTGCCGCGCATGCTGATCCGGGAAATCGCTAGGGATCCCCAGAGACTTGTGCCGCTGGTTGGCGCTGCGACTTCGCTTATTTGGGTTGTATCGGTCGCGGTATGTCTTCTGGTCGCGCTGATCGTTCCATTCCTGCATTTTGGCACGGACGTAAAGGTAGCCGCTTTGGTCATGAGCCTAGCGACGATGGCGACTTTCCACGCCGCCGGCTATAGCGCCGTTCTGCGCGCTTTCGAAGATAACGAACTAAACAACCTGGGGTTTGTTCTGCAGAAGCTTCTTCTTCTCGGTTTTATCGTCGTAACGATAAAGTTGAAGATGGGCTTGATCGGCTTCGTGATTGCCCATCTCGCGTCGAACGTGCTTCTCTGGAATTTTTATCACATCGTGGTGTCACGCCTTTACGCACGCATTCCACTGCGCATTGATGTGCCGCTCTGGAAATCCCTCTTAGCCTCTGCGCTGCCAATGGGCGGCGGCGTCATGCTTCGCCAACTCGCGCTCCAGCTCGACATTCTTATCCTCACCTGGATGACAAACCTGACGACTGTCGGCTTATTCAGCGGTCCTTATCGAATCAGCATGGCCTTACGGGTGATCCCGCAGACTCTCTCGCTCCCGCTCTATCCGCTCTACTCACGCACCGCGCACCTGTCGCCGGCACGCTTCGGGGAAGCTTACCAGTGGAGCATGAAGTTCTTTGCGCTCATCAGTATTCCTTTCGCTGCGTTTTTCATCGCGTGGTCAAAACCAATCCTGCGCCTGGCTCTGGGTGCTAAGTTTTTACCCGCCCTTCCCGCCATGCAGCTTCTCGGCCTTGGGCTGGTCCCGTTCTTCCTTTCGACGCTATTTCAATACCTCTTCGCCGCGCTCGACGAGCAGAGACGTTTTCTCGTCAGCACCTGCGCAGCCTCAGCTTTGCGCATTCTCCTCCTGATTATTCTCATACCGAGATTCGGATTTGTTGGACCCTCCATTGCCTTCGTTTGCGCTGAAACACTGATCGTTGGCATTTGGATGTTTCAACTCACGCGACTCGGTTTTCCGGCGAACTTAGGCCACGTCATCTGGCGGCCGCTGGCGG
>WNEY01001164.1_pt1 | contig 18153 bp, 17 predicted proteins | sample 5400531 | NCBI WGS metagenome assembly WNEY01 (sample SAMN13153338, study PRJNA577476) | soil metagenome | isolation source: 200 cm saprolite under Douglas fir tree site 1 | place: USA:California | collected 2015-04-18
CGATCGCGTCGACGATCGGCGTGTAGCGGGTGCAGCGGCAGAGATGGCCCGAGAGCATGTCCGCGATCTCCTCCCGGGTTGGCCTGCCGTCGCGGGAGAGCAGATCGGCGGCGGCCATCAGGATCCCCGGCGTGCAGAAGCCGCACTGCAGCGCATGGTTGCGCCGGAACGCCTCCTGGAGCGACCCCCACTCCAGCCCCTCGACTGTCTCGAGCTCGAGGCCGTCGGCCTGGACCGCGAGCAGCAGGCAGCTGCGGACCGCCCGGCCGGCGAGCCGCACCGTGCACGCGCCGCACACGCCGTGCTCGCAGCCCACGTGCGTGCCGGTGAGCCCGAGCGTGTGGCGTAGGAAGTCCGAGAGCAACAGGCGCGGCTCCGCGTCCGCGCGATACGTCCTGCCATTGACGTTGACCTGGATCACGCCGCGAAGGCCCTCGCGAGCGCGCGCTCGACGAGCACGCCGGTCAGGTGCTTCAGGTACGCGGCGGAGGCGTGCAGGTTGCCGGGCGGATCGACGAGCGCCGCGGCCTTCGCGCCCGCCTCGCGAGCCGTCTCCTCCGTCGTGGGCGCACCGTCGAGCTGAAGCTCGAGCAGCGTCGGCCGGTCGACCACGGAGCCGACGCCCACCCGCGCCTGCCTCACCGTTCCGTCCTCGATGCCCACCGAGCACGCCGCCAGCGAGAGCCCGAAGTCGCCGTGGCGCTGCGCGACCTCCTCGAAGGCGACCGAGCCGCCCTCGGGCCACGTCGTTTCGACGAGCAGCTCGTCCGGCTCGAGCGCGGTCGTGAAGTGCGTGACGAAGAACTCGTCGGCGGCGAGCTCGCGCCCCTTGGACGTGCGCACGGTGCCGCCCAGCACGAGCAGGCAGAGCGGCAGCTCCGCGCTCGCGTCGGCGTGCGCGATCGAGCCGCCGACGGTGCCGCGGTTGCGCGTGACGAAGTGGCCGACGAACGGCAGCGCCTGCTCGGCCAGCGGCACGCCGCGGAAGTCGTTCTGACGCACGGTCGCGCCGACGCGCCGGCCCTCGATCCGATCGAGCCCGGCGACGCGGTTCACGTCCACGAGCACGGCCGGGCGCAGCAGGCGGAAGTTCAGCACAGGCATGAGGCTCTGCCCGCCCGCGAGCACCTTCGCCTCGTCGCCGTGCTCGGCCAGCAGCGCCGAGACCTCCTCGAGCGTCTCCGGGCACTCGTACCGGAACGGGGCGGGCTTCACCGCTGCATCAGCTCCCAGACGCGCGCGGGCGTGAGCGGGATCTCGAGCTCGTCGATCCCGAGGGCGTCCGCCACGGCGTTTGCGATCGCGACCGGCGCCGTCATCGTGTTGCCCTCGCCGAGCCCCTTCGCGCCCAGCGGGGTGAACGCCGAAGGCGTCTCGCGATGGGCGATCCGCACCGACGGCAGATCGGGCGCGGTCGGGCAGACGTAGTCCATGAACGTGCCCGTCAGGAGCGTGCCCTCGTCGTCGTAGACGAGCCGCTCGTAAAGCGCCGCGCCCGCGCCGTGGGCGAAACCGCCCCGGATCTGGCCGTCGACGATCAGCGGGTTCAGCAGCTTGCCGCCGTCGTGTACCGAGACGTAGTCGTGGATGCGGACCCGACCGGTGTCCCGGTCGACCTCGACGACGGCGACGTCGACGACGAACCCGTGCGCGGCCGAGGAGGCGACGCGGTCCTCCGCGTCGGGCGGGTCGAGATTCGGCGCGGAGCAGTAGGCGACGGCGCCGAGACCGGCCTCCATGTCCTCGGGCAGCGACTCGGGGTTCCAGTGGCAGATGCCGGCGACGCGGCGGAGCGAGATCTCCTCGCCGACGTGCTCTCGGATCGCGGCGATCTTCTCGGCGAGCTTGTCGGCCGCCGCGGCCACGGCGCCGGCGCCGACGCCGGAGAAGCGCGACGAGTAGTTGCCCGAAGCGACCGTCCAGGCGTTCGTGGCGGTGTCCAGCTCTGACAGCACCTCCACGTCTGCGGGCGCGACGCCCAGCCGGTCGGCGACGATCTGCGCGGCGACGGTGCGGTGCCCCTGCCCCTGCGGCGTCGTCGAGAGTCGGACGCTGATCCCGCCGAGCGGCGAGATCGTGATGATGCAGCCCTCGGCGTTCCCCGACTTCGGCAGCCCGGCCGCGCGCTCGTCCGGCGTCAGGGCGAGCGTGATGTAGCCCATGTTCGAGATCGACGGCTCGACCACGCAGGCGATGCCGATCCCGATCCGGCTCCCCGCGGCCTGCTCGGCGCGCCGCTCGTCGTAGCCTACGAGCTCGAGGGCCCCGTCGAGACACGCCTCGTAGTCGCCGGAGTCGTAGAGGCCGCCGCTCGGCGTCCGGTACGGGAACTCGTCGGCGCGCACGAGGTTGTGGCGCGCCACCTCGGCCGGGTCGAGGCCGAGCCGGCGGGCCGCGGTCGCCATCGTTCGCTCGAGCGCAAAGTAGAGCTGCGGGCCCCCGAAGCCGCGGTTCAGGCCGGTGGGGCAGCGGTTCGTGAGCACGACCCTGTTTCGCGCCGCGACGTTGCGGACGCGGTAGGCGCCCGCGAGGGAGCCGTGCATCCGGTAGAGCGTGGCCGGCTCGGGCGCGCGCACGTACGCGCCGACCTCCTCTGTGACCTCGTAGCGGAGCCCGAGCAGCTCGCCGTCGGAGGCGAACGCCGCCTCGAGGTCGGTGATCCGCGCCGTCGCATGTGCGCTCGCCGCCAGGTGCTCGAGCCGGTCCTCCGTCCAGCGCACGGGCACGCCCAGCGCGCGCGAGGCGAGGCCCATCAGCACGACGTAGACGAAGACGGCGGACTTGATCCCGAACGAGCCGCCGGAGTCCGGCGGCGTGATCAGCCGCAGCTTGGAGCCCTTCAGCCCCAGCGCGGCCGCCGCGACCGAGTGCAGCGTGAAGGGGCCCTGGAAGTTCGCCCACGCCGTGAGCGAGTCGCCGCGCCAGTCCGCGATCACGCCGTAGCACTCGACCGGCGTGCACGACCAGCGGGGGAACGGGAAGCGACCCGTCACGACCACGTCGGCCGCCTCGAACGCCTCGTCGACCGCGCCGTACGAGAAGAAGCGGTCCGAGACCGGCTTCGCGGCGAGCGGGTCGAGCACGGGCTCGAGCGGGTCGTAGTCGACGACCACGTACTCGGCCGCGTCCTCGGCGAGGTAGCGGTTGTCGGCGACGACGACCGCGACCGGCTCGCCGGCGTAGCGGGCAGTCTCGTTGGCAGCCGCGAAGTACGGCACCGAGCCTTCGACGCCCGCGGGAAACGGGTTCGACATCGCGGCGACATCAGCGCCGGTGACGACGCCGAACACTCCCGGCAGCTCCAGCGCGGCGGACGGGTCGACCGAGTTGATGCGCGCGTGCGCGTACGGCGAGCGGACGATCGCCGCGTGCCGGGCGTGCGGAACCGGCTCGAGGTCGTCCATGTAGCGCCCCTGCCCGCGCAGCAGCGCCTCGTCCTCGAAGCGCTCGATTGGCTGCCCGACCCAGAGCTTCTGCCCCGCCTCGACCGCCGTCTAGGCCACCTTCCTTCGCGCCTCGTCGACGAGATCGTCGCTGAGGTCTCCGGCGGCGAGCGCGCGAAACGCCGTCAGCACCGCGCGCGGTGAGTTCGCATGCCGCTTCGCCGCCATTGTCAGCGGCTCGTGGAAGGCCCCGCCGCAGTGCGCGCAGGGCCACCAGAGGCGAGACATGAGCAGGGCAGCCTCGCCTCCCGGGAAGAGCTTCAGCAGCTCGACGATCGTGGTCGAGCCGGTGATCTCGTCAGGCGTGGGCACCTTCCGGCACGTGCAGCGGCTCGGCCTGCATCCGGATCGCGTTGCGCGGCAGCTGGTAGCGCGCGAACGGGAGCACGATCACCTTGGCGTCCGGCCCGTGCTCGTCCAGCGCCTCCGCGAACGCTTCCTCGAGCGAGGTTGTCGCGTCGATGCCGATGTCGGCCGCCAGCTCCAGGTTCTCCTCCAGCGTGACCATCTTCAGGTACTTGCGGGTCATCACCTCGTAGATCGGGACCCAGATGCAGCCCGCCCACATCTGGATGTGCCGCGCGTGAATGTCGCGCAGGATCCGCTGGTAGTTCTCGAGCGTCGGCGGCATGTACGGCTTCATCAGGTCCATCAGCGCCAGCCCGGGGAAGTCCCCGACCTCGGTGTGGACGCCCGGCGACGGCGAGCAGTAGATCAGCGTGCCGCCGTCCTTGACCACGAAGTCGGCCGACATGCAGCCCCAGCCCGTATGGAAGAAGAGGTGGTCGGTCGGTGCGAAGACGCCGCAGATCGCGATGTCGGCCTGGCCCTTCTCCTCCACGGGGCTCTCGTAGGCGTAGATCGAGTTGAAGAACTCGATCGCCTGCCGGTGTGACACAGGGTGGGCGCCGAAGTTCACGAAGATCACGCGCCCGCGCGTGTCGAGCACGATGTTGAGCGTCGCGTCGAGACGGCACATCGTCGCCACGTCGTCGATGTCGGAGCGCATGGGTCCGGCGAGGGCGCCGTAGTGGGTCTGCGGCGACGGGACGAAGTTGCAGTGGTTGGACTCGACCGTCTCATCGGACACGACGCCCGGCAGGATCAGCTTGCCGCCGCCGCCGGCGCCCCAGTGGTTCGCCTGCGCCTGGCCGATCGTGAGCTTGACCTCGCGCTTCGCGACCTCCTTGTGCAGCCAGACGGGCGTGCCGCGCGGGGAGACGCCGACGAACGTGTACGCCTCGGCGTTGCGCGGCTCGTTCTGGAAGAAGGGGATCCCCAGCCGCTCCAGCCTGTCGAGGTTCTCGCGACCGAGTTTCATCTCGATGTCCGACTCGGACATCGGGAAGACCTTCCCGTTCGCGCAGATCACGCAGGCGTCCGTGGAGCCCGCGGCCTCGATCGCGTCGAGCACGGCCGGCAGCAGCTTCGCTTGCGGCGTCGGCCGGAACTGGTTGTCGATCACGACGGCGACGGACTTCCCGCCAGCGAGCAGCTCCGCGAGCTTCGGGCCCGCGACGGGCCTCTCGAGCGCCTCGGCCGCGGACGCCGTCGCGTCGGGCAGGTGCGGCGGCTCGTCGGGGTAGATCGCGGCGAGCAGGTTGCGCACCGGAATCTCGAGCTCGAGCTGCTCACGGTAGACCTTGCTCTCGTCGTCGGCGGAGCCGATCGTCAGCGGGTCGAGGGACTCGTACGGAATGACGGCGCGGTACGTCTCGTCGGCCACCGGAAACCCCTTTTCGAAGACGCGTGCAGCGAGCGGGTCAACTATAGGTGGACGACCACTGCGCCGCGCGGCTGCGGGCGTCGCTCCTCCTCCCTGGACGATCTCCACGAACGTGGCCGCCGTGGGCGACCACCAGCTGCGAGAGCGACGGCGGGGCGATCCCGAGCCGCCTGGCCGCGCGGGTGAACGAGCCCTCGTCCACCACGGCCACGAAGCAGTCGAGCTGGCCCAGCTTCATAGGCGGAGCCCTATAGCTGACAGAGGATGTTCCTCACTTGACCTATGACTTCCGACTCATAAGACTCCCCCGCGGTGCGCGCCACCAGGCTCAACCACGTGAGCATCTCTGCGGTCGACCTCGAGGAGTCCACGCGCTTCTACGAGGAGATCTTCGGCATGGAGCGCATCCCGACGCCCGCGTTCGGCGTGCCGGTGCAATGGCTGCGCGTCGGCGATCTCCAGCTCCACCTCTTCCTCGACCAGAGCGAGGCCCCGCCGCGCCACCACCTGGGGCTGACGATCGACGACTTCGACGCGGCGTACCGGGCCGTGAAGGAGCGGAGCGTCGGCGCCGGCGCCGACGCCTGGGGCTGGCGCCTCGTCGAGCTGCCCTCGCGGCAGGTGCAGCTGTACCTCCGCGACCCGGCCGGCAACCTGATCGAGCTGAACTGGCCCGATGCCGACACGCTCGACCGCTCGAAGTACCCGGAGCTGCAGCGCCTCGCCGACACGGTGCCGCAGCGCGAGGGCTCGGAGCGGGCAGTCCTCTACCTCGACGCAGGCGCGCCGGCGGGCGCCTGATGGAACACACCGGATCTTCGGCGTCGAAACGACACAACGAGCGGGTAGCCTCGGCGAAGTGATGCGCGGCAGCCTCTCGCGTGGGCGCCTGCTCCGCACGCTGACCTTGGCCTGGATCGGCGCCGCGGTCACCTTTGCGGTCGCCTGGGTCCTCTTCTGGGCGTCGAAGACGACCTATGGCTCGGCGATCTCCGACCCGGTGGACTTCTTCAAGGTCGTCCTCGACTCGCTCACCTTCGCAGGACTGCTCTTCGTCGTCGCGAGCGGCTTCACGCTCATCTTCGGGCTGATGCGCGTCGTGAACATGGCCCACGGCTCCTTCTTCCTGCTCGGCGGCCTGATCGCCTACAAGCTCCAGCAGGACTTCGCCCACGGCGGCGGCGTCGGCCTTCTCAGCTCGCAGGTCTCGACCTGGAACTGGATCTTCCCGGCGATCATCGCCAGCGCGTGCATCGCCGTCTTCGGCCTGATCAGCCAGCAGGTCACACTCCGCTGGACGCAGGGCCAGGACCTGCGTCAGGCGCTGATCACGATCGCGATCTCGGTGATCGCTGCGGATCAGCTGCTCGCGCACATGAACGCAGGCAACGAGCAGGACATCTCGTGGCCGGGATCGCTCGACCGCTTCGTCAGCATCGGCTCGATTCAGTACTCGCTCGCCCGTCTGTTCATGCTCGGCGCCGGGATCGTGATCGGCGTCCTGCTCTGGCTCTGGCTCCAGAAGACGCGGACCGGGATGGTCATCCGTGCGGGCGTCGACGACCGGGCGATGACCTCGGCCCTCGGGATCAACATCCAGCTCACCTTCGCGATCGCTTTCTTCGTCGGGTCGCTGCTCGCCGGCTTCGGCGGCGTCATGGGCGGCTCGTTCGCAGGCCTTCAGACCGACGTCGGCGGGCAGTGGCTGCTGAACTCGCTCGTGGTCGTGATCATCGGCGGCATGGGCTCGCTCGCAGGTGCGGCGGCCGGCGCGATCCTCTACGCGTTCGTCTCCAACTTCTCCGCCATCTACCTGCCGACGACGAGCAACAACTGCTGCACGCAGTACTCGGTCGTGTTCACGTTCGCCCTGCTCGCGGTCGTGCTGGCCTTCCGCCCCCTGGGCCTGCTCGGGCGGCCGGCATGAGCCGCATCGCCGCGATCCGGCCGCGACCGGCGTGGGCCCTCGGCCTGGCCGTGCTCGTAGTCGTCGCGCTCGGGCCCGTCGTCCTCAGCGCGTACTGGGTCAGCTTCATCCTCACGCAGACGTTCTGGCTCGGGATCGCCGCGGCCAGCATGATCTTCCTTTCCGCCTACGGCGGCATGGTCTCGCTCGGACAGGTGTCCCTCTACGGCATCGCGGGCTTCGTGCTCGGCAACGTCGTCACCAAGGGGCAGGTCAAGGGGCTCCACCTGGGCTGGAACCCCTGGCTCGGCGTCGTGCTGGCGATCGCGGTCGCGACCGCGGTCGGCCTGGCGCTCGGTGCCCTTGCGAGCCGGAGCGTCGGCATCTACTTCCTCATGCTCACGCTCACCTTCGGCGTGCTGACCTACTACCTCTTCTCGTCCGTGACGACGTTCTCCGGGTTCAGCGGCATCAGCGGAATCCAGGAGCACACGCCGGGTGTCGTCGGGAATCCCACGATCCACCCGAACCGGCTCTACTACATCGCGCTCGTCGCCGCCGTCATCGTCTACGCCGTGATCCATTACATCGTGCGCACCCCCTTCGGCCTGACGCTGCAGGGGATCCGCGACGACCCAGTCCGGATGAGCTCGCTCGGCTACAACGTGGCGCTGCACCGGACGCTCGCCTTCGGCTTCGCCGGCCTCATCGCGTCGCTCGCGGGCGTGCTCTTCGTCTGGTGGAACGACCACATCGATCCGACGTCGATCGGCCTAGGCGGGATCATCGACCTGCTGATCGTGGCGGTGATCGGCAGCCTCTACCGGCTCGAGGGCGCGTGGCTCGGAGCGTTCGCCTTCATCCTCATCAACAACTACACCCACGACGTGTCGATCCCCGCCATCGGCGGCAGCTTCAACACGATCATCGGGGCGATCTTTCTCGTCATCGTCCTCCTGTCCCCGGGCGGCCTGCTCGGGATCTGGGAATGGCTCGTCAAGCGGGGACGAGGTACCTTCGGGCGTTCGCCGTTCGCTCCGCCCGGAGCAGAAGCCGGAATCGGCCCCCCGGCCGGGTGAAAGGAGGCGATGCACAGCGCGGTTGCTCTAAACGCTTCGGAGACCCGATCCACGAGGCTCAAACCGTCTCGAAGACAAGACCAAAGAGGAGGGCACCACATGACGTATGTCAGAGAGCGAGGACGCCGGTTCTGGCTGCCAGCCGGGCTCGGCTTCCTCGCAGCGACGGCCGTCACGGCGGCCGTCTTTGCGGCCGGCGCGGTCGGCAAGTCAGCGGCGAGCCCGATCAAGATCGGGATCCTGTCCAACTGCCAGGGCCCGTTCGGGAACCAGTACAACGCCGACATTGGGGGGGCCGAGATGGCCTTCGCGCAGTTCGCCGGCGCGAAGCTGAAGAATCCAAGCGATCCGTCGAAGGGCATCGTCGGCGGTGCGGTGGCTGGGCATCCGCTTCAAATCGTCGGGTTCGGCTGCTCTGACTCGACGCCGGACAAGGCGATCAAAGAGGTGAAGCGCCTCATGGAGCAGCTGCACGCCGATGTCCTGATCGGCCCGCTGTCCGGCGACGAGGGAGTCGCCACCGCGAACTACGCGAAGGCGCACCCGGCGCAGACGTTCATCAACGGCACTTCCGGTGCGCAGGACACGACGCTGAAGGTGCGGGCGCCGAACTTCTTCCGCTACAACGGTGACGGCGCGATGTGGAACGCCGGCATCGGCGACCTCGCGTACCACAAGCTCGGATGGCGGAAGGCCGCGATCATCATGGACGACTACAGCTTCGCCTGGACGTCGGGAGCCGGCATGATCACCGACTTCTGCGCGGTCGGCGGCCAGATCGTGAAGCGGGTCTTCCCGCCGCTCGGCACGACCGACTACTCGTCGTTCGTCCGCCAGCTGCCGCCGCCGAGCAAGGTCGACGGCTACTTCTGGGTCGTCGGCGGCACGGGCACCATTGCGGCGCTGAAGGCGTTCGAGCAGGCCTACGGTCCGCTCAAGGCGAAGCAGTTCGTCGGGAACCTGTTCTTCGGGGTAGCCGGCAACTACCAGGCAATCGCTCCGCGCATCAACGGCGCCTACACCGGTGGTTTCGGCACGCCCGGCACGGACTACGCGTCCGCAGCCGCAAAGGCATACGTTGCCGCAGCGCAGAAGTACGTCAAGGCCGTTCCGCCGCTCGGGGCGATGAACGTCGCGAACGCGTACAACGGCTTCTTCTTCAACTACTACAAGGCCGCGTGGGCGCTCGTCGACGGCCTCAAGGCGGTGAGCGGCAACATCACGCCGAGCCAGAAGCCGCTGCAGGCGGCGCTCGCCAAGGTCGTGCTGAACACGCCGTTCGGCGTCGTCAAGCTCGACAAGAACCGGCAGGCGGTCGAGGGCGAGTGGTCGTACCAGCTGATCGCAAAGCCGGGAGCGACGGTCGTCAAGACGGTCCAGTTCATCCCCAACGTCGATCAGTCCTTCGGCGCCGCGTACACGTCGTCGACGCCGCCTCCCGGCCGCAACTTCCCGCCTTGCGTCAAAAGGTCGCTGACGTGGGTCGGCAAGGAGAGGCCTGTCGTCAACGGCGTCATCAAGTAGGTGACGGAAGCAGCGACGACAGCCACCGAGTCCGCAAGCGCCGAGCCGATCCTCCGCCTGAGGGGGGTCGGCCGGCGCTTCGGCGGTCTCCGAGCCGTGCGCGACGTCGACCTCGAGGTCGCGCCGGGCGAGCGGCGCGCGATCCTCGGCCCGAACGGCGCCGGCAAGACGACGCTGTTCAACGTCATCTCCGGAGACCTCTCGCCGACGAGCGGGACGATCGAGCTGTTCGGTCGAGACGTCACGGCGACGCCCTCGCGCACCCGGGCGAGGCTGGGGCTCGCGCGCACCTACCAGCAGTCGCGCCTGTTCCTCGGCCTCAGCGTCGAGGACAACATCTACCTCTCGATCCTCGGCGTCGAGCGCGGGCACCTGCGGCCGGTGGTGCTGCCGAAGCGGGACGGCGAGATTCGCGAGCGCGCCCGTGCCGCCGCCCGCCGGGCGGTGATCGACCACAAGCTCCCAGAGCTCGTCGCCTCGCTCTCGCACGGCGAGCACCGTCAGGTGGGGCTCGCCATGGCGCTCGCATCCAGGCCGCGCGTGCTCATGCTCGACGAGCCGGCCTCCGGCCTCTCGCGCGGTGAACGCGTCCTCCTGACCGACCTGCTCCGCGCTCTCGACCGCGACATCACGCTGCTGCTCATCGAGCACGACATGGACGTCGCGCTGCGCGTCGCCGAGCGGGTGACGATGATGCACGACGGGCGGGTGATCGTCGAAGGGACGCCCGGCGAGATCCGGGCGAGCGAGCTCGTCCACGACCTCTATCTCGGGAGTCGATACACGGCCGATGAGTGAGCCGCTTCTGACGATCGAGGGCCTCAACGCGTTCTACGGGCCGGCGCACGTGCTTCACAACGTCTCGCTCGAGATGGGGAGCGAGCCGGTCGCGATCATCGGGCGAAACGGGATGGGCAAGACGACCCTGTGCGCCTCGATCATGGGGCTCTCACCGCCGCACGCGACCGGGTCGATCCGCTTTCGGGGGCGCGAGCTGCGCGGCCTGGCCCCCTACAAGATCGCGCAGGCGGGGATCGGCTACGTTCCGCAGGGCCGGCGCCTCTTCCCGTCCCTGAGCGTGGACGAGCACCTGCGGATGGTCGCGAGCCGCAACGGCGACTGGACGATCGACAAGGTCTACGACCTCTTCCCCCGGCTCGCCGAGCGGAAGCAAAACGGCGGCGCCCAGCTCTCGGGCGGCGAGCAGCAGATGCTCGCCATCGGCCGCGCATTGCTGACGAACCCGCAGCTGTTGATCATGGACGAGCCGTCCGAGGGCCTGGCTCCGGCGATCATCGAGACGCTCGTCGCGACCTTCCGCGGCCTCGAGGAGGAAGGCCTCCGGATCCTGCTGATCGAGCAAAACCTCGGCGTCGCCACGGCGCTCGCAGAGCGCCAGCTGATCATGGTCGGCGGCGAGGTCGCCGCCGAGGTGACGGCGACGCAGCTCTCCTCCGACCCGGAGGCGCAGCGCCGCTTCCTGGGCGTCGAGCCGCTCGCCGCGGAAGCCTGACGTGCCCACCGTCGTCCTCGTCGGGACGCTGGACACGAAGGGCAAGGAGTACGCGTTCCTCCGCGACCGCGTGCGCGAGCACGGCGTCGCCGTGGTGCTCGTCGACGCGGGCGTCAACGAGCCGCAGGTCGAGCCCGACGTCTCGCGCGAGGAGGTCGCGCGCGCGGGCGGGGCCGACGTCGCGCAGCTCGCGGCCGCGGGCGACCGCGGCGCGGCCGTGACGGCGATGGGGGCCGGCGCGGCGGAGGTCGTGAAGCAGCTGTACGGCGAGGGGCGCCTCGACGCGGTGCTCGGGCTCGGCGGCTCCGGCGGCTCCTCGATCGTCACCCACGCGATGCGGCAGCTGCCGGTCGGCGTGCCGAAGCTGATGGTCTCGACGGTCGCCTCGGGTGACACGCGGCCCTACGTCGGGGCGGTCGACGTGACGATGATGTACTCGGTCGTCGACATCGCGGGCATCAACTCGATCTCGGCGCGGATCATGACCAACGCGGCCGGGGCGATCGCGGGCATGGCCAAGGCAACCGCGGGGACAGTCCCTACGGCAACCGCGGGGACTGTCCCCGCGAGGCCGCTCGTCGGCGCGACGATGTTCGGCGTCACGACCCCGTGCGTGACGCGCGCGCGGGAGCGGCTCGAGGAGCTCGGCTACGAGGTGCTCGTCTTCCACGCGACCGGCACCGGCGGCCAGTCGATGGAGGCGCTCGCGAAGGGCGGCTTCCTCGCCGGCGTGCTCGACATCACGACGACCGAGCTCGCCGACGAGCTCGTCGGCGGCGTGCTCTCGGCGGGGCCGGACCGGCTCGAGGCGGCCGGCGCGCTCGGCCTCCCCCAGGTTGTCTCGCTCGGCGCCCTCGACATGGTCAACTTCGGCCCCCGCGAGACCGTCCCGCCGAAGTTCGAAGGGCGCAACCTCTACGTGCACAACCCGACCGTGACGCTGATGCGCACGACGCCGGGGGAGTGCCGCGAGCTCGGGCGGCAGATCGGACGAAAGCTGTCGGCCGCCAAGGGGCCGACCGCCCTCTACGCCCCGCTCAGGGGCGTCTCGATGATCGCCGTCGAAGGGCAGCCGTTCCACGACGCGGAGGCGGACGAGGCCCTGTTCGCGGGACTGCGCGAGACGCTGGAAGACAACGTCGAGGTGCACGAGCTGGACCTGGACGTCAACGACGAGCGGTTCGCCGTCGCGATGGCCGACCGGCTCGACGACCTGATCACGGGGGCCACTTGACGAGGGACGAAGCGCTGGCGCGGCTGCGCGCGCAGGTCCACGCGGGCAAGCCGATCATCGGCGCCGGCGCGGGCACCGGGCTCTCGGCCAAGTGCGCCGAGGCCGGCGGCGCCGACCTGATCATCATCTACAACTCGGGCCGCTACCGGATGGGCGGCCGCGGCTCGCTCGCAGGCCTCCTTCCATACGGCGACGCGAACGAGATCGTCGTCGACATGGCCCGCGAGGTGCTGCCGGTCGTGAAGGAGACGCCGGTGCTCGCGGGCGTGTGCGGCACCGACCCGTTCCGGCTGATGCCCGTGTTCCTCGACGAGCTGAAGCGGATCGGCTTCAGCGGGGTGCAGAACTTCCCGACCGTCGGCCTCTTCGACGGCACGATCCGGGTCGGGCTCGAGGAGACCGGGATGGGCTTCGGGCTCGAGGTGGAGATGATCAGCCGCGCCAACGAGCGCGACTTCCTAACCGCTCCCTATGTCTTCAACGAGGACGAGGCCACGGCGATGGCGCAGGCGGGCGCCGACGTGCTCGTCCCGCACATGGGCCTCACGACGGGCGGCGCCATCGGGGCCGCGACCGCGAAGACCCTCGACGAGGCCGTGCGGCTCGTGCAGGCGATGCACGACGCGGCCAAGCGCGTCAACCCGGACATCCTCGTGCTCTGCCACGGCGGGCCGATCGCGGAGCCGGACGACGCCGCCTACGTGCTCGCGAACACCGAGGGCGTCGTCGGCTTCTTCGGCGCCTCCTCGATGGAGCGCCTGCCCACCGAGACCGCGATGACCGAGAACATGCGTCGCTTCAAGGCGATTCCGATCTGAAAGGAGACAACCGTGAGCAGGTTCGTGAAGAACGCCGACGTCCGGCAGGAGCAGTTCGACTGGGGCGTCGTCGGCTGGCGGTGCGCGCCGGACAACACCGGCTCGAAGCACCTCGTCGTGATGGACGTATCGCTCGCGCCGGGCGAGGGCCACGACTTTCACCGGCACCCGGGCCAGGAGGAGATGATCATCCTCAAATCCGGCCGGATCGAGCAGTACCTGGAGCGCGACTCGACGATCCTCGAGCCCGGTGACTCGGTCTACATCGACGAGGACGTCGTCCACGCCTCGTTCAACGTCGGCGACGAGACCGCACACCTGCAGGTCATGATCGGCCCCTCGCTCGGCGAAGGCTCCGGCTACGGGCTCGTCGACGTCTCCGGCGAGGAGCCCTGGGCTTCACTGCGCCGGTAAATCAGGCGAGGTGCTCGTAGGCGGGCAGGGTGAGGAACTCGACGAACTCGTCTTTCGTCGCGACCTGCTCGAACAGCTCGCGCGCCTCCTGGTAGCCGTCGCCGAGCTTGCCGATCACCTCCTCGGTGATCCGCTCGACCTGCTGGGGCGAGACCTTGCCGTGGTGGAGCCATTGCCAGACCTGCGAGCGCGAGATCTCCGAGGTGGCCGCGTCCTCCATCAGGTTGAAGATCGCAACGGCGCCGGAGCCCTTGAGCCAGGCGGCCAGATACTGGATCCCGACGGAGACGTCGTTGCGCAGGCCGTCCTCGGTGATGTCGCCGGGCGTGGCGGCCACGTCGAGCAGGTCGGCCGCGGTCACGTTCACGTCCTCGCGCAGCACGTCGAGCTGGTTCGGGCGCTCGCCGAGCACGCGGTCGAAGATCTCCTTCGCCACGGGCACGAGATCGGGATGCGCGACCCAGGTGCCGTCGTAGCCCTGCCCGGCCTCGCGCTCCTTGTCCTCGCGCACCTTCTCGAGCGCGATCGCGTTCACCTCGGCGTCGCGCCGGGAGGGGATGAAAGCGGCCATGCCGCCGATCGCGTGCGCGCCCCGCCGGTGGCAGGTCTGCACGAGCAGCTCCGCGTAGGCGTACATGAACGGCGCCCGCATCGTCACCGCGTTGCGGTCGGGCAGCACGAACTCGGGCCGGTGGCCGAGCTTCTTGATCACGCTGAACAGGTAGTCCCAGCGGCCGGCGTTGAGGCCGGTCGCGTGCGGGCCGAGCTCATAGAGGATCTCGTCCATCTCGAACGCCCCCAGGATCGTCTCGATCAGGACGGTCGCGCGGCAGGTGCCGCGCGGCACCCCGAGCTCGTCCTGCGCGCGCTCGAAGACCTTGTTCCAGAGGCGCGCCTCGCGGTGCGACTCCAGCTTCGGCAGGTAGAAGTACGGCCCCGTGCCAGCCTGCTTCAGCCGCTCGTGGTTGCGGAAGAGATAGAGCCCGAAGTCGAACAGCGAGCCGGACATCGGCTTGCCGTCCACCTCGAAGTGCCGCTCGACCAGGTGCCAGCCGCGCGGGCGGACGAGCAGGGTCGCGACCTCCTCCTTCAGCTCGTAGACCTTCTCGCCCTGTTCCAGCCGGATCGTCCGGTCGATCGCCTCGGAGAGGTTGCGCTGCCCGTCGATCATGTTCTCCCAGGTCGGCGAGTTCGCATCCTCGAAGTCGGCCATGAAGACCTTCGCGCCCGAGTTGAGCGCGTTGATCACCATCTTGCGGTCGGTCGGGCCGGTGATCTCGACGCGGCGGTCGGCGAGGTCGGGCGGCGCCGGCGGCACGCGCCAGTCGCCGTCTCGCACCTGCTGGGTCTCGGCGAGGAAGTCCGGCAGCTCGCCTTCGCGCAGACGCTGCGCGCGGCGGTGCCGCTCCGCCAGGAGCTCCTCACGCTCGTCGCCCAGCTCACGCTGGAGCAGGTGTAGGAACTCGATCGCCTCGGGGGTCAGGACGTCGTTCACCGGCGTGCCTCCTTCAGGAGCTGGTCCGGATCGAGCCCGCGGATCGATGCGTCCACGAGCTCGACGGGATGAAAGGCGGGGAGCGGGTGGCCAGCGCGGCGCAAAGCCGCGGTCACCTGCACGAGGCAGCCCGGGTTCCCGCTCGCGTAGGCCTCCGGCTCGGTCGCGAGCACGTTGTGCGCCTTGCGCTCGCCGAGCGTGCGGGCCGCCTGCGGCTCGAGCAGGTTGTAGATGCCGGCGCTGCCGCAGCAGATGTCCTGCTCGGCGGGCTCGAGCAGCGTCAGGCCCGGGATCTGGGCCAGCGTCGCACGCGGCTCCGCGGAGATGCCCTGGGCGTGGCGCAGGTGGCAGGAGTCCTGGAAGGCCACGCGCAGGGCGAGCGGCTTGCGCTCGGCGCGCGCGGCGAGCGGGTCGGCGAGGAGCTCGGACACGTCGACAACCTTCGCCGAGAAGGCGGCGGCGCGCTCGGCCCACGCCGGGTCGTCGGCGAGCAGGTGCGCGTAGTCCTTCAGGTTCGAGCCACAGCCGGCCGCGTTCGACACCACCAGCTCGTATGCCTCGAGCTCAGCGATCAATTCACGCGCGCGCGAGAGCCCGTCCTCGCGACGGCCGGCGTGGATCGCGAGCGCGCCACAGCAGCCCTGGCTCCTCGGGACGTGGACGTCGTAGCCGTCGGCGGCGAGCACGCGCGCGGTGGCCGCGTTGACGTCGCCGAAGACGACGCTCTGGACGCAGCCCGCGAGCAGCGCCACCGACGCGCCCGTTCCCGGCAGGCGCTCCGGCGGCCACTCCGCGCTCAGCCACGGCGGCGCGATCTCCGCCAGCGGCGCGAACGGTCCCGGCGCCGGCAGCTTGCGGAACGCGAGCGCTACGCGCAGGCGGCGGCGGTGCGGGAAGACCCAGAAGATCAGCGCCCTGAGCAGCCGCTCGCCGGGCCCCCGCGAGTGGTGCTCCTCGACGAACGCGCGCGTCGACTCGATCAGCTTGTCGTACTGCACGCCGGAGGGGCACGCCGTCACGCAGGCCATGCAGCCGAGGCAGCGGTCGAAGTGCTCGACGACCGTGTCGCTCAGCGGCAGCGTCCCGTCGACGAGACCGGCCATCAGGTAGATCCGGCCGCGCGGCGAGTCCATCTCCTCGTGCCAGAGCGCATACGTCGGGCAGGTCGGCAGGCAGAACCCGCAGTGGACGCAGTCGGCGATCAGCTCGGGCTGCACTTGCCCTCCGGGTCGAAGGCGGCGCGTACGCGCTCGGCGAGGGGGCTCCAGCCCGCGCTCGTCTCCTGCTCGAGGTAGGCGACGCGCGGGCCCGGGCGGACGAGCGGCGCCTCCTGCCCGTCCCAGCGGGCACGCCCGGGCAGCCGCGCCTGCAGCTCGCGCAGCTCCTCCCAGGGGTCGGCCTCCTCGCCGCCGAGCGCGGCCGCCTGCGCGGCGACGGCTCGCTGCGAGCCCTCGAAGAACACGTGCAGCCGCCCTCGGGCGAGGTCGACGGCGCTCGGCACCAGCTGGGAGCGGTGCACGTCCGGCCAACGGCTCGCGTCGACGACGATCGTGCGCGCCACCTCGGGCAGCGGATGCAGCCGCAGCGCGAGCCGCTCGACCCGCCCGAGCCGTCCCCGCGAGCCGCAGAAGAGCTTGCCCAGGTCGTAGCCGGCCACGTTCTTGACGACCTTGCCGCCGGAGCTGGCCCTCGTTCCGTCGGGCAGCACGACGGTGACCCCGATCACGAGGTCCCGCATCGTCCCGAAACGGTGGCAAAGCGGGCCGGCCAGATCGTCGAGCAGACATTCCCCGAGCGTCGGGTCGCCCGGCGGGTCGAGCGAGAACCGCTGCCCGTGCCCGGCGAGCGCAGCCCGAAGCGCCGAGAGCGTGATCCCCGCCTCGACGATGCAGGTCAGGTCACCGGGCTCGTGCTCGAGGATCCGGCGCTGCTCAGAAACGCTCTGCAAGGCCCGCTTTCTCGAGCGGATGCGCGCGGTAGGGCCCCGGCACCTCGCCGCACAGCCGCGGCGTCGGGAAGATCTTGCCCGGGTTCGCGAGCCCCTTCGGATCGAAGGCGGCGCGCAGCCGCTTCATCACCGCCAGATCCTGCTCGCCGAACATCAGCGGCATCGAACACGCCTTGTCCGAGCCGACGCCGTGCTCGCCGGTGATCGAGCCGCCGGCGTCGATGCACGCGACCAGGATCGCCTGCGCCAGCTCCTCCGCGCGCGCCGCCTGCCCCTCCTGCTTGCTGTCGTAGAGGACGAGCGGGTGAAGGTTGCCGTCGCCGGCGTGGAAGACGTTGCCGACCCGGAGGCCGTACTCGGTCTCGAGCTCGGCGATCCGGCGCAGCACCACCGGGAGCTGGGTCCGCGGGACGACGCCGTCCTGGACGTAGTAGTCGGGGCTGATCCGGCCCATGGCCGCGAAGGCCGCCTTGCGCCCGCGCCAGATCTTCACCCGATCGTCCGCGTCGGCCGCGACGCGGATCTCCGTGGCGCCGTGCTCGCGGCAGATCGCCCGAACGCGCTCGAGCTCCTCCTCCACCTGCGCCAGCGCGCCGTCGAGCTCGACGATCAGCACCGCGCCGCAGCCGGGCGGATAGTTGGCATTCACCGCCGCCTCGGCCGCCTCGATCGTGACCGCGTCCATCATCTCGATCGCGGCGGGCATGATCCCGGCGGCGATCGTCCCGGACACGGCGGCGCCGGCCTCGTCCGTGTGCGCGAAGCCGGCGAGCAGCGTCCGCACGGCCTCGGGGACGCGCAGCACGCGCAGGGTCAGCTGCGTCGCGATCCCGAGCGTGCCCTCGGAGCCGACGAAGGCGCCGAGCAGATCCGGCCCCTCGTCGTCGACCGACAGCGTCACCAGCTCCCCGTCGGGCAGGACGACGTCGGCGGCGAGCACGTGGTTGACGGTGAAACCGTACTTGAGGCAATGGGCGCCGCCCGCGTTCTCGGCGACGTTGCCGCCGATCGTGCAGACCTGCTGCGAGGAAGGATCCGGCGCGTAGTAAAAGC
>WNEY01001268.1_pt1 | contig 18153 bp, 20 predicted proteins | sample 5400531 | NCBI WGS metagenome assembly WNEY01 (sample SAMN13153338, study PRJNA577476) | soil metagenome | isolation source: 200 cm saprolite under Douglas fir tree site 1 | place: USA:California | collected 2015-04-18
CGTCGCGAAGTCGGTCGGCCTGGAGTGGCCCGTGTCGGCACCGGCCATGAGTGCGACGGCCGATGGCGAATTCAGCGATGCGACGGACATGTTCTTCGGCAACCTCGCGCCCGGCGGATACGCGTGGATCATCCCGAAGGCCGGATGCGCGAACGTCGGCCTCGGCACCTGGGAGCGATTCCGCGGGAATTTGCGCGAGCTGTTCGACAAGTTCATCGCGGCTCGCCGTCTCGAGCCCGGCAAGGCGACCGGAGGCTTCGTCCCGGTCCTGGGGCCGCCTCCTCGAACGGTGAAGGACAACGTCATGCTGGTCGGCGACGCCGCCGGCATGGTCATGGCGACGAACGGCGGCGGCAACAACGTGGCGATGATCGCAGGTCGGTACGCGGGCCTGACCGCCGCGGATCATCTCCTCGACGGCACGCCCCTCGACGCGTACGAGACCCGGTGGCGCTCGGCCGTGGGAGGGCCCCTGGCCGAAGGCGTGCGCATCAAGCGCTTCGCCGACCGATTCTTCGGATCGGACCGGCTGCTCGATGTCGCCATGGTCCTCCTCGGCCGCCGTCGAATGGCGCGCGCGATCCGATGCCAGCGACTCTTCTTACCGGGCAGCGCGAAGGTCTTATAGCGGGCCGGGCCATCGACGGCGGAACCGATGGACTTCCAGTTTCTCGGCGGCGCCTCGGAGGTCGGCCGCCTCGGGATGATCCTGAAGAAGGGACCGACTTCCCTGCTGTTCGATTACGGCCTGCTGCCGCGCGACCCCCCGCAGTACCCGATGCCCGCGCCTCCCGTGGACGGCATGTTCATCACCCACGCCCATCTCGATCACACGGGGATGATCCCGTGGGTCACCCGACGCCAGGACGTGGACGTCGTCCTGACGCCGCCCACGGCCGATGTCGCCGATCTCCTCTTGGCGGATTCCCTGAAGATCGCGGACGCGGAGGGCTTCGACGCGCCGTTCGATGATAGCGACCTCCGGACCGCACGCCGCCGGTACCGGACGATCGACTTCGGGGACAACGTGGACATCGGCGACCTCGAGGTGACGGCCCATCCCGCGGGCCACATCCCCGGCGCGACGATGTACGAGGTGAACGGGACCGAGACGACCTTGTTCACCGGAGACTTGCACACGCTCACCACCGACCTCGTCTTTGGCGCCCGTCCCGTCCATTGCGATACCTTGTTCATCGAATCGACGTACGCGGGCCGACAGCATCCGGAGCGCCTCAAGTCGGAACACGCCTTCCTGCGGAAGATCGAACAGGTCGTGAACCGCGGCGGCCTCGCGCTCGTCCCCTCGTTCGCCGTCGGCCGGACGCAAGATGTGCTTCTGACGCTCGCGAAAGCCCGGCACGAGGTCTGGCTGGACGGCATGGGGAAGAAGGTGAACTCGATTTACGTCGAGAGCCCGGAGTACGTCCGCTCCGTGAAGGCGCTGCGAAAGGCGATGAACCGGACTCACGTCGTGCGAAACCATCGGGAGGGCGAGATGGCCCTGCGCGGCGAGGTGATCGTGACGACGAGCGGGATGCTCGACGGTGGACCCGTCCTGCGGTACCTGGAGGTGATCCGGGAGGATCCTCGCAGCGCCGTCCTCCTGACGGGCTACCAGGTCGAAGGCACCAACGGCCGAAGGCTCGTTGAGGAAGGCGTGATCGACCTGTACGGCGTCACGGTCGACATCAAGTGCGAGTGGCAGAAGTTCGACTTCAGCGCGCACGCAGGCCATGACGATCTCATTCGATTCATCGAGGGATGCGACCCGCAGCGCGTCGTGCTGATGCACGGAGAGAACCGCCAGATTCTCGCCGACGCGCTGGAGGGCCGCGAGGTGCTTCTGCCTCAGGAAGGCCAGTGGCACTCCCTTTGATCGCGACGCTCCGCCTTTTCCGGCAGCGGGCGGCGGCGGTCTCGAGCGCCACGAGGGGGCAAATGCCTAACTACCCCAATTCTCATTCGACGTGAGGGAGCCAAATGGCCGAAAAACCGACGGCTGCGTTCGTGTTGTCCTTGCTCGCCGGCATCTTCATCTTGCTTGGGGGAGCCGTACTCGCGGCGATCGGGGCAGCGATCTCTGCGTTCCTCCCGGCCGTCGGCATCGTGATCGGGGTCATCGGCCTCGCGTTCGGCATCATCGTCATCGTCGGCGCCATCATGCTCTACACCCATCCGGAGCAACACGTGACTTGGGGCGTCATCGTCCTGGTCTTCTCCATCTTGAGCATCTTCACGTCGTTGGGGGGCTTCCTCGTCGGGTTGGTTCTCGGAATCGTCGGAGGCGCCCTCGGCATCGCTTGGAAACCGCAGCCCGTCCCGTTCCCCGGCTACGTTGCTGGATATCCCTCGGGATACGGAACGTACGGACCTCCGCCAACGGCGATTGCGCCGCCCGGATACGCCGCCCCTCCGAGTCCCGGCGTTCCGGCCGCGCCGTCAACCACTCCCGAGGCCCCGGCGTTCTGCAAGAATTGCGGGGCTCCCCTCACCCCGGGGGTCCAGTTTTGTCCCTCCTGCGGGACGAAGGTCAGCCTCTAACGACTGAGAGCTTCCATCCCCAACGTCGACAGGCGACCTCCACGGTCGGTTTATTGCGGGGGCCGTCGAGAGGCAGTGTCGATACCGATGACGAGAGGATCCCAGACTTGACATCGAATGTGCTGGCGACCTACATACCGACATTCTTCGCGATCATCGCTCGGAGCGCCTTGCCGACGTATTTCAGGAGTCGTGGGTCCTCTTTGATGAGGGCCCAACCGACTTTGGACGGGAAGTCGATGTCGCCTTTCTTCTCGATCAGCCGGAGCATCGCGGGGCTGTCGAAGATGTCGAACAGCTCCTCGAACTGATCGTCCGAGAGCCTGCTGAAGCTCTCATGGATCGCGAGGTCCTTCCGGAGTTCCTTTCCGATCGACTTCGTCCACGCCCGATGGTACTGATGGAGCATGCGACCGGAGAGGTCGTGAGCTTCCAACGCCTCGATCGCGGTCTGCGCCGCGAAGTTCGAGCACGTCAGCGCGGTGAAGATTCCCCCTCCGGAGACGGCTTTCGCTTGGCACGCCGCGTCTCCGACGACCAAGACATTATCTGCGTACGTTCGACGGGGGAAGCCGAGCGGAATGCCCCCGGCGATGTAGAGGATCGGCTGGGCGCCTTTCGTGTACTGCCTCACCTCGGGTCGAGTCAGCATCTTTTCCAGGTAGGCGTACGCGTTCCCTTCGCCGACGCACAGGCCCACTCGGGCCGTGTCGCCGCTTGGGATGATCCATCCGAAGAATCCCGGCGCGATCTCGTTCCCGATGAACAACGTGACGAATCCCGGATCTCCTCGGACGCCGGTCATCTCCACCTCGAAGCCGGGAAGGATCTTCCTCGGACGCAGGATGTTGAACCACTTGGCCACGTTCGAGCGGACGCCGTCGCAGCCCACGAGCAGCTTGGCGTGCAGTTTCCGCGGCTCCCCGTCCTGGTCGATCGAGATTTCGATGCCGCCGTCCTCCCGCCTTGCGGCTTGAGCCTGTGCACCCAGGAACGTGTGCGCGCCTTTCCGAACCGCATCCGTCGCGATCGCCCGGTCGAACATCGCGCGTTGCACGACGACCGCCTGCGTGTGGTGGCCGTCGATCACGAGCCGTCGGCCGGAAGGCGAGTACAGCTCGGCCCCGTGGACCGCACCGATGATCGTCTCCTTGCAGTCGACGTACTCGAAGACCCGCGGCGTGACGAGGCCGCCGCACTGAATCGGCTCCCCGATCTCGCGATGTTCCTCGACCAAGGCGACGTCGTATCCGGCCGCCGCGACCTTTCCCGCGAGGTATCCGCCGGCCGGGCCCGCTCCGATCACGACGACATCAAAGGAGCGCGCCGAACTGACCACGTTCCGGCATCACTCCTTCAGATTCATGATGATCTCGAGGAAGTTCTCCAGATGCCGCGACAGCGAGGCGTTGTCCGTGTAGCCGCACGCGGACAGGTCCGGCGCCGCGATCAACGCCGCGGAACCGTCCACGATGACGTCCGTCGCGATGAGGCCTTTGCGGTTCACGACGCCCGCCCCTTCCGGGATCTTCTGGCCCGGCTCCGTGATGATCGTGAACCGGATGCCGCGGGCGATCGCCTGCTCGATCTTCTTCCCCACGTTCTCGCGGATTTCGGAGAACGTCGGCGTGGAAACGATGCACGTCTCCGACGACTGGTCGATCAACTCGCCGATCTTCTCCAGGACGCGCGCCTTCGTGACGATCGTGTAGACGAGCTGCGGCTCCCCTTTCGAACGCAGGACCTCATGGAGAAGATCGAGCTTCGCGAACGTGTCCTCGAGGTGGTCGATCACGCGTCCCTTGACCTTGCTCGGCGCCTCCGGCTTGAAGATCGTCGGCCGCCCGCGGGTCGAGATCGCGAATCCTTTCTGGCAGAGGCTCTGCAGGACCTTGTACGCGGACGTCCGGGGGATCCGCGCGGTCTCGGCGATCGTCTCCGCGCTCCCGTATCCGTGGGCCACGAGCGCGATGTAGCCGCGGGCCTCGTACCCGGAGAGGCCGATCGACTCGAGCGTCTTCGTGGCCCGCTCGAATTCCTGCTCGAGGTCGACGCCGCCCGCGAGCAGCTTCGACAAATCTTGCGGAACCACGCGGCCACGATACCCGAGGGCGGTTTTTATCTTTTCGAATCGGCGGGCTCAGTGTTGGATATCGAAACGCGACGCAAGCCTTTATCCGACGGGAGCCTTCCTTCGCGGTCATGGGTTCGGCGCGCCCAGCCGCCCTCGCTGTGATAACCTTCCTCTTGATCTTCTGGAGCGTTTTCACTCCGGCGGTCGGCCAGAATCCGGCCGGCCACCTGGTCGTCACGACCGACTACGAACTCTTCGGGACCTCGGACCTGAACGGCGGCGGTCACGTGACGTGGACGCTGACCGGTGCGAAGGCGGCGGAGCTCCGCGCGAAGATCGTGGACATGTTCGACACGTACGGTCAGATTCCTCGAGGCTTTCCGTTCGCGGGCACGGCGGGTATCGCGAACGGGGATGGGGTCCTCGATCCGCTCGAGGGCCTGCGGTACACGGACCAGCTTGAAAACGTCCTCGAGGCCTCGGGCCGCGGCACGGACGCCCAGTACATGCAACTGTTCCCGTTCGACTTGCGGGAGAAGAACACCGCGGATCCGAGCCTCGGATTCGAACGGAGCACATCGGGCCTCGCGAACACGAACGTGAGCTCGTCCGGCGACGTGGAGATCCGCTTCCTCTTCGAAGCGAATACGACGAGCCGCTCCGCGCGGGTGTCCCTCCCCACGTCCGCCCTGGCCGACTCGCTGTATCGGATTTTCGACTACGCGGCGGTCCAGTCGCCGACCCTCGCGGCGTCCGGTCCGTACCCCGGGTCGTGGCCGTTCCTCCTGGAAGGCGGCTGGCACATCGTGATGACGAACAGCTGTCCGTCCGGGGTTCCCTCGCCGTGCGCCTCCTTCTGGGCGGGAAACGACGCGACCGGGACGTACGCGAACAACGCGATGGCCGCGACCCGGACGACGGCGGACAATCTCCTCGCGGGCACCTCGGCGATCTACGTCCCCTTCGACCTCCGTTACGCGACGCAGGCCTGGGCCACGTTCAACTACACGGGCCAGGTCGCGGATCCACAGGATCGGCTCCGCCTCGAGATCGCTCACGCGCCCGCGTTCACCGACTGGACGAACCTGTCGTTCGGGGCCGGTCCCAATCTGCCGACGACTCCTCCCGGGGTCTGGGCGACCGCGAACGTCAGTCTGGCGACCTACCTCGGCGGTGAAGTGCGACTCCGGCTGAACTTCACATCGGATGCGGCGGGAAGCGCACGCGGGTTCCTCATCCGCGACTTCGCGCTCCACGCGCCATCGTCCTATGACGGCGAGGTCGACCAGGCGGACACCCATTATCTCGTCGGTCCGCTGAGTTTCTCCGCTCCGGTCGTCCGAACCGGTGGGCTCCAGGTGATCCGGACCCCCGGCGGGGAGATCCTGCTGTACAGCTCCTCGCGAAATACGTCGGCCTTCCCCAGCGAGACGATCCGCTACGCCTCCTTCGACGCCCTGGAGAACCCGCAGATTCTCTTCGCCGTCATGCTCGTCGGCGCGTACGCGATTTCGCGGCAGCAGCACGATGCGTACGTCCGATATCGCGAGTCGTACCCCGCCACGTATCGGCTGGCGGTCCACAAGGCGAAGTGGCTCCACCGGCTCGGCGCCATTTCGATCGGCTTGCTGGTCCTCTTCTACTTCGTCCCGACCGCGACGTGGATCCTCGGCATCCGGGTGTTCGTGTCCGGGTTCGCGTACTGGGTGCTGTCCATCGCCTTCGCCGTGTTGCTGGGATTCGGCACTCGGGCGTACTACTCCGGCCAGGTCGCGCGGGCGGCGGCCGCCGAGAACGAGGAAACCCGCATGGTCGTGAAGAAGGTCGCGATCCCGACGGGGGCCGGACAGACCGGAGGCGTCCTCGGGACATGCCCGCATTGCCAGCGAGAGATCCTCGCGAGCGATCCGGCGTACCGATGCACGTGCGGCGTCCTGTACCATCTGTCGTGTGCGGCGAGCCTGACCCAGTGCTCGAACTGCCGCAGTCCGATCTCCGTGGAGGCCGACCGCACGACCCCCGAGGTCTCGATGCGATGCCAGTCGTGCGGGGAACTGCAGACGGTCCCGGTGGGCACGGATCCGCGCGTGGCGCCGTGCTCGAACTGCAGCGAGTTCCTCCGTCATCTGGACGAGGGGAAGCGCTACCTCGTCGTCGCGAGCGACCCCGCGATCGGGTTCGCGTGGCTTCGCGATCTGACGAAGATCGGTCGACCGGCATTGTGCATGACCTCCGCCGCGGTGGAACGCATGCGCCTCGAGTTTGGTGTGAAGGAGGTTCCGATTGTCCAGGTCGCAGGCCACGCCGCGGGCGCGATCGACCCGAAAGACCTCGACCCGATCGGCTTGAGGTCCGTCCTCCAAATCACCCGCGAACGGAAGGGCGGCGTAATCCTGTACGACGGCCTCGACCAGATCATCGCCGAGTCCTCACTGGCCGATGTGATCCGCTTCCTCCGGAAGGCGAACGACATGGCCTTCGTGAACGGAGTCACGGTGATCGCGCGCATCGCGCCGGGAGTGCTCGCGGAGCAGGAAGTCACGCGGCTGAACGCGGAATTTGACGAGTACCTCGATCTGTCGGCCCAACTCTGAGGAGCTCACTCCAGGCCGGCCCAGCGCACCCCAATCGAGTGCTCGATGCCCAGGTGGTCCAAGATCCGAGCGACGACGAAATCGACCAAGTCAGCAATGCGTTTCGGCTGACCGTAAAAGCCAGGCGACGCCGGTAGGATGATGACGCCGAGGCGGGCGAGCTTCAGCATGTTCTCCAGCGCGATCGCGCCAACCGGGGTCTCGCGGGGGACAAGGATCAGTTTCCGATTCTCCTTCATCGCCACGGCAGCGGCTCGGGTGACGAGGTTGTCCGCGATGCCGGCCGCGATTTTGGCGAGGGTCGTACCGCTGCACGGGACCACGACGACAGCGTCGAAGCGGGCCGAGCCCGATGCGGGCGCTGCGGCAAGGTTGTCATCAGTATACGCCGACCGCGCACCGACGCTGAATTCCTTTGTCGTGAGGCCCGTTTCGATTTCGATGACCGCCGCGGCGTCTTTCGTCGTGATTACATCGGCGCGGTCTCCGAGGATCTCGATGAGACGCCTCGCATATTCAGCGCCTGAAGCGCCCGAGACGGCCACAACGATTCGAGGCTCCGAAGACACGTTTGCGAGAGGCCTGGAGCCCAAATGAAGATTCCGCGCGATGCGGTGCCAGTTCCGTATGATCTCACCGCGTCTGGAATTCAACCTTAAATAAGGTTAACAGCCGCGGATACGGAAAAGGGAAGTCCCTGGTCCGAATCTGCACGTCGATGGCGCGCGGCGCGATCCGTCGGGCGAGTCTTCGCGACTTGGGTTTGCTCGTCCGCCATCGCCGCGGGATGTGGAAAGACATCGCGCAGTTCTCGAAAGCGGACCTCGATGCAGCGGATCGCGCGTACCGCCGCTGGGCGGGAACGCAGATGAGGTCGAACCGATTCACCGGTTTCATCGTCGATGTCGACGGCCGACCGGTAGCGAGCGGTTGCGTCTGGATCATGCAGGTCCAACCCCGGCCCAACTGGAAGGGGACCGAGGCCGCATACCTTCTCTCGATGTTCACGGAGCCCGCTCATCGAGGTCGGGGCCACGGAGCCCGCATCGTTCGGGAGGCGATTCGATATGCGAAGGGTCGGGGAATCCACGTGATGCTCCTCCACGCGTCACCGTTCGGCGAGCCGATGTACCAACGTCTCGGCTTCGAACGAACGAAGGAGATGCGTTTATTCCTTGACCGGGGGAAGGGTCGACCGCGCACTCCCTACTCCAGGAAAACGCAACGGCGCGCCCGATGACGGCCCTCTCCGGGAGAGCACGCAAGCCTTCAAATACGTCCTTGATTTATGAAGCGCGAACCGACGCGTGTTCCTGATGACGACCGCATACGATGTACCTCCGGTCCTCTTGATCGAGCGCCTCAAGGACAAGTTGCAGGCAGAAGGCAAGATCAAGCCGCCGGAATGGGCGCCGTTCGCCCGCACCGGGGTGAACACGGAGAAGGCCCCGGTCCAGAAGGACTGGTGGTATCGCCGCGTCGCCGCCGTCCTACGAAAGGTCTACCTGCACGGGCCCATCGGCACGTCACGCCTCGCCGCGGAGTTCGGCGGCCGCCGGGACGACGGCTCGGCCCCGTATCACCCGCGAAGCGGTTCGCGTTCGATCGCGCGGGAGGCGATGCAGCAACTCGAGGCGATGGGCCTCCTCACGAAGACGGACAAGAAAGGCCGCTCGATCAGCGCCGCGGGCCGCAAGCTCCTCGATTCCCTCGCGCACGAGATCCTGCTGGACCTCGCGAAGACGAACCCCGAGCTCACGAAGTACGCCGGAGGCCCTTGAGCCGATGTCGATGGACGAGGACGAGCTCGACGCAATTCGCCGGCGAAAGATGGCGGACCTGCAGCAGGCGCAGGTGCAGGCCCAGGCCGAGGCACAGTACCGGGACCAGCAGCAGGCCCAGCGGCAACAGATCCTTCGTCAGATCCTGACACCGGAGGCGCGGGAGCGTCTCGGGCGCATCGAGCTCGCGTACCCGGAGCTAAAGGAGAACATCGAGAACCAGCTCATCGCGCTCGCGCAGAGCGGCCGCGTGCAGCGGATGATCGACGACCCGACCCTCCGGCAGATCCTCGAGCGCGTGATCCCCCGCAAGCGGGACATCAAGATCGAGAGGCGCTGACCATGGCGCGGAACAAGCCGTACGCGAAGAAGCTTCGACTCCTGAGGGCCGTCAAGTCGAACCGCCGCGTCCCGGCCTGGGTCATCCAACGCACGAAGCGACGCTTCACCCGCCACCCGAAGAAACGCTCCTGGCGGCGGAACAAGCTGAAGGCGTGAGGCCATGGCCGAGCAGGAAGAAGAGCGCATCATGGTCATTCCCTTGCGGGCGGCCTGGGCGGCCTCCCGCACGGATCGGACCCCGCGGGCGATCAAGGCGATCCGGGAACACGTGCAGCAGCACCTGAAGCCGGACCGCATTTTCATCGACGACGTGTTGAACGAGTACCTGTGGAAGCGCGGCCGCGAGCATCCGCCCCGCCGGATTCGCGTCAAGGCGATCAAGTTCGAGGACGGCTCTGCCGTCGTCTCCCTCCCGGAGGACTGAGGGACCCCATTGCTTCGGCGGCTCGAGATCGCGGGGAACCCCTACATCGGCGTTTTCTGCGCGGCGAACGACGAGCTGCTGATTGTGGCCCGGGACGTCCCGAAGTCCGCGATCCGCCACATCGGCGGAGCGCTTGAGACGTCGCCCATCGTCACGAGCGTCGGGCACTCGACCGTCGTGGGCTCGCTCTTGGCATTGAATTCGAAAGGCATCCTCGCGTCCCCGTTCATCGAAGAGGCGGAGATCGAAGCGATCGGCGACGGCGTCTATCCGCTCCCGCATCGACTCAGCGCGGTCGGGAACAACGTCCTCTGCAACGACTATGGCGCGGTCGTCCATCCCGGCTACGACGACGAGGCGGTGGCCTTCATCGGAGAGGTCCTCGGGGTGAGCGTGGTGCGCGGGACCGTCGCGGGGATCAAGACGGTCGGCAGCGTCGCGGTCGCGACGAACAAAGGCGTCCTGTGTCATCCGCATGCGCGGCCCGGAGAGATGGAAGTCCTGAAGTCCGCGCTCCGGGTGCCCGTCGTGATCACGACCGCCAACTACGGCGCGGCGCAGGTCGGTGCCTGCATGGTCGCGAACTCTCACGGTGCGGTCGTGGGCTCGCGGACGACACCCATCGAGCTCGGTCGCATCGAGGAAGGACTCGGACTGTTCTAGGCATGCCGTTTACAAACCATCCACCAAGTTTGATATATCATGGGATAGCTAGGTCTCCTGACGATGAAGACCCTCGTCCTCTGCGTCGACCGGGACAATGACATCGGGGTCAAGACCGGCCTTCGCACCCCGCTCGTCGGTCGCGACCAAAATCTCGCGGCGGCGACGAAGCTCGGCCTCGCCGATCCGGAGGATTCCGACGTCAACGCGCTGCTGAGCGCGGTCTCCATTTACGATGGCCTCCAGAAGGAGAGCGCGGACGCCGAGGTCGCGACGATCTGCGGGGACGTCCGCGTCGGTTCCGTGTCCGATCTCGTGCTGACGAAACAGCTGGACCAGGTCCTCGAGCAACTCCGGCCGGACCGCGTGTTCCTCGTCTCCGACGGCGCCGAGGACGAAGCGTTCTCGCCAATCATCGGCTCGCGCATCCGGGTCGACCATGTGCGCCGCGTGTACGTACGGCAGACCCCGACCGCGGAATCGCTCTACTACACGATCGGCCGGCAGCTCAAGAACCCGCGCGTGCGCCGCAAGATCGTGGCCCCCCTCGGATTCGTCCTCCTCCTGTTCGGCGCGATCTACCTGGCCCTCCCGAATCTGGCATCGGGCCTCGCCCTCATCCTCGCGGGCCTCTACTTCATCATGATCTCGCTGCCGTTCCAGAGCGTCGGAGACGTGCTCCGGAAGGCCGGCGAGACCTATGAGCGTGTGAGGGACTCCGTCGCGACCGGAAACCTCGCGATCTTCTTCAACGTCGCCGCGCTCATCTTGATCCTCGTCGGGATCTTCTTCGGGGCGGACACCGCGACGCGGAACGGCGGGGCGTCGTACGTGTCGCAGTTCCTCTGGTTCGTCATCGGCGCGGTCTGGTGGTTCGTCATCGGCACGTTGCTCTTCGAAGGGGGCCAGGTCATCAGCGCGTACCTCCGCCACGGACGGGCTCCTCGGCACGCGGTCGCCGTCGCGGTGACGTTCGTCGCCCTCGGTCTCCTGGTCCTCGGGATGACGCAGATCCTCCAGACGATCCTCGGAGAATACAACCCCGCCGCATCGTTGCCTCTGATCTACCTGAGCATGGGCCTCGCCCTGTTCCTCGTCGCCGTCACCGGGCTCTCGTACCGGACGCGAGGGGAACGCTCCGATACCCCCGACCAAAGCTAGGCGCGCCGAGGGGTCGGATGGACTTCGAGACCTGGCATCCGTTCTACGAACAGATCCTGAAAGAGTTCGGCTTCTCTCGGGAGAAGGACGAAGCGGTTGCGGCGGAGCTCGACAAGCTCCTTGGCGGGAATCGTGTTTCCGACTCCAGCCTTCGAAAAATCATCCGAGGGAAGGAAATCACGGTGGCCGGAAACGGTCCGAACCTCGAGAAAGAGATTGGGGATGCCCGCGGGGTTCTCCTGACCGCGGACGAAGCGACCTCGGTCGCACTCCGCGAAGGACTCGTTCCGGCAATCCTGGTCACCGACCTCGACGGGGACGTGGCGGATCAGGTGAAGGCGAACGCCGAAGGGACGATCGCGGTAGTCCACGGCCATGGCGACAATGGCCCCGCGGTCCGGGAGTGGGCACCGCGGTTCTCCGGCGCAACAGTGGCGACGACGCAATCCAAGCCTCTCGGGGGCCTTCGGAACTTCGGCGGCTTCACGGATGGAGATCGGGCGGTGTTCCTCGCGGATCACTTCGGTGCCGCCCGAATTCGATTGGTCGGATTCGACTTCGAACATCCGAATGCGAAGGACGTCGATCGGCGCACGAAACAGCGGAAGCTCGATTGGGCGTACATCCTCCTCGGCAGCCTCGATCGGGACGAGCTCGACCTATGAGGGAGGCTTGCGGGCCTTCGCGGTCCGCCAGCTGAGGACCGGTTCGCGGGCCGCCTGGACCTCATCGACGCGCGCCACCGCCGTGTTGTGCGGCGCGGAGTGCAACGTTTCGGGATCTTCTTTCACGATCTTCGCAAGAGCGTCGACGAAGCCATCGAGCGTTTCCTTCGTCTCCGTCTCCGTCGGTTCGACCATGAGCGCCTCTTCGACCAGATGCGGGAAGTACACAGTCGGCGGATGGTATCCGAAATCCATGAGGCGCTTCGCGAGGTCGACCGTGCGGATGCCTCTTTCCGCCGCGAGCTTCGCGGCACTCGCGACGAACTCGTGTTTCCGAAGACCGCCGAACGGCACGTCGAGGACGCCGGCCAGCCGATGACGAACGTAATTTGCGTTCAGGACCGCACGGTCGGAGACTTCTTTGAGGCCGTCTCCGCCCATCCGGAGGATGTACGCGTATGCTCGCACCAGGAGGGCGAAGTTGCCGTACCATGCGCGCACCTTCCCGATCGACCTCGGTCGGTCGTAGTTCAGGTGGTAGCCGCGGCCGTTGAGGCCGATGACCGGGACCGGCAGGAATGGCTCGAGCGGTTTCCTCACGCCGACGGGTCCGGCTCCCGGTCCGCCGCCGCCATGGGGCGTCGTGAAGGTCTTGTGCAGATTGAAGTGGACGATGTCGAAGTTCATCTTGCCGGGCGATGTGCGGCCCAGGATCGCGTTGAAGTTGGCGCCGTCGTAGTAGAGGAGGCCGCCCGCGTCGTGCACGATCTGTGCGATGTCCAGGACATGTTCTTCGAAGATTCCAAGGGTGTTCGGATTCGTCAGCATGAGGGCGAGCGTCTTCGGACCGGCGGCGGCCTCGAGGGCCTTCAGGTCGACCCGGCCATCTTTCGACGGAATCTCGATCAGGTCGAATCCGAGCATTCCGGCGGAGGCGGGGTTCGTGCCGTGCGCCGTGTCCGGGATGATGACTTGGTGCCGCTCCTCGCCCCGCTCCCGGTGGTACGCTTGCGCGAGGAGAAGGCCCGTGTACTCTCCTTGGGCTCCCGCCGCGGGCTGGAGCGTGACCGCGTCCATCCCCGCGATCGTTGCGAGGAGACCCTGCAGCTCGTACAGGAGCCGGAGGGCGCCCTGAACCGTCGACTCGTCCTGGTCCGGATGGATGCGCGTGACCGTCGGGAGCGCCGCGAGCTCCTCCGTGAACTTCGGGTTGAATTTCATGGTGCACGATCCGAGCGGATAGAACCCCGTGTCGATTCCAAAGTTCATTTGCGAGAGCCGCGTGAAGTGCCGGACGACGTCGTGCTCCGAGAGATTCGGGATCGCAAGTTGCTGGCGTCGGATCTTCGCGGGGACGAGATCCGCAAGGTCGACGTCCGTGTCTGGAGCGGATCGCTTCTCCATGAGCAGAGGCTCGTCCCAGTAGGCTTGGCGGAAGTTCACCGAAGCGCCTCCAAGGCCCCGAGCAGGCGTTGGACCGCCTCCGGGGTATGGCGACCCGTCGTTGCGAACAGGGCGGCATCGCTCAACTCCGGGAGCTGCCGGGTGAGAGGCAATCCGCCGTGGATCCCCTTCTCCAGGAGGGCTCGATGGACCGCGGCGTACCCTTTCTTCCTTCGCACAACGAACTCGTTGAAGTGCGCGCCGTGAAACAACGGGGCTTCGAATCCGGCGATCGCGTCGATTGCCTTTGCGAGTTCCCGCGCCCGACGAATGTTCTCCGCGGCTACCCGCCGGAGGCCATTCGAGCCGAGCACCGCCATGTACGCCGCCGCGGCGACCGCCAGGAGGGACTCGTTCGTGCAGATGTTCGACATCGCCTTCTCGCGGCGGATGTGTTGTTCCCGGGTCTGGAGCGTCATGCAGAAGGCCCGATGCCCTTTCGTGTCCCGCGTCAAGCCGATCACGCGCCCCGGCATCTTCCGGATGTGGGCCTGTCGACACGCGAAGATCCCGAGCAGCGGACCGCCGAAGTTCATCTGAGTGCCGAGCGGTTGACCTTCGCCGACGACGATGTCGGCTGCGAAGTCTCCCGGGGGACGGACGACCGCCTGCGCGATCGGGTTCACCCCGACAACAAGGACGCCGTTCGTCATGGCTCGAATCTCTTCGAGTTGCTCTTCGAATCGGCCGAAGAAGTTCGGGTTCTCGACGTAGACGCCACACACGTCGGGTGAGAGCGCGGCCTTCAGCTTCGCGAGATCGAGCATCCCGCTCTCGCGGTCGTAATCCACCTCGCGCACCTCGATCCCGGTGCCAAGCACGTAATTCGCGAGGACCGCGCGGCGGTTGTGCCGCAAGGCGCGCGGAACGAGGAAGATCCGACCGCCATGGATGCGATGGGCCATCCGGGCCGCTTCGCCGAGCGCCGTCGAGCCGTCATACATCGACGTGTTCGCGGCGTCCATCCCGGTGAGCTCGCAGATCAGGCTCTGGTACTCCCACAGCGCCTGGAGCAGGCCCTGGCTGATCTCGGGTTGGTAAGGTGTGTACGAGGTGTAGAATTCGGAGCGCGAGACGATTGCCCGCACACTGGCAGGGACGAAGTGATCGTACAGGCCTCCCCCGAGGAACGTCGGCATGTCGACGACCGTGCGGTTCGCCGCGAGCATGGAGGTCACCCGCGCGACCACGCGGTCCTCCGGGAGGCCGTCCGGGATGTCGAGCTTCGGAATCCGCACGCCCGCGGGGATGTCCGCGAAGAGGTCGTCGACGCTCCGGAGGCCCATTTCCCGGAGCATCTCGTCCTCATCGGAGGGCATGCGGGTGCTGCTGAAAGGTAGGCGACACTTAAGGGTTTTGAAGGGCCCGGTCTTTCATGCCGGCACAGAGCCGTACGTTCGAAAGTCGGAAGTGAGTCGCAGGCCGGAGCCCGCCTCGACGATCGCCGCGGCTCCGAATCCGATCGAGTTCTTGTACGCCTCCGACGGCTGGGCGCCCTTCAGCGACGCGGTGACCAGCGAGAATAGCGTCCCGTGGCCTGCGACCGCCACGGTTTGGCCGTCGCTCGACGTGGCGATGCTCTCGAGGCAACGCGTGCCGCGGACCGCGGCTTGCGACAACGATTCTTTGCTCGGTGGGATGTAGCCCTGGTCTGCCCACGCCTTCTTCTCCAGCGCCGCATACTCCGGTTGCGGGATCCCAGATTCGTCGGCCGACCATTCCTTGAGGCAGGGTCGCTTCGAAATCGACACTCCGAAGGCATCCGCGAGGATGATCGCGCTCTCGATGCTGCGTCGCAACGGACTGGCAAAGACCGCAGCAGGTCGGCTTCCGGGCCATGCGCGGGCGAGGCTTCGGATCTGTTCCTCTCCGCGTCGGGAGAGCGGCGCGCGGTCGAAGTTCGACGTGTACGGAGGCCGGACGATCTCGCCGTGGCGTACGAGGACCAGAATCACGGTCACCCGAGCACTCCTCCGGAGACGACGCCAATCACTCGGATCCGCTCGCCGTCCTGCAAGGCCGCATCGGCAGGTATCGGTGCGTCGCCACGAATCAGGATGTGTGCGTCCGGTGCGAGTCGAAGGGCCCGTAACAGATCGAGACCCCTGGCAGCGGAACCCAGTTCGACGGCCTCCTCCCTCCGACCGGGGTGGATCTCCGCGGTGATGTGCATTGACCCTTCGAGGACGATTCCTGACTTAATTGTTCTCCCGCGACGGCGCACGTCGGAACACTTATCCGAGACATGCGTCTCAGGAGCCTCGCTGCCCAGGTCGCCTAGTCCGGTAGGGCGGCGGTCTCGAAAACCGCTGGGTTACCCCTCGCAGGTTCAAATCCTGCCCTGGGCGTCGTCCTTCACCCGTTGAAGTTGACCATACTCCTCCCGTCGCGGAGCCATGTCGCGGACGGCAAACTCGCGTTCCGCCTCATCGGCCTACGAGTTCGTCGAATGTCACGGTCCGCCGCAAGCGGCGGTTGTAGGTTCCACCCCGATAAGCGTTCCAGAGATTCAAGACGCCGACGGGCGCAAACAGGACGCCGAGAATCACGAGGAAGACTGACGGCCACGGCGTATCGGACTGTAGACCCCGTTGCACGAAGAGGGGTGAGAGGACAAGGGACCCGACCCCGGTCCAGAAGCTTCCGACGCGGAACCACACGCCTGCCCTCCGCACGATTCCGAGCCCCTGGAACAGGAACATGGCTACGAGCAACGCAACGAAGACCGGCGCCGCCAACTCTCCGAAGATGGAGACGTGGTACATCCAAGGTGATCCCAGCGCGCTGATAACGGCGAACACGAGGAGGACGACTCCGAACGTCCGCTCCCTGTATACCTCGAATCGAAACGGTTCCTTCACCGCGCGGACGGGTGCTGCCGTGGTGCGTTCATTGGCGGCTCGAAGAATCAATGTTCCGCCTGATGCTCGAGGGGTCTGGGCGGCGGGAACCTCCGACAGAACGACGTGACGGCCCCGAGTCCCGGGCCTCGCGGCCGGCCCCTTCGCTGATCATCCGATTTGCCTAGGACAGTCTCCATCTATCAACTGATTTTGGTACGCCGGTCCTCAGATCGAAACCGCCAAGCGAGGCCGTAGAGAAACACCGTGACGGGCGACCCAATTACGACCTTCCAAAATAAATCGTGCCGAGGTAGACCGTCAGGGCCGTCCACACTAGCGCGAGGATGAGAAAGAAAAACGAGGGGGTGAACCTGTAATTGGTCGAAATGATCTCGAAACCCCTCATCGGCGTCCGGCTCTTTTCGTCGGGGCCACCGGCCATTCGCAAACTATCGCCGACGCCGCTTGATTCGATGAGAAGGCCCACTGCCCTTGCGGCGACGCGCACGCCGACGCGCTGCTCGGGTCATCCGGACTTCCTTGCGCGCCATCGCAGACGGGACGCCTCTGGCCTATTTGAATCCTCTTCGCGGCATCGCCGACTGAGGCGGACACCAAGTTCCTCACCGAGCAGATTGTCTCGTTCGACTCTTCTGTAGACTCAATCTTATGTGGCTCCGTCGCGATTACGGCGCGACGCCGGTGTCCATCCATATCACCCGACCGTTTCGTTCCGTCACGATCCCGAGGGCGTCTCGGCGTTGCCTCTAGCGGGTGAGCGAGTGGCAGATCGGCAGTCAGGGGCACCTGTCGCGGGGCGGTTCCGCAACGGGGCGCGTGCTTGGTTCGAAAGCCTGTCCCCGCTCCGCATCCGAAACGTGCGGATCTACCTCTCCGGCCAAGTCATCTCCCTCATCGGAATTTGGATGCAGCAGACCGCCCAGTCCTGGGTCGTCTGGCAGCTGAGCCACTCCGGCATCGCGTTGGGCATCGCCGCGATGCTTGCATTCCTGCCCACGTTCTTCCTCGGGCCATTGTGGCACGTTTTCCTCCTCGCGACCCTGCTGGGGATCGTGAGCGCCCTCGACTTCCCGTCGACCCAGGCGTTCATCGGGGACATTGCCGGCATGTCGCGCGTGCGCGAGGCGATCATCCTGAACACGTCGATCTTCCAGGTGAGCCGCATGATCGGGCCGGCTCTCGCCGGCTGGGGGATCGGCTATCTCGGCGTCGCCTCCGCGTTCTGGATCAACGGGGTCACGTTCCTCGCGGTCATCGCAAGCCTCCTCGTGATTCGCGGGAGCCAGGTTCGTCGAGCCTCGACGGGTCGTCCGCTGCAGGAGTTCCGCGAAGGTCTCGCGTTCCTCCGCAAGGAGACGCGCGCGCAAGACCTCCTCGCCTTCAGCGTCATGGTCACGTTCTTCGGCATCTCGAGCATCATCATCCTGCCCGCGGTCGTGTCGCTCGTCCTCGGCGGCGGCGCGGACATGCTCGGCTTCCTCCTCGCCTCCTCCGGGGCCGGGGCGCTGGTCGGCGCCCTCGTCCTGACGCCACTCGCCCAGCGGGCCCGCCGAACGGGAAGCATGCTCGCCGCGAACGTCGTCTGGAGCGGCGTGTGG
>WNEY01001166.1_pt1 | contig 18148 bp, 18 predicted proteins | sample 5400531 | NCBI WGS metagenome assembly WNEY01 (sample SAMN13153338, study PRJNA577476) | soil metagenome | isolation source: 200 cm saprolite under Douglas fir tree site 1 | place: USA:California | collected 2015-04-18
CCGTCGATGATAGCTCGCGCGATCATCATCGCTGAACGATCATCGGTTCTAGGGACATGCTTCTGGCCCCTCATCGTCAGATAAGACGCTCCCATCGTTCCATCTATCGCTGGCACGGCCATGCCGCTCGCCGCAGCGCGCGCGAGCGGTTTAGTCCTTTGGCACTTTTCGGACCTGGCGCGATGTCTGACTTGAGTCCGTTACGCGCTCAAAAGCGGACATTCGCCAAATAGCAATGTTAGGAAGGGTATGGCTCAACAGAGCCATATAAAATAGGTCGCACAAGATTGGTCTTTAGGCCCTTGATGTGTTTCGTGGCTCAGTTGGGCCGTTCTCTGCCGGGCATCTGGACGAATGTCACCGAAAGAGCGAGTGGTTTCCAATATCGAAAAAAACGACCTCATCTCGGCCGGCGCTCAGAAATTCAAACAAAACGCGGCGCCGGCTATCCCAGCAACCGGTCGCTTCCCATATTGAGGAAAGTGAACCCGCGCTCGTTGCGCGCTCAGGAACTCGAACAGCAAAAGGGGATCGATAATGCCAGTGAAGATATTTTGCGCGCAGGGCACCGAGCTGATCAATGGACTAGAGTCGGAAATCAACAAATGGCAGAAAAGCCTGGGTTCGAAAGCATCTGTAACTCATACATCTACCGCAATGACCGAGCATAAAGGCGAGGACGATGGCTGGCAGACAAGATTGGCAGTAACAATCTGGTATGAACTGTAAGGCTGCGCTTCAGGTCTGTCCTAACTGTCTTGGCTGACGTGAGCGTGGATTTGGAAAAGATCTTGCCGCGCTGGCCGGGTAAACCGGACCTTCATATAGGGCAGGGGACAGCTCAAAGTTGGGTAAGAATGGCCGGCGAGGTGCTGAAGCCGAGAGAGGCGGCATGTCTCCCTCAAAATAGAGGATTACGGCCTCACGTATATTGGTCTGCAACTCCTCAAAGGTGCTGCCCTCGCTGACCACAGGCACGTTCACGCCGTCGGCGGTGTAGACGCCCTGGTCCTTGGTGACCATGAACTGGATAATGGTTTTCATCAGCCCATTATGCCACATCCAATGTCTGCAGAAGCTACTAGGGCTTTGCGGCTGGCCATCCGAAAATCCAAGTCAGAATTGGAAAAGGCGTCAAGAACTGTAAGAGAAAAGCGGCAATCAGGATCATAGCCCCGTATGACAATACCCCGCGCATAATCCGATGCCCAAGTGGAGGGTACGGCGGCTTATTATTGGCGGGCCAAGCGTATGCCTGTTCCCATTCTTGCTGAGAAATGTGGGCCGGCCTAATTCTCTCAAGTGGAATCCAGGCGCGATATGCTCCAATGCCACGCTCGCGCGCGATAGCATTTCTCAAGTACAACAAATTACTCCGTCCGACAAAGTCAACCGTAGCGATGATCATTAGACGCACAAGGAACAGAATCAATGAACCGGCAAGGTAGACATAGGCAATCATGAAGCCAGATATCAGCCATGATTTGGTGAACGATTTTACGGTAAAAACTGCCGAGAACAGTTGCACCGTAGCGTCGACCAGTTTGTCGAGGCCGTTGAAGATTTGGCCGAGGACGGATTTATCATCGGCAGCTTGCAGCCACAGAATTACGCCAATCACGATAACGAGCTGCATTAAGGGAAATCTGACTATGCTTCGTATTGGAGCCAAAATCAGTTTGATCATCCGGTGGGTGCTCCTGGTAGATCTGCCCGGCGACTTTGTTGCATTGCAAGCTGCAACTCTCAATCAAGGTACAAAAAATCCCGCATCAACGCTATGAGCGTCAACGCGGGATTGAATATTAAACCTTAAGCAAAGAACTACTTGCGCCGCACGAAGACGAAGCGATCTTCGGAGGTCCAGAAGTAGTGCGGATGCCCGGGGTTGGCCCCGAGCCACCACAGCCGACCGCGGTTGCCGTGTCCCACGCGGAACACGAGGAGGCCGCCATCCGCCGAGTCGGTAATGGCTTCCATCGCGATGATGAGCCATTCGCCGAGCGGCTGGTCCTTGTAGGCGAGGCGGAGGGCCGGCCCAACTTCCGCCGGACAGAGCTCCAGTCCCAGCTCCAGTGCGCGAGCACAGATTCCGCTGTACGTTGCACCTTCCTTGAAACCAAGCTCGGCGACGGACAGGACCACGAGGTCCGCGTCGGTCTCCTCGGTGGCTGTAGCGACGTGCCAGAGAATTCTCTGAGTCCAGCTGAAGACATTCATTCCCGCGTCCGTCATCGCCTTGCGATAGGCGTCGGCGGTTTTGTAAAGGCCTAGCCTGATGGTCTTCCAGGTCTTGAAATTGGAAACGTCGACAACTTCGCGAGCTTCACTCATGTCTTCCTCCGTCTGATGATCGATGCCCGATGATCGGGAATCGAGGCACGAGGCGGAGAGGCCGGTGGCTAATTCATTTGGTACGGAACTGCAGACAGTAAAACACGAGGCGAAATTTTGTCCAGACATGGATCTAGCGCGCGAAACAGATATGGTGCGACAGAAGAGGGAAAATAGCGACCTCCAGTCACATTGCAGCCGGAAGCCGTCGAAGGTCACGACCAGTGCGATGCATACCTGCTTGCAGTCGGGGCGATGATCGCGGGAATAGCCGCGCAGCGCCTGCGGATTGGCCTCGGCCTGGCCCTCAAAATACGTGCTCGTCACGTCGTAGAGCAGCACCTCGTTCTGGATCGCAAACAGCTCTCCGCAGCGCTGCGATAGATGCGCTTCGAGCTCGGTCTTGTAGGCGAGCAGATGATCGAGCCCGCGATAGAGCCGATCCTTGTTGACCTCCTCGTCACCGAGTTGCAGCAGATCTGACAGCGACGTGCGTCGATACCAGTCTTCCGCAATGTGCAACTCGCTCGATGGCTCGCAAAACCGCGCTGCGACCAGCACTGCCGCCATCTTCGACCACGCGATGCGCTCCTTGCCGATCGGAAGCAGCCGCTCGCACAGACCCTCTAGCCCGGTTCCGCGCCACAACGCGAGCGCCAGATACACATCGCCAAACTGACGTGGGCGCTCGATGCGGATGCCCTTCAACCGCACCGGCACCGTCAATTGCTCGCTGCCATCATCGAACAGCCGCGCGCGCTCGGGAGTGCCGATCAGCCGGTGCGCCAGCGCCCGTGCCTGCACGCGACCCTGCTCATCGAGTTCGCCGAGCTGCGCCACCGTTTGCTGAATGACCCGACGACCAATACGCACGCTGCGCACAACTCGCCAATAGCGATGAACCTTGCCGTCATTGCGTATGGTGTGGCGCAGATACATGCGCCCAAATCAATCCGACTCGCCGCTCCCAGAAAATACCCAAGGTTGGCACTACACGCCGAAATCCCCGCTTCGCACCGTCTAACCGATTGATCCGATTCAAGTCACGCGATGCAAAATCCCGCAAAATAGCCAAATCCCACCCCCAACTGCGCAAGTTGGGCTAGGTTGCTGGGCCGCTCGCCCTCGACGTGAGCCGGGAAATGAGAATGCGTCCCTAACGCCCACCATCCGTGGCCGTTGATGGGTTACTGCATCAGAAATCTATATGTGACAATCAGAGCCACCATGCTCGCGAAAATCAGCAGGGCGGGGAGGGATTTTCGTATCATTGGCCCGGTCCAATTGCGCGCAGCCGAAGAAGCGGGCTGAGGTTTAGGCCGTCTCTGGAACCGCAGGACTTTGCCCTCTGTCGTTGGTGTGCGAGCTTTCGGTTCACGCGCAGCGCCCACGCCTCCCATCTCGCTGTAATAAGCGCTGTAGACCTCGCGAACGGCCAGCGCCGTGGACTCGGCTTCGCTCATCATCTCGAGTCGGGTTCGATAGTTAGTCAGAAAGCTCTGTGCGTTTGACGGAAGGTCATCGAAACCACCGAGCTTGGCCATCGTGAGCCAAGTGGCAAAATCGGCCTCGGCCTTCGTGCGAGCTCTCTTGGCGATACTGGTGTTGGAGCTGGAGCCCATGGTGGTCCGGTTGTTTCGCCCGCCCAAACTCGCCGGCGTTCATGGCGATCGTTGGACAGTTCATTTCGCCAGCTTAGGCGATTCCATCACGTCATCAACTCGGATAAGGCTTTCGGTACACACACCGGTGTGATCCCGAGAATGTCTTTTTTGGCCTGAGCGTATATGTCGTTAGTTTTGAGCTCGTTCGGCAAGAATGTCGTCGTGACATCCTTCCAATCGTCGTACTTCTCAGATCGGAGTATGTAGAATGGTTTGGCTCCATCGCGCTCCGGGAGATGTCATTTCTTGTCCCCCGTGAGCTGCGGAGTGATTCGGATGAAGGAGAAACTCAACGCTTGGGGGCAAGGTGCTTATGTGCCGCCCGACAACGATCCAAACAGTGGCCTAGTCTTTACGATGGGCAGATACAGGCAGCATTGGACAACAGTAGAGCCGAGATGCGTTGTGTAAAATTCGACCGCAGCGGCAACATCCTCAACAATATAGCGAACGCTGGCAGTCGTCATAATTGAGCCCTGTGGATGCAACGGTTGTTCCCGGTTAGCGCGGAGTGAATTGCGCCAGATCGTTGATCCCGATGGCCTGCTCAAAACTGGCAACGCGGTGTGCCATTTTTTCAAAGCCGTCTTCGCCAAAGAGTTGATGTTCTTTCTTCTCGAAATCCTCTGCTATTGCGTCGTACCCGTGAGCAGACACGAGACCTCGCAACAACGGAAACAGGTCCATATCCAAGAGTGCCAACACCGGAAGTCGTTCAGGCCTATCTCGGAGGCGAACGTTGATGAGATGCACACGCTCCGAAACGCTTGTGTCGGCGATAAAGGGAATTTTTGAAAGGCCGCGCCTCCCTGCTCGCCAGCATGTGGCAGCCCCCACTTCCATGGTCCGTTCCTTGAGCACTGGAAGAAAGCACCCTCGTCGATGGATCATGCCTCGTCGGCGCAATTCGTTGTCCGTACGACCTTGCCCACAGACCCGGATGGACAGCCGATCGCGCTCGGAACCGGCCGAAGTTGATTTACTCGGAGGCCCCGGGGGCCTAAGATGCTGCAATAAGCCACGAAAGGCCGGAGGTGCGTGCTCCGAGCGTGGCGGAGCGTTCGCCCCCGACCCTCGAAAGGGAGGACGATCCATGACGCAGCAGCAGCTGAACCGCAGAAATTTCCTGAATAGTCTTGGTATCACGGTAGGGGCCGCCGCGGCAACTTCGGTGCCGGCGATTGCTCCGGCCATGGCGCAGGTCGCCAGGCCACCCAAGGGAGATATTCCCTCCACCCCGCTCAAGTTCGGTCACATGACCTTCCTCACCGGCTCCGGGGCCGTGCTCGGTGAGCCCTCGCTCAAGGGCCACATCCTGGCCGCCGAGGAGATCAACGCGCAGGGCGGCATTCTCGGCAAGCGCAAGATCGAGACCATCACGGCAGACGAGAACGCCGGCACCGACGCCAACGTGAAAGAGCTTCGCCGCATGAAGCTCTCCGAGAAGATCGACATGTTCACCGGCGTCATATCGAGCGGCAATACCCCCGCGCTCGGACCGGTCGCCGAGGAGCTCGGTGTGCTCACGATCTTTGTCGACGGCTGCACCGACTTCTTGTGGGACAAGGCGGTGCCGAACCCGAAGTTCGCATTCCGCATCACCAACATCCAGTCGGCCGACGGCGTGACCTGCGCGGTTGCGGCGGCGCAGACTTGGCCGACCGCAAAGAAGATCGCCCACATCCATCCCGACTACTCCTACGGCCGCAACGCCTTCGACCACTTCATGATCGCCTACAAGAAGATGGTGCCCGGCGCCGAGGTCGTGTCGGAAGGTTGGCCGAAGCTCGGCACGACCGACTTCACGGCGCACATCACAAAGGCGATCTCCTCGAATCCCGACCTGATCATGTCGTCGGTGTGGGGCGGCGACTATGTGGCGCTTTACAAACAAGCGCTGCGCTACGGCATGTTCAACAACGCCAAGTTCGCGAGCACGATCGCCTTCGGCGTCGCGCCGCACGCCATCGGCAAGGATCACCCGGAAGGTGTCATCGCTGGCGTCCACTCCAATTACTACTTCACCTTCCCGCCGGGAAATCGCTGGCCGGCCAACAAGACCTTCGTGGAGAAGTATTTCAAGCGCTGGAACGAGTATCCGAACTTCCAGTCGGATGGCGCGTACCACACGCTTCATATGTACCGGACGGCGGTCGAGAAAGCGAACGCGCTCGTCGGCGGCTGGCCGGACGAAGAGGCGATCATCAGCCAGCTCGAAGGCATGTATTTCGAGACTGCGGCGGGCTATCTCTACATCCGGCCCGACAATCACCAGGGCTACAAGGACGCGGTGACCGGATTCAGCAAGAACGTGGCCGAGTACCCGTTCCAGATCCTCGATCCGAGCAGGATGATCACGATCCCGATCCGCAACATCACCGCGCCGCCGAACTGGCCGAAGCCGGGCACCTCGCACAACGATCCGACGTCGACCTACAATTGGATCAAGGAGACCTGGCCACAGGAGGTGGCCTGAAGCTCGCCCATCAACCAACCATGCCCTCGTTCCGCGAGGGCGTGGTCGGTTTGTTGCAGGGCCGGCGTTGCCTCGAGGGTCGTGATGTCCGTGCGGAGATCCCTCATGCAAAGCGGCACACTCGCAGCGGCGCTGCTGTGCGCCACTGCGCCGGCGGCGAAGGCCGGGCATGAGGTGCCGTACTATCCCTCGTTCTACCCGCAGGAAATCCGCATCGAGCCGCTCGATCCCGGAGCGGCGGCCCGAGAATTCAGCAATGCCAAGGATCCGCTGCACGCCTATCTCGGCGCCATCCCGCAGTTTTCGGGAGAGATGCCGTCGTACCTCAAGTCAGTCGTTTCACTGCGCTCATTCATCACCGTGAGCGTCAATCCACAGCGCGCGCAGGGGCGTGAAGCGCGCTGTCGCGCGATCGAAAATGCCGCGAATGCTCTGGTGTCGCATCCGGACGTGGTTCCGCCCCGCTACCCGATCACGCCGTACCATGCGGACTACATCGGTCACGCGGATCGCGACGCAGACACGAAGCCCTTCGTGTTGGCTGCCGCAGACGTGGGTGCCCCGGTGACCGTGCGCGCGCAAAACGCCGGCAGCGAGGACATGGTGCTTCACCGACTTGCGCTTCATCCGACAGACTGGGACATCCGCTTCGACGAGGTTGCCGTCAACGAGGGGCTGCGCGCCGCCAACGTCGGCTTTAATGCCTGGCCAGCACCGCCCTGGGTCAAGGAGGGCTGGTTCCAGGCCTATCACCTGCTGCGGCCCGCCGTCAGTGGCGCGGCCGAGCGTAAACACGCCGACGAACTCTATAGGCGGCTTGTCGAAGCGGATTACAGAGACCCGGCCGAGCGGCTCAACATCGCACGCGACCTGATAACGGAGCTGACCCGCGGTTGCGACCGCGCGGTGATTGGCTATCGGCTCCGGCGCGAGTTCTATAGCGACGACTTCTCCAACGGGATCGAGAATATAGCTGTCGACTCGCAGTTCGGATTCAACTCAGCCGTCGTCCTGCGCACGCTCAAGCTCAAGGATCTGCCGTGGAATGGCTGGCTCCGACTGGGCATCGACATCCGCGCAACCGCAGCCTGGAACCCGGTTGCCGGGTTCACGGACGCGCCCGGCCGGCTGGTGTGGGCGATCGTCGGCGACGATGCGTTTTTAGCCGTCCCGTACAACAGTCTGTGGGCTCCCAATCGCGCGGAGGTTCGGCCTACGGAGCAATCGACGCGGCAATCCATTCGCGTCCCCGCCGATGCCCTGGTGCCGGAGCCCGGCACCGGCCGGCTCGTTCCGATCGGCGTTGGCGGGAGCGCGATGACCAAAGTCGTCTACCGCGTCCTGGCATCGTCATTCCAGGACGGCAGCGAAATGGAGACCGCCGACCTGATCTACCCTTACGCCTTTGCGTACCGATGGGGTGGTTCGCCGGCCGCCGCGACCTTCGATGCCGAGGTTTCCGCCACGACCAGCCTGATGCGGGACCGCCTCAAGGGTGTCCGCGTCATTGGCGTGGAGGAATCGAAGCTCCCGATCGCTGATCTCGTCTTCACCTATCGCTCGCCAATCGTGGAGGTTTATGTCGACGCCATCCCGACCGACGAGCATGAGGATGCGCTGGTGGCGCCGCCGTGGAGCTCGGTGCCGTGGCACGTGCTGGCGCTGATGGAAGCCGCCGTCGAGCGCGAAATCGCGGCTTTCTCGCGAAGCGAGGCCAAGCGGCGCAATTTGCCGTGGTTCGACCTCGCGCGCGATCCTGCACAGCGCGACAAGCTGCGCGCGTTGATCAATGAATTCGCCGCGGCCGGCTACCGACCTGCAGCGCTCGAAAGCCTGGTGAGCGCGCAAGCCGCGACCGCACGCTGGCAGGCGCTCGATCAATTCGTCGAAGCCAACAACCACTTGCTCGTGACCAATGGTCCCTACCGGCTCAGGAGCTTCTCGCCTGACGTCTACACATTCGACGTCATTCGCGAGTTCACCTATCCGGTTGGCCTTGGCACGTTCGACTTCTATGCCTATCCAGCCAAGGCGTTCGTGACGCGGGTCGAGCACATCGGCAATCGCATTTTGGTGACGGCCGACGCCGAGATCGCGCTCAAGCAGCAGCGCGATCGCCGCATCGTTCGCGTGTCGCTCAAGCGCGACACGCTGCGCGAGATGCTGCCGATCCGGCCGGTGGCCCGGTACGTTCTCCTCGGCGAGAATGGCATGGTGGTCGCAGCCGGGGGCGCGAGCCGGGAAGACGACGGACGCTTTGCCGTGTCGCTGCCGCCGAATCTCCCGGCGGGCAATTACACAGTCTTCACGGCTATCTTTCTCGACGGCAACACGATCAATCCGACCATCGGCCGCATGGACTTTCGGAGCAACTGAGACAGTGGAGGGAAATCCGAGGCGCCGCAGTTCGCGTGAGAAGATCTGAGACGCCACAGATCGCGTGAGGAAGAACGATGACGATCTTCATCATCCAATTGCTCAATTCATTCTTCTACGCGGCGGTCTTGTTTCTGATCGCCGCGGGCCTGAGCCTCATCTATGGCGTCATGCGCATCGTCAATCTCGCCCATGGGACGCTCTATGCGCTCGGTGCCTACGTCTCGGCCTGGGTCGTCGGCGGGGCGGTCGGCCATGCGGCGAGCGGTACGCTCGGCGTTGTCGGCCTGCTGCTCCTGCTGCCCGTCGGCGCCGTCGCGATCGCGGTCGTGGGCGCGGTGATCGAGCCCACGCTGCTGCGTCCGCTCTACCGACGGCCGGAGGAGTACCATCTGCTGATCACGTTCGGCCTGCTCATGATCCTCGAAGACGCCATGAAGTTCCTGTTCGGCGGTACGCCACTCACCGCCGGATCGATTATGGATCACATGGGCAGCATCCCGATCGGCCGGCTGCTCTATCCGACCTACAACCTGTTCGTCATCGCCATTGGACTGATCGCCGCTCTCGGCCTGTGGTGGATCATCTACCGTACCAGGTTCGGCGTCATCCTGCGCGCCACTTCGCAGGATCGGCGCATGGCCGCAGCGCTCGGGGTCAATGTCAGCCGTGTCTACGTGCAAGCCTTCGCCATCGGCTGCTTCATGGCAGGGTTGGGCGGCGCGGTCGTGGTGCCGGCGCAGGCCGCCGTGCTCGGCATGGGCATTGAGGCCCTAATCTTGGCGTTCGTTGTCGTGGTGATCGGCGGGCTCGGGAGCCTCGAAGGCGCACTGGTCGGTGCACTGATCGTCGGCCTCGTCCGCACCGCCGGCATCCAGTTCTTCCCTGAGATCGAGCTTGCCGTGCTCTACCTGATCGCGACCGCGGTCCTGCTCATTCGCCCGACCGGACTGTTTGGGAGGGCATGACGATGAGCCTCGCCGTCGCAAAAAAAGGCGCGATCACGAGCACTGGCCCGTCTGCTTGGCGGCCGGCTGTGGTCGCGATCGCAATACTCCTTGTGCTCGCGGTGCTGCCGAGTTTGGTCGATCCCTACCAGACGGTGCTGCTCACCTACGGCCTGATCATGGCCATCGCGGCGCTCGGCTTCAATCTGCTGCTCGGCTATACCGGACTCTTGTCGTTCGGCCATTCTGCCTATTTCGGCGCCGGCGCCTATACGGTTGCGTTCATCGTACGCGACCTCGGCGCGCAATCCATGGAGCTCTGCATCGTTGGCGGGCTCTTGGGCACGCTGCTCATCTCCGCGCTGTTCGGGTTCGTGTGCGTACGGCACACGCGCATCTTCTTCAGCATCCTGACACTGGCATTGTCGCAGGTGTTGTGGAGCCTTGCCTTCAAGTTCTTCTGGGTGACCGGCGGCACCGACGGCATCCGCGTCGCTTCTGCCAAGCTCACGCTGCTCGGCGGTCTCGTCAACTTCGCCGGCCCCGGCTCGTTCCAACGCTTCGTTTTCGCCTACTATTATTATGTACTTGGACTGTTCGCGTTGGCGACGGTCATCATGTGGGTCGTCGTGCATTCGCCGTTCGGCAAAGCGCTGCAGGCAATTCGCGACAACGAGACGCGCGCGAGCTTCGTCGGCATATCAGTGCGGCGCTACCGCTGGATCGCCTTCGTCATATCGGGCGCGTTCACGGGCCTGGCCGGTGTCCTCTGGGTTCCGCTCAATGGACTGACCACGCCCGACATCCTTTATTGGCCGTTCTCCGGCGAGATCGTGTTCATGAGCGTGCTCGGCGGGTTTCGGACGTTCACCGGGCCGATCGTCGGCGCCGTGGTGTTCAACTATCTCAAGACCTATGCGGTCGCGAGCACGGAATATTGGCAGTTCCTGCTCGGCGTGGTGCTCGTGGTCCTGGTGTTAGCGCTGCCGTCGGGCATCGTGGGGACAGCCGCGCGCCTTGCCGCCAGGTTTACCAGGGGGACCTCATGAGCCTCCTCGAGACGGTCCATCTCAAGAAGTACTTCGGCGATACGCATGCTGTCGACGACGTCAATCTGACCATCGAGGAGGGCGAGTTCATTTCGCTGGTCGGCCCCAATGGTGCCGGCAAGACCTCGTTCTGCAACGTCGTGAGCGCATATTACAGCGCCGATTCCGGAAAAATCATCTTTCAGGGCGAGGACGTCAGCAACGCCTCGGTGACCCAGCGCGTCAAGGCAGGAATTGCGCGCAGCTTCCAGCTCGTGAATCTGTTCGACGATCTCACCGCCTTCGATAACGTCGCGCTGGCGATTTTTTCCCGCGAAGGCAAGACGCGCAACATTGCGGCGCTCGCTCACCGCGAAAGCGAGGTGACGCGGGAAGCCGACGCGGTGCTCAACCAATTCGGGCTCGCCGGCAAGCGCAACGAGCTTGCGCGCGGTCTTGCGCAAGGCGAGCGGAAGCTGCTCGACGTGGCGCTCGCCTACGCGCTGCGGCCCAAGCTACTATTCCTCGACGAGCCCACGAGCGGGGTGAGCACGCGCGACAAGGGCCAGATCATGGACACGATCGCCTCGGTCGTGCGCGGCGAGGGCATAACAGCCGTGGTCGTCGAGCACGACATGGACGTCGTGTTCAAATATTCCGATCGCATCGTCGTGATGCACCAGGGCGCGATTCTTGCCCAAGGCACCCCCGCCGAGATCAGGAAGAATGAGCAGGTCGCAATGATCCTGATCGGCTCTTCCGGTCCCGACGCCTTCTCACGAAAGGATTGATCGTGCTCGAGGTCAATGCGATCGACACCTACCGCGGCCCGGCCCACATCCTCAGCGGCGTGTCGCTGCGCGTCGACAAGGAGGAAGTGGTGTGCCTCGTCGGGCGTAACGGGGCCGGCAAGACTACCACGATCGAGAGCATCATGGGATTTCTCCCGGTCCGGGCCGGACAGATCCTGTTCCATGACGAAGACGTGACCGGGCTCCCGCCGCACGAGCGGGCCAAACGCGGCATCGGCTATTCGCCCGAGGATTGCGGGGTTTTTCCCGATTTGTCGGTGAGCGAGAACCTGATGATCAGTCGCTGGCTCGGCGATGAGGTCGCCAAGCGCCGTAACGGCCGTCAGCGGGTAGACCCCGAAGCCCAGGCGTTCAGCCTCTTTCCCGAAGTGCAGAGCCTGCTCCAGCGCCAGGGCCTGCACCTGAGCGGCGGTCAGCGCAAGATGGTGGCGATCGCGCGCGCCATGATGCTGTCGCCTTCGCTGTTGTTGCTCGACGAAGCCTTCGAAGGCCTGGCCCCGGTCGTGGTCAATCGCTTTGCCGAGGCAGTCACGAAGATCAAGGCGATGGGCGTTTCCATCCTCATGGCGGAATCGCATCTGGGCGCGGCGACGCGCATCGGCGACCGGCTCTATGCCATCGACCGTGGCGAGATCATCTTCCACGGGTCGCCGAGGGAAGCGCTCGCCGACGAAAAAGTGATGAAGGCGTTGCGCGGCTAGCTGCGCGCAAGCCGACACGATTGCGAAACGCCGTGTCTGAACGTTCCGGATGGTGCAATGACCAGATGCAGCCTCCTCATAGCCGCGATGACGTCCATCGCGATCACCGTGGCCCGCAGCGGCCACGAGCTGCCGGTCTATCCGTCTTATTATCCCCATGAGATCGAGATCACGACGGTGGCGTCCGAGCGAGCGGCGGACCTCCTGCGCGACGGCAAGATGCATGCTTATGTTGGCGGTACGCCGCGATTTGCTGGTGCGATTCCCGAGACCATCACCGCTGTCGAGTCGCGCGGCTCGTTCGTGATTGTTCGTGTCAATCCGGCATCGCCGCTGGCGAAGGACGAGGCGTCCATCTGTGCGCTCACCCGGGCCGTAATCCGCGAGATCGGCGGCAAGGCCGGTGAGCTGATCCTGCATCCCTATCCGGTCACGCCGTTTCACGGCGATTTTCTCAACCATGTCGATCTGGCTGCGGCCGCGAAGGCGCGCCTTCTCGGCAGCCCCACTGACGCAACCGGCGCCATCGTCGGCGAGTTGAAGGTGAGGACCGTAGGCGCGCTGGCAAGAAGCCTCGTTCGTGCCGAATGGCAGGCCGGCGAATCCGACTGGGACGTCGCGATCAATGAAGTGAGCGCCGACGACCTCGTGGCCTCGGCGAGCGTGGCGCTAAACGGCTGGTTTGGTCCGCGCTGGGCCCGGACCGGCTGGTTTGCCGCCTATCGGCTGCTCGCGGACGCAATCTCCGATCCAGCGCACCGGCGTCGCATCCAATCCGATGTCGAGCGCCTGCGGGCGGGCGACTATGACGGCGCGGTCGAGCGCATCAATCTGGAACGCGACCTCGTCGGCGCGCTCGTGGGCGGCTGCCGCAAGACCGTCGCTGGTTACACCGTCAAGCGGGAATATTTCAATTCCGAGTTCTCGGCTGGTATTGAGAACGTCGCGTATGACGCCCACGAAGGCTTCAATTCGCCGATGTTCATCCGCACGGTGAAGCTCAAGGATTTTCCCTGGAATGGCTGGCTCGCGCTCGGGGTCGACGGGCGGGCGAAGGCAGCGTGGAACCCGATCGCAGGCTTTACCGACCCGTTTGGCCGCCTGATGTGGTTTGCGCTCGGCGACCCGGCAGCCGTGCCGTCGCCATATGACGAGAACTGGGTGTTCAACCGCATCTCGGATGTCGCGTCCAAGCCGCGTCGATGAATGCTTCGGAGCAAGTCCATGCCGCGAATGCCGCTCACACTGCGCCGATGCATGCTGCTGCCAATGGCGGGTGCGCTCGCGTCGAGCGTGGGCGTGCAAGCCGCGGAGCTGACGTTCGACCTCAAGATCGAGCACGGGCAGGTGGCGCAGAACATGCGCCTGATCCGCGTCAAACAGCGCGATGTGGTCAAGCTGCGCTGGGGCACGGACCAGCCATTGACCCTGCATCTGCACGGCTATGACATCGAGCAGAAAGTAGAGGCCGGCGCGATCGCCGAAATGAAGTTCACGGCACGCGCGACCGGACGCTTCCCCATCCACCTCCATGATGCGCGCGAGCGCGCAGGTAGCCCCTCCCATCATGAGCCACCGCTTGTCCTTATCGAGGTCTATCCGCAATAGCGCCGCCGTGTTGCGGACGCTTGCAGCAGCGGCGTGTGTCGCTCTCGGCACTGCGGCACCTGCTGCCGCCCACGGCTTCGGCCAGCGCTATGACTTGCCGCTGCCTCTTTCGCTCTATCTTTTCGGAGCTGCCGCCGCGGTCGCATTGTCATTCCTCGTCTTCGGGCTGTTCGTTCGTCATGCCCCCACCACCCGTCGCGGCCCGCATGTCGATCTGCTCGCCACCGCGCCCGGCCGGCTGATCGCATGGCCAGGTGTTGTTCTGTTGCTCCGGCTCGTCGCGCTTGGCGTATTCATTGTCACAGTGCTCGCCGGGTTCATCGGCGATCAGAATCCGTACCGCAACATCGCGCCAACGCTCGTGTGGATCATCTTCTGGGTCGGCCTTGCCTATGTTTCGGCCTTCGCTGGGGACCTGTGGGAGCTGATCAATCCGTGGCGGACGTTGTTCGAAGGGGCGGAGCGGCTCTATCGGCTAGCCGCCGGCACCGAACTGTCGCGGCGGCTGCCGTACTGGCCGGCGCTCGGTGTCTGGCCGGCGGGCTTGCTGCTGCTCGCCTTTGCGTGGATCGAGCTTGTCTACCCTAGCCCCGCCGTGCCGGCCCACATCGCTGGTTTCGCCGCCGCGTATTCGATCCTCACCTTGATCGGAATGCTCGTGTTCGGTCGTGACATCTGGCTGCAGCACGGCGAGGTGTTCACCATCGTGTTCGGCACCTTCGCCCGTTTCGCGCCGACTCAGGCGAAGGTTCAGCCGCAAGTGCGGCAGTTGTTGCTTCGGCCATTCGGGGCAGGGCTGCTCGACGACGAACCCGTCTCGACGTCCATGATGGCATTCGTGTTGCTCCTGCTCTCGACCGTGCTTTATGACGGGCTCATCGGCACCTCGACATGGTCGAACCTCGAAAGCTGGCTTCGGGCCACGCTCCCCGGCTTGGGCGCGCACGACTCGGTCGCGATCAAGACCACCGGCCTCGTCGGGTTCTGGCTTTTGTTCCTCGGTGCCTATCTGGCGATCTGCGCGACCATGGCGGCGCTCGTAGCCCGCTCGCCGCTGGAGCTCGCCCGCAGCTTCGCACTAACGCTCGTCCCGATCGCCATCGGCTATCATGTGGCGCACTACCTGGTGTTCCTGTTGATCCAGGGCCAATACATCGTGCCGCTCGTGTCCGATCCGTTTGGCAAGGGCTGGAATCTCTTCGGCACGGCCGGCTACCGCGTTGATATCGCGATCATCGGCGCGCGTTTTGCCTGGTACGCGGCGGTCGCGGCGATTGTGACGGGTCATGTCATGGCGGTCTATCTCGGCCACACCAAGGCGATGCGAGTGATAGGGGGGCGCGGCGCCGCGCTGCGCTCGCAGGTTCCGCTGACCGCGCTCATGGTCGTCTACACGTTTGTTGGTCTGTCCATCACCGCGGAGCCCATCGTCGGGCAGCGCGAATCCGCCCCGCCGTCCGCCGTGACGGAGGCGATCCATGTCCCTGCTGACGCGGTGTTGCCTGAGCCGGGAGACGGCCGGCTGCAGCCGGTCGGGCCGGAAACGTCCGCTGCAGCGAAATTGACCTACCGTGTGCTCGGCTCGGCTTTTCACGATGGCTCGCGCACGACCTTCGCCGATCTGCTCTATGCCTATATGTTCGCGTATCGGTGGGGTGTTCGCCGCGAGGGCGACGAGGTGCATTATGACCCTGTCGTCGACGCAGCAACCGCACCCCTGCGCCAGTCACTCGCTGGATTGCGGGTCGTGGGTGCGGACACCGCCTCAAAAACGTTCCGCATCGGCGACGTCAGCTTCGTTCGCGAGCTGTTGCTCGTCGACGTCTATGTGACGATTGCGCCGGAGAATCCGGACCGGGACGCTCTGGCGGCGCCGCCCTGGAGCACGCTGCCCTGGCATCTGGTCGCGCTCATGGAGGAGGCGGTCAGCCGCGGCTGGGCGGCGTTCTCGCAAGGAGAGGCCGTGCGCCGCAATATCGAGTGGCTCGATCTTGTCCGCTCTGACGAACTCAAACGCAAGCTCGTGCCGTTGGTCGAGGCATTCGAGCGCGACGCATACCGCCCCACCTCGTTGCGATCCTTGGTGACCGCCGACGAGGCGCGCAAGCGATGGGCGGCGCTCGCGGCCTTCTACCGCGAGCACGGCCACTTCCTAGTCACCAATGGACCGTACCGGCTGAAGAAATGGTCGGCCGACAATGTCACGCTCGAGGCTTTCCGGGATCTAACCTACCCGCTGGGCGTGGGATCATACGACGCCTACGCGATCCCGCGGCACGGCTATGTCACCAAGGTGGAATGGAACGGCGACCGCGTCACGCTCTCGGGCGAGATCGAGATCATCGACAGATTCCAGCGAAACTATCGCCTGGTGCGGACACCGTTGCCGTTGATCGCTCCCGTCGTGCGCAATCGCGCCGCACCGGAGTGTCGCTATGTGGTGATCGACGACAAGGATCGAGTCTTGCTGGCCGACGTCGCGTTGCTCGGCGACGACGCGACATTCCGGATCGATCTGGGCGGCCGGCTGCCGGCCGGCCAGTACACCATGCTCGCCGTCATCGCTGTCAACGGCAATGTCATGAACCCGGATATCCGGCGCATTCCTTTCGTCATTGCATCCGATCGATGATTGCGTGGTCAATGAGGATTGGTTCCCTCGGAATCTGGAGGTTGGGCCGTCAATTGGGGAAACTTTCGATGCCTCTCTATCGTGCACGTTTTCACACAGCCTGGGTCAAAAACGGAAGAACTCATATTGTGCCGGTCATGGTCGGCGACCCGGAGAAATGCAAGCGCGCGAGCGACTTGTTGCTCTACGAGCACGGCATCTATCTCCAACCAATCAATTATCCGACGGTGCCGAGGGGAACCGAGCGGCTGCGCATTACAGCGACGCCCTATCATGATGATGTTTTGATCGATCAACTGGCCGAGGCGCTTACAGATGTCTGGCGCCGGGTCGCCTTGCCGCTCGAGGGCTGCGTGATCGATGCGGCGGAGTGAAGGAACAACGTCCTGTCGCAAACCTTATGAGGTGGGGCATTCGACTACACCGCCGGCACTGCTGACAAGTGAGGAGCGCGATAGACTTGAAGCCGTGCTTTGAGGCATTAACTAAACGGAATCAAGCGAAGGACCCGCACAATGAGCGAATGGCGGGACATCAGTACCGCGCCTAGAGACGGGGTGTTCGTTCTGCTGCACAATGACCGTTGGTCGAGCGATGTGGAAGGATTTTGGCACAAGGGCAGTCAGTCCTGGTCTGCCAACACGCGCATCCCGGGCATCGAAAACCGCGTAATCAGTCCGGAGCCGCCGACGCACTGGAAACCACTGACGGTCGAAGAAGAGAAATACTGAAACCGCTTAAGCGCAAGCTCTGGTGGCACCCGTCACAGCGCATCGCAACGTTGCAATGACAATCAAAGATGCGAAGGCGAGCGATTCTGTGCCCGCATATTGCGGCTGGCGGGCGAGCGGGGAGCTACGATCATGCTTCCGCTCGGCGTCCGCATGGCAGCATTTCTTAGGGTTCCCATGGTCGCGGCGACAAGCGCCTCTGCCGAGGAGAAGAAAAAGGCCGCGCCGCCACAGTCGCGACAGTCGCGTGTAATGTTCGCTATTGATCGGTAACCAGTCGCGGACATGCCGCTTGGTCGCAGATTGACCCGAAGGCGACTCTCGGCTGGTCCGCTCCGCTCACGTCAGTGCGGACATTCGGCTCAGCGCGGTCAGGACCTCTTGCGAACCTGGACGATGGTGGTTTCCGCCGCCGGTCAGCACGCACGAGCGTGCGACCAATCGATGTTCTCAATGCGCTCTCGGGCTTCTGCTCATCCGCCGCAGCGCAGTCGCGGCCGGCCCAATTCAGCAGGTAACGTGAAAAAGGCCGACCTTCTTCGCATGCGAGCCGATCTTCTTCGCATGCGAGTTGTTGAACGTATGAATCGCCTTGGGGGTCGGCTGCAACAGGACCGCGCAGCCCTTTTTCGCAAAATACGCCTCAGCTTCCGGCGACAGCTGCACATTGCCCATCTGGCCCGAGCCAAGAATTAGCTGCCTAACTTCACGGCATCAGGAAATGCAGAAGAAGCTCAGCGTGTAAAAAATACGATTCATGAAACGATGCTCAATGAGCTTTGGCAGCATGAGTTCGACCCCGACCTAGATAGCCGGAATAGCGGCGGATCAATCGAGCT
>WNEY01001167.1_pt1 | contig 18146 bp, 12 predicted proteins | sample 5400531 | NCBI WGS metagenome assembly WNEY01 (sample SAMN13153338, study PRJNA577476) | soil metagenome | isolation source: 200 cm saprolite under Douglas fir tree site 1 | place: USA:California | collected 2015-04-18
GGGATCGGGCGCTGCGGCCGCCAGCTCTGCATCTCGAGCTGGCTGCCGGAGGGGAAGCCGGTCAGCCTGTCGCTCGCGAAGGCGCAGGGTCTTTCGCTGAATCCTGTGCAGATCTCCGGTCCCTGCGGCCGGCTGCTCTGTTGCCTGCACTACGAGCATGACTTCTACGTCCAGCAGCGCAAACGCTTCCCGAAGGAAGGCAAGACGGTCAAGACGTCCGAGGGAAACGAGCGCGTGATCTCCGTCGACATCTTCCGCGAGCGGGTCACGCTCCGCTCCGAGGCCGGAGAGACGCGGGTGGTCGCCCTCGACCAGCTGCGGCTGTAGTGGGGGGGGGCTCGAAGTTCTATCTCACGACCGCCATCGATTACTCCAATGGCGATCCGCACCTGGGGCACGCCCTGGAGAAGGTCGGAGCGGACTGCATCGCTCGCTATCACCGGCTGCGGGGCGACCAGGTGCATTTCCTCATGGGGATGGATGAGCACAGCCAGTCGGTGATTCAGGCGGCGGCCCGCGCCAACGTGACGCCGCGCGAGTGGGTCGACCGCATGGCGACGACGTTCGCCGACTACTGGCGCCGGCTCGAGTGCAGCAACGACGACTGGATCCGCACCACGGAGCCACGGCACGTGCGGGGCGTCGTCGCGCTGCTCGAGCGCATTCAGCGGCAGCGCCCCGACGATTTGTACGTCGCCGACTACGAGGGGCTGTATTGCACCGGCTGCGAAGAGTTCAAGCAGCCGGCGCAGATCGCGAACGGTCATTGCATCGAGCATCCGACGCTCGATCTCATTCCCACCAAAGAGCGCAACCATTTCTTCCGGCTCAGCGCCTACGGCCAGCGGCTGCTGCAGCTGATCGCGACGGGCGCGTTCCGCGTCGAGCCGGAGATCCGGCGCAACGAGGTGGTGCGGCTGCTCGAGGACGGGCTGCAGGACGTCTCGATCTCGCGGCAGCGGCTGCCGTGGGGGATTCCCTTCCCCGGCGATACGGAGCAGACGGTGTACGTCTGGTTCGACGCGCTGATCAACTATTTGTCGGCGACCGGATTTCCCGAGCCCGGCTACGAGCGGTTGTGGCCGGCGGATCTCCACGTGGTCGGCAAGGGCATCACGCGCTTTCACTGCATCATCTGGCCGGCGATGTTGCTCGCCGCCGGGCTCGAGCTGCCGCGCCTCGTCTGGGCGCACGGCTACGTGCAGTGGGAGGGCACCAAGATGAGCAAGACGGCGGGCACCGCCGTCAGCCTCGGCTCCGCGATCGAGCGTCACGGCGCGGACGCGTTGCGCTACTTCCTGCTGCGTGAAGTCGGGTTTGAAGGCGACGGCAACTTCACGTGGGACCGGTTCGATGCGCGCTACACCGCGGATCTGGCCGATACGTTCGGCAACCTGGTTTCACGCACCTTGTCCATGGTCGAGCGCTATCGCAGCGGAACCGTGCCGGACGATTCGCGTGCGCGCGACGCGCGGCTGGAGCGCGCGGCCCGGGAAACACTCGGCGCCTACACGCGCGCGATGGACGCGTATGGCCTGCAGGAGGGCGCGACCCTCGTCATCGAGCTCGCTTCCCGGGCGAACCGATTCGTGCAAGAGACGGAGCCGTGGAAGCTGGCCAAGGAAAAGCGTGCTGCGGAGCTCGACACCGTGCTCGCGAGTCTCGTCCGGACTGTGGCGCGGCTCGCCGTATTGTCGGTACCGTTCATTCCAGAGAAAGCGCAAACGCTCTGGGCCGCACTCGGCGCCGGGCGCGCACTGCGCGACGTGCGGCTCGCAGATGTCGGCGATCTTTCGGTGGCGCGGCAGCGGGTGTCCAACCCTCCCCCCCTATTTCCCAAGCCCGTCCCCGCTTAGGTCGCTTGCCCGAAACAACGTGACGGAGCGCACATCGGCCGATTTGACGCCGGTCGCGACGGCGCCTTATGTTTGGATCCCCATATGAAGAAGAAGCACGCGGAGCGCCGCTGGACCGTCATGCTGGTCCCACACGGATCGGGCTCGTCCCGCGCCGTGGAGGTATCGCAGACGGTCGTCAAGGCGCTCGTCGGGATCGGCAGCGTGGTGGCGCTGCTGTTTCTCGTGCTCGGCGGCACGGCGCTGTCGCGCGGGGTCAACGTCACGAGAAGCCGCGCGCTCGAGCGCGAGAATCAATTGCTCGCGAGCGAAATCCAGCGGCTGCGCGAGCGGCTCGTCGGATTGCGGGACACCATCAACGTGTTCGGCGAGCGCGAGCAGGCGTTGCGACTGCTCGCCGGGTTGTCGCCGATCGACAGGGATGTGCAGCAGGCCGGCATCGGGGGTCCCAGCGGGCAGTGGTTCGAGCGCGACAGCCTCGCCGCCGCGGGCTCGAACGGGAAGCAGGCGTTGGCCGCGCGCATCGACATGGATCAGCTGACGCGCCGCGCCAACATCCTCGTGCACTCGCTCAACGAAGCCTACGATTCCGCGTCGAGCCAGCGCTCGCGGTACGCCGCGATGCCGTCCATCATGCCCACCAAAGGGTGGCTGACGAGCGCGTTTGCGCGCGAGCGCGTGCATCCGATCCTGCATCTCGCCCGCCCGCACGAAGGCATCGACGTCTCCGCCCCGATGGGCATGGAGATCGACGCGCCGGCGGCGGGCGTGATCACGCAGGTATCGTGGGTCGAAGGCTACGGCAACATGCTGACGATCGATCACGGCTACGGCCTGGTGACGCGGTACGCGCACTGCTCCAAGATTCTGGTGGTGCGGGGCCAGCGCGTGAAGCGCGGCCAGCCGATCGCCAAAGTCGGCTCGACGGGATTGTCGACCGGGCCGCATCTGCATTACGAGGTGTGGGTGAACGGCCATCCGGTCGATCCGATGAAATACGTGCTGCCGGACGCGATCGTGGACTGATCGGAGGGAGGCCGCATCCGATGACGACGATCATGCAAGGGACGACGACCCGCCGCTGGTTGTCGTCCTTTTGCGTTATGGTGCTGTTGCTCGCGGTGTCGCCCACCTCTCACGCAGCGCAGTCGTTGGGCCGGCTCAAGGGCGTCGTCATCAGCCTAGACTCCACTCCGCTCGGGGATGCCACGGTACGGTTGATGGGCACTGACCTCGCAGCGCAGACCGACACGAATGGCCGCTTTTCCATTGCGGGAGTGCACCCCGGCATTCATTTGATCCAGGTGAAGCGCATCGGCTACGCGAGCGTCATCTCCCGCCTCGATTTCGGATCGGGCGAGACACTGGCCGTGCAAGTCGTGCTCGAAGAGCTGGCCGTGCGGCTGCCGGACGTGGTGGTCAGCGCTGACGCCCCCCCGCCCGCGATGCTGCGCGGCTTCTATACCCGCAAGGAACATGGTGGCGGATATTTCCTGACGCGCGGGGAGATCGAGCAACTGCAGCCGCGCATGTTCACCGATCTGTTGCGGCGTGCGCCGGGCGTCCGGTTGCAGCCGGTGCGCGGGCCCTCCGGCAACAGTTTTCAGGCCGTATCGGACCGCGCGTCGGGGGCGCGGCAATGCCCCATGCTGTACTACATTGACGGCGTACCCGTTCCCGTCGCGGGAGACATCGGCATCAACAACGTGATTCAACCCAACGAAGTCGCGGCCATCGAGGTGTACAGCGGCAGCTCGCGCGTGCCGCTCGAGTTCCATTCCGCCACCGCCAACTGTGGGGTCATCGTGATCTGGACGCACTCCGCCGAACGGCCGCGCCAGCCGTGATGCGGCTGATCAGCACTGCCGTCGCGACCGTCGCCGCCCTCGCGTTCATCGCCTGCAAGCACGACGACATCACGCGGATCCGGCCCGGGACGGTCTTCGTCGCCGCGCGCGACAGCTTCTTTACGCCGGATACGATCACCGTCGGCGTCGGCTTGCCGGTGCGCTGGACCAATGAGGGCAGGGTGTATCACACGGTCGTCTCCGATAGCTCACTGTGGTCCAGCAATCTGCTCGCGCCGACCTGGTGGTTCGAGGTTCGCTTCGACAGCGCCGGTACCTTTCCCTATCACTGCTCCCAGCACGCGGGAATGACCGGCACCGTGATCGTCACGCCCTAAAAACCGACAGGGGAAGCGCGCGAGCGCTTCCCCTGTGGCCGCGATAACCGCGTCTCCAATTACTAATGGAAGTTCGGGTTGTTGTCCGTCTCCGTAATCGGCAACGGATAGCAGGTGTTGTTCCCCACCGGCGCGAAACCCGCTTTCCAATACGTCGAGCCGGGTACCGGCACGCCGATGATGTTCGCCGGATGACGGCGGAAGTCGCCGAGGCGCTTGCCCTCGAGATAGAAATCCAAACCCCGCTGCGTGAAGAACTCGGTCAGCACCGAGTTGGAATCCACCGCGCCACCGTAGGCTGGCTGGCCGTTGGCGGTCCGCCGCGCAGCGATCTGCGCGAGCTGCGCCGCCGTGCCTTGCGCCTCGGCCTTGATGTAATCCGCCTCGATCTTCGAGGCTAACCGCACCGGCGTGGTGTAATCAGGATATTTCTGCTGGATCGCGTACGGAATGCCGCGGTCCGTCGAATACTGCGCATCCTGGGGCGCGTACAGGGTTGTAATCACCCACGGGACTCGCGGATCGGCATTCTGCACCACGTTCGGCGCCAGCGGTGGTCCGATGCGCCACGTCGGGGCGACGGCGATGGAGCCACGGTCCCGGACGTAGAACCACATGCGGTTGGCCAGCCGGAAGCGCTGCGCCAGATCGTCCACGTAGCTCAGGTTGTAATTGAAGCCCGCCGGCACCGAGTCCGCCGCGGCGCTGGCTTGCGCGAGGTTCCCGGCCTGTAAGTTTGCGCGGGCGATCCCCACCCATGCCGCATTGGCCAATGTCGGCCCGTCCGAGCCTGCTCCCCGGCCCTGCGGGATGGCCGCCGTGAAATGCGCGATCGCCGAATCCAACATGTTCTGCGTCGTCAGTGCCGGACCCGCCAGGACGGTCCCCTGACAGAACTGCTCCGCCATGAACAGGTACGACCACCCCAACACAAAGTTCGTCCGCGCGTAGTTGAGGTTGGTCGCGGGGTTGGGGAGGGCGGCCTTCAGCACCAGATACGACGACGCCGCCGACTGCGACAGCGGGAACCAGACATCGCCATCGAGACTGCCGTTCTGGATCGCGATATCGCGCCGGCCGAATTCATTGCGCGTCGGGAATGTCTCCGACACGTCGGTCTCGCCGGTGAACCAGGACGAGTACACGATCAAATGCCCGTAGGCAGACGCGAAGTTTTGTTGCGCCGAGCGGGCCAGCAACGCCGCATCAGCCACCGGATCGAGCGCGTTATTGTCGATCACGCCCGGGTTGTCCACCGACAGCCAGTTTTGGCAGCCACCGAGGATGAGAGCCCCGGCCGCGACGGCCATGCAGGCACAGCTTCTGAGTGTGCGCATCGTGGAGGCTCCTTTCAGAACGTCAGGTTGACGCGAACGACATACCGCCGGACGGGCGGCTGCGTAAAGAAGTCGTCGCGATTGAACAGCGCAAGCGCGTTGGACACGACCTCGGGATCGTAGCCCTGGTATTTCGTCCACAGTGCCAGGTTCTGGCCGGCGAGTGTAATCGACGCCGTCGTCGCCCGGAACGCCCGCGCCCATTTCGCCGGCATCGTGTAGCTCAGGGAGAGCTCGCGTAGCCGCACGAAGGTGCCGTCCTGGATGTAGTCCTCCTGCACATCGTTCACCGTTTTGGCTGAGTCGAGCGGCGTCAGGAACGCAGGCTGACCGACATTGGGATTGCCGTAGCGCCGCAGCCGCTCCATCTTGGTGAGCACCGTCGTATCCAGCCGTGCGTTACTCCGCACCAGCTGCGTCTCGCGGAAGAAATCGGTGAAGTTCCGCACTTTGTGCCCGCGTTTCGTGTCGATCAGCCCGTAGAACCGCACGTTGCGCAGCACGGTCACGTTGGTCGAGAAATTCCCTTCAAACGTCGGCAGCACGTTGCCCGCCACGACCGGGGTTTCGGTAACGCGTACCACGCCCGTCGTAGTATCCACGCTGATGATCTTGCGCGTCCACCAGGAACCGAGCTGCAATCCCTTCTGCACCCGGTTCAAGGTCCCGAAGGGCGCTATCGCGCCCATGTCGGTCACTTCGTTATGCAGCGTGTTGGCGCCGAGCCGGATGTCCCAGGAGACGCTCGGCTTATTCACCGGCACCGCGCGTACCGCCAGTTCGAACCCACGATTGACGAGCGAGCCGATGTTCACCCAGGGCGCCTGCGGGAACCCGCTCGAGGGCGGCAACGGCTTCTGCAAGAGCAGGTCGCGGCTGATCTTGTCGAAGTACGTCACTTCGACACCAATCAGGTCATGCATGAAGCCCGCGTCGAACCCGGCCTCGAACTCCTCGCCACGCTCGAAGCGCAGTCCGGGGTTGCCGGGATTCAGCGGGATCGCGCCCGGGGCGACGATGCTGCCGTCGTAGTAGGGCACCGACTGCAGCGTCGTGAGCGACGCGCCTGGCGTCGGAATCCGGCCGGTCGAGCCCCACGCCGCGCGCAACCGCAGCGTGTTGACGAGGCCGACCTTCCAGAACGGCTCCTGACTCGCGACCCACGACACGCCGACCTTGGGCAGGAACACCCACTTCGCTTCGCGCCCGAACGACGACGAGTTGTCGTAGCGCAACCCGACCTGGCCGAAGAGCCTGTCGTTCAATCCCACCTGCCATTGGCCGATGAACCCGATCGAACGCTGCATCGTCCAATCCTGACCACCGGAGCGCAATGAGGCAGCGCTGACGACGTCGTTCGAGTTGACCGTCAACCCCTCGCCGGTCGCGAAGACCTGTTCTTCGCGCGTTTCGACCAGCTGGAAGCCGAACGAGAGGTTGGAGACGAGCGTCGGCGTGAGCCCGTGCTGGAAATTCCCGAGATAGTCGACCGTATGCCGCTCGACCCCGCGCCGATCCTCGTTAATCTGGCCCGTGTTGATCGGATAGGAGTTGCGTGAGTTCTTGGGCAGGAAGCGGCGATCCTCTTCCCGCACCCAGTCCAGGCCGGCCGTCAGGCGATGGGTGAAGTTCGGACGCGCCGCCCAGTTCGCCGTGAAGCTGGCGATACTGCGGTGCGACTGCCGCTGGTTGTTGATCGCCTTCATCGCGGCGACGTCGCGCTGATTGCCGAACCACCCGTTTTGGCCCGCGCCGTTCACCGTGCGGGTGAGCGGCGAGCCGAGATGGGAGTTCCCGAGCCAGCCGAAGATGTTGTTGTCATTGTCGGGCAGGTCGGCGAGCGCGACCGTCACGCCAACGCCGGCGTCGAGCGTCAGGTTCGGCGACGGTACCCAGTTGAAGTTGACGCGACCGGACGAGCGATTGAAACCGTTATTCGGCAGGACGCCGTCTTCACTCTCGCGGTTCAGCGATGTGTAATAGCCGTAGTTCTGGCCGCCGCCACGGCCGCTCCAGTTCACACCCACCATTTGGCCTGTGCGAAACGCATTTTGGCGCAGCAGCGGGTTGTCACTGACCAGCGTGGTCACCGGCTGTCCGAAGCAGAGCACGCGGTTGGTGTCGGCGACCTGCGCGGCGGTGCACCGGCCATAATTGGTCCGCGGCGTGAAGTTCCGGTCGATGGAGTTGTAGTCGAAGTTGACGCTCTGCGTGAACTTTCCCGTCCCCGGGCGGCCGCGTTTGGTGATGATCTGAATCACGCCGGGCGACGCATCCGCGCCGTACAGCGTCGCGGCCGCGGGGCCCTTCACCAACTCGACCGACTCGATATCCCCCGGCTCGAGGTCGTTCAGGCGCTCATAGGACTGGCCGCCGGTGAAGAATTGCGGCGCGCCCTGGGAGTTGACACGGATGCCGTCGATGTAGACCAGTGGCTCGTTGCTCAACGAAATGGAGGACGCCCCACGAACCCGGATCTGGCTCGAGGCCCCGGATGTGCCAGACGCCGCGGTCACCGACACACCCGGTATGCGCGACTGCAGCACATTTGCCACGGTCGGCGTCGGCGCGACCTGACGGAGGCCTGCGACGTCGACGTCAGTGACAGTCGCCGCTTGAGCCTTGCGCTCCAGCCGACCCGCCGTGCCGGTGACGACGATCTCTTCCAGCTGCATCACCGAGGCCACGAGCGCGTAGTTGCCGGCGAACTCCTGGCCCTCGGCGAGTGTGACTGGCGCGGAGAGCGTCTTGAAGCCGATCCGACGGACCTGGATGGTCACCGCGCCGGCCGGAATGCCAGCGATGCGATAGTTGCCGAGAACGTTGGTCACGCCCTGTAGCGTGGTGCCGACGATGGCGACCACGGCCCCGGAAATGGGTGCGCCCGAAGCGCCGTCCGTGACGGTGCCCTGCACGGCCGCCGTCTGCTGCGCCAAGAGCGGCCGCGCGACGAGCAGTGCACCCAGCGCCAGGACGGCGCCGATGTTTGCCCTACCGATAGTAAATCGCATATTCCGCTTCCCTCACGCTGAGAGGTTCATGTGTGCGGAAGAATCAGCGAACGAGTAGACGCCGGCGGTCAGCCGGGTGGCCGGAAAGCCGCGCACTGCGCGCGGGGCGTCGGCCTACCGACTACATCGACCGGGAATGATGATGTTGCGCTGGTGGTGGAGAACGCAGCGAACGGAAATCTGATCCATGCACCCTCCTTGATGAGGAGTCTGCGCGGGAACCGTTCCATATAGTGAAGGCCAACCAAGAGGCCCGCAAGGGAACCCCTACGCCCTTGCCGGACCATTCGGCGGGCTCCTACCTTCCGCCCATGACCCCTTTTCGTGGTATCGCCGCCGTGCTCGCGCTCCCGCTCCTCCTTGCCGCCTGTGGCGGCACAACTGAGCCGTCCCCGGACGCCGGACATGGCCGGCTGATCTTCACGCGGGCGGGGAATGGCTTGGAAGACCTCTACACGATCGACGTCAGCCACGGTCAGAACCTGCAGCAGGTCACCACCAGCTTTGCCCGCGACGAATGGGCGAGCTGGTCGCCCGATACATTCAAGATCGTGTTCCAGTCCGATCGCAGCCTCGATACGCTCACGGCGCGTTTTCAGATCTACGTGATGAATTCGGATGGGAGTAACGTGAGCCAGTTGACGTTCGCGGACACCACCAGGGACAGCACCGGCACCATCAAGGACACCAGCAGCAGCTACCAGCCGGTGTGGTCTCCAAACGGCGCACAGATCGCCTTCGCGTCAAACCGCGAGGGCAATAGCGAGATCTACGTGATGGATGCCAACGGCGCCAACGTCGTGAACCTCACGGGCACCGCCGCCGCCGACGGGCAACCCGCGTGGTCGCCGGATGGCAGCAAGATCGCCTTCGCGACTGATCGTGACGGAAACGCCGAGATCTATGTCATGAATGCGGACGGTAGTGGACTGGTCAATCTCACCCATAATTCGAGCATTGATCTCCTGCCCGCCTGGTCGCCGGACGGCACGAAGATCGCTTTCCAATCCGACCGTTCGACGAACTTCGCCGTCTGGGTCATGAACGCGGACGGCTCGAACCCAGTGCGACTCACGAGCCCCTCTCCCGTCAGCGGAGCACCGAGCTGGTCGCCAGACGGCACGCGCATCGCCTACGAGCAGGGTGGCGATATCTGGGTCATGAATGCCGATGGATCGAACAAGATCCGCATCACCAGCGGCTTCTGGGCCGATGGCTTCCCCCGCTGGCGGCCGATCCTGTAAAAAAAACGCCGCCGCGGTGGTCAGCGGCGGCGGTGATCAGCCGGCGTGCGCGTTACTGCGGCCGCTTGTCCACCATGAACAGCAGCTGCGGGATGATGAAGTCCGTGGCCGCGTTCTGGCTCGGATAGACACGGTATTGCGGCCCAGGCGCCACCCACGTGGGCGCCGGCGGCGTTCCCACGATCCGGTAGCGGAAGCGGAATCGCGTCAACGCGGTGTCGGCGCTCGCCAGCGTCGTATCGGCCGGGGGCTGGCAGCGCTTCGTCGGGCCTGTCACGATGTCACCCGGGTCCGCCGGCGCACACATCAAGGTGTCCGCGATCATCACCGCCTGCCAGCCGTTGTACGCCGCCTCGTTCACTCCGGACACCAGAATGGTCGAACCTTCGATCACCGGTGCGGTCGCGCGAGTGCCCGTGCCGCTGAGCGTTGAATCCGCCAGACGTGCGCCGCCCGCCGCGCGGCGATTCACGAGTCGTCGAATCGAACCGACTTGCACCGTTACCGTATCGCCGCTGAGCGTAAACCGTCGGGCGGCCTCGGAAACGGATGTGTCGGTGCTCTGGAGCGATCCCTGTCCCGCGCGAGACTTTGGCGCCAGCGAGCTCGTATCGGTGTGAGGCACGATGATGGCCGTGAACACCGATCCGGAGATGTGCGACCCCGCGATGCCCGGCGTAAACGTCGTGTCGTTTTTGAGCGTCCCCGGCGGGACTGTGCCGACGACCGCCTTGGGCGCCAGGGTCCCGGGCGCGGTCAGCGCGACGTAGTACGCGCCCGTATCGAGCACGACATACGGAGTGGCGGCGCCATACGCGAGGCTCGCCGCATTCGGCGTCCCGGGCGCACCGTTCGACGCCAGAATGTACACGTCAGGCGCCGCGCTCGTGTCGGGAAGCGTACCGGCGAGCGCCCCCCCCAGTGACGGCGCCAGATTCACAACCCGGATGGCGATTTTCCCGGCGCCCGGGCTCGGCAACGCTAAATTGGTGATCATCGCGCGGAGGGGCCGCGGCCGGCCCGCGCGCGCCTGCCCGGTCAGGTAAAAGGCGTAGTCCTGGCCTTCCGCAAACGTGTACGTCGTGTCGAGTATGAATCGCTTCGCAATCGTGTCTACACTGCTGCTGAGAAACACCTTGAAATGGCGCGTCCCGGGCTCGATGTTGAGCGGGAAAAATTGCGCGGTGCGGAAGTCCGCGTCCATGAAGCTCGCGTTCGAGACGATGTCCACGATGCGAACGTCGAGCTGCATGGTGTCCTGCACGGCATTGAGCCAAGTGATGTGTGCGTAATTGGGCAGCGGCTCGGTGAACGTCGCGTCCTTCTTACAACCGGCCGCCACGGCGACAACGCAGCAAACGAACAACGGCAATCGATTCATCGCTACTCTCACACGAGAAAAGGTGATGGGACTTATTGACCGTTCGGGTCCGGCGGGGTGCCTTCCCCATTGGGGCCGCCCAAACCCAGGAGATTGAAGGACCTCGCCAACGCCACGAAGCCGGCGGTCAGCGCCCCGACGAGCAGAAACGTCTTGGAGCGCGAGAAGCGCTTCTCGTCGGTCGACATCACGAAGACGCGCGGCAGCGGGACCGTTTCTCCCGTCCATCTGCTGCGCGCACCCCGGATATCCACGACCTCCGTGACGGCAAGCACCAAGTTGGCGTCGGTGGCCTGGAGGAGCTGGCCCTCGATGCGCATGGTATACGGGCCAACCTGACGCGCGGCTTGAGAGCGACCTTCGTCATTCAGCACGAGAGACAGCCTCGTGCCCGGTGCCGGTTGCAGCGTGGCGACGGGCACGTAGGTGTAACACCCCGCGAGAACGGGGAGTAGGGCGAACGACAAGAGTTGGCGCATGGTCAGTAGACGCCGCCCGAGAACAACCCGTAGTTGCCGCGCCCCGCTCCGCCGGTGCCGCCCGGTCCGCCGATCGGATAGAAGGGCTGGCGCCGGCTATCCATCTCCTGGTAGGGCACGGGCCAGTACAGCGCGGTGCCTTCGGGGAGATCGCCCCACCCGCGGCCCGCGAAGTACCACATCCCGTAGCCGGTGTACATCGTCTCCAGACGGTACTCCCATTTGAGTGCGTCCCACAACCTGCCGCACCGTGTTCCTTTGTAAGCACCGGCAGTGGCATTGGCGTCCGGTACCCGCGGCACGCACGCGGTTCCGCCGGGGATGGCAGATGTCGTATCCACCACCGTCGGATTGAGTCTTGGCAGTCCCCCGACGGTGAACCGCGAGCTGTCAATGCGCACCGTCGCGGCCGCAACATTGCCGGTCCGGATGTACCCCTCCGCCGCGAGCAGGCGGATTTCCGCGCGGGTCATGATCGGATAGTTCCCGATGCGTTGGGCCCCAAAGAACGCGCGCGAGCGGTAGAAGTCGTACATCGAGATTTGCAGCGGCTGGCCAGGCTGATCTTCGCCGGGTTGACGGTTGCGGATATACGGGGTACCTGTGAATGTGCGGTTCGTGTCCGTCAGCTGCGACGTCCGGACCGTCGCGCCACACGGCGCGATGCAGCTCAGGCCCTTAGGGAAGCGTTTATCGGGGGTGACAACCACAAACGGCACGCGAGCCACGGGGGGGGTCGTCGCCAGCCAGGCGTCGTAGCCACCGGACGTATCCGCCATGCCCAGCCAGAACTGGGACATCTGATGCCAGTTGGCAGGCCCGGTGGCAAACGCCTGAACAGGCCAGATCACGTCCCAACCGGTGGAGGGATTGGCCGCAATATTGAAGTCGGCCGTGATGCCCGCGTTCGCATCGGCGATGATCGAGTCCCACGGTGCCGCCGCGCGCTCGGCAGGCGTGCGCGCGACGTTCGCGCGGAAGCGCGCCTTGTAGGAGCGAATGAACTGGAAATAGGCGGTCGTGTCGAGCCTGGTGGCAGCGACTGCGGGATCATGGCCCGCGATCCAGGTTGCCGGCAATCCGCCAGGAGCAACTAAGGAAGCGGGACTGGAACGCGCGATCGTGATGGCGGAATCGAGCAAGAGCAACGCGGTGGCCATCACGTCGCGGTAGCCCTTGAGCGGCTGAATGCTCCCCGGCGGATCGTCATCGCCCAGGATTGCCGCGGAATCATACGCCAGCGCCAGGTTTCCATACGCCACGCCTTCGACGAACCGCGCGAACGAACGGGCGCGCGCTTCCTGCGGCGCCGTAAACGCCGTCTTCACCTTTTTCACGGCGCCGACGCCCCACGCCGCCATCCGTGCCGCGCGGTGCAGGACCAGGAAATCGCGGTAGTTGCCGTCGCCGCCCGTGCCGCCGCGCGTATTGTCGATTTGCGTGCGGGGAATCGCGCCGCGCGGGCTCATCGCAAAATTGGCGAGCGACGACGTGTTTTCCATTCCCATGACCTGCAGCTGGGTCTGGAGATCATCGTTCGAGCCGCCGAGTGTGGCGTTGTGAATCTGCGCGTAGGTGGATCCGATGAACGCCTCGATATCGCCCGGACGCGACAGCGCCCGAATGCGGTCCGGATCGTTCACGTCATCGACGACCAGCGCGTCCTTGCAGGCCACCAATGCAATGGCAAGCAGGCTGCCGGTGAGAAGACGAAAGTTGGACATCGATTGCTCCTCCACAGAAAAAGGGGCACGTCCTCCCCGCCGTGTCCTGGACCACGGCGGGGAGAACCGCTTAGAACGACGAGCTCAAACCGACGGTGACGGTGCGGAGGTTCGGGAACGTGAACGCATCCACCGCGTTGATGGCTGCCGAGCCGGCGCCATTCAACTGGGTCCCTCCCGACAGCCCGACTTCCGGATCAAATCCGCGATAGCCGGTAATGGTCCACAGGTTCCGGCCGACGACGCTGATCTGCCAGTCCCCGGTGCGCGCGATCGGCCCCACGTGGTAGGACACGAGCACCTCGCGCAGCTTCGCGTAGCTCGCATCCTCCACCGTGTAGTTATTCGGCAAGAGCTGGTCGTAGAAGCCACCCAGCCCGGTGAACCCGTCGACCGCCGACGTGCGCCAGTAGTAGCCGATCGGCTTGGCCGTTTGTAACGACTTGCCGACCTGATCGACATCGTGCGACAGGAAATCGAGGTGCGCCCAGTGGAAGCCCTGGTTCCACACCTTCTGGCCGATCGAGGCGTCGACCAGCGCGTAGAAATTGAATTTCTTGAACCGGACGTCCTGCGTCACTCCGAAACGGAAGTCCGGGAGCGCGTTCCCCAATGCGACGCTGAGCGGGGAGCGGTTGTTATCCCGTAGCAAGATCGGCACACCCCAATTCAACACGGGAATTCCCCACGGAGTCTTGTTCACGTCGAAGGTCGGATTGCTGACCGACGTCTCCCACAGGTTATCGGTGATGCCCATCCCCGGGTTATTCCCGTGGCCCACCCACACGAGGAAGCCGTCGTCGTTCCGCTGGAACGCGCTGTTCGCGGCGCCGCAATCGCCCTGGAACTGCGAGGGCAGCTCGGAGCAGCTCGTGAGGAATTTGTGGCCGTAGAACGTCCCGAGGCGCTCCCCGATTTTTGCCAGGAAGATGGAGCCGGTGCCCTGCTGATCGGCGCCGAAGTAGAAGGGGGGCACACCGAGCGCGGTGACCACGGACCGGTTGCGATCGTAGATCACGCGCGTCGTCCACTGGAAATCCCGGCGCTGGAGCAGCGGGATGTTGAACGACATCTCGAGCGTCTTGTTGGTGAGGGTCCCGGCATTCCGCCATTGGCGCTGGAACCCGGTGCAGGCGCACACCGGGACCGGCAGGATCTGATCTTCGATCTTGGCGTGCGAATAGGTGACGTTCGCCGCGTAGCGACTAAACAGCTCGAGGTCCACGCCCACTTCGATTTCTTTGTGCAGCTCGGGGCGGAGATCACGATTGCCGAGTGTGACGAGCGTGAGCACGCCGCCCGTGCCGAATTGGAATGTCTCGTATTGCGCGTCGAAGCGCGGTGAGCCTCCGGCGGTTCCGTAGGAGCCATGGAGCTTGAGCTCGCTCACCTGCGGCAATGACCACCACGGTTCCTGCGCCACACGCCACGCGAGCGACGCGCGACCGAACGTCGCCCAGCGGTTATTGGGCCCAAACAACGAGCTGCCGTCACGGCGGACCAGCGCGTCGAAAATGTACCGCTCTTTGTATTCGAGACCCACGCCCGCAAACAATCCAATCTGCCGGATGGGCTGCACGTTGGACGTCGTCAACCGCGTGGCCTGGAGCGTGTTTTGCAAATCGGTGATGCCTTGCACCGTCAGCTGACTGCCGTTCGCATTCAGCGTGTCGTAATCGCGCCGCTCGAACAGGTAGCGGAGACTGTAGCGCGACTTCAAATCAGGACCGAAGTCGTGCTTGAATGCGGCGTTCACGCTGCCGTTCATCGCCTCGCGATTGACCGTGCCACGCGTAATCGCCCCGAGGTTCGCGGGGCTGGATGACGTCGTGCGGAACCCCTTGTCGTTGATCTGCGAGGCGGCGCCGCGCCGCAGGTCATAGCTGAAATTCGCGTCGAGGTTGAACCAGTTGGTCGGCGCATATGTAGCGGTGAGCCCGCCAATGAACCGGTTCGTGACGTCGGTACGCAGGGTCTGATACAGGGTCGACAGCGGGTTTTGATTCTGCGAGCCTCCGCCCTGCAGGTTCGGGCGAATGTAGAGCCGTCCCAGGGTGTCGCGCTGCAGAATGTTCACGATCGCCGGCACGCGAGTCAGCCGGAAGAACGAGTTGCCGCCCTCCTCCTGATTGACTCCGTCGGCCGTGCTGCGCGTGTACGACGTACGGAACGCGATGTTCCAGTCCGTCCCGATCGCCTGATCGATGTTGAGACGGAACGCGTTGCGCTCGAAACCGTTGAGAAAGCGAATCGCGCCCTGTTCCTGCCTATTGGACGCGCTCACGTAAAAGCGGGTGTTACTCCCGAAACGGCCCGTCATGTCCACCGTGTTTTCCAGGAACGGCTTCGGCGTGACGAGCTGGTTGACCGCGTTGTATCCCGTCGTCGGCCAGGGCTGCACCTGGAAACGCTGCCGCAGTGGCGGGCCCGAAATGGTGGAGCCGGGATCGATCGGCAGGCCTTTGGGATTGAGTGAAAAGTCGCCCACGGCGTTGTTGATGCGGAACTGCTCGTCCGCCCAATTGAACGTGCGCGCGCAGAATGGCTGAGCCGTGACCGCTTCACAGAACTGCGTCCCCGTCTCATCTGTCGCCAGCGCCTGGAAGCGCGCCAACCCGAAGTCGCGCTCGATGTCGCTGACGCCGCCTTCGCTCCGCAACCCGAATTTCACGCCTTCCAGACTGCGACGCGCCGACTTCGTCGTGATGTTGATGACGCCGTTCCCCGCCCGCGCGCCGTACAGCGACGCGCCGGCGGCGCCTTTCACGACCTCGACGCTTTCGATGTCCGCCGGGTTCAGGTCGGGCAGTCCACCGTTGATGATGATGCCGTCCACGATGTAGAGCGGATCCTGCCCGCGGCCGGAGGCGTTGATCGACGTCGGTCCCCGCAGCAACACGGACGGTTGCGCGCCGGGACGGCCACTCGCCGAGACGATGTTGGCGCCCGGCACCTTGCCCTGCAGCTGGGTCAGCGGGTTCGAAGCCGGCACGGGCAGCTGCGCCGCGTCGACACGCGACACCGTGAACGGCACCTTCACCGCTTCGGTCGCTTCCTGCGTGCCGGTGACGACGATCGCCTCAAGCAGGTTGACGTCGTAGCCGAGCGCGAGGTCAACCGCCTGCTCACCAGGCGTCAGGGTGATCGCCTTGCTGTTCGGCTTGAATCCGATCGCGCGGACACGCACCACGACCGGTTGACCGCGCACGCGGGCGCCCGGCACCGACAGCGTGTATTGGCCGGTCGCAGTGGTGATGACGCCAAGGCGCAGCTCGTCGATGACGACGTTCGCGCCAGGGATCGGCTCCCCGCGATCGGAAGTGATCGTGCCACGGACCACGGCATCTTGCGCCCGAGCGGTCCTCGCGCCGGCGACCAACAGCGCCAGCGCCGCGACTCCGGCGAAGAGCAAGCCACGACGATTGTGGAGCATGGGGACATCCTCGCGTGAACTGGGAACTTGGTGGGGGGAAAACAGACAACGGGCGGACTCGGTGAACCGAATCCGCTCGGCAAATGCGCGGCGCAGCTGTAAAATGAGCGTGACAGTCATACCGCTCGGGAATCAGGTGTTCGGCCTGAAGGCCCTGGACCCCACCTAGGGTCTCTCCGGGGTTATACCGCCCGTTGCATAACCCTGTCAACCCCCTGATTCCGGGTTGCATCCGGCTGGTGGCGCCCTATCATCTATCAACGGTCGCGTAACGGTCGGTCATGACACGCATCGCCCACATCCTCCCGGTAGCGGCCTTGGGCCTCGGGATCGCCGTGTCCCGAGGCGTGCCCGTCCAAGCGCAGGCACAAGCCCATCCCGTGACCCCCACGGGGGGCATTAGTGGGCAGGTCGTGAACCAGCAATCTCGCATCCCCGTGAGCGGGGCAAGTGTTAACCTGATCGGGACGCGCCTGCAGAGCGCCACCGACAGCGCCGGTCGGTTCACCCAGGCCAGCCTCGGCGCCGGAACGTACATCCTCGAGGTTCGAGCCATCGGGTACGGGGTGACATCGTGGGTGTTGCGCCTTGCCGACGGTGAGCTGGTCGACTACGTGTTCGAGCTGGAACCCATCGGCGTCGACCTCGAGCCGATCGTTGTGGAAGGCCGGCCGGGGTATTTCCAGCGGCGGATGCAGGAGTTCGAGGAGCGACGTCGTTCCCGTCGCGGCATTTTCATCACCCACGATCAGATCGAGGCCAGCCACGCGGCGACCATGGCCGACTTGCTGCGGGGTGTCCCGGGGGTGCGGTTGAACTGCCGCTCGGGCGTGTGTACCGCGCAGATGACGCGGACCGCGCGAGGCATCTGCGTCGCCGATTGGGTCATCGATGGCGTGCCGGCTTCGATGTCCTCGACGCCGCATCTTCCTGTCGTGGGAATCGTCGCCGTCGAGATTTATCGCAGCCCAAGCGAAGCGCCCGCTGAGTTCCTCAAGGCTGACTCCCAATGCGGAGTCATCGCCATCTGGACCAAGTCGGGCCCCTGACCAGCACTCGCTCTCGCCTCGCTTTCCTCGCCGCGGCGCTGCTCGTCACCACCGGGAGCGCGCAGAACGAGGATCCGCTCGCGGCCCGCTCCAAGGGCGCGACCAGCGCCCCGGTCACCGTCTACGAGATGGCTGACTTCCAGTGCCCAGCCTGCCGCCTGTTCTCGGTGACGGTGCTTCCGATCCTCGAGCGTGAATACGTGCAGACCGGCAAGGTGCGGTGGGTGTTCATCAATCTTCCGCTGACGAGCGTCCATCCCAACGCGATGGCGGCGGCCGAAGTCGCGATGTGCGCCGCACGGCAGGGGCGCTTCTGGCCGACGCACGATGCACTCTACCAGCAGCAGGATGACTGGGCGAAGCTCGCCAAACCCCGCACGGCGCTTGTGCGGATCGCGCAGCGCGCGGGCGTGGACCGCGCGAAGCTGCTCGCCTGTCTCAGGGACG
>WNEY01001169.1_pt1 | contig 18140 bp, 9 predicted proteins | sample 5400531 | NCBI WGS metagenome assembly WNEY01 (sample SAMN13153338, study PRJNA577476) | soil metagenome | isolation source: 200 cm saprolite under Douglas fir tree site 1 | place: USA:California | collected 2015-04-18
GCGCCCGCGCCCGGGTATCCCGGCCAGGGATATCAGAACCCCGCCTATCAGCCGCCGGTGTACCAGGGGCCCGCTTACCCGCCTGGGCATCCGCCGACGGGCTACCCGCCGCAGGGTTATCCGGCGCCCGATTTCTACCAGCCTCAGGAGCCGACAACCCGGCCCTACGAGGGGCAGGCGCGGGCCCCGACGCCGATGCCGGCTCCAGCTCCGGCCTATCAGCCGCCGGACTACCCGCTGCCGCCCGCTTTCCGCGACGCGCCCAGCCCGCAGAACGACCCGAGCCAGGACTGGCCGTACTGGTCGGGCGAATCTTGGTCAGACCGGCCCAACGTCGACCCAGGCCCGCGGACCGAGCAGCCCAGACCAGACCAGCCCCGTGGCCCGGGCTGAGCCGCGTCCGGCCGAGTCGGGTGTGACCCACGCGGGCGTGACCGACTTCGCCGGCCGGGTGCTCGATGTCGCCGAGTCGATCCCGCCCGGCAAGGTGATGTCCTACGGCGACATCGCCGAATACCTAGGCTACGGCGGCCCTCGCCAGGTCGGCCGGGTCATGGCGCTCTGGGGCGGCGGCGTGCCCTGGTGGCGGGTCGTCCATTCCGACGGCCGATTCCTCGATGGGCACGAACGCGAAGCGCTCAGGCACTACAAGGCCGAGCGAACGCCGTTGCGCACCGGAATCGACGGCAAGCCCTCGAAGCTGGACATGCGCAAGGCCCGCTGGTCTGGCCTCGAGCTAACAGGCGATCAGACCATCTCATAACCCGCCGGCTGCCGGCTGCCGCTGCCGGCCGCAGCAGCGCTGACCCGTTACCGCTGCACCGCCTCCGATCCCCGCGACAACGCTGACCCGCAGCCGCTGAAAAGACAGCTGAAAAGACATCGCCAGCGGGCCGACGATGCGTGCGGCCCGCCCCGGAACAGCCACAGCATCAGGGGGGCACCGAGGCGGTAGCTTCCCGGGACGGAACAGCATCGGGTGGGCACCGAGGCGGTCAGGGCAGCATCAGGGGGGCACCGAGGCGGTAGCTTCCCGGGACGGAACAGCATCAGGGGGGCACCGAGGCTGCTAGCTGCCGCCCGCTTCCCGAGACATATCCCGGGCGGACGAATCCTGGGTCCAGAAATCCATGAGGCGTGTTGACGGCGCAATGAAGCCGGAGTGCGCGAGGCCCGCTGGTTCGACCTCGAGCCTGGTCTTGAGTCTGGTCTCGAGCCGGCAGACGGTCAGACCGCCTCATAACGCCCGGATAGCACCGGCTCGGCGGAGTCGATCATGCTCGCCTGGGCAAGTCTCCAACGCGGCATGGCCGTCTTCTGTTGGAATGCCAATTGACTATGCGAAACGACACGGATAGGCCCGCCTACCGCCTGGTTCGGCGGCCGGTCAGAACCATTGAGCCGGTTGTTCTCGACCCCGCACAACAGCAAGTCGTCGATCACCCCGGTGGTCCGCTGCTCGTGCTCGCCGGGCCGGGGACCGGCAAGACGACGGCGATCGTCGAGACCGTGGTAGACCGGATCGCCAGGCGCGGCCTGGACCCAAGCCGGGTGCTCGTGCTTACGTTCAGCCGCAAGGCGGCCGCCGAACTCAGGGAGCGGATCACGCTGCGGCTCGACCGGACAACCACCGAGCCGCTGGCGCTGACCTTCCATAGCTATGCGTACGCGCTCGTCCGCAGGGAGTTTGCCCGTGCCGGAGACGAACCCCCCATCCTGCTGTCTGGCCCCGAGCAGCTAGCCGAGGTCCGGCGGATGCTGCGGGGCGAGTCCGTGGACGGCGCGAGCCACTGGCCGGAGCGGCTGCGTCCGCTGCTGGCGACCCGCGGCTTCGCTGGCGAGTTGCGCGACTTCCTGCTCCGGGCCGCCGAGCGAGGCCTGGACGGACCGGGCCTGACTGGTCTTGGCCGCTCGCTCGCCCGTGACGACTGGATCGCCGCTGGCGGGTTCCTGACCAGGTACGCGGCCCGGTTCGACCTCGCACCGGTACCCGCCTACGACTACGCGGAGATCATCAGGATCGCCGGGCAGCTGCTCGGCCGCGCCGAGATCAGGCAGCGCGAGCGGCTCGCCTACGACGTCGTGGTGGTCGATGAGTACCAGGACAGCGACCCCGCCCAGGAAGAACTCCTGCACGCCCTCGCCGGCGACGGCCGCGAACTCATCGTGGTCGGCGATCCCGACCAGTCGATCTACGCGTTCCGAGGCGCGGAAGCCGACGTCATCGAGCGGTTCCCGACCCGCTTCCGAGGCGCGGACGGCAAGCCGGCCAGCGTGGTCGCGCTGCGCACCTGCCGTCGCAGCGGCCCGGTGCCCCTCGCCGCGTCGCGTCGGATAGCCGCCAGGCTGCCCGCGGTCAGGGGTATTAAAGATCTTCGGGCGAAAAGCTACCACCGGGCTTTGACCTCGCTTCCCAAGGCCAATCCCGGCGGGGTGCGGGTCGTGGTCGCCGCCAGCGAGCGGCAGGAGGCGGCCGCGATCGCCGACACGCTCCGGCGGGCTCACCTGATCGATCAGGTGCCGTGGTCGTCGATGGCGGTGCTGGTGCGGTCGGCGGTGCGCCAGGTGCCGGCGTTGCAGCGGGCGTTGTCCGGGGCCGGGGTGCCGGTCGCGGTGGCGGGCGATGAGCTGCCGCTGGCCGATGATCCGGGGACGCGGCCGTTGCTGCAGCTGATCGGGTGCGCGCTCGGGCTGGTGCCGCTGACCGAGGAGACGGCGGCGGAGTTGCTCACCGGGCCGCTGGGCGGTACCGATGCGCTTGGGCTGCGGAGGCTGCGGCGAATCTTGCGGCAGCGTGATCCGGGGTCGGACGAGTTGGGCGAGGCCGCTCCTGCGCGCGCCTGGGTGATCTCGCCTGACGGCGAGATCACCCAGCCTGGAGCCGGCCCCGAGGCCGGCCCTGAGGGTGAGTCAGGGCCGGATGGGCCTGCGGTGCCGAGACCGTCGCTGGAGGAGTCGCCGCTCGCGGCCGCGCTGCTCGATCCGCGGCTGCTCACCGTGGCCGGGTTCCGGCCCGGTCACGATCTCGCGGTCGCCGGTCAGCCGCTGACGGCGGCCCGGCGGATCTGCGGGCTGCTGGATGTGGCCCGGTCCACGGCGGTGGCGGGAAGCGCCGCCGACGTGCTCTGGGCGGTCTGGAGCGCGACCGACCTCGCGGAAACGTGGCAGGGCGCCAGTGCGGGCGGGGGTATCGCCGGAGCGGTCGCCGATGCCGACCTCGATGCGGTGATGACGTTGTTCGACGCGGCGGCTCGATTCGATGCCCGGACGCCGCCCGGCTCGATGCCGCTGTTCCTTGACAGCCTGTCTGGCCAGGAAATCGCGGGCGAGACTTTGGCCGAACGCTCCTCATCAGGCGATGCCGTCGTAATCTGCACCGCGCACAAGGCGAAGGGCTTGGAGTGGGACCTGGTCGTGGTTGCCGGGGTGCAGGAGGGGTCCTGGCCTGACCTGCGGCTGCGAGGTTCGCTGCTGGGAATGGACCAGCTCGTCGACGCAGTCGCCTCCGGGGCCGGTGGGGGCCGCTGGGCCGGCCGAGCCAGCCCGCCGACGACCGCGCGCGACGCCGCCGCCGTCGCGCTCAGCTCCAAGCTGCTCGACGAAGAGCGGCGGCTCTTCTACGTCGCCGTGACCAGAGCCCGCCGTCAGCTCGTGGTCACCGCCGTGGGCGGCGACGACACCGACTACCGGCCGTCCAGGTTCCTCGCCGAACTGGCCGGCGACGAGATCGAAATCGAGGAGATCGTCGGCTCCGGTCAACGCTGGCTCTCGCTGCCCGCGCTCACCGCCGACCTGCGCCGGGCCGTCTCTGACCGGTCGCTGCCCGCGCCCGTGCGCCAGGCCGCCGCCGCTCAGCTGGCCCGGCTGGCCAAGGAAGGCGTGCCCGGCGCTGACCCCGGCCGGTGGTACGCGCTGACGCCGTGGTCCGGCGTCGGGCCGATCAGCGAGGGCGACGTCCGGGTCTCGCCGTCCCAGGTCGACAAGTTCGTCACCTGCGGGCTGCGCTGGCTGATCGAATCGGCCGTCGGGACCAGCCCGCCGTCGGTCGCCGGGCATCTCGGCACGGTGATCCACGCTGCCGCCGCGCTCGTCGCCGAGGGCGCCGAGCGCGCCGACATCGCCGGGCGGATCGATGAGATCTGGCACCAGCTCGACTTCGGCAGCATCTGGTACAACGCCAAGCAGCGCAATCACGCCGACAACATGATCGCCAAGTTCAATGACTGGCAGCGGCAGAATCCCCGTGAGCTGCTTGCGATCGAGCAGCGGCTCCGGGTCAGGGTCGACAACGTCGTGATATCCGGCCAGGTCGACCGGCTCGAACGGGACGCCGAGGGTGCCGGTGTCGTCGTCGACCTGAAGACCGGGTCGAGCAAGCCGAACGCCGCCGACCTGGACCGCAACCCGCAGCTGGGCGTCTACCAGCTGGCCGTGCTGCTCGGCGGCTTCGTCGAGCTGGGGGTGACCGAGCCCGGCGGCGCCGAGCTGGTGCACGTCGGCAAGGCGGCCGGGACCAGGGGTGCGGCCGTGCAGGGCCAGCGTCCGCTGGGCGACGACCCCGATCCAAGCTGGGCGCTCGCGCTGGTCAAGGAGGCCGCTGCGGGCATGGCCGGGCCGGACTACAGCGCGACCGCCAACGACGGCTGCCGTCGATGCCCGGTCGCGGGCAGCTGCCCGGTGGACGAGCGCGGCAAGCAGGTGCCGCCATGACTGAATCTGGCCCGCGGGGGGACGACCCCGCGCACCCCCCGCGCCTTCGGCCTTTTCAGGACGCGCTCTGGGAGCTGGACGAGCTGCCGCAGCCGGAGCCGCCAAGGCCGAGGTTCAGCCCGGTCCAGCTGGCCCGGCTGCTCGGCGTTCAGGAGCCGACGATCGAGCAGGCGGCGGTCATCAGCGCGCCGCTAGCGCCGCTCGCCGTGATCGCCGGGGCCGGGTCTGGCAAGAGCGAGACGATGGCGGCCCGGCTGGTCTGGCTGGTCGCGAACGGCCTTGTCCAGCCTGAGCGAGCGCTCGGGCTCACGTTCACGCGCAAGGCCGCCGCGGAGCTGGGGACTCGGGTCCGGTCCAGGCTGGACGCGCTGCGTCGAGTCGGTCTTCTTGGGGGCTCTGGGCCGACCGGCCCAGACCTCGACGGTGAGCCCGTCATCGCGACCTATCACGCCTACGCCGGGCGGCTGATCACCGACCACGCGCTCCGCGAGGCCCTTGAACCAACGCTGAGGCTGATCACGCCCGCGGTCGCCTGGCAGCTCGCCGCCAAGGTCGTGGCCGGCTACGACGGCCCGATGGACGCCGTCGACTGGGCGCCGGTCACGGTCACCGCTGCCGTGCTCGACCTGGCCGCCGAGCTGGCCGAGCACCTGCGCGACCCGTCCGACGTGCTCGAAGCCGGCGACTGGCTGGACCGGCGGTACGCCGCCGTCCCGCTCGCCAAGCGCAAGGCCGCGACGGAGAACGTGCTCAAGGCCCAGCGGGTCCGCACCCAGCTGCTGCCGCTGGTCCGCGCCTACACCTGGGCCAAGGCCGAGCGCGAGGTGATCGACTACGGCGACCAGATGGCGATAGCGGCTCGGGTTGCGATCGGGCATCCAGAAGTCGGTGCAATCGAGCGCGCCCGCTACCAGATCGTCTTGCTCGACGAGTTCCAGGACACCAGCCATGCGCAGCTGGAGCTGATGCGAGCGCTGTTCGGCGGCGGGCACCCAGTCACTGCCGTGGGCGATCCCTGCCAGTCGATCTACGGCTGGCGGGGCGCCAGCGCCGGCAACATGCGCAGGTTCGCCGAGAGCTTCCCCCCAGCGGGAAATTTCGGCGAGTCCCCGGAGCCGGAGGGGCCTAAGGCGCCCCTCCCTTCGGGGGGTTCCGGGGGGTCGTCCCCCCGGGCTAGCACAGTGCGGCTGCTGTCCACCAGCTTCCGCAACACGGGCCGGATCCTCGACGTCGCCGCCGAGATCCAGCGCGACCTGCGGGCCGAGGCACCGGACGTCCCGAGGTTGATCGCTCCGCCAGACCGGGCCGAGCGCGGGACCGTCACCTGCGCGCTGCTGGAGACCATCGCCGCCGAAGCCGAGTGGGTCGCTGCCCAGGTCCGCGAGCTGCTCGCGCTCCCGGCCGGCCTGGCCCCTGACGGCAACCCGTGGCCGGACGGCCGCACTGACTCGGTCCGGCCGTCCGAAATCGCGGTCCTGTGCCGCCGCCGGGCCCAGTTTCCTGCGCTGCGCTCCGCGCTCGAAGCCGAGGGGATCCCGGTCGAGGTCGTCGGCCTCTGCGGGCTGCTGACCGTGCCCGAGGTCAGCGACATCGTGGCGACGCTGCGGGTGCTCGACAGCCCGACGGCCTCCGACGCGCTGGCAAGGACTCTGACTTCGCCCCGGTGGCGGATCGGCCCGCAGGACCTGGTCGCGCTGGGGGAGCGGGCCAGGGCCCTGGCCCGCTCCGCCGACGAACCCGCGCAACGCCCCGCCAGCGCCGAGAGCGAGGATTTTCTCACCCGGGCCGTGGCCGATTTCACCGCAGAAGCGGGCAGCCTCGTAGAGGCCCTAGACGATCTCGGTGATCCATCCGCCTACTCAGAGCCAGGCTTCGCCCGCCTGACCGCACTCGCGAGCGAGCTTCGGGCGCTGCGCCGGCACGTCACCAGGCCGCTTCCCGAACTCGTGACCGAGGTCGAGCGGGCGCTCGGGCTCGACGTGGAGGTCGCCGCCCGGCCGGGAGTCGACCTGCCCGCCGCCCGGGCCGACCTGGACGCGTTCGCCGACGCGGCCGCCGCGTTCGCCGGGGACGCGCAGGAGCCGACGCTGAGTGCGTTCCTCGCGTATCTGACCGCGGCCGAGACCGAGGAGTTCGGGCTGGAGGCCGGTCAGGTCAGCGACACCGACTCGGTCAAGCTGGCGACCGTGCACTCGGCCAAGGGCCTGCAGTGGTCGGCCGTGGTGGTGCCTGGCCTGGCCGCCGGGTCCCGCTCGCAGAACTTCCCGGCCCGGGCCAGGCTGTCGACGCGGTGGACGGACAATCCGCGGCTGCTGCCGTTCTGGCTGCGGGGCGATGCGGCTGACCTGCCTGAGCTGGCCGGACTGGATTCTGATTCGCTGACGGCGTTCGGGGCCGCCTGCACGGCGCGGAACCTGGCCGAGGAGCGGCGGCTTTGCTACGTCGCGGTGACGCGGGCGGCGTACTGGCTCGCCTGCTCGGGCTACTGGTGGGGGGCCGGGAAGAGCCCGCTCGGGCCTTCGGTGTTCCTCAACGAGGTCAGGGCCGCGTGCGAGGACGGCGCCGGCCGGGTCGCTGCGTGGGCGGAGCGGCCGGCCGGTGACGCCGAGAATCCAGTGCTCGCCCAGCCGCTGACCTCGTCCTGGCCGGTACCGCCGGGCGTGGCCGGCGGCCGGTACGAAGCGGTGCGCGAGGGCGGCGACTTCGTGCTCTCGGCGCTAGCCGCCGTGGCGCCAAGCCCGGGACCCGCGCCGGACCGGCGCTATGACGAGCTGATCGCCGGCTGGGTCGCCGACACCGACCTGCTGCTCGCCGAACGAGCCCGGCGCCGGCCCGACGGCCCGCAGCCGGTCGAGCTGCCACCGAGGATCGCCGTGTCGGCGCTGGTCACGATGGCCGCCGATCCGGGTGAGCTGGCCGCGCGGATCAGGCGACCGATGCCCAGGCCGCCGTCGCCGCGGGCGCAGCGCGGCACCGAGTTCCACCGCTGGCTCGAAGAGCGGTTCGGCCTGATGCGGCTGATCGACGCCGACGAGCTGGCCGACGTGCTCGAGGCCGACCCCGGCTCGCAGGACGCGGCTCTGGACCAACTGAAGATCCAGTTCGAGGCGGGGGGCTGGGGCCAGCGCTGGCCGGCCGCCGTCGAGGTGCCGTTCGAGACCAGGGTCAGCGACCGGCTGGTGCGCGGGCGGATCGACGCGATCTTTACCGACGCGCCCGGCGGTGGCATCGACGTCGTGGACTGGAAGACCGGTGTCCCGCCCGCCGCCGGCAGCCGGGCCGAACGCGCGGTCGCGGTGCAACTCGCCGCCTACCGGCTGGCCTGGGCAGCGCTGGCCGGGGTGCCGCTTGACCAGGTGCGGGCCGCGTTCTACTACGTGCGCGAGGACCTCACCGTGCGGCCGGCCGACCTGCTCGACGCGGCCGGCCTGGCCGACCTGATCGAGTCCGTTCCGACTGATCGCTGAGACCTGGGTGTAGGACCCGGACGATCATGAGCAACCACGCGCCGCTGACCTGCGGCGTTCCGGCACCTGAGCAATACGGCCTTGCTGGCTTTCCGGATGATCATGAGCTGGCCAGGATGGCGGGCTCGTCGACTACCAGGATCCGCTGTCCGCCGACGGCGTCATCCATTTTGGTCATATTGCCCGAATTGTGACCAAATAGCCAGTGGCAGCACCATCGGGCCGCCCAGCTCTCAGGGTCACGTTGCGGCGGCTGCCGCCCCGGGGTGGTTCAGCACGTCAGCGACCGCGGTGAGCAGGTCAGCATTGGCGAAGGGCTTGGTCAGCAGGCGCATGCCGGGATCCAGGAGGTTGCCGTCTTCGATGATCGCATCTGCGTATCCGGAGCAGAAGATGACCGGTGCGCCCGGGTACCTGGCGGTGAACTGCTCCGCGAGTTCGCGGCCGTTCATGATCGGCATCACGACGTCGGTGACCAGGCAGTCGAGAGGGGCGTTGTGCTCACGGGCAGCGGCCATGGCCAGGGCGCCGTCCGGTGCGGAGATGACCAGGTAGCCGGCCTTGCGCAGGACGCGCTCGGAGATTTTGAGGATATCCGGGTCATCGTCGGCCAGGAGGATCGTCCTGCGGTCGCCGCTGCCGTCGCGGCCTGCGGCCGGGAGCCGGAGGGCCGGCGGTGCGGCTGGCTCCCGCGCGGCCGGGAGCAGGATGCGGACCGCTGTCCCGCAGCCGGGGACGGAATCGATGGACAGGTACCCGCCGCTCTGGGTGATGATGCCGTACGCGGTGGTGAGCCCGAGGCCGGCGTCGCGACCTGGCTTGGTAGAGAAAAACGGCTCGATGGCGTGGCTGGCTACCTGCCTGTCCATGCCGGTGCCGGTGTCGGTGACGAGGACGGCCGCGGTGGCATGGGGTGAGCGCGTGCGGTCTTCTGGCGAGGGGACAGCGGTGGTGATGGTGCAGGTTCCCCCGGCGGGCATGGCTTCGCCTGCGTTGGTGACGATCTGCTTGAGTGCGTGAACGAACTGGGCGGGGTCGGCCCGGATCGTCATGGGCGACGACGCTAGGACCAGACGCAGCTCGGCGCCAGCCGGCAGCGTGCCGCTCAGCTCCGCCGACGCCTCGCGGAGCAGCTCGTTCAGGTCCAGTTCGGTGGAGCGCAGTGGCTCGCCGCGGCTGAACGTCAGCAGCTGGCGGCTCAGCTCGGCCGCGCGGTTACCGCAATCCTGGCTGCTGACGAGATCGCTGCGGATAAGGTGGCCGACGGCAGCGTCCAGGGTTCCGGCCGTGATCGCCTCGTCCACGGCGTCCACGGCGAACGACAGGTAACCCTGTCCCGCGTTGAAAATATTGTTGAATTCATGGGCTACCTTCCCGGCCATCCGGGAAAGGCTGTCGAGCCGCTCGATGAGCTGCTGTTGCGCCTCGCGCTCGCGGCGGGCCGCCTCGGCTCGCTTGCGTTCTTCTGCCTCGACCTGGCCGGTGGCATCGGCCAGCAGCACCAGGCCCCCGGAGAGCTGGTCTGCGGCATCACGAATAGAGCGGACGTGTGCGTCGACCCACAGGCTGCGGCTGGCCCGGGTGGCGAGCGGGGCACGCAGGGGCGCCGGCTCGCGGTGCTGGTCCTGAAGCTGGGCGAGCAGGCCAGCCCGTAGCCCGGCGTCAAGGCAGGACAGCCACCGGCGTCCGGCGAGCTCGGCGGCAGGCTGATCCAGGAGGCGGGCGCACTCCGGGCTGACGTAGACCGCGGCGGCGTCCGGGTCGGTCAGGATGATGCCGACCGGGGAGGCTTCGGCGATGACACGGAAACGCTTCTCGCTGACCTGCAGGTCCCTGACCTTCGCGAGCAGGGCGGTGTTGACCACTTGAGCGTGGTGCTGGTCGAAGTCCGCGGGAGGCGGCGGCATGCCGTCCGGGCGCTCGCGTTCCAGGGCCACGCCAACCGCCTCGGCCAGCTGGCCGGGATCCTCCGAGCGCAGCACGATCTGACTCACGCCGCATGCCTCGGCCAGGGGGCGCGCCTGGGATTCCAGGTAGTTCGAGGTGTAGAAGACCACCGGCATGCCCGCGAGTTCCGGGCTTGCCCGCAGCTCGCGGACAAGCTGGTAGCCGTCCATGTCCGGCATGAGCACGTCAGTGACGACAAGATCCGGACGGGCGCGGATCGCGACGCGGAGCCCTTCAGCGCCCCCGCTGGCCTCCAGGACCGTATAGCCCTTCCGGCTCAGCAGCGTGCGGGCGATATCCCGGTTCACGGCCTCGTCATCGACCACGAGGATGGTGGTCATGGCTTTCTCCCGTTGCCCGGGTGCGGCGCGCTTGCCTCTCTCAGCAGCTCGGTGGCCACGGCGAGGACTTCCTGTCCGGCCGCCTCCATGCGGGTGAACGCCTGGGCAGCTTCCTGGTCCCGGCCGCCCCGGGCGTGACGGGCCAGCTCGTTGCATAGCTCCGCGAGGTCGGTCGCCCCGATGTTCTGGCACATTCCCTTCAGGGTGTGGGCGGTGTTGGCCAGCCGGGGAACATCCCGCTCGTGCAGGCTCTGCGCCAGGTCAGCGAGCCTGGCTGGGAGGCTGTCCAGGACGCTGCGCAGGATTCGGTCGCCCAGCGCCCAGTCGGCGAGGCCGTCATCGCCGAGGAACTGGCCGAGCCGGCCGCTCATCGCGTCGTGCAGCCGCTGGGCCGGCCCGTGGGCGGCCGCGTCGTCCTGGAGTCCGGTAACGGCACCCCCGCCGGAGCCGATCCAGCGGCGGAGGTGCGCCTCGACCTTTCCCGATGTGATGGGCTTGGTCAGGTAGTCATCCATGGTGGCGGCGGCGCAGCGGGCGCGATCTTCGGGGAGGGCGGCGGCGGTCAGGGCGATGATCGGCGTGTGCCGGCCGAGGCCCTCGGCAGCGTGGATCGCGTGGGCCGCGGTGAAACCGTCCATGACCGGCATGTGGCAGTCCATGATGATCGCGTCGTACCGGCAGCCCGCGGCCATGGCCACGGCTTGCTGCCCGTCGGAAGCGACCTCGACCTGGTAGCCGAGATGGAGGAGGATGCCCTCGCCGGCGAGCCGGCTGAGCTCGTCGTCCTCGACGAGAAGCACCCGGCCGCCCTGGCCGCGCGTGCTGGCCGGCCCGGCGGCACTTGGGATCGCCGCCGAGCCGGAGGCCGCCCGGCCGGCCAGGCCCAGCACGTCACTGATCGCGGCGAACAGGTCGGCGCTGCGGACCGGCTTGACCAGGACCGCGCTGATTCCTGCGTGGTCGGCGGCGTCCTCGTCGAAGTCGACTTCCGAGCTGAGCATGACCAGGGGATGGTCCGGGATGCCGCTGTCCGCGCCAATGGCGGCGGCCAGCGCCAGCCCGTCCGCGCCGGGCATCCGCAGGTCCAGGATGCTGAGCGCGTAGGGCTGCCCGCCTGACGCGGCCCCGCGGAGCAGCGACAGCGCCGCCTCGGTCTCATCGCACATGGTCGTCTCGGCCCGCCACGCACGAAGCTGCTGGTCCAGAATGAGCCGGTTGGTGACGTTGTCATCGACGACTAGGACGCGCAGCCCGGCCAGGACGTTGAGCGAGACCGAGTGATCGGCATGCGAGGCCGACTCGAACGGAATGACGCACCAGAACGTGCTCCCCTGGCCGGGCCTGCTCGACACGCCGATAGTTCCTCCCATCAAGGTGACGAGCTCCCGGCAGATGGCCAGGCCCAGCCCGCTGCCGCCGGCGCGGCGCGTGGTCGAGGCGTCTGCCTGGACGAACGGCTCGAAAAGCTGCTGCTGGCCGAGGTCACTGATCCCGATTCCGGTGTCAGTGACCTCGAACCGGATTGAGATAGGCCCTGCCGGGGCGCCTTCCGCCGGGCCGGCCCCACCCGGCATCGCGCGGACCGTGATCTCACCGCGCTCGGTGAATTTCACCGCGTTCCCGGCGAGGTTCAGCAGCACCTGACGCAGCCGGTCCGGGTCACCGGACCGGCTGGCCGGCAGCGACGGCGCGTAGAAGCCGGTAACCTCCAGGCTCTTCGACCGGGCTGACTCGGCAACCATCTCGACCACGTCCTCGACGACGCCCGCCGGCGAGAAATCGATCGCGGAGAACACCAGCTTCCCCGCCTCGATCTTCGAGAAGTCCAGGACGTCGTTGACCACCGACAGCAGCGTCTGGCCGGCCGTCTCGATCCCGTCGACGTAGCGCCGCTGGGGCGGGCTGAGCGGCGTGTTACCCAGGAGCTCGCCCAGGCCGATCACCGCGTTCATCGGGGTACGCAGCTCATGGCTCATCGAGGCGAGGAACTGCTTCCTGTTCGCGTTGGCATCGCGTAGCGCCTGGTTCGTCTCGGCCAGCTGGGCGGAACGGCGCAGGATCTCCGCGCGTACCCGCGCGGTATTTGCCCAGAAATCTTCTGTCAGCCGCTCATCGATATCACGCCGGACAAACTCGGTGACATCGACCACTTCGTGCACGATGTACGCAAGCCGCCCGGCCGGGTCGAGCAGCGGGCTGTTGCGCGGGCTCCAGTACCGCACCTCGAACCCGCCGCCCTCGGCGGCAGAACGCCGCACGTCATACTGCAGCACCGCCATCGTGTCCGGCTGGAGCTCATTCCGAACGCGATCAAAGGAGGCGGTCAGCTTGGCCACCCCCGTGGCGCCCGGGTCATCCGGATTGTCCGGGAAGACATCGAACACGTTGCGGCCCTGGATGTCCTCCCTGGTCGTCATCGTGGCCGCCAGGTACGCGTCATTGACCGCGGCGATAGTCAGCTCCGGGTCAAGCACCAAGTAAAGCCCTGGTGTCCCCTCGAACAGTCGCCGGAAATCCATCCCGGAAGGCACTCCCGCGCCCGAGGTCGCCCGGCCTCGCTCAGCCATCGTCACATTGAGCGACTATACCAACACTAAAAGTAGTCGGTAATTTGCCTGGCGACCGCTGGGCCGAGGACTCCGGCCCGCGACGGGGAGACGGGCAGGCCGTTAGCGGTGGCGGGCGGCGGGCCGGTGCCGGCAGTTTCGCAGTAGAGCCGGACGTGCTCGGGGCTCAGCCTGAGGGCGCTGGCCGCGTCATCGACGGAGCCGGGCCCGGTCGGCCCGGCTCAGGTCCGCCGGATCGCCTGCACCTGAGTCGTCTGGCTGACCAGCTTGCCGTCAGCGTTGTACAAGCTGGTCTGCGCGGTCGCCGTCGTCCGGCCGCGGTAGACCGGCAGCCCCACGGCGCGGACCACGCCGCCGGTGACCGGGCGGAACATCTGCGTGGTCGACGTGATCGTCGCCGTCGCCTCACCCTCGGCCAGCCCGAGCACCACGACTACCGCGCCGATCGTGTCGGCCAGCGACATCAGCACCCCGCCATGCATCACCCCGCCTGATGTGCACAGCTGCGGAGCCCACGGCAGGTCCGCGACCACCCGTTCGCTGCTCGCCTCGACCAGCGTGACACCCAGGTGCCCGGCGAACGGCATGAGCGCGATCAACTTCTCGAAGTCCGCTGACATGCGCTCCAAACTACCGATGGATCTCAGGGCGGCGGACGCGCCAGCCCCGGCGACGAACAGGTCGTGCCACTGATCCGGCCGAAGGCTAGTCACAACCGAAGCGTGACATGCCTAGCGACGCGAGATCACTGATACCGATCTGGTCATGTTCGCGCCGCGTCCGGTCGCCCACAGTCTAGGCTGCACTCCACTTGATGATCTTCGGCCTAGACGAGGTGATGAGCCATGGACTCAAATGTCCGCGACTACATCGACGCGCACGCCAGCGAGTATTTCGCCGCGCTGAAGTTGTGGCTCACCATCCCGTCGATCTCGGCCAATCCGGCATACCGCGATGACGTACGGCGTTCCGCCCGCTGGCTGGCCGACTACCTGCACCAGGCCGGGTTCCCGATCGCCGAGGTGTGGGAGACCGGCACGCCGTCCGCGCCGGGCCTGCCCGCGGTCTACGCCGAATGGCGGTCCGCCGATCCGGACGCCCGCACCGTGCTCATCTACGGCCACCACGACGTCCAGCCGGTCGAGCCGCTGAGCGAATGGGACTCACCGCCCTTCGAGCCGGTCGAGCGCGACGGCCAGTTGCTCGCCCGCGGCGCCTCCGACGACAAGGGCCAGGTGCTGTTCCACGCGCTCGGCCTGTCGGCCTGGCTAGCGACGCACGAAGCGACCGCGCCGCCGGTCACGATCAAGCTGATCGTCGAAGGCGAAGAGGAGTCAGGCTCGGTCCACTTCGCCGACCTGCTCCAGCGCGAGCGCGAACGGCTCGCTTGCGACGTCATCGTGATCTCGGACACCACGATGTGGGCCGCCGACGTGCCGTCGATGTGCACCGGTATGCGCGGCGTCATCGACGCCGAGATCGACGTGCACGGCCCAGGACGCGACCTGCATTCTGGCTCGTTCGGCGGCGCCGTGCCCAACCCGCTCAAGGTCCTGTCTGACCTGCTCTCGGCGCTGCACGATGACGAAGGCCGGGTCGCGCTGCCTGGCTTCTACGACAGGGTCGTGGAGTTGACGTCGGCCGAGCGGGAACTGTTCGCCAAGCTGCCGTTCGACGAGAAGGACTGGCTGGCCACGGCCGGCAACAGCGGTGCCGCCACCGGCGAAGCCGGGTTCTCCACGATCGAGCGGATCTGGGCCCGGCCGACCGCCGAGATCAACGGCATGTGGGGCGGGCACACCGGCCCGGGCGGCAAGACGATCATCCCGCGCGAGGCGCACGCCAAATTGTCGTTCCGGCTGGTCGCACACCAGGACCCGGCCGAGGTGGCCGACCAGTTTCGCGAGTTCGTCGCCGAGCACACCCCCGAGGGCATCGACATCTTCGTCACCTGTGAGGGCCCGGGCGTGCGTCCGTGCTTCTCGCCGATCGACTCCCCGGCGGTCGCGGCCGGGCTGCGAGCCATGGAGCGCGCGTTCGGCCAGCAGATCCTGTTCACCAGGGAAGGCGGCAGCGGCCCTGAGGCCGACCTGGCCGACATCCTGGACGCCCCGCTGGTCTTCATCGCCGTCGGCCTGGACGAGGACCGCATCCACGCCCCCAACGAACGCGTCGACATGGCACTGCTGCTCAAGGGCGCCGAAACGGCAGCCTACCTCTTGGACGAACTAGCAGTAATGCCGTAAACCGCCAGCCGCCCCTCCCGGGGTCCGGTGAGCAACGCGGTTAGCCAGGCGCCGGGCGGGTCGGTCGCGCTGGGCGGAAAGACCGTATTCTGGGGCGGTGACGGGTCTGAGCAGCAGCGCAGGTAAGCCGATACCGCTAACCCAGACCGGCGTCGATCGGACGGCGCGGCTGCGCGCCGACGACGACTGGCTGGACAAAGCCTGGGCGGACCCGAAGACCCGGGTAATCGTCGTCGAGGACAGCCAGGCCCTGATGCGCACCGGCGACGGCGCGGCCGAACTCATCTTCATCGAACCAGACCAGGCCCCGGACGGCGTCAGGTTCTTCCTTGGCCTGGACCGCGCCGACGTCGCCTACTTCGGCGTCATCGGCACCCCGCCAGAGCCGGAAGACAACACCGGCGTCCAGCGAGCCGGCCTCCGCGAGGCCGGTCACCTGATGACCGACCGGGACGCCGGCGTGCTGACCCACGCAATCGCGCTGGCGAACTGGCACGCCGTCTCGCACTTCTGCTCACGGTGCGGCCAGCCCACCGAGCCGTTCATGTCCGGCCACGCCCGCAAGTGCACCAACGACGGTAGCGAACACTTCCCGCGCTGCGACCCAGCCGTGATCATGCTGGTCGCCGACCCGGACGACCGCTGCCTGCTCGCGCGCAACGCAACCTGGCCCCCGCGCCGAGTCTCAATCCTCGCCGGGTTCGTGGAGCCAGGGGAGTCGGCCGAGCAGGCCGTCGCCCGCGAGGTGCACGAGGAAGTCGGCCTGGTCATCACCAAGCTCAGCTACTCGGGCAGCCAGCCCTGGCCGATGCCGCACAACATCATGCTCGGCTACCGGGCCGAGGTGACCGAGACCGAGATCAAGGTCGACGCCGAGGAGATCGCCGAGGCCGCCTGGTACACCCGCGACCAGCTACGCGAGGCGATCGAGTCCGGCGAGCTCCTGATGCCACCCTCACCGTCGATCTCCCGCTGGCTCATCGAGACCTGGTACGGCGGCCCGCTGCCAAGAGCCCCGAAGCCACCGGCAGGCTAGCGGCCTAGCGCAGCAACAGCCGGGCCGCCAGCTCCAGGTGGTTGGCCACGTCGGCGGCTGAGGCACGGCGGGTGACCCAGGCCACCAGGTTCGACAGCCAGACGTCCCCGATTACGCGGGCGATCGCCCGCTCGTCGGCGGTCGGCTCGCCGTCGTGCATCGCGCCGGTCAGGATCTTCTCCATAGTTGCGGCGACCGCCTCGACCTCGCTGGCCGCGCTCGGGTCGGCGAACATGAACGCGCGGGTCATCGCCTCGGTGAGCAGCGGCTCTCGCTGCATGTTCTTGGTCACCAGGTTCAGCACGTAGATGATCCGGTCGTACCGGGTGTCGCCGGGAATCGGGCGCCGGTCCAGCTTCTCCTTGGCCCGCTCGAACTCCCGCACCAGGCCGGACACCAGCAAGTGGATCTTGGAGGGAAAGTACCGGTACAGGGTCCCCAGCGCCACGTCGGCTCGCTCGGCCACGGCTCGCATCTGGACCGCGTCGTAACCGCCCTTCGACGCTAGTGCCAGGGTGGCGTCGATGATCCGCTTGCGCCGTTCGCGCTGGGCGGCCGAGCCAGGCTCGGACTCGGCCGGGCCGCTGGTGCCGCTCGGTTGAGCGCCTGTCTTCGCAGGCGGCATTTCACCCCTTCGTTGTGCCGGCGAAGCCGAACCTTCCCCGTGCCGCGAACATCATCCCACCACGATGCCCGGGCAGCATAGGAGCACGGCATCGCGCCGCGGCGGATCAGCCTGATCAAGTAGGCATCGAACCCCCGCTATTCGTTAAAATATAACGTGTTCTAGTTTTGTTAAGTCCAGACCAGCCCAGGGAGCACAGTTGCCCATCGCGATCACAGCCGAGCAACTCGCGATCGCCGAGTCAGTCGGCCTGTGGGCCAAGCGCGCGGGCTCGATCGCCGAGGTGCGCGATCTGGAGACCAGGGGCGGACGGACCAGCGGCTCGGACTGGCGTGCGGCCAACTGGCGCGCGCTGGCCGAACTCGGAGTGTTCTCGATCGCGCTGCCGCCCGCGCTGGGCGGGATCGGCGGCTGCACCGCCGACATCGCCGTGGTGGTCGAACAGCTTGCCGCCGCGATGGTCCCCGGCCCGGTCATGCCCACGTTGCTCGCCGAGCTGGTGCTGGCCAGCCTGGACACCGGCGGCCCGCTGCTGACCGGAATCGGCGACGGCGAGGCGTCGGTGGCGGTCGCGCTCACCCCGGGCAGCCTGATCGCGACCCGCGCGCCGGACGGCGGGCTGCGGGTCAGCGGCACGACCGGCCCGGTGCTGGGCGCGGGCGACACCTCGCATCTGCTGCTGGTCGCCCAGGACAACACCTGGTTCTGGCTAGACGCGGCGACCGCCGCCATCACGTCGCGCACCCCGGTCGACTTCTCCCGCGCGCTCGGCGACGTCACGCTGTCCGACCTGCCGTTGGCCTCGCACCAAGTGCTCTCCGGGGTCGCCGCGGCGGCCGTCCGGGACCTGGCCGCGCTGCTGGCCGCCGCCGAGGCCGCTGCGGTCGCCGCCTGGTGCAGCCAGACCGCCGCGGACTACGCGCGGACCAGGCAGCAGTTCGGCCGCCCGATCGGGTCGTTCCAGGCGATCAAGCACCTCTGCGCTGGCATGGCCTGCCGCTCCGAGCAGGCGACCGCCATCGCCTGGGACGCGGCCCGGGCCGCCGATCACGCAGCTGTCGAGCAAACCACGGGCGAGCTCCCGCTGGCGGCGGCCGCCGCGGCCGCGCTGGCCCTGGACGCCGCCGTCGACAACGCGAAGGACGCCATCCAGGTGCTCGGTGGCATCGGGTTCACCTGGGAACACGACGCGCACCTGTAC